>Ga0208664_100062_pt1 | contig 45756 bp, 38 predicted proteins | sample Wag42014_10_20_FD_187332 | JGI IMG/M metagenome (GOLD analysis project Ga0208664, IMG submission 187332) | Deep subsurface shale carbon reservoir microbial communities from Ohio, USA - Utica-2 Time Series 2014_10_20 (SPAdes) (version 2) ... | reverse complement strand
AAGGAAGTATAGAGGTTAACCTTACTTAACTCAAGCTGTCCGAATTACTCCGATACACTGTCCGAAAATCTCCGATACGGTGTCCGAAAACGAGCGATATGCTGTCCGAATTACTCCGATACATGCAATTGCCCTTGGTTAATTCATTTATAATAAGATTGGCGTAAATTTTATTTGTTTTCCCGTATACAAGCTTTTGGATAATGGGTAAACGGGCTTTTTTCTGATACTCGAGGATAACATCCCTTGCTTTCTTATATTCACCCTCTTCTATATACTCATCTGCTGTTTTATTATAAGAAATGGGGGATACGTATTCTTTGTAATTTATTTTATACCTTCCGGTCATCTCTTTATAGAACGAATAGTAAAAACCGTATGGCATTGATATTAGAATAATCAGCAAAAAGGCAATATGATACCTGTAATGTTTGTATTTTTTGGTAAGTATCGCTTTATTTGGATAGTACACAATTGTAGTTAGAAAAAGTGTAAGAAGATTATTGGCGATACCTGTGTTATTCATTAGACCAATCATAAATAATCCGTAAACTGCCAATACTTCCATGGGACTAATAAGAAGGAAGTCTATTCGTTTTTTGAGAAATATTTTTAATATCACCAAAAGAAACAAAATACAGTAAACAATAAAGAAGTCGCTAACCAGATTATCAGTTACAATTAGGTGATTAAAATAGTATAAAAACCAAAAAATAAGAAAATTAACAAAATCATTTTTTATATTTAAAGCTTTGGACAGCCAAATGGACATTGAAACAACACTGGCAAAGATCAGAATGGTAATTATTTCTGCATAATTCCAGCTGGTTTTATTAGCAGCTATTGCTATCAGAAAGATGTAGGTAATGCCAGAAATGATATAATTTAAGCATGAGATAAAATTAAAATTACTGTCAGTTTTATCTTTTACAGCTAAATCTTTTATATACCGTATCTTATCATTTATCTTTAAAACTATCTGATTAAGATTAAATAAATGACTGATTTTCAACAAAATCAAAAATACATAAGCCACTGTAAAGACTATTATTAGACCGTATTTTACATTTTTGTTATTAAAAATAACGGCTACAGCCCCAAGTAATGCTGAAAACGAATAAAATGCCAAAAGAATCTGTTTGGGTTCGAAATTAAGTTCCAGTAGCCTGTGATGCAGATGCTCTTTGTCAGCTGAAAATGGATGACTGCCTTTGCTCAAGCGTCTAATTATTGCAAGAAAAGTGTCGAAAACCGGTATGGAGATAAACATTACAGGTATAAGCACAGAAAAAACAGTACCGGATTTGTATGAGATGACTAAGGATAGGACAGAAATGGTGAAACCGAGGAAAAGGCTGCCGGTATCCCCCATAAAAATTACTGCCGGAGGGAGGTTAAATCTGAGGAATCCTAATATACTTCCCACCATGACAAAGCAAAGTGTCGTAAAGTATACATTCCCCTGCAGTGATGCTGCCACTCCCAAAGCAACAAAACCTATCAGAGCTAAGCCGCTAGCCAGTCCATCCATTCCGTCAATAAGATTAACAGCGTTGGTCACTCCCAGTATCCACATGTAAGTTATGATTATTTCTAAAAATTGCGGAGCATTAAACTCTAAAATAATATTGCCGTAAAAAATTATTATTGTTGCAGCAGCTATCTGCCCCAAAAGTTTGTATCGTGGTCTGATATTGCAAATGTCATCACACATTCCAACAATTACAATAATAGTTGCCCCGGCGATCAGACTTAAGGTTATCGAGTTGAATTCTCCTAAAAAGTAAAAACATATTAAAAAGGAAAGAAAAATCCCTAAACCACCCAAACGGGGTATTGCTTCGTTGTGGACTTTTCTTTTATTGGGGATGTCTACGAATCCATAATGCTCTGATAATGCTTTAATTACAGGGATAAAAGAGAGGCTTAAAAACATTGCAATCATTAAATAGAATGTTTCACTAATACGCCCCTCCAATCCTATTTAGAATTAAGAATACTTAAATATTAGCACACTTGATTAAATAGTCAATTTTAATTGAAAAAAGAACTCATGGATTATTTGAATAATTATAATAAACAGAGAGCTTTGAATAATGTTTTTTCCGAGTTTTCGGAAGTGGAACATTGTTGGTAAAATAGTTAAGTGGAGAGGTTGAAAATTAGTGGAAGAAAGCAGGAAAAGGTTGGATAGGTTTGTCAAACATTCACTTTCAATAACGTTGAACTTTGAACATTAAACTTTATTATTGTCGCGCTTCCTGAATTATTCAAAGGTCTTCCCTCTTGCTCTCCCCCAAGTTTTAGTTCAACGTTCAAGGTTCTTCGTTTATCAATTATATCTGTTCAGTCCATTCATCCAGAAAGTACCTCATTCTAATATAGGAGGGGTTAGGGCTTGCCCTGCCTACCCTGTTGAATATAGCAAAATTCACACAGGGTTGAATGCTGTAAGCAAATGGCTTAGCCATTTATTCAACTGGGGGTGGTATGAATAAGCTGTTTGGCTTTGATATTCCTCTTGCCAAAGGTGGATCGGTATGACGTTTATGTGTCTTTTCGACCGGAACCGAGCGCATAAGAACTTATGTGCTCGGTGGAGCGGAGAAATCTATAGTGTTATTTGACAGTGAAAAGCCCTCCGCTGAGCGAGCGAAGCCGATCACGTCAGCCGACCAACGGACTGCGTTCAACAGAGTTTCTCAGTTTCGAGTAATTTGAACAATTTCAGTTATATCGGACACACACGTTCACATACACATTCACTCTCACTCTCACTCTCACTCTCACTCTCACTCTCACTCTCACTCTCACTCTCACTCTCACTCTCACTCTCACTCTCACTCTCACTCTCACTCTCACTCTCACTAGTTTTGTGTCAGCTGAATATAATTATGTTGTGAATATACCAAATTTTGTTGACAGGGTGTAAATCCTGTGTTAAAGATTATAAATATGCAAGATATTCAAAAACTTGAAAAGGTGGTGATGCTAAAAAAGAAGTAGGCCAAGCTTATTATTTAACAGAACACCGGAACCATTCAAATCGTACTATTTAAAGCAAGTAATTAAAAAGGTAGTAAATCCCGGAAGGGATTAAAATTAAGAAAAAACCTACAGGAGGAAGTATTATGAAGAAGGTATTAATTGCATTAGTTGTGCTGCTATTTGCAGTGTCTGTTTATGCAGAAAGCAGACTTGACCTTAGCGGTCAGCTAAGGGTAAGGGGTAGATCCTATGATAACTTTGGTGACTGGGGTGCATCTAACGGATTTAATGATGATACTGATACGGACGAAAGAGATTATTTTGACCAAAGGCTGAGAATTTATGGCAACATTAATGTGTCAGAAGATGTGACTGTTCACTTGAGATTCGACTTCGCTGAAGAAACTTGGGGAACTCAAGGCACCCATAGTAATGACGGTGATATTGACCAGGACAGAGCATATATCGAAATTGATAAGGATATGTATAACTTCAAAGCAGGTCGTCAATATTTTGGACTTGGAAACTCAATTGCTGTAGACTCTAATGATGTTGGTTTTCAGGCAACCCTTAAGTTACCTGTAGCCGTTACTTTGGGATACGTAAAAGCTTCAGAAGGTGGTTCAACAGCCGATGAAGATGAGAATGGTGATGATCTTAAAGATACGAACATGTATTTAGCAAATCTTGGATATAAAGCAGAAATAGCTAATTTTAATCTCTTCGGTGCATATGCTGATGTTGGGGAATCTGTTTCTGATGATTATTCTCTGAATAGAGGAATTGACTACAACGGGGTTGATCTTAGCTTTAAGGATGGAGATCAAACACTTATAGGTCTTCAGGCTACTGCTAAACTGGGAATTGTAAATATTAACGCAGAATACAACTATTTTACAGGCACTCTTAATGAAGGAATTGTGAATGGTAGTTCTACAGGTGATTTAGATATAGTAGGTAATCAATTTTATGTTGATGGTAATGCTAACTTGGGTATGGTTAAAGTTGGTGCTGAGCTGTTCTATGCAATGGGAACAGACGAGGAAGATGAAATTCAGACACCTATGATGTTGCCTTCTTATGTTCAAAAATGGGACGGCTTTCTCCCTATGGGTGGATTTGCCGATAGTGATATTATGGATGTGGCATTTGGCTATCAGAGTGCATGGATGCTTGCTCCTAACGCAGGTTCAATGGGTGCAGTACCTTATGTTGAATTTAGCCCTATAGATAAACTTACACTTGGTGCTAATGTAGGTTATTTTGAGCCTCAGGAAGATTCTGTTACAAACTTAAACTCTGTAATGGTTGCAGTACTCACTGCTGATTACAAGCTTTATGACAATGTTGGAATCAAAGGACAATATGCTTATGCTAGTCCTGATGTAGATTCACCAGACGCAAATGGTCCTCAGGATTTTTATGATGCTGGCGAAAAGACTGATGACAATGCACAGGGATTCTTTGGCAAGCTCTACGTAAACTTCTAAGCATAGCTTAGATAATTTGTAATAACAAAAAGCCGGGCACTTAGTGCCCGGCTTTTTTTATGTCTTTTTATTATTCTTCTCATAATATCAAATTTCGCACTTTGTTCGGTCTAGCATTCGCCTCTGGCGAATATATAGAATGTTAAACATATTTACACCAGTCTAAACGACTGTTGCTAGCCGTAGGCATTCTTGCAGAAAGTGATAACGATGAAGCAATCTCTCTTATGGGGCATGAGATTACTCCGTGACTTTGTCCCTCGTAATTACGCCTTTTTTCAAATATGATATAGTTAAACATGGAACAAAAAGGGTATATATATAATTTAATGTCAAATAAAGCTAAAACTGCAGATGGTTTTACAAAAAAGTCTCACAATGTGGTAAAATTAGTATATTACAGAGGCAATAAAACGAGAAAAGCAGATAAAAGCAGGTAGCCGTGAGAAAAAAATCGAGTTGATTGAAAGTATTAATCCTGAATGGGAAGATTTGTATGATGAAATTGTAAAGTAAAAGACATGAGATCGCCGCGGGCTTTCGCCCTCGCGATGACGCCTTTTGTCCCTCACATATATCTCACCATTTCACTACTTCACTAACTCACTATCTCCACTCCTCACGCATTACGGCACCTTTATTTCTGGTGGCGGTTCACTTTGTTGACGTGTTCTCTGTATGATTCGCTGAAAAGGTGATTGCCGTCCTCTCCGGCAACGAAATAAAGATAATCGGTGTCAGCAGGATTTGCCACACCTTCCAGAGCACCTTTGGAGGGAGAGCAGATTGGTGTTGGGGGCAAACCTGAGTGTTTGTACGTATTGTAAGGATTATCGGCATTTTTCAGATGTTTTTTTTGAAGATTCCCGTCAAATTTTGGGTAAACTCCATAGATAATTGTAGGATCAGACTGCAGTCTCATGCCTTTCTCAAGTCTGTTGTAAAATACGGAAGCAATAACGGGATACTCAGTTTTACTGTATGTTTCTTTTTGCACAATAGAAGAGAGAATCACTCCTTCATATGTATTAAGTCCCAATTTTTTTACTTTACTTCCAAAATCTTCAGGCATCTTTTGAAGAAAGTTTTGATACATCATTTTTGCCACGTCAGCAGGTTTTGCACTTTTAGGAAAATAGTACGTGTCAGGATATAAAAAACCTTCTAAAGAAGGATATCTTTTACCAGTGATCTTATAGACAAAATCTTTATTTGTTACATTGTCTATAAATGCTGAATATTTAATAATGCCTGATTTATCAAGTTGTTTTGCAATGTCGTAAATGTTGTAGCCTTCGGGAAACGTTACTTTGATATTATACTGGGTTCCGTTTTTGATATTTTCTATAAGCTGATTTAACGGCAAATTATCCGCTTTGTAATAGCCGAATTTGCGCTTACTTGCGAAATGATAGACATATTTTAGATAGCTTTTAAAAAAAGGCGGGGTATTCATGTGCTTGAAAATTTTATTGTATGTTTTGCTAAAGGATTCGCCTTTTTCAATATGCAACTCGAGAGTAACATAATTATTCTTTAGATATGTTTCACAGGTGTTTATCCAGTATCCAATTGCAAAGGTTACAGCAAAAGCAATAATTATTGCCAGAATAAAAAGATTTTTAAGCATGCCTGGCTGATTGCACCATATCCAGAAATCGGGTGAAAAGGTATTTGGCATCATGAGGACCCGGACCGTTCTCCGGGTGATATTGCACTGCGAAAACTGGTTTATCCTTTAGTCTTATGCCCTCAACTGTTTTGTCATTAAGATTCATGTGAGTAATTTCCACCTGATCTTTCAGTGATTCAACATCAACTGCAAAACAGTGATTCTGTGCGGTAATTTCCACCTTACCCGTAGTCATATCCTTGACAGGCTGGTTGCCTCCGTGGTGACCGAATTTCAGCTTATATGTCCTGCCGCCTAACGAAATGGAGAGAATCTGATTACCAAGACAGATACCGAAGAGGGGGTAGTTGTTGTCAACAAGTTCCTTTGCCAGCTTATGGGCATAATGCAGAGGTTCCGGATCCCCTGGTCCGTTTGACAAAAACACGCCGTCAGGTTTAAGTCTTACAATCTCTTCAAAAGTTGTTTTAGCAGGAACAACCGTTATTTTTGCTCCGCAGTCAACGAAATACCTCAGGATATTCTGCTTTATTCCGTAATCCACCGCTACAATATGATAGTCCTCTGCACCGGCGCAGTTAAAATCATTCTTGTCTATGTTCCATGTCCCCTGTGTCCACTGATAGGGTTGGGTACATGATACATGCTGCACAAGATCTCTGCCCTCAATACCTTCAGATTCTGCAACTTTCTTTTGCAGCTCATCAATATTATCTGTCTGTGTTGATATGATGCCGTTCATCGATCCCCGGAGGCGGATGTGTCTGACAAGTTTCCTTGTGTCGATTCCCGTTATTCCAATGATACCATGTTTCTCAAGAAAATCTCCCAGACTGATGTTTGCACGGTAATTCGAATATGTTTTTGAGTATTCTTTAACAATAAAGCCGGATACGTGCGGTTTTAATGACTCAAAATCCTGTTCGTTTATGCCGTAGTTGCCGATTAAAGGGTAGGTCATTGCCACCATTTGACCGTAATAGGACGGATCGGTGATTATTTCCTGATATCCTGACATGGAAGTGTTAAAAACAACCTCTCCGACAACTTCACCTTTTGCACCAAAACTTTCACCTTCAAAAACCGTACCGTCTTCAAGAACCAGATAAGCAGATTGCATAAAGTACCCCAATATTTATAGTTTTAAATAAGTTAAAAAGCGCGGCTTTAGCCAGGTAAATCTTTCTACTCATTTCTGGATTTACAGGCTTGCGGGACTAAAGTCCCACTTCCAAAACGCAAAAAGCACATAACGCAAAGACCTCAATACTGTCGCCTCGACTAAAGTGGAGGGATCCCACTGTCAAATAACATATTCATACCACCCCTGCCCCCTCCTATCTTAGGAGGGGAACCAGTATCTCCCCCTGGCTTAGGGGGAGATAAAGAGGGGGTAGCTCTTGACAAATGACAGCTTTTTGTCATCTCGAGCGCAGTCGAGAGATCTCTTTGTAGCCATGCAATATACTAACATATATGCGATTGTGCTAATGTTAAAAAAGCTATTTATAAGCACAATGATACTATCAAAATTTTTAGAAATATGTAATATTAATGTGCATAATGCAAGAATTTTTAGTCTAAAACTTTAAGCCTGAGGAGCTCCTTGAAAATACATTTATCCATGATAATGGGAATATTGTTTCCGGATGCTATATTTTCAGCCTCTTCTGAGTATACATTTTCCTGAAGCCAGATAAATCCGGGGTTTAACTCCACCGCTTCCCTTACAATATCTGCAGCTGCTTCGCTTCTTCTGAAAACATCAACGATATCGATTTTTTCCGGTACTTCAGAGAGAGTTTTGTATGCTTTTACGCCCAATACCTCATCCTCATTGGGATTAACGGGGAAACAGTTATAGTTGTTTTTCATGAGAAATTTCATTATGCCGTTGCTTGCACGTCCAGTATTATTGGAAGCACCCACAATTGCAATATTTTTAGCTTCTTTTAACGTTTTGTAAAGCATTTCATCAGTTAATTGCATGATAAACCCCTCAAAAATTTATGTTTTTTAAATATATGGAAATATTTATGATTAATCAAGTTTTGATTTTTAGAGGTACTTAAGGCTTTTGTCACCTCGACCGAAGCGGAGAGGTCTCTTGTCAAACAACTTTGTTTTCATACCCCATCCTAACCTTCCCCTACCTTAGGGGAAGGGACTTTTTCTCCCCCCTGGCTTAGGGGGAGAGTAAGAGGGGGTACATTTTGTCAAAAATAACATCTGAGATTTCTCCGCTCCACTTCGTTCCGGTCGAAATGACAGTTTTTTGTCACCTCGAGCGTAGTCGAGAGGTCTCTTATCAAATAACGGTAGAGATTTCTCCACTCCACTAATCACATAAATTTTTATTTGATCGGTTCCGGTCGAAATAATGCCTTCGGCATATTTATCTGCCTAAGGCAGATGTTAGTCAAGTTTTTTGTCACCCCTTTCTTAAGTCCATTATTTTTGTATCACATCATAAGGTTGTTGATGTAGCAAGCAATCAATAACTCGCTGTCTTTTTGCTTATATTTCCAGTTTAATCTTAAATGTGTTGTTACCCCGGTGGAGAGTCATAATAATTTCTCCGCCCAAATTATTTACAACTATATTGTTTAGATCTGCCAGCTTGTTGATTTCCTTATTATTGACGGATATCAGTGCGTCCCCTTTTTTTATATACGACGGAATGGAAGTTTTTTTAACTGTGATAAGAGACGTTTTGCCGGTAAAAACGAGTCCGAATTCTTTTTTAAGGTAATTAAGTCCGTAGTTTGCAGGAAATTCTTCCAGTCTAAGACTGTGTTGAAGCTGTTCTTCATTTCTGTTTACAACTATGTCAATTGTTGTCTCCGGAGGATAAGATCGGAGTACATACTCTAAAGCCTTTTTGCTCCTGATGGGGATGCCCTCGATTTGTACAATCATATCATTCTTTTTCAGTCCGGTTTTCTCAGCCGGTGAACCTGCTGATATACCGGCAATTTTGAGTCCTTCTTGTGTCTCGACGGTTTGAAACCCAGTGTAAGATTTTCTGATATGCCCATATTCCAGAAAATCAGGCAGCACCCTTTTTAATACATTGACAGGTATCGAAAAGCCTATCCCCTGAGCCTCTCTGTAAATAGCGGTATTAATCCCTATTACTTCACCGTCAAGGTTAATAAGAGGACCGCCGCTGTTGCCGGGATTTATCAGTGCGTCCGTCTGTATGAAAACAGAAAAGCCGTTATCAACTTTCAGTATTCGTCTGGTGGAGCCTATTACTCCTGTTGTGACAGAACTGTTCAATCCGAAAGGATTCCCCATTGCAATCACTGTTTCGCCCAGATAAAGATTATCGCTGTCACCTAGATCGGCTACAGGGAAAATTTTATCGTTTTTTATTTTTAGAATAGCAAGATCCAGAACGTTGTCACTGCCTATAATATCTGCTCTGTATTGATTTCCATTATTTAAAATGACAAAAATTTTGTTTGCAGCTTTCGTCACATGATAATTTGTAACGATGATACCGTTTTTTTTGACAAAAAAACCCGACCCCAGACTTTGGGTTTTATATGCTCTGTTAAATCCGAAAAAATTATCAAAGAAAGGATCATTAAAAAACGGGTTGAACTGCTGCCGGATGATTTTTTCCGTTCTGATATTAACCACGGTGTCATCGAACTTTCTGATGGCTTCCACCACTGGTGTTATCCTGTGTGAAGCTAAGACTTGAGTGGATATAAAAATTACAAATAATATGTTAACAATGTATCGCATTCTTCTCCCTTTTTAATTCCTTTCTTGTTTTTCTCAATTATCGAAATACTTCTGAATGATGATAGACTGCTGTGAAGTTTTGCGGAATATCTGTCTGCTGAGTACAGAGAACCGTTTTCAAAGTATGTATAAGTCAGTAGGAGTTTATAAAATCCCTCTTTCTTTTTTAAATCGAAATTTACAGCACTTTTTTGCGTATTAAAATCTCCTGAGTCCGGAGCCATAATTTTTTTGATGAATGGAATTAGAAAAAATTCAGTGGAAACAACGGCTGATTCAGGAGTACCGGGAAATATAAAAACGGGTCTGCCGTTTAATTCGGCGAATTTGAATGTTTTACCAGGGCTTGCGTTTATACCTTCTATAAGAATTCGTCCGCCCAGCTCTCTGATTGTACTTGTCAACAGATCGAAGCGGGAAAATCCGGTACCGCCGAAAGTGGTAATTATATCATATCTTTCAGATGACGTTTTGAGTACTTCTGCCAGTTCGTTTTTGCTGTCAGGTACAACTCCGAGATAACTGTGAGGGACGCTCAGCTTATTCAGAAGTGCGGTAAGCATGTAAAAATTACTGTTAACAATAGAATGTTTGCTGTGAAAAAGATGGGTGATTTCTCCGCCTGTGGATATTACCCCTATTTTTGGAGGCATCGACACTTCTATATGGCTGATTTTCAAAGAGGCGAGAAGCTCGAGATCACGGTGGTCAAGCCTGTGATTTGGAGGAAATATTTTTTCATTCTGTTTTATCTTGCTCCCTTTCACATCTATGAATCTTTTTTCAGTTCTTTCCAGAAAGAGCTTTCCATCCTGATTTTTTGAGTACTCCAGTGGCACGACCATGTCTGCATTTTCAGGAACCATGGAGCCTGTTGCCACTTTAAGTGCTTCGTTTACCCCCAGTGTATTTTCCGGATAATCCGAAGCGGATATTTCAGCTGTTATTTTAAAAGGTTTACTAAAATCGGAAATTTCTGAATTTATACAGTAACCGTCCATCCGTGACCTGTTGAAATGCGGCAGATCAACCGGGCTGAGAATTTCCCGGGCGAGTATTTTTCCCATTCCCTGCTCCAGACTCACTGTTTCGGATAAAGGGGGGAAAGAACACCTTAGTACAGTTTTTCGCGCATCCCATAAATCGGTTAAAGAGCTCATTTGTCCTTTATTGACTCCTTTGAAAAAGTACCACACCCAGCCTCCCCTCCTATCGAAGAGTTAGGAGGGGATTAAGGGGTAGTAAAATTTATAAGAATACATTAAGCACATTTGCATATTTGTTTGCTATATCGTTTCTTATAGTAGAGATTTCTCACTTCGTTCGAAAGAATGCCTGCGGCATATTTAGCTGTCGCTGCTCGACAACAATTTATGTCATCCCGAGCGAAGCCGAGGGATCTCCCTCTATATGCCAATAATTTCTGGTATTTAAATATCCTTTATTTTAATATCGATGTCTTTTGGATTCTCACAGCCTTTCAGCTGGGAGATAACTCCCTTCAGAGTCGATTCCACTATATCCCTGGCAAACTGGTTTAATTTAATCTTCTCTCCATTTACCGTTAAAGAAACTCTGCCGTGTGACTTTTGAATGTAATGAGTTTCTATAAAATCTGCTATCTCTTTTGTATTGTCCAGATCAAGAATATTTTTTATACCTTCCAGTGCGCTGTTATTTTTATCGTTCGTGGCAACAGCAACCAGTGTTGGGTTATCAGCACACAAAAGTTTATCCGAATGGTTCTTTCTGTAAATTTCTATTTTTGGTTTACCTGCACTTTTAAAGCCTTCGGTGAGGATAATATCCAGTTCCAACGGCATAAAGCCGGCAATTTCGTCCAGAGATTTTTCACTATCCACATCGGATATCAGAGCATATTTCCAGGGGGAAGAAATGAGAACTGAATGTGCTCCTGCCTGTTTGTGCCTGTATGTATCTTTGCCTTCTTTGTCGATGTCGAAACCGTGTACATCATGTTTTATTGTTCCGACTTTGTAGCCTCTTCCAGAAAGTTCCCTGATAAGATTTTCCAACATTGTTGTTTTGCCGCAGTCGGACGAGCCTACTATAGATAAGACCGGTATCATAATAAAAACCTCACGTATTTACTTTTAACCCGGAATTTACACCAATGCTCAATCATTATCAATAAGTTTTATGAAATGGTGTTTTTGTTTATTGGTATATTTTGAGTAGTTGAGTGGGTGAGTAGTTGAATTGCGGAAGGAAGAAGTTTATAATGTTATTTTGCAAGAGACCTCTCCACTTTGGTCGAGGTGACAAAAAACTGTCGTTTCGACCGGATCCGCCCGCAGGCGGAGGAGCGGAGAAATCTCATATGCTGCATGTCAATAAAGTACCCCCTTACTTATCTCCCCCTAAACCAGGGGGAGAGACCGGTTCCTTCCCCTATTTTAGGGGAAGGTTAGGATGGGGTAGTTATGGTATGGATAAGTTATTTGACATTGAGATTCCTGCCGCTTCGGTCGTGATGACAGGAACTTATCCCTCAGGTTAAAGAAACAGTGCATTATTTCATAATATTCAGTTGACTATTAAAATGAATTTGGTTTAATCTAAATTATGTTATAATTAACTGGAAGGTTTTATTTTGCTATGAAAACAATTCATATAAAAAAAGGCTGTGACATTCCTCTGAAAGGTGCTCCGGTTCAGGAAATCCGGGATGAAGCCGCAACTTCTGAATATGCTGTTCCCGGGGATGATTTTATCGGATTAAAGCCTCGTTTCCTGGTATCCGAGGGTGATTACGTTAAGAAAGGTGATGCGCTGTTTCTTCACAAAAAGGACGAGCGTATCAAATTTACATCACCTGTGGCAGGGGAAATAAAAAGTATAAACAGGGGCGAAAAACGCAAGTTTTTGTCCATTGTGATAAGAAAAAGCGGTAACGATTCCGTTACTTTTAATAAATATTCAGATTTAAGCAATATACCGGTGGAAGAGATAAAAAATCAGCTCCTTGAATCGGGGTTGTGGACATCATTTATATCCAGACCGTACGGCAAAACCGCCGATCCTGAGACTGAATCTCCGGATATTTTTATCACCGCTGCAGATACAAGACCTTTTGCTCCCCACGTTGTAAAAGCTATAGATGATAATTTCGACAGTTTTTACGACGGTGTGGATGTAATCAGTTCTCTGACAAAATCCAAAGTATTCTTATGTATAGATGATGAGAATTTTCATATTCCTTCCGATCTGCCTGATAATGTGGAAGTTGTCCGGTTTACCGGTCCCCATCCTGCAGGACTGGCGGGTACGCATATCCATTTTCTATCCCCTGCCAGCCGGGAAAAAAGTGTCTGGCAGATAGGCTATCAGGATGTGATTGCCGCCGGAAAACTTTTCAAAACCGGGGAGATTTATACGAAAAGAGTTATTTCCGTTGCCGGTGAAGGTATCCGGGAGCCGGCATTGATCAGGACAGATATCGGCGCCGATATAATGCAGCTTTTAAAGTCAAAACTTTCAGATGATAGAGAATACCGTGTAATTTCCGGTTCTCCTCTTTACGGCAAAATGTGTGAGGAACCTGTTAATTTTCTCGGCAAATTCGATTATCAGGTTTCGGTTATACCCGAAGGCGGAGACAGGGAACTCTTTGGCTGGCTGGTACCGGGTAAAAATAAGTTTTCCGTTAAAAATGCATTTACAGGAAGTCTGTTTAAGAAAAAATTCAGTATAGATACTTCGTTAGGAAGTAGTAAAAGGGCTATTGTGCCGATAGGAAGTTATGAAAAGGTAATGCCTCTTGATATAATCCCCACTTATCTTTTGAGATACCTGGAAGTAGGGGATATTGAAATGGCTGAGAAACTGGGGTGCATGGAGCTTCTTGAAGAGGATCTGTCTTTGTGCACTTTTGTCTGTCCCGGAAAAATCGATCACTGCAGGAATTTACGGGATGTGCTTACCACTATTGAGAAGGAAACATAGATGGGATTTAAAAAATTTCTTGAAAAACAGTCTGAAAAATTTGGGAAAGGCGGAAGATATTCCCTTTTTTATCCTATTTTTGAAATGGTGGATACTTTTCTTTATACACCTTCCGAGGTTAATAAAGGAAGTGTTCACATAACGGATAGAATCGACTTAAAACGGATTATGAGTATCGTTGTGATTGCTCTTATCCCGTGTGTTTTTATGGCGCTGTTGAATACGGGATTCCAGGCAAATCTTGCCGCAGGTAATCTGGCGGGCAGTGTTGACAGCTGGCGGTTTGATGTATTGCAAATGCTTGGACTTTCTCCTGACAGCAGCAGTTTTTTATCAAATATTGTTCTGGGTGCACTTTATTTTCTTCCTTTATACATAATGACACTCATTGTCGGAGGATTTTGGGAAGTTCTTTTTGCCGTGGTGAGAAAACATGAAATAGCAGAAGCCTTTCTTGTAACCAGCTTACTATACCCTTTGATACTTCCCCCCGGTGTACCTTTGTGGCAGGCGGCTGTTGCGTTGTCGCTTGGTATTGTTCTGGGAAAAGAAATTTTCGGAGGAACGGGAAGAAATGTTGTAAACCCCGCACTTATTTCAAGAGCGATGCTGTTTTTTTCATATCCCGCATCGATGTCCGGTGACAAGGTATGGGTCGCTGTGGACGGAGTTACCAAAGCCACACCGTTAACTTATGCTTCACACTCCGGAATGTCGGGAATGGAATACAATCTCTGGGATGCTTTTATAGGATTTATTCCCGGTTCGATGGGGGAAACGTCTGCACTTGCATGTCTTATAGGGGCATTTATACTTATCGTCACGGGTATAGGCTCATGGCGCATTATGCTCAGTATGCTTATTGGCATGCTGTGTTTCACTGGTTTGTTTTATATTATGGGCAGCGATACAAATCCAATGTTCAATGTTTCGCCTGTCTGGCATCTGGTTTCGGGCGGTTTTGCTTTCGGGCTCGTTTTTATGGCTACCGATCCCGTTTCGGCAGCAATAACCCAAACCGGCAAATATATTTACGGATTTTTAATCGGAGGACTTACTGCCCTTATCAGAGTGGTGAACCCGGCTTTTCCCGAGGGGGTCATGCTTGCCATTATCTTTGGAAATATTTTTGCACCGATAATCGATAATTTTGTTATCAATGCCAATATAAAGAGGAGAATGCGCCGAAATGAAGCGTGAAAGTGATCTGAGAATTTTTGTTGTGGCTCTTTCACTGGCAGTTGTCTGTTCCGTTGTGGTTTCTGTCACTGCAGTTATGCTGCAGCCTATCCAGGCAAAAAATGCAACTATTAACAGGAACAGAAATGTTCTGATAGCGTGCGGTGAATATAATCCAAAAGTTTCTATAGAAGAAGCTTTTAAAAATATACGGACAGGTTTTGTTAAGCTCGGAACTGACAAATTCGTTGAATCGGATGACTTGTCAGATTTTTACAGAAATTTTCAGCAGATTAGTACTTCTCCGGAAACTTCCGTCGATGTACCGGAGAACCTGCCTTCTATAGGTTATCCTACGGTTGCAAAGCGTATGCCCGCTTATATACTTCAAAATGAAAAAGGGCAAATTTCGAAAGTAGTGATAATGGTATACGGCAAGGGGTTATGGTCGACGCTTTACGGTTTTCTTTCGGTGAAATCGGACGGCAGAACGGTACAGGGGCTGACATTTTATCAGCACGGAGAAACTCCCGGATTGGGGGGAAAGGTTGACAATAAGGACTGGAAGCAGCAATGGAACGGGAAAAAGCTGTACGGGAAATCAGGAAATGTCCGAATTAGTGTGATAAAGGGCAATGTGGATGCAACGGCTGAAGATGCAAAGTACAAAGTGGACGGCTTAAGCGGTGCCACTATGACGACAAACGGTGTGGACAATCTGATAAAATTTTGGGTGAGTGATTTTGCTTATGGTACATTTTTAAAAAGTTTGTCTTTATCAGGGGGAAGTAAGTGAGTAAAACTCTTGGCATGCTGATTGAGCCTATTTTTAAAAATAATCCGATAGCCATTCAGGTCTTGGGAATATGCTCTGCTTTAGCTGTTACATCGAATATGAATACGACAGTTGTAATGTGTCTGGCGGTTATATTCGTGATCAGTTTGTCCAGTTTTTTTGTGAGTGTAATACGAAATTCTATACCTTCAAGCATAAGAATTATTGTGGAGATGACTATAATAGCTACACTTGTAATTATTGCCGATCAGTTCATAAAAGCCTATTTTTTTGAAATCAGCCAGAAATTATCCGTCTTTGTGGGACTTATTATAACCAATTGTATCATTTTGGGCAGAGCTGAAGGTTTTGCAATGAAGAATCCCCCGTTTCAAAGTTTAGTGGACGGGTTCGGCAATGCTTTAGGATACAGTGTAATTTTACTGGTTGTTGGTTTTTTCAGGGAGCTTATAGGTTCGGGGAGTTTGTTCGGGGTCCAGATTTTTCAGCTGGCATCTTCAGGTGGCTGGTATACCCCCAACGGTCTTTTTGTGTTAGCTCCCAGCGCCTTTTTTATAATAGGTCTGATGATATGGGGAATAAAAATAGCTACGAAAAATTTTGAGGAGTAATCGAAATGGCGGAACATCTTCTCAGTCTGCTTGTTAAATCAATTTTTGTTGAGAATATAGCTCTGGCTTTTTTTCTCGGTATGTGCACCTTTTTGGCTGTCTCAAAACAGGTGGAAACGGCAAAGGGATTGGGATTGGCTGTTATCCTTGTGCAGACTGTTACAGTTCCGGCAAACAATATCATTTATCAGTTTCTCCTAAAAAAAGGTGCCCTTTCATGGCTGGGATTTCCCAATGTGGATCTTACTTTTATCGGTCTGGTTACATACATTGTAGTAGTGGCAGGGATTGTGCAGGTTTTGGAGATGGCTATAGACAGATTTTTCCCGAAACTTTACGTTTCCCTGGGGATCTTTTTGCCGCTTATAACGGTGAACTGTGCTATTTTGGGCGGTTCGCTTTTTATGGTTCAGAGGGATTATAATTTTGCCGAAAGTGTGGTATACGGCTTCGGCTCAGGCACCGGCTGGGCTCTGGCAATTGTCGCTTTGGCAGGTATAAGAGAAAAGATGAAATACAGCGATGTGCCCAAAGGTCTCGAGGGTGTCGGTATAACATTCATAGTAGCCGGAATAATGTCCATTGCGTTTATGCTTTTTTCAGGGATTAAACTGTAAAGGGGTTTCGGATTGATTGAGATTTTACTTGGAATTGTTTTTTTTGTTGCGATTATTCTACTCCTTGTGGGAATGATTATCCAGGCAAAGAGACGCCTTGTCCCATCAGGTGTGTTTGATGTAGTTATCAATGACGAAGATGATAAGCCTCTGAAAGTTTCCGCCAGTGACAAGCTGTTATTTGCCCTGGCTGATAACGATATTTATGTTCCTTCGGCTTGCGGCGGCGGCGGAACTTGCGGTCAGTGCAAGGTAAAGGTTGTTGAAGGCGGCGGAGAGATTTTGCCGACGGAAAAATCCCATATTAATATACGTGAAGCAAAAGAAGGGTACCGGTTATCCTGTCAACTTTCTGTAAAAAATGATCTTAAAATAGAGCTTCCTCCGGAGATTTTCAAAGCCAAAGAGTGGCATTGCGAAGTTATTTCCAACAAAAATGTGGCGACTTTTATTAAAGAGCTTATTTTAAAACTGCCTGAAGAAATGGATTTTGAAGCCGGAGGATATATACAGATGAAAGTTCCTCCCTATCATGTGAAATTTTCTGAATTTGATGTCGATGAAAAATTTCATGAAGATTGGACAAGCGCTGGTTTGTGGGATATTGAGTCTAAAGTGGACGAAGAAATCATGCGGGCTTATTCTATGGCTAATTATCCCCTTGAGGAAGGTGTCCTTAAACTTAATGTCAGAATTGCAACCCCGCCTCTGAATGAAAAAAATATACCGCCGGGGAAAGCTTCCTCTTATATTTTTAGTTTAAAACCCGGTGACATGGTGACTGTTTTGGGACCGTTCGGTGAGTTTAAGGCTTCGGATACAGATGCCGAAATGGTTTTTATAGGCGGCGGTGCCGGCATGGCTCCTTTGCGGTCAATTATTTTTGATCAGCTCTTACGTGTTAAGACCGACAGAAAAATCAGCTTTTGGTACGGAGCCAGGAGTAAAAGAGAAATTTTTTATGAAGAGGATTTCGATAAACTTGAGGAAGAATATGACAATTTTTCCTGGAAAATAGCCCTTTCCGATCCTCTGGACGAGGACAACTGGGAAGGTTACACCGGTTTTATTCATACTGTGGTTTATGAAAACTATCTGAAGAATCACCCGGCTCCTGAGGATGTGGAATATTATCTGTGCGGTCCGCCCATGATGCTGAAATCGGCTCTGAAAATGCTTGATGAGTTGGGTGTTGAAGAAGAAAATATTAGATTTGATGATTTTGGTGGTTGATGAAGGTTATTATATTTTCTGTAATTGCTGTTTTTGTTATTGGAATTTTTCAGCTTGTGATTTTTAAAAGCCGTAATAAGAAACACACATGCACATGTGCTGCTGAAAATCCTGAGAATGCCTGTGGAGACGGGAAATGCTGTGATACCGTTACGCGTATTAATTAGTGCTAAGTACTAAGTGTTAAGCGCTAAGAAAAAAATAGCAAGCATTTCATCATTTCTCTCCTAACTATTTAACCACTTTAATATCTCACTAACCTAATCATGTAGATTTTTTGAATATCTTTTTGATTTTCTTTTTAAAATTTTTGGGTTCGATCTCATTTAGTTGAATATCCACTAAATTACTGTCAAAACCCATTCGTTTTGCTTTGTGGAAATATTCAGAAGCTGCTTCGATAAGATTAGCTTTTTTGTATATTAAGCCCATGAGATAAAAATTCTCAGCGTTAAAAAATTCAATTTTTAGCAATTTCAGGCAGTATTCCTTTGCCTCATGGAGCCTTCTTTCCTTTGTGAGCAGACATTTGACAATATGTCGAATGTATTCCGGCTTTGTTCCATCTTTTCGGTATGCATTTACAAACGCATCCAGGGCGTTGTTGATATCGCCTTCTTTATAAAAATGTATACCCTTAATGAAATAGGCTCTGCCGATGTCTCTGGCGTCCATATCGGAGGTGTCGGGTTTGGCTTGATAGTCGAAACCCGCTTTGTTAATACTCGATAGTATTTCGTAAGCTTCATTGATTAGCCTGAAATGCTCTTCAGCCTCTTTCTGCTTTTCCACACTTTCATTTTGTAGTTTGTCAGGATGATATTTTTTACACAAAGCCAGGTAGTGGCTGCGTATTTCGGAGGCAGGTGCTCCTTCTGAAATTCCTAAAATTTGATAGTAAATTGAAAGTTTACTTTTTTCCATATAATTCCATTTTATTTTAGTTTGAAATTAAGTCAAGTTTATATGAGTTTGATTCATTAAATTTATAAAAAATTTAATATTTAAACTATAACAATAAAAATTATTATTTAACAAGGAAATATTTGCTATGGCTGTGATAAAGATAATTTTTAATTCCGTGACGCGTGAAGCGTAATGCGTGATGAGTAGAGAGGTAGGGAAGTGGGGAAGTGTAGAGGTAGAGGCAGAGGCAAAGGCAAAGGTTGAGGAAGTTGATCAACTTAGATGTTTAAGTGATATATTGGTTGGGTAGTGTATTTGTATATTGGTTTATTTGTTATTGGTGAACGATGTTGGCACCTTAACTACTTTAAATACTTTTAAAAACCCCCACTTTAAGCACTGGTCCGCCTACGGGCGGAGTGCGCATATAAATGCATAAATCGTTGGAGGAAAGCAAATGTAGTTGAATTAGGTATGTTGTTGTGTTAATTTTAATGTACGGGTATTGTTTCTGTAGTTACCGTTCATAAAAAGGCTGTTTTTTTAGGTGTTTATTATTTTGAGGGTGCCGTATGAATGAAAATGTTACTGTTCTTGTAGTTGATGATGAGGATTATATCAGAGACAGTGTTAAGATAATTCTCGAAACGGAAGGCTTCCATGTTATTTGCACGGATAATGGCAAAGATGCTCTGGATATTTTATCTGCTCATTATGTGGATATCGTCTTGTCTGATATTCAGATGCCCGAGATGGACGGCATTTCCCTTTTAAAAGAGGTTAAAAATAGATTTAAAGATGTGGAGGTTCTGCTCGTTACAGGTTATCCCAGTCTGGACTCTGCTGTTGAAAGTGTTAAGATAGGTGCTTTTGATTATATAACAAAACCATTTAAAGTGGATGATCTTGTCAATAAAATACAAAAAGCTCTGGACAGCAAAAAACTTAAAAGACAGGTTCTTGAACTTAAACAGATTGTTTCAATATACGATTCCAGCAATTTTTTTTCGAAAACACTCAATCACGATGAAATACTCAGTCAGCTCCAAAGCGTAATAAAGAATGAGCTGAAAATATCCAGTTTTCATATAAAACTTTTTACACGCCAGATTGAGAAATCTCACAATTTTGATGAGGACTTTAAAGATTTTCTGAATGATAAGTTCAGTTTCAAACGCTCCCTGATAACTTTTTCTGAAAATGAATCAAAAATCGGACATTACAAAAAAAACGGTCAGGATATCAACTATATAATTCTGCCGATGTTTGGAACTGAAGGCTTATGGGGCATCTTTGCGGCATACAATACAGGGACTCATACTTTCAGGGATATTGATGTTAAAGTTCTTAATATCTATGTCAGTCAATGCTCCATGGCTTTGCAGAATTCACTGTCTTACGAGGATTTATCAAAAGGATATGTGGAGACTGTTACATCGTTATCCAAAGCAGTTGATGCCAAAGATCATTATACACGGGGACACTCTGAGAATGTAAAAAATTATTCGCTGATGATTGTGGATGAAATGGGGTTCAATGAAGAATTCCGCGATCTTATGTTTTATGCAGGACTGCTGCATGATATCGGGAAAATAGGTGTCTCAACAGATATTATAATAAAGCCTGACAAACTGACAGATTATGAGTATGGGGAAATGAAGAAGCATCCTATCTTCGGCAAGGAAATTCTGGAACCTATTGAATTTCTCGGAGATGTTCCACAATATGTATTATACCACCATGAAAAAATGGACGGTACGGGATACCCCTATGGATTGGTGAAAGGTGAAATACCGCTTGGAGCCAGAATACTTCAGGTGTCCGATTCTTTTGATGCGATGACCACCGACAGAAGTTACCGTCCGAAAAAACTAATAGCAGAAGCGGTGCAGGAGCTTGATGATTGTACGGGGACACAGTTTGACCCGGAAATTGTAAAAGCATTTAAAAGCGCTTTGAAAGGAAATAATATTATATGAACACACTTTTTGACAAAGAGCTGTTCGATCTTGCTGATGAAGCAATGCTTATAAAGCGCCGGCTCTGGGGCGATGATGTTTTTTTTGTGGATAATCTGCATGTAAATTATACGGATATATGTGTAAGTCACTGCAGGTTTTGTGCTTTTGCCAAAGATGAAGGGGATGATGATTCATATGAAATGGATATTCCCGGGATAATAGATTATATCGCCAGCAAAGGCAAATCGGTCAGTGAAATACATATTGTGGGCGGTTTGCACCCTTCAAAGCCCTTTGATTTTTATGTTGATATGCTCTCAGAAATTAAAAGAAATTTTCCTGAAAAGACCATTAAGGCTTTCAGTGCTGTTGAGATTGACTATTTTTCCAAACTGGCTTCAGTAAGTGTTGAAAAAGTTCTCTTAAAACTTAAGAATGCCGGATTGGAGATGATGCCGGGCGGCGGTGCGGAAATTTTTAATCCGGATGTGAGAAAACAGATATGTCCTGAAAAGATAAGCGGAGACAGGTGGCTTGAAATTATGGAGACGGCACATAATAACGGTATAAAAACAAATGCTACAATGCTCTTCGGTCATCTGGAGAGCAACGAAGACAGAATTGAACATCTGGAAAAGATCAGGGATTTGCAGGAAAAAACAGGCGGATTTGTTGCCTTTATCCCTCTTGAATTTCACCCTGAAAACACCTTTCTTTCACATAAACAACCACCCACAGGCATTGATGATTTGAAAACCATTGCAGTTTCAAGAATTGTGCTTGAAAATGTCCCTCATATTAAAGCCTACTGGGTGATGCTCGGTGTGAAGCTTGCACAGATAGCTCTGTATTTTGGAGCGGACGATCTGGACGGAACCGTAATTAAAGAAAATATAACCTATGCCGCAGGTAAAAAAAGTGAACGGGCTTTATCTTTAAAAGAGCTTACTTCTATGATTAAAAGTGCAGGTTTCAATCCTGTGGAAAGGGATTCGTTTTATAATGCAGTCAAAAGATACTAATTCTCTTGTTTTTGTAAATCCATCCCCCAATTTGTATAAAATATCCCGGGCAGCCGCTGATTGCGGCAGCAATGTCGAATATTTGTTCACCGGTGAACTTCCGGAAACCCGAGCGGATGAGCTGTTTTATTTTGATGAGAACAGATGTCTTAGGACCAATCTTCCCGGGATTAAACAGAAAAGTAAGGATAAAAATGTTTATGCGTTTAAAAGCGGTATTTTTAAACGAAATGTTATAAAAAGGCATATCAGTAATCTTTGTGATAAAAGTATTTTCCCCAATGCAAATTATGTCGATCTGCAAATGATGGCGGGACATACTGTAAAAGAAAATCTGCCGGATCTGAAAGCTCCAGTTTTTCATGATTTTGAGGAAGTCACAAAAAATATGAACACTTCAAAATTGTATATAACCGGCTGGTTGCCTTACTTTACATATAAAAATAAACTGGAAAAGCTTTATTTCAGCGCTTTCAAAACGGATTTTGATGCGACAAAATGTTTTGGCAGGGATTATGTGGTGTTCTTTTCCGATTACTACAGGGTGGAAATTTTTGTAAAAGACGATATTTTGTATACTGTCGGTAAATTACATAAAAATATTTTGGATAAATTGAAATTGAAGTTGCCTTTTTTAAAGAAATTTGAATTTGAGGAAATTTACAGAAGTGAAATATCGAGAAATTGTTATCCGTGGGCAATGAATGTTACTGCTGACAATCTTCTGATTATAAACGACTACAGCTATTTCAGCCTTTCGGCTCAGATGCCGGAAGACTGGTATCATAGGGCAGGGAGGTTTTTATGTACAGGGATACAGTTGTAAGCGGACTTTTTTATCCTTCGGACAAAAAGAAAGTTATATCCTTTATTGAGTCGAATAAAAGCAGCGAGACGGCTCAAAAAGCAAAGATGATTATTGTACCTCATGCAGGATATGTGTTTTCCGGTGCTACGGCTGTTAAAACAATTTCAAGGATTAAACTGCCCAAAAATATAATTTTACTGGGACCGAACCACACGGGAGCGGGCGGCAGAATTGCCGTGTATCCTGAAGGTAAATGGAGCACTCCTCTGGGTGATGTCCCTGTGAATGAAGATATGGTGAAAAAGCTCATTGATAAGGGTTTTGAGTCAGATCAGCTTGCCCATGTGAAGGAACATTCCCTGGAAGTTCAGCTTCCGATCTTAAAATATTTCAGAGACGATTTGAATATTGTTCCCATTGCATTTAAAGGTTTAGGTTTTGCAGACTGCAGAAATGCGGGGAAAGTTCTGAAAAATCTTGTTGATGAAACAGATTCAATGATAGTTGTAAGCTCGGATTTTAACCATTTCGAGGATCTGGAGACAACGAATGAGAAAGATTTTGATGCTATTAACCGTATTCTTGATTTGGACAGTAAAGGGCTTTACGATACTGTCCTGAGCAAAAATATATCGATGTGCGGTATTATCCCCACCGTTGTTGCTTTGGAATCGCTGGAGAATAAAGAAAATCTGGAAGCTTCACTTGTGGAACATACAACAAGTGCGGAGACAAGCGGCGATGCTTCGCAGGTTGTGGGTTATGCCGGGATAATAATTAAGTGAATAGTGAAAGTGTAAGTGAGTGCTAAATATTGAGTATTATACGTTGAACATGTAATATTAAACTTGAGGTAGTGGAGGTTGTTGAGGTATTTGTCCTGCCATATAATCTTTGATTACGTGGCAGGAAACGTTGAACGTTGAACCTTGAACATTGAACCAAATAAGGAGGAGTTATGGGAGTGAGAAAAGCAGTACTGCCTGTTGCTGGATTTGGGACCAGAATGCTTCCTGCTACCAAGTCTGTGGCAAAAGAGATGATTACACTTATTGATAAGCCGTTAATCCATTATGCCGTTTTAGAAGCTGTGGAATCAGGTATCGAACAGATAGTTTTTGTGACAAGTGCAGGTAAAAGTGAAATAGAAAATTATTTTGATAAATCTCCGAATCTTGAGCTGGCTTTGGAAAACTCAGGCAAACAAGAGCTGCTTGAAGAGGTGAGAAATATAAGCGATATGTGCGAATTTGTATCGGTTAGGCAAAAGGAGCAGAAAGGGCTCGGTCATGCCGTTTACTGTGCTCGGGATGTTGTGGGTGATGAGCCGTTTGCCGTGATTTTGCCCGATGATATTATGAGATACAAAACACCAGTTACAAAACAGCTTATGGATAAGTTTGATGAAACCCAATCCCCTGTTGTTGCACTTTCCAAAGTTGAAAAAAAAGATGCGCATAAATACGGGATTATAGAAGTAGACAAAAAGGTAAAAGATAATTTTTATAAACTGAAGACGATGGTGGAAAAACCGAAAACAAACCCGCCTTCGGATATGGCTATTATCGGCAGATATATACTGAATAAAGAGATACTCGATGAAATAGGGAGTACGAAATCCGGAGCGCTGGGGGAAATACAGCTGACTGATGCCATAAATGCTGTTGCGGCGAAAAATGCTGTATACGGATATGAATACGAGGGCAGAAGGTTTGACTGCGGGAATAAAACAGGCTATCTGGAGGCTGTAGTAAACTTTGCTCTGGAAAGGGATGATATTTCCGAAGACTTTAAGCAAATACTCGGAAAAAGCGGTTATAAGGTGAATGATGGAAGACTTTGATCCTGCAAACAAAATTGTTTTAGTGCATGGAATTATCAGCGATAAAATAGGTAAATTAATTGACTATTCGGGTAAGATGAAGCGGAGCATCAGTGAGACCAGTATTCCCCTTATGGATATTATTGATACGGGAGAAAATATTGAAATTTTTGCAGAGCTTCCCGGAGTAAAGCTTGATGATTTTAATGTTTTGCTGTATGAAGAATATCTTATTATCGAAGGGAGTAAAGTTGCTTCCAAACCGGACTGCAAGGTAAATTTTTTCAGAATGGAGAGAACATTCACCCCTTTCAGAAGGATAGTCAGGCTTCCCCATGAAGTGGATGAGAGTGATATTTCTGCAAAACTGAAAGACGGTGTATTGACAATAAAAATAAAAAGGAAAAGATAAATTGAAATCAGGGAGGGAAAAAGAAGTGGAAAATGTTAATGAAAATTTAGAAATACCCGAGATACTTCCATTACTGCCTGTCAGAGACATGGTGGTGTTTCCATATATGGTTCTTCCCCTCTATGTGGGCAGAGATGCCAGTATTGCAGCAGTTGATGAAGCGTTGAGTGGAGAGAGAATGATATTTCTTTCTTCTCAGAAAAATGCTGAAGTTGAAGAGCCTGATGTTCAGGATATATACAATATCGGAACGGCTGCGCTTATTTTGCGGATGTTGAAACTGCCGGACGGCAGAGTAAAAATACTTGTTCAGGGGCTTAAACGTGCCGAAATTGAGAGCTATGAGCAGGAAGATCCCTTTTACAAGGTCAAGCTCAATTTGATAGAAGAAAGTGAGGCGGAGGAAGAGTTAAAATCAGAAGCTCTTGTACGTCATGTGAAGGAACAGTTGTCAAAAGCCGTTAACCTTGGTAAACCACTTCTGCCTGATTTGTTGGCTGTAATTGAAACAATCAATGAGCCGGGCAAATTAGCTGATATTATAGTGGCAAATCTTGGTCTGAAAGCTGAAGAGTCTCAGGTGATTCTGGAAGAAATTGACCCTGAAAAAAGACTGGAGAAGGTTAATGAATTTCTCAACAGAGAAATTTCAATACTCGAGGTTCAGCAGCAGATAATGAATGATGCCAAAGGCGAGATCGATAAAAGTCAGAGGGAATATTTCCTGAAAGAACAGATGAGAGCAATTAAGAAAGAGCTTGGTGAAGAAGATGATATAAGCAAAGAGGTTGAGGAGCTTCAGGAGAAAATCACAAAAGCCAAAATGCCCAAAAAAGTGAGGGAAGAAGCTGAAAAACAGCTGGGCAGGCTCTCCCGCATGCATCCTGATTCCGCCGAAGCAACTGTTGTGAGGGGATATCTGGAGTGGCTGGTGGAACTTCCCTGGTCCAAATCCAGCAAAGATAATCTCAATATAAAACATGCCAAGGAAATTCTGGATGAAGATCACTACGGGCTTGATGAAGTCAAAGACAGAATACTTGATTTTCTTGCCGTTCGTAAACTTAATAAAAAGATGAAAAGCCCTATTTTGTGTTTTGTCGGTCCTCCGGGAGTGGGAAAAACATCTCTTGGAAAGTCAATTGCCAGAGCTATGAACAGGGAGTTTTTCAGAATGTCCCTCGGCGGAACCCGTGATGAAGCTGAAATAAGAGGGCACAGAAGGACATACATAGGTGCAATGCCCGGCAAAGTAATCCAGGGAATAAAAAATACCGGAAAGAATAATCCTGTTTTTATGCTGGATGAAATAGACAAGCTGGGAATGGATTTCAGAGGTGATCCTTCCTCTGCTCTGTTGGAAGTACTCGACCCGGAACAGAACAGTTCTTTTGTGGATCACTATCTGGGGGTACCTTTTGATTTATCCCGTGTATTTTTTATTACCACAGCCAATTATCTTGATCCGATACCGCCTGCATTAAAGGATCGGATGGAGGTTATTCGGATACCGGGTTATACGGAAGATGAAAAAATAAAGATAGCCGAAAATTATCTCATTCCCAGACAAATTAAAGAGAACGGGCTGGGTGAGAAAAAAGTTCAGTTTACCAGGAAAGCGATTTTTGAAATTATAGACGGCTATACCAGAGAATCAGGGCTCAGAAATCTGGAAAGAACAATAGGGAAAATCTGCAGGAAGATTGCCAGAAAGGTTGCCGAAGGTGCTGATAAAGAAACTTTCAGAATCACTCCCAAGACTGTTGAGAAATTTTTGGGTCCAAGAAAATTTGAGGATGAGGAAGAGCTTAAAACGAATGAAGTGGGTATCGTTACAGGTCTTGCCTGGACTCCGTACGGCGGAGAGGTTTTATTTGTGGAGTGCAACAAGTATAAAGGTAAAGGGAACATGGTTGTTACCGGTCAGCTGGGAGATATCATGAAAGAATCGGCAAAAGCCGCTTTTACAGCAGTCAAGTCCCTTGCGGAAAAATATGAGATTGATGAAAAAATGTTTTCCGATTATGATATACATATCCACGTTCCTGCCGGAGCTATTCCGAAGGATGGTCCTTCCGCAGGAATCACAATGGCTACAGCAATTTTTTCCATTTTTACAGCCAAGAAGGTGCGTAAAGATGTTGCAATGACCGGTGAAATTACCATTTCGGGTAAAGTGCTGCCAATAGGCGGACTGAAGGAGAAGCTTCTTGCTGCAAAAAGAATAGGGGTGAGTAAAGTCATTATACCGAAAAAGAACAAAAAGGACCTTGTGAACGTGCCTGCAAATGTTAAAAACAGCCTGGAAATAGTTGCCGTGGAAAAATTTGATGAAGTTTTGCAACACACTTTTTAAAGCTTGGTGACGGAGTAATTCTATAAAATTTAAAGATAAGCTTTTACTGATAGTAAGCTTAGACAGACCCCCTTTTGTTATTTCCCTTTCTTCGGCAATAGGGGTCATGATCGGTGTGTCTCCTTATATAGGGTTACACACCGTTATGGCTGTGGGGGCGTCTTATATCTTCCGTCTTCCCCTGTACCCGTTGATTTTAGGGGCATATATCAATAATCCGCTGACATTGGTAATTATTTACAGTTTTTGTTATAAAGTAGGCAAATTTTTTCTCCAAAGTGATAGCAGCCTTTCCATCAATTGGCATAACTTATCGTATATGGATTTCTGGATGAATCTGAAAACTTTTTTCTGGCCGTTTTTTGTGGGAACCCATATTATGGCACTCTTTGCAGGGTTCATTACGTTTTTTTTCATATACGCTGCTATTAAAATTTATAAAAAGAATTTAGACTGATTTGGTTTTGGCGGGAGTAAATTAGTGTTAAGTGTTAAGCGCTAAGGACTAAGATAAAGGCAAAGGTTGGGACTTAAACTGTTGAAATGAGAGCTTTGAATAATTCAGAAAGCAGGGCTCTTGTCAGCCTGCGGGCGTTATTAGCCCTGCATGTGTGCAGGATTCTATTTGAAAACAAAATGTACCCCCTCTGCATCTCCCCCTAATCCAGGGGGAGAAGAAAGTCCCTTCCCCTATTTTAGGGGAAGGATAGGATGGGGTAATTATTTAAAACTCTCGAAATGTTTGATGAAGGTACTCAAACTTAACACTTAGTACTTAGCACTTAACACTTAATACTAATAAACTACTTAACAAATTATCCAATGTTTTTTATTGCAAAAAGAGAAAGTTTTTTGTATATCTGTTACTTAAGAAGGCGCGTAGCTCAGTGGGAGAGCATTGCCTTGACGTGGCAAGGGTCGGCGGTTCGATCCCGCCCGCGCCTATAAATAATATTCTTTGTTAAGAGTTGTTTATAGTTTTGATACCCTTGGGTGTAACAGAATTGTCACACTTTTGCAGCAAGTTCTGAAATTTTGATTCCTCTGGTTCATAATTTTTCACAAATCTGGCATATCTTATAAATAACATCTGCATGTTTGCATGACCCATTTGTTTAGCAACAAAATGAGACCTTTGCACAAGAAAATACAAGAACACTACCAGTTAATATATTTTGTCTTTACTGTTAAGTGCTTATATGTTAATTTGAATGATTTGTTAAACACAAAGGAGTTGTTATGTACTTTTCCATAGAAGCCACAGTATTAGATTCAATGTTAGACTTTAAAGTTAATGATCCGACTTATCTTGATAAAATAAATTCCCTTATAGACTGGAAGTGAGTATTCCGGGTCAAATTGAGCCAACAGTCCGGTGATTGAGAGCCACCAGTCCGGCAAAATAGAGCCAGCGTTCCGGTCAAGAGAGCCATTTTTCATAAAATCCCTTAAAAAGTATAATGCACATTAGCGCAAACATACTCATAGGGAGATCGTACATGAACGGTTATTGTGAAATCCTGCATATTTATGCATTTGGGATAAGTTGCATGTATCGGAATAACTCGGACAGCATATCGCTCGTTTTCGGACAGTGTATCGGATAAACTATTTGTTGCATTCTAAAAATGGACTAAGTTCCGCTCGTAAGCGGACACGTGCAAGAGAAATTCCCAAAAGTTGCAAACAGGAATTCACGAAAATTGCAAGAAATTACTGGAAAAAATCTCATTTAATGCTGGCTTTTCTACCGGAATTGACTGGCTCTCTCGAGCCGGAATATTCAAGAGAGAAAAAAGCCATAAGTATATCTATAAATATTGTAGATCATAGCTTAACAATATTAATTGAATTTATTTGTTTCTTATAATATATATAACACATCAAGATCGAATGCACTATATGTACTCAATTTGAAAAACAATTTAATTTGCATAAATAATACTTAGAATTGTATAATAAAGGGAATTGTACTTTTAGTCGATATGTTTTCAAACAATATGTGGTGTAACACATTTGTAACACTTTTTGGTGAAAATAGGTTGTTTAGGTTAGTGGGCAGCTTAATATTGTTTTTTTCCTTTCTGAAAGCTTTTGTAAGGAGTATTTGTGACCTGCCTGATTTTTTCCGGTGATTATTTCTAATGAATCCAGCCGACAGAACAAAAGGTTTTGCCCTTGTCATGCTTGCTGCTGTACTGTGGGGAACTACTGGTACTTCTCAGGGTCTTGCACCTGCTGAAGTGAGTTCAGCGGTTATCGGGGCACTTAGAATTTTGCTGGGAGGAATTGTTCTTTTTCTTTACGCGTTTTATAGAGGAGGCTTTTCAAAAGCTGAGAAATGGCCTTTTTTGATAACTTCTTTTGGCATCTTATCTGTTGCTGCTTATCAGCTAGCCTTTTTTTACGGTGTAAGGTATGCCGGCGTTGCCATCGGAACTATGGTGGGAATTGGCAGTGGTCCCATATCGGCGGGTATTCTGGCTTATCTTTTTTATAACGAAAAACTCAGTAAAAAATGGATGATATCCACACTTATAGGGATATTCGGTCTGGTATTGACGACATACGGTTCGAGGGGAAGCGGTCTTAATTATAATGTGTTCGGTATTATACTTAGTATTGGAGCGGGTTTTTTTTATGCCTCTTATACAATGGTAAGCAAAAAACTTCTGGAAACAAATGATGTGAATGCAGTCATGGCTGTATTGTTTCTGGGCGGAGCTCTGCTTCTGTCACCGTTTTTATTTATTTATGATGTTACGCCTCTTCTCAATCCAGGCGGAGTTATCATCATCATTCATTTAGGTGTAATTGCAACGGGTGTTTCGTATTTCTTTTTTGCAAGAGGGTTAAAACTGATAAAAGTTTCAGAAACTGCTACGCTGTCTCTGGCAGAGCCGCTTACTGCAACTCTACTCGGTATTCTTGTCCTGCATGAATCCCCTTCTTTTTTAAGCTTCCTGGGTGTGTTTTTCATTTTTGCCGGGTTGTGTGTGCTGTCGATACAAAGAAAGCAGAAGACAGAGGACAGATAACAGAAGGCAAGAAGAATATTTGTTCAAAATTTTCAATATGTTAGCAGTCTCTACAAACTTTTACAACCTCTACTAAGCAGAACCGCAGATATATTTGATATATAAACATAGAGATTCCTCGGTTCCTCCGCCCAAGGGCGGATCCACTCGGAATGTTCCGTGTTAAAAGTCAAGCATTTTTTGCAACCAAAGTTAACTTTTTTGCATTGTAAAGCTCCTGTTATTTTTTACTTGAGCTTTGCTTTCCTATACGCTATCATCGCAACACATGCAGGCTTTATGCCTAATGTTCCGTTCAGGTTTCGGAAAGCTGAAGGTGGGGACAACATCTCGAACGGTTTCGTTGAACCGATGACTCTCATGTCCTTTATCACCTTCAGTGCTCTGGAACCTTATACTATTTTTTAACAACTTATTAAACAATTTTCCTTACTTTTTTAATATACGATGACAAGTACCCGAATTATGTCATTTCGATGAACCACTGTTAAGTGGTGAAGAGAAATCTATCTCATGTGAAACGATATAATAAACAAATATGCAAGTGTGCTTACCTCTAATTACCTCAAACTAACTCTAAATACCTCCACCTATCCTTAATCAAAAACCATTCTTGATTCCGATATGGCTTTTTTACTGCCTGTCCATATATAGGCTAAAAGCAAAGGCTGAGAAGAATCATTGGTAATTTTATGGGGTTTTCCAGGCTGATTCAGGACAATTGATTCCGGAGGGTAGACAGCCTGGTCATTCTGGGAAAAATATCCTGCCAAGTTCAGGTATGATTCTGTCAAATCGGGATGTTCGTGATAATGATAAAAAGCCGCCGGAGCAAGCAATACAACTCCGGCGGCGATATCAGAAGATTTTATAAGCCCTCTGGGTCCCAAAATTTCACTGTAAGCATAATTTTCTTTCATATCCTCCGGCAGATTACCGTACCCGTATTGCCAGTGCAGGATTGATGTAAATTTTTGCAAATGAGTAACAATATACCCTGTTTCATGCTTTAAACCGTTATCAACTGCATTCTGGAGATATCGGCATACAGGCTTATCTGAAGGATTTATATCAAGTCTTACGGTATCCATTGGGAGTTCTTTTTTCAGCAAATTGTCCACTTCCAGCATATGTCTGTTTATTTCTTCACTGCCGCCGGAAGGCTTGATATGATACCATCTTTTAAGTGCGTGAAGAAACAAAAGTGCCCCTTGAGCCTGCATTTTACTTCCAGAGATTTATTAATGTTCTTCCTGTCAATTTCCCTTTGAGTATCAAATCTATCTTGTCGCTGACCTCTTCCAGACCGATTTCATTTGTAAGGGTTTCAAGGGAGTCGGGTTTCCACTCGTTTGCCAGTTTATCCCAAACAGGCAGTCTTCTGTCCATCGGCAGCTGTACGGAATCTATACCGATAAGTTTTACTCCTCTTAGTATAAATGGGAATACACTGGATGTGAATTCGGTGGATTGTGTTAAACCGCACGTGGTAACAGTTCCTGAGTATTTTGTGCTTTTTATTGCTGTGGCAAGGATATTGCCTCCCACGGTATCCACAGCGCCGCCCCATACGCCTTTAAGCATCGGTTTGCCGCTTTGATCGTCAGCTTCTTCCCTGCTGATTACCCTTATCGCTCCGAGCTCTTTAAGAAAATCTTCTTTTTCTTTTTTACCTGTTACAGCTACGGGGTCATAACCCGCCTGGGATAGTATTGCAACTGCCATTGAACCGACACCTCCGGTTGACCCTGTTACCAAAATTTCCCCATCTTCCGGAGTCGTATTGTTCTCAGCAAGTGCGAATACTGAAAGACCTGCGGTGAACCCGGCAGTACCGAAAATCATACTTTCTCTTAGGGATAAACCTTCGGGGAGTTTTACAATCCATTCAGCCGGCACTCTAATAAACTGACCAAAACCTCCGTCCGTTTCCATTCCAAGGTCGAATCCTGTTACAAGTACTTCATCTCCTTCTTTGAACGTTGAATCTTTTGAGTCCTGAACAACACCTGCAGCGTCAATTCCGGGTGTATGAGGGAAATTTCTTGTGACGCCTTTGTTTCCTATTGCAGAGAGAGCATCCTTGAAGTTCAGTGAAGAGTAGTGAACTTTGATAAGAACGTCACCTTCAGGCAGTTCATCCACGGATTTTTCTTTAATTTCCCTTATAAATTTGTCTTCCTGTTTGCTGATCACTATGGCTTTAAATTTTTCTGACATATGCATCCTCCTTTATCATTTTATCACAAGTAAGTAATTTATGGCGTTAAAATATAACCTTATTGTAACCTATTTCACTGTTTATTTGTCAATAAGAAATTACGTTTTACGTCTCACGGCTATTTAGCTGTACCTCCTGATTATTAAAAGTTTGCACTCTACATGTGTTTTTATGCAAGTAAATCTTTTGAAATTCAGTACGATATGTTAAAATTAGAAAAAGGGGCTTATTGCCTAAGGATGTAGTGATGAAGCGGGACGACGGTATTGAAAAAACAAAAAAAGAGCTTCATGAGCGAGTTAAAGAACTTAACTGTCTTTATAATATATCTGAATTAATAAATAAAAAGGGTTTGAATACTGAAGATACTTTACAATCTGTAGTGAATTATCTGCCAGAGGGCTGGCAGTACCCGGGATTGACATGTGCACGGGTCGTTGTTGGTGAAAAGGAATTTAGATCTGAAAATTTTAATAACACACAATGGAAACAGGAAGCGGATGTTTTGGTTGAAAATCAGCGGATAGGTTGTTTGGAAATATTTTATTTGCAAAAAATGCCTGAGGCTGATGAATGTCCTTTTCTTGGATACGAACGCAAGCTGCTTAATAATATTGCAGGCATGCTTGGAAAATATATTGAGAGAAAAATTACGGAGGAAAAGCTTAGAAGAAGTGAAAAAAGATTCAGAGATATTTTTAATAATTCTGCGGATTCAATATTTATTCATGATTTAAAGGGCAATATCCTTGAAGTAAACGATGTAGCCTGTGAGCGTCTGGGTTACTGCAGAGAGGAGATGCTGAAATTGTCGGTACTGGATATCGATTCGCCGGATACCGCTCATCTTGCTTTTAAGAGGATCAGAAAAATAAAAGAAGAGGGGGAATACACTTTTGAAGCAGTTCACAGAAGGAAAGACGGCTCTGTATTTCCGGTTGAGGTTAATTCCCGCTTTATAGAGTACGGTGATGAAACAGCAGTAGTAAGTATAGTCAGGGATATTACTGAGCGCAAAAAGATGGAGGAGGAGATGAGCAAAGCCCAGAAACTTGAAAGTCTCGGAACACTGGCTGCCGGTATTGCCCATGATTTTAACAACCTTCTTATGGCTTTGTTCGGTAATATTTCGCTTGCAAAAATGAAACTGCCCGAAAACCACCCTGCTATAGAACCTCTGAATTCAGCGGAAATGGCAATGGATAGAGCCACCAGCCTTTCCAACAAGCTTCTGACATTTTCCAAAGGGGGCGAACCGGTCAAAAAGGTTTTTAATGCAGGCGAACTTGTGAAAGATGTTGTAGAGTTAGATCTTTCAGGCAGCAATGTGAAGGCAGAAATAGAAAAAGACGATGATTTGTGGAAAGCTGAAGTGGATAAAAGTCAGTTTCAGCAGGTTGTTACAGGTCTTGTGGTGAATGCAAAGGATGCTATGCCGGAAGGTGGCACTCTAACGGTTAAAATGGAAAATGTCCCAATTAATGACAATTACGTTGCCGAGCTTGAGCCCGGGAATTACATTAAAATAAGTTTTTCGGATGAAGGCAAAGGGATTGAAAGGGGGAATCTTGATAAAATTTTCGATCCTTTTTTTACCACAAAAAAATTCGGCTCAGGGCTGGGACTCTCCACCGCATATTCCATTATGAAGAAACATCATGGTTGTATAAAAGTTGAATCAGAGCCGGGTAAAGGTTCGACATTTATCCTGTATCTGCCGGCTGCGGATTTTGATGATTGGGAGTAATTAAGGGAAGTTGAGATTAAGGTGAAGGTTGAAGTGGTTGAAAAGGTTGAGAGGACTATATGAAGCGGATTTTATTGGCAGTGGATGATGAAAAAATCTTTTCTTCTGTTAAGGAAATTTTGACAGGCAGGTATGAGATATGTCCGTTTGATAGCCAAGCAACGGATAAAGAATACGACCTTTGTATAACCGACAGTGGTTTTTTGTCAAAACATACAGAAATGTTGCAGAAATTAAAAAGTAACAATGAAAACAAATACCTACCTGCTTTGCTTGTAATAAATTTAAATGAAGCTGAGTTTTTGAAAGATGATATAAAAAAATATATCGATGATGTTATAACAACCCCTGTTGATGAGGATGAACTGCTTTTCCGTGTAAACCGTCTTCTGGGAATTAACAATACCGTCATTATGTATTCACAGGAATTTCTTGAGAGGAGTAAAAGGTTGCAGGAAGCTATGGTTGAATGCATGCCTCTTGCCGTTTACGGTCTGGACGAGAAGGGTGTGGTTTTATCGTGGAACAGAGCTGCTGAAAAAATGTTTGGCTGGCGCGCTGAGGAGGTTATCGGCAAGAGACTTCCGATAGTGCCGCCTGAAAAAGAGGATGAGTTCAGGAGTTTTGTGAGGCGTATTATTTCCGGTGAATCAATTGTGGGGGTGGGACTCAGGCGGAGAAGAAAAGACGGAACAATATTTGACTGCAGGCTTTCCACAGCACCTATAAGGGACGAAAAGAATAAAATTATCGGTATAATGGCAGCTATGGAGGATATTACCGAGGAAAAGAGAGCAGAGAAAATTATACAGGAAAGCGAACAGAAGTTCAGAACTCTTTTTCACAGTATCCGGGATGCGATACTGATTGCTGATACAGACAGAAATATCATTGACTGCAATGAAGCTTTTACGGATATTTTCGGCTATTCTCTGGAGGATATAAAAGGGAAAAAGACTTTTTATTTATATGAAAACATGCAGCAGTTTGAAGAGCTCGGCGAAGCTATTAAATCTCATTATGGTGATAAACCGTTTAACTATACGGTGAATTATAAAAGAAAGGACGGGTCAGTTTTTCCCGGTGAAACGGGTGTTTTTTATCTGAGAGATACCCAGGGTAATGTGACAGGTTTTATCGGCTTAATCAGGGATGTGAGCGAGCGTGTCAAGAGGGAGAAAAAGCTAAAAGAGAGTGAAGAGCGTTTTCGTAATATTGTGGAAGGCGCACCTGATCCCATTTTTATACAAACGGATAAGAAATTCTCTTATCTGAATCCGGCGGCATGCCGATTGTTTGGTATCAAGTCACCAGCGGAACTTATCGGAGAGCCTGTAATGGACAGATTTCATCCGGATTATCATGAAATAGCTATTGAAAGAATACGTGCATTGAACGAAAGGCGCAGACCTGTTCACGACCTGCTGGAGCTGCGGTTTATCAGAGCGGACGGCAGTGAAGTGTGGGTGGAGACAGCCGGTGAGCCTATTGTATATGAAGACAAAAATGGAGCACTGGTGTTTGTCAGGGATATTTCCCAAAGAAAGGCAGCCGAGGATGAATTGAGAAAACTGAAAGACAATCTGGAAAGACAGGTGGAAGAGAAAACAAAAGAGCTGCAGGAGAGGGTGGCTGAGCTTGAGCGTTTCCACGAGGCAACGGTAAACAGGGAGCTGCGTATGAAAGAATTGAGAGAGGAGATAAAAAGGCTGAAAGTGGGAATTGATCGTAAATGAAATATAGAATAATCCTGATTTTAATGTTTTTGTTTGTTATTACATTCGATTCTTTTGCCCATCAAGCTGAAATCGATAAGAAGAATACGTTAACATCCGATACCATTACAATAGGCTCAGAGCCTGATTATCCGCCGTACTGTATGGTTGATGAAAACGGTAATGCTGTAGGATTTTCCGTCGATCTTTTTAAAGCGGCGGCTGCAGCCGTTGACTTAAAGGTAAATATAAAAATAGGTGTGTGGAGTAAGATAAAACGTGATCTGGCTGAAGGCAGACTCGATGCCTTGCCCCTCGTTGGCAGGACGCCGGAAAGGGAAGAAATCTTTGATTTTACGATGCCATATCTTTCCATGCACGGAGCTGTTTTTGTGAGAGAGGGGGCCAAAGGTATAAATTCAGTGGAGGATCTTAAAAATAAAGAAATAGCTGTCATGGAAGGGGATAACGCCGAGGAATTTGTCCGCCGGGAGAACATCTCCAATAAAATTTTTACCACAAAGACTTTTGAAGAAGCCTTCAGAAATCTTGCCTCAGGGCAGTATGATGCAGTGATAACGCACAGGGTTATGGGGCTTCATCTGTTGGATAAAATGGGGCTGGACTCTGTAGAGCCGCTTGATTTTCAGCTTCAGAACTTTCGCCAGGATTTCTGTTTTGCCGTGCAGGAAGGGGACAGCGCTCTTCTTTCCAGGTTGAATGAGGGGCTTTCCATTATTATTGCAAACGATACCTATGAGAAAATACGCCTCAAATGGTTCGGACCTACCGTAAAAGCAAGCATAACAGCAGAAGATGTTGCCAGAATAGCTATCTATGTTTTTATCCCGCTTTTTTTAATTATGTCGGTTATATGGATTATTGTTTTAAGAAGAGAAGTGAAAAGGCGTACGAGAAGTTTGGAAGAGGAGATTTCCAGGCATAAAAACACACTGGATCAGCTGCGAAAACAGAAACTGCTCCTTAATGAAATGGAGAAAATTTCCAAAGTAGGCGGATGGGAGTACGATGTTCAAACAGGTAACATTAACTGGACGGAAGGTATGTACAATATATACGCACTAAAACGGGACGAATATGACCCTTCCGATTACAAAAAGAATACGGATTTTTATTACCCGGGATATAAAAATCAAATCATTCAGGCATTTACCGATACGCTTAAAACAGGAAAGCCTTATGAGCTGTTGGCAAAATTAAAATCTGCAGATAATGTGGAGAAATGGGTGAGACTGAGAGGACTTCCGGAAATTGAAAATGGCAAACCGGTACGTGTTTACGGGAATCTTCTGGATGTAACGGAAATGAAGCTGATTAATGATGAAATCAAGGAAAGAGGAGAGCGCATAAATCTGCTGCTTAATTCAACGGCGGAGGGGATATACGGTATCGATCTTGAGGGCAGGTGCACGTTTTGTAACGCGTCAGCTCTTGAGTTACTGGGATTTGACAATGAAAATCAGGTAATTGGTAAAAATATGCACGCCCTTGTACACCACAGCATGGCAGACGGTTCTGTACATCCGGAGTCTGAGTGCAAGATTTGCCAGGCTTTTAATGCCGGTAAAGGTACACACGCTGATGATGAAGTAATGTGGAAATCTGACGGAACAAGTTTTCGGGCGGAATATTTTTCTTATCCAATCAGACAGAATGGTGAAATTATCGGATGTGTGGTCACATTTTGGGATATAACGCAGCGTAAAGAGGCTGAGGAAGAGTTGAAAAATCTGAAAGATAGTCTGGAAAAACAAGTGAAAGAAAGGACTGCAGAGCTCCGGGATAAGGTGGAGAAACTGAACAAGAGCCAGAGGGCTATGCTTTATATGGTGGAAGATCTGAACAGTATCACAGCTGAGCTGCAGGAAGAAAGGAGAAAGCTTGAATTATCCAATAAAGAGCTGGAGGCCTTTGCCTATTCGGTTTCACACGATTTAAGGGCTCCTCTCAGAGCTATAAACGGTTTTTCAGGTTTTCTTATGGAAGATTATGCGGATAAACTTGATGAAGAAGGGAAAAGACTGCTTTCAGTAATCAGGCAGAATGCGGATAAGATGGATGCTTTGATTGCTGATATCCTGAATTTATCCCGTATATCACGAGCGGAAATGAGTTTAGAGGAAGTGAATATGTACACACTGGCAAAATCTAAATATGATGAAATTGCAACGGAAGAGGAAAAACAGTCATTTGAATTCAATATAAGTAAACTTCCGCCTGCCGTGGGCGATGAAAATCTGCTGGGGCAGCTGTGGCAGAATCTGATAGGCAATGCACTCAAATACAGTTCAAAATCCGAAAATAAAAGAATCGAAATCGGGTATCGCGAAAATAATGACGAAGTCATATATTATATAAAAGACGAAGGTGCAGGATTTAACCCGAAATATAAAGATAAGTTGTTCGGTGTATTCCAAAGACTGCATAAAGATAATGAATTTGAGGGAACAGGTGTTGGTTTAGCTGTTGTGCAGAGGATAGTACACAGACACGGCGGTGAAATCCGTGCGGAAGGTGAAGTAAATAAAGGAGCTGCATTCTATTTTTCAATCCCTCGTGCTAAAAAATCCTAAAACAATTAAAAGGTGTTGTTTTGTCAGTGTCAAAAGGAGGAACATATGGAAAATATTAATGATGTGGAAATTTTGATAGTTGAGGATAATCCTAATGATGCGGAGATGGCGTTAAGAGCGTTGAAAAAGAATAATCTTGCCAATAATGTTCTTGTTGTTGAGGATGGAGAGGAAGCTCTTGACTTTATTTTTACAAAAGGTAAATATTCCGGGAAAGAAAAGGACAGCCGCCCTAAAATAATCCTTCTTGATCTTAAGCTGCCCAAGGTGGACGGACTGGAAGTTTTAAGAGAGGTTAAGGCGGATGAGGAAACAAAGATTATTCCTGTGGTTATTCTCACCTCTTCCAAAGAGGAATCCGATCTTGTGGAAAGCTATAAGCTTGGAGTAAACAGCTATATAGTCAAGCCGGTGGATTTTGATAAATTTGTCAGTGCGGTCAGAGACCTTGGACTGTACTGGCTTCTGCTGAATCAGCGTCCTTATTAATAAGCAAAATTGATTAGGAGAAATGAATGGATATTAATCAACCTGTTAAAATCCTCTTTGCTGAAGATGCCCCAACAGATGTTGAGATTGCAAAACGCAGACTGAAAAAAGAAGGATTGGATTTTATTTTCAGACTTGTGGATACGGAAGAAGATTTCCGCAGAGGATTAAAAGAATTCGATCCAGACGTAATAATCTCCGATTATTCGATGCCTTCCTTTGACGGTATGACAGCCCTGCAGATCGCTCGTTCCGCCGAGAAATTTTACCCCTTTATAATTTTTACAGGTTCCATGAATGAAGAAACGGCTGTGGCCTGTATGAAAGCGGGCGCCAACGATTATGTTATCAAAGAGCAGATTACACGTCTTCCCTTTGCTGTTATAGAAGCTTTAAATAAAAAGCAGGCACTTATGGAAAAAAATAAGATGGAAAAATCGCTGATAGAGAGTGAAGAGAAATTCAGGAATCTTTTTTATAATCATTCTGCAGTTAAACTGATAATAGATCCGGAAACACTGGATATTTACGAGGCAAACATGGCCGCTTCGGAATTTTACGGCTGGCCTATTGAGAAACTGGAAAGTATGAAGGTTACGGATATTAATGATATCGGTGAAAATGAAGTCAGGAAAAATATTGCAAAAGTGGTAAGGGGAATAAAAAATAATTTTCAATTGAAACACCGTAAGGCCGATGGGGATACAGTGGATGTGGAGGTTTTCAGCAGTCACGTGCAAATTGGCGGCAAAATTTATATTCATTCGATAATTCACAATATCACCGAGCAGAAAAGGTTGGAAGAACAATTGCGGCAGTCACAGAAACTGGAGTCGGTAGGCCGTCTGGCAGGCGGTATTGCCCATGATTTCAATAATATACTTACCGTAATACTGAATTATTGTGAGCTGGCATTAATGGAACTGGACTCTTCCAGTGAACTGACCGGCTATATAAAAGAAATCAAGAAAGCCGGGGAGCGCTCCAATGAAATTACCAGTCAGCTTTTAGCTTTTGCCAGAAAACAATCCAGCAGCCCGAAAATCCTGGATTTAAATGAATCAATAAATGAAATGATAAGTATGCTTCAGCGGCTTATCGGTGAAAGTGTTGAGCTTATATGGCTGCCGAATTCCGGTGTATGTCCGGTAAAAATGGATCCTTCGCAACTGCACCAGATTTTAGCCAATCTATGTATAAACGCAAGAGATGCAATCGGTGAATCGGGTAAAATTACAATAGAAACAAGTTGTGTATCCATTGATGAAAATTATGCCGGAAAAAATCCCGGTTTTCTGCCGGGGGAATTTGTTATGCTTGCTGTCAGCGACAACGGATGCGGAATGGACAAAAGTACGGTGGAAAATATTTTTGAACCTTTTTTTACCACCAAAGAAGCCGGTGAAGGCACAGGGCTGGGACTTTCAACGGTTTACGGTATCGTGAAGCAGAACGGCGGATTTGTTAATGTTTACAGTGAAATGGGTGAGGGGACCACTTTCAGGATTTACCTGAAATGTGAATCGGAAGGTGCGGAGAAAACTGAAGAGGTACAAAAAGCAGTACCCACTGAGAGTAAAGGGGAAACGGTACTGATTGTGGAGGATGAAGAGGCGATTTTGAGGATAGCCGAAAAGATGCTTGAAACTCTCGGTTACAACTTATTAACGGCAAACAACCCTCTGGAAGCTTTAAATATTACTGAAAAATATAGTGGAAAGATAGATATTATTGTTACTGATGTAGTAATGCCGGATATGGACGGCAAAAAGATGTCGGAAAAAATAACTAAGCTGCATCCGAATGCGAAGGTTTTATTCATGTCGGGATATACGTCCAATGTAATCGGACAGCACGGCTTGTTTGAAGATAATGTTAATTTTATTCAGAAACCCTTCAAAATGAATGATTTGGAAATGAAAATAAGGGAAATTCTGGATGAAAGATAGTGATTTGTTGAGTGGTGTATTAGTATATTGGTGAAAGCAATTAGCACTCCGCCCTTAATAAAATATTAAGCGACGGGATAAACCTTAACAACCCATACTACCTCTAATACCTCTACTACCTTTAATTACCTCAATTACCTCTAATTACCTCAAATACCACGCACACAAAACTCCCATGTCATAATTTCTATAGCGTCTTATGTAAATAACTGTGGTAAAATGTTGTGTGCGCGGTTGGCACTTCTAATTATTTAAAGTAAGATAGCAGCTCCTTTTTTCCTTTTTTGGTAAGATCTGCTTTTACATTTTTTGCCAGAGAATCTCTGACTTTCTCATCCAGCTGCTCCACAATACGTTTGTTTATGGTTTTTTCAGCAGCCAGATACCATTTTTTCGGTTTATATTTGCTGATTATTTTATTGATTTCCTCAACAATTGTCTTGATAACATTTTTTTCGATTTCCTGTTCAAGATTATGCGGTTCTCCGTAGCTTTTCACTACATTGCCTCCGCCCTGGTCTCTCCCGAAACGCCCCGGTTGATCTGTAACTTTTTCGCTGAACTTAGTCCTTGCATCGACGTTCGCAAATTTTTTAATCATTTCCAGTCTCGGGGATTCCATGATTTCTTCAATTACTTCATAAGCTTCGAAGTATCCTGCGTCCGTTACAATAATTATTTCGGACATAGTACCTCCTTTTAACAATTAACTGCAAAATAACTGTTCCACACTTATATTATAATATGTTCTCTTTTTATTTGCCATATCATTTTCAATAAATTAACAATGCTATAAATAAAATATGCTCGAAAGATGTAAGTACCGGATAAAATGAGGTTCGGGCCTTATCTCCCATATGATTCGTGATGGTTGGTGCTATTTTACCATCTTCGCTATATCAACAATAACGTTCCTCTATTACTATAGCTATTAAAAAATGGGAGAGTAGCAGGAATAATAAGCAGAAACGCAGAAATTGTTGACATATAGATGGAGATCCCTCCGCTGCGGTCGGGATGACAGTTTTTTGTCTTTTCGACCGGAACCGAGTACATAAGACTTTATGTGCTCGGTGGAGCGGAGAAATCTCTGCCGTAAGAAACGATATAGCAAACAAATATATGGGTGTGCCTATAAGAATATGCAATTAAGTACCCTGCTTACTGTCAACCCTGGTAAGAATAAGTGCTCCCGCTGCGAACAGGATGATTAAAGAAAGAATACTGTAACGATTACTGCCGCTGAATAAGGCAATCAATCCCATCATAAAAGGTCCCAATACGGCTGCAAATTTTCCCAGCATATTATAGAACCCGAAAAATTCCCCTGATTTATCATCGGGAATCAACCGGGCAAAGAAACTCCTGCTTAATGCCTGTATGCCTCCCTGAAAAAGCCCGACCAACACTGCTATTGCATAAAACTGCCATATCTCATGCATAAGAAAACCGAAAATTGTGATAAAACAGTATGCGGTGATTCCTATTAAAAGGGCTTTTTTTACACCTATTCTGACACCGATCCACCCGTAAATAAGTGCTGCCGGGAACGCCACAAATTGTACCAGCAGCAAAGCTTTAATGAGGGAGGCTGCAGGAAAACTCATACTCGCACCGTAATCCACGGCCATCTTTATGATTGTGTAAACGCCGTCTATATAGAACCAATAAGCTATAAGGAAAAGTATCGCCTGCTTGTACTGCTTTATGTTTGTCAATGTATCTTTAAGCTGTTTCCAGCCTGCATGAAATGAACCGGTGAGGGATAAATGAGTTTTACTTTTCGGCTCCTTAACAAAAAAAATTAAAGGAAGAGTGAAAACAGCCCACCAGCAGGCAACAGATATAAATGCAATCCGAACAGCAGTTGTGCTGTCAGGAATTCCGAAAACTGACGGTTTCAAATACATTAAAACATTTGCAAGAAATAAAATTCCTCCACCGATATATCCGAGGGCAAAACCGGTTGAGGAAACCAAATCCCTTTTTTTGATTGAAGCAACATCGGTAATAAGAGAATCGTAAAACAGGTTGCCTCCGGCGAATCCTGCGTATGCTGTGAAATAAAGAAGAAGAGCAGGTAGCCACTTTCCTTCGGAAACGGTGTAAAGAAAAAAAGTGCTTATTATCCCCAGAAATGCAAAGCAGATGAGCATCTTCTTTTTCATATCCCCTTTGTCCGCAGCGGCTCCCAAAAAAGGTGCAAGTACAGCTATTATGACTGCTGAGAGAGAATTGACTGTACCAAGATAGAAAGTGCTTTTCTGAAAACTGAGATTAACAGCCCAGGACTTTTTGAAGAATATGGGGAAAAAACCCGCCATAACAGTAGTGGCGAATGCACTGTTTGCCCAGTCGTAAAAAGCCCATGACCAGATTGTCTTTTTCTCATCCTTCATTTCGTATATTCCTGTTTTCTGCAAAAATTTTGATTACGTGATATGTCGTTATGTTAATTCACAGGCAGCAGTCTGTCTATAAATTTTGTTATTGGTGTTTTGAAGTGTTAGGTAATGGTATTTAAAAAAAATTTAAATAAACAGAATATATTTTTTCCATAACAGCAAATTGTTAAGTTTTTGTGGTATAATTGCATATAGGAATGAGTTTTAAAACACAGAAGAGGGTATCTTTATGCCATTAAAAGAGTACCAGGAAAAGATTCTGGATTTGCTGAAGGAAAAAGAGCTTGCACTGTCCGAAGTTTACAAGGAAATTTCGGAAAAGTTTAATGAGAATGAAGAATTCTGGAATAATTTATCCGAGGAGAAACTGTACAGGCTCCAACAGATTGAAGAATTGTGTGAGCAGGCTAAACAGGAAAAAATGGGGTTTGATGAAAAAAATACCAAAACGTATACTTTAAATACGTTTATGGAGAGTATTCGGGATATAAAAAATCAGCTGCGGAATAATGAATTAAATGAAATCAAAGCCCTTTCGCTTTGCCACGATCTGGAAAATTCTATATTGGAACGCCGTGTTTATGAGTATTTTATCCCATATAATGATGAACAAAGAACGGTACTTAATAAATTAAAAAGTGATATCAATGATTTTTTAAAAGACATTCAGGCACAGAAGAATAAGATTGTCAGTGGGTAAACGCAAAGGTATTTTATAGAAATACCTTTTTTTGTTTATCGATAGTGTATAGAGTTTTTTCTTATTCAATCAAAGATTTTTCATTCACAACCATATCAAATTATTTATCCACCTAAAGCCAGTATCATGCATTAAGTAGAAACGCAGAAATTGTTAGTATATAGGTAGAGATCCCTCGGCTTCGCTCGGGATGACATAAATTGTGAGACCTTTGAATAACACTATTTGGTCATGCTGTGGCATCCGCTCATAGGCGGATAAATTTGCCGTAGGCAATTATTTATTTCAGCATCTCGTATTATCAATGATTTACGAGACCCTGAAACGAGTGGTTGTTTACACAAATTTATCTTCGCTTAGCGTAGATGCTACAGGGTGACAGTATGGCAATGATTCAAAGGTCTCTTATTGTCATTTCGAACGAAGTGAGAAATCTCTACTGTAAGAAACGATATAGCAAACAAATATGCAAGTGTGCTTACAACTGTAGAATATTCTACATTCATGAGAAATTCTTTCACACCTAATAAAACCGTAAAATACAGTTTTCCTTATATATCAATATATTAAGATAAACCAATATTTTGGCATGTTTCCTGCTTTAAATAGATTACTAAATAATTTTATAGGAGGAACTATATGAAAAATACAGCAATCATTTTAGGAATCCTGGCACTTGGTGTCAGCGTTGCGATAGCTTATGGTCCCGGTATGGGAAGAGGCTATCAAGGTGGAATGCATGGTTACGGACATCCCGGAGGGATGATGGGTGGATATTATGGTCAGCCCCAAGGCGCACCGGGTTACGGAAGAGGTATGATGCCGGGCTACAATTGCCAGGGACCTTACAACTATGGCAATCAACAAAGTGGTCAAATTAGTAAGGATGAAGCGAAAGATAAAGTAACCAGCTTTATGAATAATAACCTCAAAGGGTTCAAAATTGTAGACCAGGAAGAAATTTCCGTGACCAGAGGATCTATTCATCAGTTTACAGTAGAGGATGATAATGGAAATCGTTTTCTGCTCAGGGTCAATCCGTTTGGTTATGTTGTGGGACCTTTTCCTGCGGGAAACTTTAGACAGCAGTAGAAAATGGATCTGCTTGCTTCAAAGATTAAAATAAAAATTTACAGGAGGTAATATTATGAGATTAATAAGAAAAATGCTTTATACAGCAACAGCAGCTATGACACTGTTTGTTGTTGCAGCTTGTGCATGTATCGGAGTAATTCGGACAGCATATCGCTCGTTTTCGGACACCGTATCGGAGATTTTCGGACAGTGTATCGGAGTAATTCGGACAGCTTGAGTTAAGTAAGGTTAACCTCTATACTTCCTT
>Ga0208664_100046_pt1 | contig 53432 bp, 49 predicted proteins | sample Wag42014_10_20_FD_187332 | JGI IMG/M metagenome (GOLD analysis project Ga0208664, IMG submission 187332) | Deep subsurface shale carbon reservoir microbial communities from Ohio, USA - Utica-2 Time Series 2014_10_20 (SPAdes) (version 2) ... | reverse complement strand
GCAGCAACTCCATCTACAAATACACTTCCCTCATCCGGTGGGAGAATTAATCCCAGTATTTTCATAAAGGTGGTTTTTCCACTTCCATTCGGGCCATAAAAACCTGTAATATTGCCATAATCAGAACTAAAGTCTGAAATATTGAGAACAAAGTCTTTATTAAATTTTTTTACAATATTTTTGGCTGAAATAGCTGCAGTTGTCATTAAACCTTCTCTGTAAAATACATACTTAAAAAATTAATTATCAGGGCAAGACTCATCAGAACAATACCAAGTGCTATCCCCATTGCAAACTCTCCTTTGCCGGTTTCAAGTGCTATTGCAGTAGTCATGGTTCTTGTAGCCCATTTGATATTGCCACCAAGCATCATGGAAACACCAACTTCAGCAAAAACTCTGCCAAATGCAGTTACAGCTGCTGCAAAAATAGCAGCTTTTGCTTCGTAAATATAAGTAAAAGACTGCTGCAATCCGCCGGCTCCCATACTTTTCAACTCTTCCGTTAGCCTTTCATCCATAGATTCTATCGCCGAAGCTGTAAGTGCAACAACAATAGGAACAGCCAGAAAAAACTGTCCAATAGCAATACCTTTTATAGTAAAAAGTAGATGAAAATCACCCAAAGGCCCCCTGCTGCTGATAAACATATAAACAAAAAGCCCGACTACTACAGTTGGTAAAGATAATAGAGAGTTTACAATATTTTGAACAATCTTTTTGCCTTTAAAATTATAAAAACCGAGAATAAAACCGAGGGGCAATCCGACTATCATGCTCGCAAGCAATGACAGACCTGACGCCCTGAGAGAAGTAAATATGGCAGAATACGTCTGTGCATCAAAAGTAGCAATCAATACAAGCGCATTTTTAATGCCATTCAAAAAATAATCCAATCTGTTCTACCTCTATCTGTTATTTATAACGGTCGGCAGTAAGCTAAAAACAATGTTTCAGATTTTGTATTTCGCAATAACTTGCAACAGGTGCAAGTGTGAAAATTGAATCTCTGCATTAAAACGTATTTCAAACAATATGCTGATACAGAAAAAAGGCAGTAAATGACCTACAATATCAATTACTGCCAATACCTTAACACTTAACACCCTTGTTAAATATCAGCTCCGCTGATTGCCTACGGCATTTAACAGGGTAAACTTAACACTTAACATTTAGCACTAATTATTTCGCATTAGGTATAAAAAGTTTTTTACCCAGCAATTTGTAATCAGCTATAGCCTGCTGAATTTTATCCGAACTCATCCAGTCGATAAACTTTTCAGACAAATCCAGCTTTGCATCCGGACATCTCTCTTTATTCACAGGAATCAGACTGTACTGGTTAAACAGAATCTTATCACCCTCAACAAGTATCTGCAGGGGAGCTTTGCCGTCATAATTATCTTGATATTTTATATAAGTCCCGCGGTCGGTCATTGTATAGCCGTTAATTTCAGTGGCGATGTTAAGTGTTGCTATCATTCCCTGCCCCGTTTCTTTGTACCAGCCTTTTTTGTTATAATCGTTTATACCTGCAGATTCCCAAAGCAAAATTTCCTTCTTATTTGTTCCGGAATCATCACCTCTGCTGGCAAATATTTCCCCTTTATCATAAATAGATTTAAGTGCCTCAGTAACATTTTTACCTTTGATATTCGCAGGATCAGAAGATGGTCCTACTATTACAAAATCGTTATACATCACCTCTTTTCTGTAAACACCGTACCCATTGTTAATATACTCTTTTTCAGCAGCCGGTGCATGAACAAGCAGAATATCGGCATCACAGTTTTTACCTAATTCGAGAGCTTTACCGGTACCTGTTGCTGTCCATTTCCAGTCAATTCCGGTATCCTTTTCAAACATCGGTTCAAGATACTCAAGAAGACCGGTGTTGTCGGTACTCGTTGTTGTTGCCATGAGAAGACTTTTCTCTGCAGCAAATACACTTACAGTCATTAACAAAACTGTCAAAATAGCTAACAAAAATCTCATACTTTACCTCCTTAAACGCTTTAATGCGCTTTATATTTAATTTTTCCCGTGTTTTCCGAGGAATATCCCTTAAAACTGTCTATTGCAGACTTGATATCTTCCTTGTTCAAAAATTCCAAAAACAGTTGATATTCCTCACTAAAATAAAAATCTTTGTCCAAAATCATATCAAAACTTTCAGTTTTGATTCTGTTAAAATGCAGGCCGAATAAATCAACATAAAATGCATTTCCAATGCCAATATCAGCTTTACCTTCGGCAATATGTTCCGCAATCTCAAGGTGGGAACTGACTTCCTGCTCATAACCGATGATATTTTCCGAGCTGAGATTCTCCCGGCTGAGGATATAATCAGCCAAAATCCTTGTACCTGAATTTGGAGGCCTGTTGATAAACCTTAATTTTTTATCAGCAATTTCATTAAAGGAATCCGCTTTTTTATCTTTATATATAAAGCCAAGCTTCTGTTCCGTATGTGCGTATTATTTCATTCATCATCTTTTTTATCTTTATATATAAAGCCAAGCTCTCTGTTAAACAGATTTATAACGACATAATTATTATCCTTTTTTTCTATTTCTTTCACTGCTTCAATATTATAAGAATCTCCAGACGGATCATATATATGGCTTAACGCTATGTGGGACAGTCCATTTTTCAGGATATTCAACCCCTTTTTACTGCCCACGTTTGAATAAAACATTAACATTTCAGGATATTCTTTATTAAACCATCCCAAAATAAGCTGCAACAGTGGGTCATCAGAACCTGTCATAAGTATTAATTTCCCGGCGGAAGGTGTGAGCTTATATCTGTATTTTAGATTTTTGAGACTACTGAGATTCAGGAACCTAACCAATTCATCGGAAGGAAACAGCCATTTCCCAGTCACTTTTGTAGCAGGTATCTCACCGTCGTGAGCAAGTTTATAAAGCTTTTTTTCATTTATCTGTAGTAATCCAGCAGCTTCTTCAGCATTCAGAAATTCTTTGTCCATATAACACCCTAAACCTTTATCATAACTTCATGATAACAAAAAATAACTCATAATAACAATATTGTCAACAAGCAACTTTTTCTGACTCAGAGTAATAAAAAATTTGCATTTTTTACTATTAAAGGTTAACTTTCTTAGTAAAAATGTAGCTGCAGAGGCTAAACTTTCTGAACTAACAAAGCTTTAATTGATGGATGAATATAATAATGAGCATTAGAAAACACAAAGAACTGCTTATAATCGCATTATTAACTGTATTTTACATTTTTTTTCACATTATTACTGGGCCCTCAAGTGAGGGTACTTTGGAAGATATAAAGAAAAAAGGTAAAATAACCGTTATCATGACCAACAACGCCAATGTCTATTACAGTTACCGTGACGAATATATGGGGTTTGAATATGATCTTGTAAAAAAGTTTGCAGAATTTCTTGAAGTAAAACTGGAAGTTATAACCCCTGGATGGGATGACATGTTTCAGGCTCTTAATTCAGGCAAAGGAGACATGATTGCAGCAGGACTCACCATAACCAAGTCAAGGGAAAAATTGGCCGATTTTTCAGAAGGATATCTGGAAGTGCAACAACAAATAATAATTCACAAAAGAAACAATTCCATTAATGAAATAAAAGATTTAAATGGTAAAAGAATTCACATACGCCCCCAAACATCATATGAGCAACGCCTTATGGAATTAAAAAAGAATGGAGTGGATATCGATATTGTTTTACATGAAAATATTCCGACAGAAGAGCTAATCCGTATGGTAGCTGAAAAAGAAATAGAAGTCACTGTAGCCGATTCAAATATTGCAAAGCTTAATCAGCGCTATTACCCCGATATCGAGATAGCTTTTCCCATATCAGAGCCCCAACAGCTTGGATGGGCGGTAAAAAACAACAGCGACAAATTGCGAAAAAAAATTAATGAATTTTTTAACAAAATAGAAGAGAATGGTACGTTCAGTCAGATTTATGAGCGATATTACAGAGATGTTTCAATATTTGATTACGTGGATATCAAAAGATTTCACAGGCGATTGAAAACAAGGCTTCCCAGGTATAAAGACATTATCAAAAAAGCTGCGGAAAAACATGGTTTTGACTGGCGTTTGATTGCAGCGATGGTTTATCAGGAATCCCATTTCAACCCGTATGCAAGGAGTCACACAGGAGTACGCGGCTTGATGCAGGTCACACAACGGACTGCCAGAGAAATGGGAATCAGCAACAGAATGAAACCGGAACAAAGTGTAAAAGCCGGAGTAGCTTATCTTGCAAAAATATATAATCGTTTTGACGATATTAAAGACCCGGAAACAAGGATAATGTTTGCACTTGCCAGTTACAATGTAGGGTACGGTCATGTTCGAGATGCCCAGGATATATGCAAACAAAAAGGGTGGAATCCTAAAAAATGGTCATCTCTGAAAAGAGCACTTCCGCTTCTGAGAGAAAGAAAGTATTACAAAAACACAACGTATGGATATGCCCGGGGCACAGAGCCTGTAAGATATGTAAATCGTATCATGACTTATTATGATATTATCAAACAAAAAGCCCTCTAATAGCGAAACCTCCAAAACAACCCCTACTTTACATTAAATACCTTCCCCACTATAAGCAAAAAGAGAACATGTTTATAGCCCATAGTAAGCAGTAAACAAAACTTAATTTTCAAACGTTTCGTCTAAAAATGATACAAATCTGTTCCACGATTTTTTGTCAGCATCTTCTCTGTAACTGTCACTGCCAAAAATGGTAAAAGCATGCGGAGCACCGCTGTAAGTTGTCATTTCATGTTTTACTCCGGCTTTTTCCAGATCTTTTGCAAGAGTGGCAAAGACATCCAAAGTCACCGCCTGATCTGCACTACCGTGAAAAACCAAAATCTGTCCCTTTGTCTTTGAGTAATCCTGGCCTTCTGGTGTGGACAGACCGCCGTGAAAGGTAACAAAAGCCTCAAAAGGTGCTCCTGATCTGGCAAGCTCCAGGACAACCGACCCGCCGAAACAGTAACCAATGGCTACAGCTCTGTTTATATTGGCACCTGCCTGCTTGGCAGCCGATATGGCTTTATCCAGTAAATCACGCATTTTCCCTCGATCCTGATACAGCTCTGAAGTCAGCCGTTTTTTTTCAGACAATGCTTCCGGCCTCACCCCTTTGCCGTACATATCTGCGGCAAATACTGAATAACCGAGATCATTTATCATTTCAGAGCGTTTTACTTCATATTCCGTTAAACCGTCCCAGTCGTGAATTAATAAAACAAGGGGAGCTTTTTCACCTGCACTGATATAGTATCCCTCGTATTCACTGCCGTTCACATTATAAACAACACTCCTACCTTCAGCCAAAGCTAATCCGGAAAAGCCAAGTATCAGTATTATTACAAGAAAACGTTTCATTATGATCCTCCTAACAACATTTTATATTAAAATTGTCTTAATTAAAAATTATTCAAGATAATAAAAGGAACTTTTGAAAATGTGAATAAAAATTCTTCACTGACATTTTATCTGTTTATGATATACTTAAAAAGAGAGCTTTGAATAAGTACCCCACCTAACCGAGCACTTAAATTTTAAGTGCTCGGAATTTAACTCCTCTACTATCAAAGAGTTAGCGGGGGACTAAGGGATGGTAAAATTTAGATGAATGTTATTATTCTAAGGTCTAAAAGATGTAAAATTAACCTTTTACAGGAGGACATATGAACTACCGTATTGAAAAAGACAGTATGGGAGAAATGAAAATACCGGAAAATGCCTACTGGGCGGCGCAGACTGCACGTGCAAACCAAAACTTTCAGATAAGCAAGTGGCGAATGCCCGAGGAATTTATAAAAGCAGTCGCCATAGTAAAAATGGCTGCAGCTACGGCAAATAACAATCTCGGACTGATTGATGACGATAAAGCTGATGCTATAGTACAGGCTGCTTTTGAAATTATTAACGGAGAATATAGTGACCAGTTTCCATTGGACATTTTTCAGACAGGCTCAGGAACCTCAACAAACATGAATGTCAATGAAGTTATTGCAAACAGGGTCAGCGAAATACTAAGTGGCAAGAAGGGCAACAGAAAGCTCTGCCACCCCAATGATGATGTCAACATGGGTCAGTCCAGCAATGATGTTATCCCCACAGCAATACATATCTCCGCAATACTCACACTGGAAAGCAATAAAAACAAAATCTTTAAACTTATAGATTGCCTTGAAAAAAAGGAAAAAGAGTTTGGCAAAATTATTAAAATCGGCAGAACACACCTGATGGATGCTGTACCCGTTACTCTTGGGCAGGAGTTTTCAGGTTACAGGCAGCAGATACAAAATGCTTATGAGAGATTGTGTACGGCTGAACAATGGTTAGAGAAACTGCCGCTGGGGGGCACTGCACTGGGTACAGGTATAAATACACACCCGGATTTTGCAGAAGCAGCTATAAAAGAAATATCTGAATTCACCGGAATACAATTTAAACAGGCTGAAAACCTTTTTGAAGGTATTGCCTCCAAAGATACCGTTGTTGCATTCAGCGGATGTCTGAACTCTCTTGCCGTAAGCCTGATGAAGATTTCCAACGATCTCAGACTGATGAGTTCCGGTCCCAGGTGCGGAATACAGGAAATTACCCTTCCGCCTCTACAGCCAGGCAGTTCCATTATGCCTGGAAAAGTGAACCCGGTGATACCGGAATCTGTAGCACAGGTTTCAGCCCAGGTCATGGGAATGCACTCCAGTATAACCATTGCCGGAAGCAGTGGTTTGCTGGATTTAAATGTTATGATGCCTTTAATAGCTTATAACTTAATCACATCTATACAGCTACTGACAAATGCTTCAGAACATCTGGCAGATAAATGTGTTACAGGCATTAAAGCTAACGAGGACAGGTGCAGTCAACTGGTGGAGTGGTCAATGGCTATAGTAACCCCGCTGGCTGCAAAAATAGGCTATGACAAGGCGGCTGAAATTGCTTACGAAGCTTTTAACAGCAAAGAAACGGTGAAAGAGGTCACAAGAAGAAAAAACATCCTCAGTGAAGAAGAACTGGAGGATATTTTTAACCCGGAAAATATGATTTAATAAAACCGGCGTGTTGGTTTAGTGGTTGAGTGGTTGAGTGGTTTAGTGGTTGAGTGGTTGAGTGGTTGATTAGTTGGAGGAAATTGATTTGTCTTGTTTTATCATAAGTTTATCAATCTTCCCTTCAACTACTCAACAGAGTTTAACCTAAAACCTTGAACTTTGAACATTGAACGCTGAACCATCTCAACTGTTATCCGCTTCCACACACTCAATAAGTTTTTCAGCAAAATTGGGCAGAGCCGAATCCACCCGTGCCCAGGGAGAAATCAAGCGAACACCGATAGGATTTTCCATAAATTCCTTTTTAGCATTTTCGATTGCCACAGCAAACGTTTCAACAGACCTAATCTCCTTATGCCGGTCAAAGTGGAGACCATTCAGCAAAGCAAGAGCATTGTAAGATTCCACAGCCCCCCTTGCTTCCTGAAAATATGTGGCTAAGAGAGTTTTGAAAAAAGCTTCGGACATTGTTATGCCGTCCTGAGCTAAAATCCGAAAAAGTGTCTTGGCTATATCAGTAGCCATCCTCAGCAAACCGCTGTTGGGGTCATTTTTGGAAAGCTCACTGTGTTTGTGCTCATAAGTTTCCATGACCTCTGTCTGAGAGATACGTTTAATGGAAGTATTTTGATAGACCTCACTTAACAGTGAGACCTCCAGCCCCCAAGTGGGCGAAATCCTTATACCTGTAGCCAGTTCCCTGATAAGTGCAAATTCACCGGAAAGAGCGTACCTGAAGCCGTCCATATAATCCAAAAACTTGTTGTCAAATCCTATAATTTTTTTCAGCGACCTTATAAGAGGGGTATAAAAGAGTCTCATAACTCTTCCGTATAGTCTGTCCGTAACCCTTGCATAATAACCTTTGTTAAATTCAAAATTAAGTCCCCTGTGCACCACAGGATATACAAGCCTTGCCAAAAGCTCTCTCTTATAATTAACAATATCGCAGTCATGCAGAGCAACGGCATAATGCTTGGAATCGGCAAGCAGATACCCCATCCCCATCCATACGACCCTGCCCTTACCGGGAATATTGAGGGGAAAACCCTCATCTACAAGTTCATTGTACAAAGACTGTATCCGTTCACCATGATTCCAGATAATTTTTACATCCTGGGGCAGTACGGACATATATTCTCTGACCTTTCTGAACTGTTCTTCATTTGCCTGATCAAGCGACAGTACGATAGTTTCGATAAAGGTGACTTTTTTCAGCTCCTCGATAATCCTGTGCATGGCCGGTTTTTCAAATTCCGAATAAAGTGATGGAAGCAGCAAAGCAATTTTGCGCCTTTTGGACGCCTTTATTATTTCCTCCTCCAGTTCATCAACAGGTCTGTCTTTCAGCTTCTGTAATGTGGTAATCAGTCTGTTTTGGTAAAAATCCGGCATATATAATCCTCCTACAAATAAATAATTATACTATAAAATATAACTCAACACCACTTTATTCCAACCTTCAGGCCCGGCAGCTCCTGCTTTTATTAATCCCGGAAGATGAATGTTTTCATATGTACCGTTTTTCTTTTCCACCAGTACCGGAATGTCCACATGTTTAAGCATTTCATAATCATTCATACTGTCGCCGATTCCGATACTTTTATCAAAACCGCCGTTTTTTAGATTGTAAGCTTCTTTAACTATTTTAACAGCTTCTCCCTTGTCTTGTAAACGGCTAACCAAATGATAAAAACGACCGCCCTTTAAAATTTTAAAGCCGCTTTCCAGCGCTTTTTCTGTAAGCAGATTAAAATTTTGTTCTTCATCTTCCAGAAAAATAAACGGCTCACTGAATTCACGCTTTTTACTTTTCTGTACCTCTCCAACACTCATATCCATCAATTTTGATAATTCATCATCACTGAAATCCACAAAACTACGTATCTTAAAGCGAGTCTTGAGTGGCTCTAAAAAATCCAATATTTCTTCTCTCTCAGCTCCAACTGTTTTTACATAAAAGTTGTTTTGTTTTTCACAATCCAAGCCTACTAAATTAGCGAACTGCTCAGGAAAAAATACTGCACCGCCATTTTCAACAATGAAAGGATGTGATATGCCCAACTGCTCCTGCACATCAAGAACTTCGGTTGAAGTCTTACTGGTAACAATAATCAGCGGTATATTTTTTGATTTTATTAATGATAATGCCTCAATAGCCCCCTCAAAAGAATAAGTTTCGTGATCCAGAAGTGTGCCATCTAAATCAGTAAAAATAATAAATTTTTGCATAATATTATAATAAATTTTACTACATTAAATTCAATACATAAGAGATATTTTAAATCTGAAAATGTTTGGAATTCCTTTTAATAAAATTATTTAATTAAACCACTATTGTTAAAAATATTTGACAACTTAATATATTTCACTAATCTTAGCTATATAAGGGGGGTAAAATGAAAAATTTCGATATAGCTTTTCCCAAAGATATTTTAAATGGTGATACAACAGATGTATATTTCAAACGTTCAGAAACAATTCTCAAAAAAGAATGTATAAACAGAAATGTGACCATGGAGATTGCCCAGAAAGGCTTCCCTGACGTGTATGATTTCGGTATATTCACCGGACTTTACAACGTACTGGATTTGCTTGAGAATAAGCCGGTGGATATTTATTCCATAGATGAAGGCAGTTTATTTTTTGAAGATAGCCCTGTTATGACAGTGGTGGGCAATTATCTGGATTTCGGAATCTACGAGACGGCAATTCTCGGCTTTTTATGCCACTCTTCCGGAATAGCTTCAAAAGCGGCAAAATGCAAACTGAATGCAGGGGAAAAACCCGTTTTGAGCTTCGGCGCAAGACGAGCGCATCCTGCAATTTCCGGTATGATAGACAAATATGCCTATATAGGAGGATGTGACGGTTTTTCCGTTGTATTCACTGAAAAACTGGTGGGGAAAAAAGCAAGCGGAACAGTTCCCCACGCTCTTATTCTCCAAATTGGCGACACTGCGGAAACAATGAGACTGTTTGATATTCATATAGAACCTGATGTGGGGCGTATTGCCCTGATAGACACTTTCAATGACGAACGTTTTGAAGCCGTTAATGTTGCAGGGTTATTAAAGGAAAAGTTAGAAGGTATAAGGATAGATACCCCCGGCTCCCGCAGAGGAAGTTTAAAAAAGATTGCGGAAGAAATCAGATGGGAGCTTGCATTGAGAGGATATGAGCATGTAAAACTGTTTGCCAGCGGCGGACTGGACGAAAATTCCATTGCTGAGCTTTCAGACGTTATTGACGGTTTTGGGATTGGAACAAGTATTTCCAATGCCAAAGTAATGGACTTTTCCATGGATATTGTGGAAATAAATGGCAAGCCTTTCAGCAAAAAGGGAAAATTCTCCAGTTTTAAAGAGCTGTATCAGTGTGAAGACTGCCTCCATCAGAAATTCAGCCATTTGCACAAGACATTGTCAAATTGTGAAAAATGCGGCGGGAAAATGAATAAACTTACAAAGAAGGTTATGGAAAACGGCAAAATTCTCATAGATAAGAAATCTCCGGATGAGATAAGAGAAAATGTGATAAAACTCCTGCCCAGGCTGAAAGGAATTCGGGATGAACAGTGCAGAGGTTGATTCAAGAATAGAGAGGATGATACGAACACAGCTTATAAATCGGGATGTTAGTGATCCCCGGGTTATTGATGCTTTTAGAAGGGTTAAAAGGCATCTTTTTGTTCGTCCGGAAGATATAGATTACGCCTATGATGACACGCCTCTTCCCATCGGTTATGGTCAAACTATCTCACAGCCTTACATGGTGGCAAAAATTACTGAGGTTGCCAAACTGGAGGATAGTGATATTGTTTTGGAAATAGGTGCCGGCTCAGGGTACCAAGCAGCAATAGCAGCACAGTTATGTAAAAAAGTTTACGCAGTGGAAGTGATAAAAGAGCTTGCGGAATTTGCAAAAAATAATCTTAAGAAAGCGGGTATAAACAATGTTGAAGTTATTGCTAAGAGTGGCTTCCGCGGTTATCCTGATTATGCCCCTTATGACAAAATTATCATTTCTGCTGCTGCAGAACAGATCCCTGAAGAGCTGTTTGAACAGTTAAAAGAAAATGGAATCCTGGTTGCCCCCGTTGGTTCATACCCCCAGACCCTTTACCGCTTTATCAAACAAAATGGAGAAATTATTAAAGAACGTTTTTTCAATTGCGTCTTTGTTCCTTTAGTTAGATAAAAAATAAAAAAACATCAATTTTATTTGCAAACTGCGATGTATTTTGGTATTATATTAGAAAGGGTTTTTATATTTACATGGGGGTGGTAAAATGAACATGGCTGAAAAGATGAAATACCTAGGGGTTTCCAGGCGGGATTTTCTTAAGTACTGTACTGCGTTAAGCGGAACGCTTGCTCTATCCCCAGCATTTGGACCTAAAATAGCAGAAGCTATCGAAAGTGATAATCGACCTCCAGTCATATGGCTGGAATTTCAGGATTGTGCCGGTGATACAGAGTCTTTACTGAGGGCGTCTGCTCCAACTGCTGCTCAGTTGATCCTTGACTACCTTTCACTGGATTATCATGAGACAATTATGGCTGCTGCAGGGCATCAGGCAGAAGCTGCTAAGGAGAGTACTTTTGAAAAATACAAAGGGAAATATATATGTATTGTTGAGGGCTCCATACCCACTGGCGCTGATGGTGCATATTGCACAGTGGGTGGAAGATCTGCTGTGGATATTTTAAAAGAAATCGGGGGAAATGCAGCATTTGTAATAGCTGTAGGTACCTGTGCTACATTTGGAGGTCTTCCGGCAGCTTATCCCAATCCCACCGGTGCAAAATCCGTTCAGGAGCTCCTACCTGGCAAAACGGTAATAAATCTTCCAGGCTGTCCTATGAACGTTGATAATCTTAACGGCACAATAGTTCATTATCTTCTTTTTGGAGCACCTCCGGCAATGGATAAGTTTTTAAGACCCAAGTTTGCCTATGGTAAGAGAATTCACGATAATTGTGAGCGAAGAGCCCATTTTGACGCCGGTCAATATGTTGAAGCATGGGGTGATTATGGGCACAAGCAGGGTTGGTGTTTATACAAAATGGGCTGCAAAGGTCCGGAAACATTTCACAACTGCCCCACTATTCGTTGGAATGAAGGATTGAGCTGGCCTGTTCAGGCAGGGCATGGATGTGCAGGATGCAGTGAGCCGGGATTTTGGGACACTATGACACCTTTGTATAAACGACTACCAAATGTGCCCGGTTTTGGTGTTGAAGCCACGGCAACAAAGATAGGGGCTGCTGTTGTGGGTATTTCAGCAGTGGTTTTTGGTGCTCACGGTATAATATCGGCTATCAGAAACCGTGGACTTGTTAAAAAAGTAGAGTCCTCGGAATTTGAGGATGATGATAAATAAATTATTATGAGAGGTTTATATCATGGCAAATAAAATAGTTGTTGATCCCATAACAAGAATTGAAGGGCATTTACGTATAGAAGCCAAAGTGGAAAACGGCAAGATTGTTGATGCTTGGTCAAGTTCCACAATGTTCAGAGGTATTGAGAAAATACTCCAGGGTAGGGATCCAAGGGATGCTTGGTTTTATACCCAGCGGTTCTGCGGCGTGTGCACAACTGTTCACTCCATTGCATCCATACGAGCTGTTGAGAATGCACTCGGTATCAAAGTTCCCTATAATGCCGAAATGCTTAGAAATATCATAATGGGCATACAAAATGTTCAGGACCACGTAATACATTTTTATCATTTGCATGCCCTTGACTGGGTTGATATTGTTTCGGCATTAAAAGCAGATCCTAGAAAAACAGCTGCTTTACAACAATCAGTTTCAGATTGGAAATATTCAAGTGCTGACTATTTTAAATCTGTTCAGGATAAAATCGGGGCTTTTGCCAATACTGGTAGGTTGGGGCCATTTTCCAATGGGTATTGGGGTCATCCGGCTATGAAACTACCTCCGGAAGTCAATCTTATGGGGGTGGCACATTATCTTGAAGCACTTAATCTGCAAAAGGAAATAATTAAGATCCATGCAATCCTTGGTTCAAAAAATCCGCATCCACAAACATTTCTTGTAGGCGGGATGGCGATACCTGTGGATCCTAACAGTCAGAATGCTCTTAATGCTGCAAAAATAGCCGAAATTAACAAATATATACAAATGGCAGACGAATTTGTTAAAAAGGTTTATGTACCTGATGTCCTGGCTGTGGCTCCTTACTATCTGGACTGGACAAAGTATGGAGCCGGACATCTGAATTATCTTGCATACGGCGAGTTTCCGGAAACACAGTCCGGCTATCCGGATGGATTATGGATACCTGGTGGTATTGTAAAAGACGGTGATTTAAAAAATGTTATAGATGTAGACCATAATAAGATTACCGAATATGTTACACATTCATGGTATGACTATACCGGCGGTGATGCAACGGCAAAGCATCCGTATGATGGAGAGCAGAATGCTAATTATACCGGGCCAAAACCACCTTATGACTATCTGAATACCGACGAAAAATATTCGTGGGTAAAAGCACCAAGATATGACGATGCTCCTATGGAAGTGGGGCCTCTTGCAAGAATGGTTGTGGGATATGCAAGGGGGCATAAAGAGATTACCGGTGCTATAGAATACACGCTTAGTGAGCTGAATGCCGGTGCAGAGATTCTTTTTTCAACTTTGGGCAGGACAGCGGCAAGGGCTCTTGAATCGCTAATAACAGTTGACAGGATGCCCAAATGGATGGACATGCTTGTGAATAATATCAAAACCGGAGATTATGAAACTCATAATCCGGAAAAATGGGATCCGGAGTCATGGCCTACAAATGCCCGAGGATATGGTTTCCACGAAGCTCCAAGGGGAGCACTTGGTCATTGGGTTGTTATTGAAAATAAAAATATTAAAAATTATCAGGCTGTGGTTCCCACCACATGGAATGCCAGTCCCAGGGATGCTAACGAGCAGAGAGGACAGTATGAGCAATCCCTTATAGGCACGCCTTTGGCTGATCCTGAGCGTCCTCTGGAAATTTTAAGGACAATACACTCTTTTGACCCCTGTTTAGCCTGTGCAGTTCACATTTATGACGGCAAGGGCGACCTGAAGTCAAAAGTCAAAGTCCTATAGGAGGTATTTATGAGCACAAAAGAATGTGCAGCAAAAAGGTTTATTTACGTATGGGAAGGGCCTGTGCGAATTACACACTGGATAAACTTTTTCTGTATAATAATACTGTCCTTCACTGGATATTATATACATAATCCCTTTTTAAGCGGCCCCATATCCACTGATGTTTATGTTATGGGGACAATCCGTTATGTTCACTATCTGACTGGAATCGTGTTTGCAATGAGCCTTATCATAAGGTTCTTTTGGCTTTTTGTTGGCAATTACTATTCCAGCTGGCATTCTTTTATAAATCCTTTGAATAAAAACGACAGATCGACTTTCTGGGCATATCTCAAATATTATACCCTCTTAGGAAGAAAAGTTCCTCATACCTTGGGGCACAATCCGTTAGCGCTGCTGGCGTATATTGCACTTTTTACACTTTTTATACTCCAGGTGTTTACCGGATTCGCATTGTGGTCTCAGGCAAATCCGAACGGCTTGATGTATTCATTGACCGGCTGGATATTCCCACTAATTAGTAATCAGTGGATAAGATTTTTTCACTATCTGGTAATGTTTCTAATAGGTGGTTTTGTAATTAATCACATTTACAGTGCTGTGTTATTCGACTTCAAGACTCAATCCGGTGAAATCAGCTCCATCTTTTCCGGATGGAAACCTAAAAGAACTGACTAAAAAGAGCGGGTGTTCGCATCCGCTTTTTTAATGGGTTATTTATGAATATATGTGTTTTAGGTTTGGGAAATTTATTGATGAACGATGATGCTGCCGGTGCCTTGACTGCAAAAGAACTGCAAAAGGAATTCGATAATTCCGATAATTTTAAAATTATTGAAGGCGGCACACTGGGGATGGATTTACTGCATTTTATTCAGTGGGCTGATTATCTTATTATAATAGATTCCGTCCAGCTCGATTTGGAGCCGGGAAGTGTCGTCAAAATTGAAGGCAAAAATCTCGATTATGTATTTCAAAACAAACTCTCCCCTCATCAGATGGGTATGAAAGATATACTCTTTGCATCGGAACTTTCCGGTGATCTGCCGAAAAGAATTGTTTTCTACGGTATTCAGGTTGAAAACATTGAAATGGATATGAAATTAAGTACAAAGGTTAGTGCAAACATTTCAAAGCTGAAAAATGAAGTGATAAAAGAAATAAAGTGTGCTAAAAATTTTACATTTGAAGAAAAACTATAAAAATCCTCTTTTAATATTTCCAAAAATTGTTTAAAAGTTATAAAATAATTGAATCGGAGTTTCCAATGATTTCAGAATTTTATAAAATGAGCGGCGGTGGAAACGATTTTATCATTATCGATAACACTGATAATTCAATACCAGAAAGTAATGCCTCTTTTTTGGCGGAAAAGTTATGTAAAAGACAGCTTTCTGTGGGAGCTGATGGACTAATACTAATATGTAGCTCTGATGAAGATGATTTTAAATGGATGTTTTATAATTCAGATGGCTCAAAAGCTGAAATGTGTGGCAACGGAGCCAGATGTGCAGCAAGATTTGCTTACCTAAAAGGTATTGCTGGCAGGAGCATGACTTTCGGAACCTTAGCCGGAAAAATTAAAGCAGAAATTGTGGATGAAGACAGTGTTAAGGTGCTAATGACACCACCTTTGGATGCACATTTTAATTATATATTAGAAGTAGAGAAAAAATATTTAGAAGTTTCAAGTGTTAATACTGGGGTTCCCCATGTGGTAATTAAATCTGAAAATCTTGACGAAGAACCTTTAATTGAAGTGGGGAGAAAGATACGTTTTCATGATAACTACAGTCCCGCAGGTACAAATGTCAATTTTTATGAAATTATTAATGATTCCAACGTTGCAATGAGAACGTATGAAAGGGGTGTGGAGGGGGAAACCCTTGCTTGCGGAACCGGTGCGGTAGCTGTAGCTATTACCGCAAATACTTGCGAAAATATAAAATTTCCTGTAAAAATAAAAACAAGAAGTGGCGCAACATTAATAATTCATAAAGAGGATAATAATTTTTTCCTTGAAGGTGAAGCTCGAATCATTTACCAAGGTATATTAAATAGCGAAGCTTTTAAGTATTGAAATTAGGAGGAAGTTATGTTTGAAGGTAGTATTGTTGCAATTGTTACTCCGCTCAAAAATGGAGAAGTTGATGAAACAACGTTGAGAAATCTTGTGGAGTTTCAGATATCAAACGGTACTGAAGGCATTGTTCCTTGCGGTACAACAGGTGAGTCAGCAACACTGACTTATGATGAACACTGCAAAGTGATAGATATTGTCATAGACCAGGTTAATGGGCGTGTACCGGTAATTGCTGGAGCTGGTTCGAACAGCACGCATGAAACCATATTTCTCACAAAACATGCGAAAGAAGCAGGTGCCGATGCTGCGCTGGTAATAACTCCTTATTATAATAAACCTACACAAAAAGGGCTCTATGAACATTTCAAACATGTTGCCCAAAATGTTGATATTCCCATAATCCTTTATAACGTCCCAGGAAGAACCGCTGTAAATATGCTGCCAGATACAGTTATTGAACTATCGAAAATAAAAAATATTGTTGGCATAAAAGAAGCCAGCGCATCTCTCGAACAGGCGGCTCAAATTATAGAAAATACTAACGATGACTTTGTTCTACTCAGTGGTGAGGATTCAATGACATTTTCTCTGATGTGTCTTGGGGCAAATGGTGTTATTTCTGTTGCTACCAATGTTGTTCCAGATCTCATGTCTAAGATGTGCAATAGTTTCAGGGATAATGACTTCATTATGGCAAGAAATATTCATTATAAACTGTTTGACCTATTTAAAGGTTTGTTCTTTGAAACCAACCCCATCCCTGTAAAGAAGGCGCTATATCTCATGGGGTTGATTGAGAACGATATCAGGCTCCCCCTTGTGGAGATGACGACTGAAAATACCGAACGTTTAAGACAAATTCTCTTAAATTTGGATATAAACTTGAAAAACTAATAAGCAGGAGCATGCAATGTCATATGTTAAAATTGCTGTCGTGGGAGCTGCCGGCAGAATGGGTAAAAGAATTGTAAATATTGTAAATGATGATAACGTCGCTGTTATATCGGCGGCCATTGAGGGTAAAGACTCCCTTTTTCTAAATCAGGATATTGGTGAAATAGCCGGATGCGGAAAATTAGGGGTAACGGTAAGTGATGACTTTAGTAACGTAGCAGAATCGGATGTGATCATTGACTTCACCGGTGCCAAAGTAACTCTTGGAAATCTTGGTAATTACCTGAAAGCGGGAAAACCTGTTGTTATTGGAAGTACCGGCTTTGAAAAGGATGAGATAGCAAAAATCGAAGGTTTGTCTGAAGAAGTACCTGTAGTTTTTGCTCCAAATATGAGTCTGGGTGTCAACCTGACATTTAAAATTCTTGAAATGGTTGCCGGTGCTATCGGGGAAGATTTTGATATTGAGATAATAGAGGCTCATCACAGAATGAAAAAAGATGCGCCAAGCGGAACTGCAATGAAAATGGCAGAGATTATTGCAAATAAACTAAAGAGAAATCTTGACAGAGACGCTGTATTCTGCAGGCGAGGACTAATAGGAGAGAGATCTGAAAAGGAAATAGGAATACAGACAATCAGAGGTGGCGATATTGTAGGTGAGCATACTGTAATGTTCTGTGGGGCAGGTGAAAGACTTGAGATTACCCACAAAGCTTCATCAAGAGATACCTTTGCTAAAGGTGCGGTAACGGCTGCAAAATGGGTTAGCGACAAAAAAGCAGGATTGTACTCCATGTTTGACGTTTTAGGACTTTGATTTTCCAGGCATTTTCTGCAATGGTTTACCCTGTTAGATCTATCTTCGATGGGCTGCAAAGCAGCATTTAACAGGGTGACCACAGCGAAGCAATCTTATCTATTGACCATAAGATTAATTTGGGATTTCATTCCTTTTAACAATGCCGTTTGTTTGCATCACGCCATGCTTTTTTTTCTTCTTTCTTTTTGTGAACTAAAAAAGTATTTTTTAATCACAACTGACATGCAAATATTTTTCTAAATGGAGGTATATCATGGAAACAGTAAAAATAAGCGGGACCGATATTGAAATGTCACGCATTGGATTGGGTACGTGGGCAATTGGTGGATGGATGTGGGGAGGAACAGATGAACAGATATCAGTTAAAGCAATTCATAAAGCATTGGATTCAGGGATAAATCTTATAGACACAGCGCCAGTGTACGGTTTTGGCAAGTCTGAAGAGATCGTTGGCAAGGCGTTACAGGAGTATGGTAACAGGGATAAAATTATTCTTGCCACAAAGTGCGGTCTGGAGTGGAATAAAAAAGGTGTTTTCAGGAATTCTTCAGAGAAACGCCTTGAGAAAGAACTTAATGACTCGTTGCAAAGACTTCAGACGGATTATATAGATATATATCAGGTTCACTGGCCTGATCCCCTTGTGGATTTTGAAGAAACTGCGTCATTTTTAAAAAAACAGATGGAAAGGGGAAAAATCAGAGCAATAGGTGTTAGTAATTTTTCTGTGAAACAGATGAACACTTTTATGGAGACTGCTCCCATACATACTTCACAACCTCCATACAACCTTTTTGAAAGGGAGATCGAAAATGATGTACTCCCATTTTGTATAAACAAAAATATTAACCCTCTGACCTATGGTGCCATATGCAGAGGGCTTCTTTCAGGCAAAATGACTGTTGACCGGAAGTTTCACGGTGATGATTTGAGAAAAATTGACCCAAAATTTAAAGGGGAGCGTTTCATTCAGTATCTCAATGCTGTGAACAGGCTAAATGAATTTGCAAACAGTCAATTTGGTAAAAATGTAATGGAGCTTGCGATTAGATGGGTTTTGGATAAAACAAAAATAGGAGTCGCTCTCGTTGGGGCAAGAAAACCGGAGCAGGTGGAAAATCTCGACTCCGTTTACGGCTGGCAGATAACGCAAGAGGATATGAAAGTAATAGATAATATCTTAGCTGAAGAAATAAAAAATCCCGTGGGCCCCGAGTTTATGGCACCTCCGGCAAGAAAATGATCTCACCGGGAGCCTGTCCGCGCTCCCGGTTAAAATTTATTCTAATTAATTCAGCAAACAAGGTTGTCGCGATTAATCCTTTTAACTTTTTCAATGTCACTACTGAATGTATTATTTTCTTTTAAATAAGATTTTAATATATTCAAAAGGTCATAGGCAAAAGGATTATTTGCAAGTTTATATACAACCCACCTGCCCTCTTTGGAATCTTCAATGAGCCTTGCATATTTTAAATTTTTCAAATGAGCAGATATTGTTGAAAGTGCAATGTTCAAAATTGCATTTATTTCACAAACACACATAGGCCTTTCTGCAAGCATGAGAAAGATACGCAATCTGTTCTCATCCCCGAGAGATTTAAACATTTCAGAATAATTTTTCATAAAACACCAAATTTATTTATGAATCAGGGGCAGTCTAACTCAATATTGCAGACCTCAATCAGTTTCTTTATCATTTCGGCAATACCCTTATCCACAACTTTATAACACACCGTTGTTCCTTCTCTCCTTCCCTCAATTATACCTTTACTTTTAAGTACACCCAAATGCTGACTGGTTGTGGCCTGTGGGACATTAAGACCGTTGCAGATTTTTGTAACATTGCACTCATTTTCCAATAATCCCATGACTATTTTCAGACGAATAGGGTGACCAATCGCTTTCAGTTTTTCAGAATAATTCTCTAACCAATCTTTTTCCATAAGTTTAGCCTCTCCTCTAAAATAATTTCATATATATATGAATATAGTTTATTATGCCCGTCCGGTCAACTTCATCTGCCTCTGGTCACTAAAATTATCCCCATAATAATGAAAATAACGCCCAAAACATTGTACCAGTTAACATTCAGACGCACTACATTCATTGGGTTATATTTGTCCAGTAATAAACCGGCAAACAGCTGAACACCAATAGCCACAGCCAAAGCGGATGCAACACCGGTTATATGAACAGAATATGTAATTATAAACACAAAAAAAGCCCCCAGCAATCCTCCTGTCAAAAAAACCGGGTGCACTTCAGTTATATATTTCAAACCGTTACCATTTTTAAAGAGTACAACGAGCCCCAAAGCAATAGCTCCAACGGTAAAAGAAACAAAAGCACTCTCAACAAATCCTACCTGCTTGGCAAGACGGGCATTAATAGACGCTTGCAGCGAAACAAAAGTCCCTCCTGCAGCAAGAAACAGATAAACAAGCAATTTAGACATATTAACTCACCAAACCCACATATACATCACAAACATTAGTCCCTGTGTTTCCCGTTTTTATAACGGTACCGAGCCTGTTTAAAATCGTATATGAGTCATTATTATTTATAAAATTTTTTAATGTATCCATATCTATGTTTCTTAGCATATCGGAAACTGCAACTGCACCTGCAGCGTCGCTGTTGCCGTCGATTCCGTCAGTACCTACACACCCAAAACCCACATTGCTTACTCCCTGCATTTTTGTAAGAGCGTAAAGAACCATTTCCTGATTCCTTCCCCCTTTACCACTGCCCTTAACCTCAACAGTAGTTTCCCCGCCGCCAATAAAGCAAAAAGGCTTTTTTATATCTGTTTCAAATCTGGTATGATATAACAGCACTGACATAAAGAAATCTGCAACACTGTGCGCATCCCCCTGAAACAGAGAACTCAGGATAAACGGTGTAAATCCCAGCTGTACAGCTTTTTGCTTTGCTCCCTGTAACGCCTTACTGTTATTGCCCAGGATATAGTGATTTAGTGATTTATACCCTACATTAGACTCTGAACTCAGTAATATATCTGCAATCCTGCCTGGTATTTTCTCTTCCAGGTTATATTTTTCGAATATATCAGCAATCTCACTACCGATACCGGCTGCTGCGTAAAACGGCGCCGATCCTATATAATTCAAATCATCTCCCACCACATCCGAAAGAACAAGAACAATACCATCACATTTAAAAGCGGAAGACAACTTTCCACCTTTAATAAGGGACATCTTTTTCCGTACTCTGTTTAATTCCTTAATATCGGCACCTCTTTTCATAAGGAGATCAGTCACCTGAACAATATCTGCAATATCAAGACCATCTGCAGGGTATTCAAGAAGGGATGAAGTGCCACCGCTTAACAAATATATTATAAAATCATTGCTTTTACAACCTGATATAAAATCTATCATTTTTCGTCCGGCTTCAAAACTCGAAATATCCGGTAACGGATGGGATGCTTTATGAACTTCAAAATTATCTCCCAAATCTCCGTCATAATGAGATATTACCAAGCCGGATTTAACTCTATCATCTAAGATGTCCATTAATTTTTTGGCCATTTCAACAGAAGCTTTACCGCTGCCGAGAATATAAATATTTTCTTTGTCACCAAGATAATATGTGTCACCATTCACAAAAAAATTCTCACCATCCCATGAAACATTATCAAAAATATTTGCAGGTTTCACCGATTCAATAGCTTCCATCAGAATTTCACGTATATTAGCATCAAGCATACACACCCTCCAAGACAACAACAAATGGCGCTTTGGGCATTGCTTTCAGTCTGTCTGAAATATCCCAGATAAACCCACGAACAATTTCTTCGTTGTCCATACCCAGATTGTAGCATACAGTTATACGGCGTTTGAAGGTTTTTAATTCATCTGCAAATTTTTTCATAACATATGGACGCTCAAACATTACAACAGTGTCCTGCTGGTTAAGCAACTTCTCCATGTGCTTTTTTCTCAATGTTCTTTCCCTCGGAGGAAAACCGGCAAAATAAAATCGCTCTGCATAAAAACCGCTTACCGACAATGCTGTAGTAATACTGGAAGGACCTGGCATGGAAAAAACATGTATGCCTGCATCGTAGCACATATTAACGAAATCATAGCCGGGATCGGCCACACACGGAGTTCCCTGATCAGAAAACAGACAGGACATTTTCCTCTGTTTTACCAGGTCAAGTAACTCAGATTTATCTGCCTCTGTGGAATGCTCATTTAGAAGATAAAAATTGCGGCCTCTGCATCCGCATCTTGCCAAAACTTTACGGGCGACTTTCTTTTCTTCGGCAATAATCAAATCTGAATCCTTCAAGATGGAAGAAATATTTTCGTCAGTATTCCTGAAATCATCCGTTAGAGGCATTCCCAAAACACAGAGGCTTGGAGACATATCTCAGCTTATTACCTCCACATTGTTCATATAAGGCCGCAGTACTTCCGGGATTACAATACTCCCGTCCTGATTTTGATAGTTTTCAAGAATTGCAAGAAATGTCCTTCCAACTGCCAGACCGGAACCATTTAAGGTATAAGGATATTCCGTACCTTTTTTACCCTTTACTTTATATCTTATTCCAGCCCTTCTCGACTGAAAATCAGTAAAAATACTACAACTGGAAATTTCTCTGTAACATTTCTGACCGGGCAACCATACCTCTATGTCAAATGTGAATGCCGCAGAGAATCCAACATCTCCGCTGCAAAGTTTAACCACTCTATACGGAATACAAAGCTGTCTTAAAATATCTTCAGCATCTTCCAGAAGTTTTTTCAGCTCTTCCCAGGCAGTTTCCGGAGTGACAATTTTTACCAACTCCACTTTGTTAAACTGATGCTGCCTTATAAGCCCTCTGGTGTCCTGACCGTGGGCGCCAGCTTCCCGTCTGAAGCAGGGCGTATAAGCCATAAACTTCAGTGGCAGATTTTCCCCCTGCAAAATTTCACCGGCGTATATATTGGTTAAAGGTACCTCAGCTGTGGGTATCAAATACAAACCATCCCTTTCACATTTAAACAAATCATCCTCAAATTTGGGCAGCTGGCCTGTTCCTGTCATGGTGGCTGAATTAACAAGTAACGGTGGGATAACTTCCGTATATCCATTTTCAGAGTGCTTATCCAACATAAAATTAATAAGAGCACGCTCCAGTTTCGCTCCCGCCCCAATATAAACAGAAAAGCGGGATCCGGCAATTTTCGCTCCTCTGTTAAAATCAACCAGATTTAGTTTTTCAGCCAGCTCCCAGTGGGGTTTGGGATCAAAATCAAACTCTCTTCTGTTACCCCATTCATGGCTTAGAATATTTTCGCTTTCATCTTTTCCATCAGGAACTTCCGGTAAAAGCATATTAGGAATCCTTATGAGAATCCCGTTTATATCTTCCTCTATCATTTTAATTTCACTGTCGTATTCAGAGATTTTGTTTGAGACTGTTTTCATTTCTTTTGTAATTTCAGAAATATCTTTATTTTGCCTTTTTAATTCGCCAATCTTCTTTGATACTTCGTTACGTTTATTTTTCAAAACCTCTACTTCTTTAATAAAATCCTTACGCTTCTGATTAAGCTCAATTATGCTGTCAATGTCAATTTCCTCACCACGTCTGGCAAGATTGTCTTTAACCTCGTGGGGATTACTAACCAAAAATTTTAAATCCAGCATCTAATTAACCTCCATAGTTGCTTCATTTACGTATATAAACATCAGCAAAATCCTGCCTGTGGCTCATAAATCTTAGAAAATTTTTGTACCTTAACATAATCCATGGAAATAAGGACGGTTTGCCTTAAACATACATTTTAGAAATACAAACATGGATTTGTTTTTACGCTATTTCAGGATAGAAAAGATTCTATTCCGAACTAACGTTGCTCTCAAGTTTTTTTAGTATTTCACTTGCACGTTCTAAATATTCCTTATCGTTGTTTTGCTGCAAAACATTTTTCAGATAAGCAACAGCAACATTTGTTTTTTTACCTTTTTCTATCAAATATTCGCTGTATTTCAAGGCGGCTTTGCAGTATACTTCTGTATCCTGATAGTTTTCCAGAATATATTTCAGCCTTTTTTCAGCTGCTTCGTCTTTGCCAATACGGAAATAAAATTCAGCTACATACATTTCCTTTTCAGCCAGACGATTTCTCAATTTCCGGATAGTATCATCCACTCCCTTTTCGTGGGCATACGCAGGAAATTTCTGGCGTAATTTTTCGAAGTACTTTAAAGCCTCTTTTGTATTGCTTTGGTCTCTGTCTATACTTTGAATTATTTTATAATATGAGGATGCCAATCTAAATATAACCCTCTTTTCTTCTTTTGTACCTTCGTACAAATCAAGATACTGCTCATATGAGGGAATTGCCTGGGCAAAATCGCCCATTATAAAATAGGAGTTACCCAGAAAAAGCTGGGCTTTAGCTGCTATCTCTGGAGTGTCCGCCTTCATAATACTTTTTTCAAAATATTTCGCTGCTTCATCATAATCAGCTTGTTCAAATGCATTTAAACCGTAACTAAGCAGCTGTTCAGCAGACATTTCATTGGGATTTTTGCTCGCACAGCTGACAACAAAAACTACGAATGCTAACAATATTAAAATTTTTTTCATCATGTGACCCCTTCAGATATTATCCTACAGTATATATCCGGATATTTAATTTTTTCAATACTACATTTGTAAGGACCCCAGCCATTTGTTGCTACACCATCTATAAAGTATGTCTTACCATCAATTTCAGGAGCCTGAAATAGTGACCGGCCCTCCAGGATAAACTCAAAATCATCATTAGCTTTTTCCACAAATGAGACTATCTCTTTCTTTTTAAGTTCATTCAACCTTTTTTCCGTATTTTTCATTTGGAGATTCTCCAGAATGTGAATACGATTTTCCACTGTATCATCATCAATACATCCGGACATATCCCAGGCAGGGGTCCCCTCTTCTGGAGAAAAAGCAAAAAAGCCTGCGAAGTCAGGTTTATAGTTAATGATAAAATCTTTCAGCATATTAAAATCTGCTTCCGTTTCTCCTGGAAAACCCACAATAAATGTAGTTCGGATGAAGACTTCTGGCATTATCTGCCTCACCCAGTTGAACACATTTCTTATATGGTAACTGTCCGACTTTCGGTTCATCCTGTTTAACACATTATCGCTTATATGCTGTACAGGAATTTCGAAATATTTTATAAGCTTGGTAAATTCTGCAAATTTCAAAATCATTTCTCTGTCAATACCATCCGGATTAAGGTATAAAAGCCTGATAAAAAAATCACCCGGGATACTGTTAATCTCCTCCACAAGCTCCACTAAAGAGCTTTTTTTATACAAATCCATGCCGTATTTTGTGCTGTCCTGAGAAATCAGTATTATTTCGCGCACTCCCTGCATGAGCAAACCGTTCACTTCCTCTATGATATCCTCTATACTTCTGCTACGCAAGTGCCCCCTTATCGAAGGAATCGTACAATAACTGCATCTGTTATTACATCCGTCAGATATTTTAACATATGCATAATATCCTGAATTGGAAATAATCCTGCTTGTAGAGTAAGAAGGTAACGTTTCCCTTTTCCCAAATAAGTGGGAATCTTTTAAAATAAACTCTGCGGCTTCATCCAGCGTATGAACTCCAGTAAAAAAATCTACTTCCGGAAATTCTGCAGCAAATTGATCTTTATAGCGCTCCACCATACAGCCTGTAACAACCAGCTTTTTACCGCCGGTTTTATGCTGACCCGCCTCCACAATATTTTCTATAGCCTCAGATACAGCAGGTTCTATAAACCCGCAGGTATTTACAACTATATAATCACTTTCGTCGATATTATTGACAATGCCGCAACCGTTATCTGCCAAATACCCCATAAGGTATTCCAGGTCGTTATTGTTTTTTGAGCAACCAAGACCGATAAAGGAAACATTTATTTTTTTTCTCATTTCAGCAAACCTTCAGCTGTTTTACAGTCGGAGGCTATAGCCTCTCTCAAAGCATCAAAGCTGTCAAATTTTTTTTCCGGTCTTAAATATTCAACGAGTTCCAGCTCAACACGTTTGCCGTAAAGATCCCCGTGAAAATTAAAAATAAAGACCTCAACGCGGACATCTTCTGTATCAAAATCAAAGGTGGGGCGTACACCTATATTTGTTGCCGAATTATATTTAACACCATCCACACACAGCCTAGAAGCATAAACACCTGTTTTCGGCAATATTTCATTTTCAATATTAATATTTGCTGTTGGATATCCCAACAGCCTACCGATTTTACTGCCATGCTCCACTATCCCTTCAAGACTGAACGCTCTCCCCAGCATTTTATTGGCAAGGGTAATATTTCCTTGCCTTATAAGATTTCTGATATTTGTGCTGGAAACAACCATGCCGTCAACCTCCACCCTGTCTATCTTAAAAGGGGTGTAGCCATAAGAAGATGACAAAAACTTAAGCAGGTTGTAGTCTCCTTTACGCCTGTAGCCAAACTTATAATCGTAACCAACAATAATAAATCTTGCTCTCAGCTTTTTTACAATAATCTCCCTGATAAAAACATCAGGAGGCATCTTTGCAAAATTTTCACCAAACTGCAGCTCAAAAAGATAATCAGTACCGGCATCTTCCAGCATTTTTATCTTTTGACGGGGGGTCTGAAGCATAGGGACATCCGCTCCGAAAAATTTCATGGGATGTGGCTCAAAAGTAAAAACAGCAGATCTAAAGCCGTACTGCTTTGAAAGCTCATACATTTTATTCAAAATTTTCTGGTGGCCTAAATGTACACCATCAAAATTTCCTATAGTCAGAACTGTCTGAATATCTTCATTATATTCGGATAAATCTCTGAATACTTTCATTCAAAGGAAAATATACGAGAAACCTGTTTTTATCAATATTATTTTTCACTTCTCTCTTCCAAAACTCTTAAAACTTCAGGCAATAACTGCTTTTTCCGGGAAAGGACGCCGGGAAGATCAAAAGTATTTTCGTCAATACGCCGGTATGTCAGCCATGATGCTTCTTTAAACTCTGTTACTAAAAGGATGCTGTTGGTATTGATAATGTCTGTCACAAGAAGCATAGCAAAATCCAGTTTCCTTTCCTTACAAACATCATCCAAAGCCTCAATAAAAATCTGCTTCATATCTTCTATTTCATTCAGGTTTACTACCTCCACCTGTCCTATTCCAAAGTTTCTTTCAAATTCAGAATATTCTTTAAAATCAGATTTGATAACCGAAGAAGGTTTCCGCGATTTAAGGCTGTCGGTAGCATAAAACATTTCCTTTCCATATTCTTTATAATCCAGACCAATAATCCCTGAAAGCTCCTCTACAAAAGATATATCACAGGCTGTGGTGGTGGGTGATTTAAGCATAACTGTATCGGATAATATCCCTGACAAAAGTAACATTGCTATACCGTTTTCAGGTTTAATATCATAATTTTTAAACTGTTCATAAATAATTGAACATGTACTTCCAACAGGCTTTGCCAAAAACTGAATCGGTTTACTTGTTTTAATTGTGCCCAACCGATGATGGTCCACAATTTCAACTATCTCTGCAGATTCAGCTCCTTCTACAGCCTGGCTCAATTCGTTGTGATCCACCATAATCATTTTTTGTTTATAACTTTTCAAAACATCTGAACGTGTCACAATCCCCACTAATTCGTCATTGTCATCCACAACAATCAACCCTCTTCTGTTATGGGTGAGCATGACATTTTTGGCGTCACTGAGGTCACTATAAGGTTTAATCACGGGAATATCACTACTCATAAGATACTTGGCAGGTACAGTAAGAGCAAGCCTGCGGAGTGTTTCAGCTGTATCTAAGTTGGAAACATAAACCCATCCGCTGTAATTCTCAAAATCAACATCAACATCCGCTTCTGAAGTAAACCCCGTAAGTATAATGGCGGGGACTTCATTTTCCACAGCAAATTCAATAATATCCCTTCGCTTGCCTACTACAAGAATAGTTTTTTTCAAATCAAGTTTCTTCATCTGATTTACGTAGCGCTCAAAAGGCATTGCCCCAACCATTACCGATGCCGAAAATTCCTGAGATATACCTTTTTTATAAAAATAACCATCTATTACCTTTTTAAAATTCTCAGGTCTGAATATATATACAGGTTTTTTCAATAAGTTATCGGACATAAAATAATCGGTAATTTCCAGTATGCTTACTATTCCTTCAATTTTTCTATTTATATCAACAATAGGTGTCATCCGTATTTTCAAATCTTCTATATTTTTCATCACATTAAAAACCGGAGAGTTCTCATCGGATGATACGACATTATCCGACATTACGTCTTTTACCTTTGGATAAATATCACTGACAAAAGCCGGTGCATTCATGTCGGCACTCTCAAGAATAAACTTGGTCTGGCTGTTTATATTCCCGCATCGCATTGGTATATACCGATTTTCCGAATCAATTCTGTTTTTCAGGTAAGAATAGGCAATAGCTGAGCAAATCGAATCACTGTCAGGATTTTTATGTCCAATAATAAAAATATTCTCCATCCGGCCCCCCTATTTTTGTCGAAGAGGTTACTAAGCATAATTGCATATTATTTAGCATATAGCATTAAGTAAAAGAGATCTCTCCCCACGCACTTAAAGCGTTAAGTGCGCGGTTCCGGTCGAAATGACAAAATACAAGAATTTGTCACCTCGAGCGGAGTCGAGGGCTCTCTATTCTTATATAACAAATATATCTGCGTTCCTGCTTTACCAGCATTTTCAGACATTTTATTAGCATTGATTATATATTATGTCTAATATTTTTCAAAGAAATATGGCAAAATTTTATTTTGTGCTATATAATAGTAGTAAAGAATAGAAAAATACTATAAAGGTTATGCAAATGAAAATGAGCAGTTTCTCTGAAAATGGCACTATAATAGTTGAGATTAATAATATAAGGATAGATGCAAGTAATGCTCAGGAGTTTAAAGAGGAGGTTTTCCATTTGATAAAAAACCAGGACTCTATAATAGATTTTAAAAACCTTGAGTTTATTGACAGTTCCGGGTTAAGTGCACTGGTCTATTTACACAAGCAAGCTGCCAACAATAATGTTGATTTAAAACTCGCCAACCTAAGTAATAAGATAATGGATATCATGAAAACCACCGGCCTAACACAAATCTTACAAATTTATCCTGATATGGAGTCAGCCAAAAAGGATATGTAAATGTCAAAAAATCCTGTAGTACTTGAAATAACTATCCCAAGCGATATTAAATTGCTCTCCATGCTGGGAGACCTGGTGGAAGTATTTCTACAAAAATGTTTAAACAACGGGAGCGATATTAGTGATCTTGCTTTTCAAATGAATCTTGCACTAACAGAAGCTTCATCGAATGCAATCTTACACGGCTGTAAAAACAACCCCGAACACTATGTTAAAGTTAAATTGGAGCTTATAGATGATTCTTTGACATTGGAAGTATCAGACAACGGCTCAGGCTTTGATTTGGAAGCAGTTAGCACACCAGAGCCTTATCAGGATAAAGGCAGAGGGCTTTTTATCATAAAGCAGCTCATGGATTCTGTTGAGTATAAAGTATCTGATGAAGAAACCAAGTTTGTCATGCACAAAAAAATTGTTCCCCAATCAAAAGCATCTTAAGCAGAAACACAGATATATTTGTTATATAAGAATAGAGAGCCCTCGACTCCGCTCGAGGTGACAAATTCTTGTATTTTGTCATCGTATATTAAGAGACAATATAGCAAAAGGATATACCACGTGTGCTAAGTTTTGGGTAAACTAACTCAGCCATAACGCATTTACCCGTTTTCAAAATAAACCAGCGAGGCATTGGGCACAAAGGCAACCCTTTCTCCCTCTTTTAAGAGTTCATTAATTTCACCGGTATCATTTATCTTTACGAATCCCATGCGTTTACTCTCTTCTTCATCAAAACGGGAGTACAGGTAGCATTCAAAGTGCTCTGTAATATTCCGCAGATTAAAAGCAGTCTGCCTGTTTATTTTATACTCCTCAAAAAGCTTTTTGACCATTTCTGTTGAAGAAGGATAATCAAAAAAATTTTCAAATGTTTCATTGCCGTAGCCGTCTCTACATTCGGCAAAGAAAACTATTTTACCGCCTTCACGCACAATATTCTTCACCCTGTCTATCGATTTCTGAGCCTGTATCATATTGATATCTTTTGGAAATCCGCCACAGGAACATATAACAAAATCGTATTTATCTGACACCTCAACCTTTGTAAGCTCCTTTAAGCGCTCACAGGCTTTGATATGTGAGATAAACAGATCACCACCTTCCACATCAACGATTTTGCCTTTATCATTCAAAATCGTATTTATGGCGAAGAAATTCTTCCCTGCCCTTGCAATCATAACAGCTTCAACAATGTCATCATGCACAGGGTTTTGTTTTAGATTACCAGTGCAGGCATAAGGATTTCTTTTTCTCAGCCTCTCTTCAAGAGCCAGCTTATGATTGTTCATAGCACTCTTACGGGAAGCTATCCCAGGCAGAATCATCTTCCTTGCGCCGCCAAAACCTGCAAAATAATGATAACTTATTGACGCTATAGGAATTATTGTGTCGTGCTTAAAATATGCATTATTCAGAAGTACAGGAGTTGTATGTTTCGTCTTGCCGTAATATGTCATATTCTCAGTATCATCCGGATCGTGATCTATAATATATTGTGAATATTTCTCATATATTTCATCCGTTAAAATTTCCTTTTTCTCTTCAACAGTGAGTGGTCTGTGGGTACCCACAGCAAAAATGAAAGAAAATGATTTTCCGTATGACTCTATTCTGTGGATAAGCTCTTTCAGAAAAAAGCAGGCACCCGACTTCCTTGTTATATCAGGCAATATTATTAAAATCGAGGTAGCCTTTTGCAACATCTCATCTATTCCTTCACTGTAATGGGGGGCAGAATTTATTTTCTGAAAAATTTCCCGGCTGCTTAAAACCGGTTCGTTGAATTCCCTGTCCAGAATTTCAATATTCTGTTCACTGTTAAAAGCAAGGTTTTTTGGGCCGTATTTGATATTGATATCAACCTCCTATCTTGGACATCGTCCTTTTATAAAGCTCTCTGCAGCTTCTGTTACTCAAGTGATGCTCTTGTTGTTTAATATCAAGACTCTCCCTGATTTTCCTCTTTATATCCTCTATGCAGCCGCCTCTTATTATCTCTCTCACATCAATTTCATCATCTGACAAAAGACATGGTCTGATTTTACCGTCTGCAGTAAGTCTTATTTTATCACACTCAGAACAGAAATGCTGTGATATCGGCGTTATCACACCTATCATGCCACCGCCTGCAAGCTTAAAGTTTTTGGCAGGCCCCTCCATTTCTTTTCTTTCAACTTTTTCCAGACTGTATTTTTTAGATATTATATCAATTATCTCTTTACCTGTAACAATATTATCCTTATGCCATCCCGCCGAATTACCGATAGGCATAAACTCTATAAAACGAACAACAATATCATTATCGGCGGCAAAATCACAGAAATCTATTATTTCATCATCATTAAAACCCCGAATAACGACTGTATTAACCTTAATGGGCTTTATACCTTCCTCTTTGGCTATATTAATACCGCTTTTAATGGTTTTGAGATCAAATCCTCCGGTGATAAAGGAGTACCTGTCTTCACGAAGAGAATCGAGACTGACATTGATTCGGTTAATCCCCGCCTCATGTATATCCTTTGCAAATTTATGCAAAAGCGAACCGTTTGTCGTTAACGTGACTTCTTTAATTCCGGGGATATCTTTCACTTTTTTAAGAAAGAAAGAAATGTTTTTTCTGACAAGAGGCTCACCTCCGGTTATACGTACTTTATTCACACCCAGTTGAGCAAAAGCATCGACAGCCAAGAGCATTTCTTCATAACGGAGTATCTTATTGTGTGATAAATACCGGAAATCATCGTTAGGAATACAGTATTTGCATTTGAAATTACATCGGTCTGTTACGGATATCCGCAGATATTTATAGCTCCGCCCAAATTTATCCCTCAGCTCTTCACTCATATATATCATCCTCACTCAAATCGCTTTTTCTGCCAAATATTTTGGCAACATAAACACTTATTTCATACAGCAGTATAAGAGGCCCTGCCATCATCATTTGAGTAAAAACATCCGGCGGTGTAAAAATCGCAGAAGCAATAAACAAAAGCACAATTGCATAACGTCTGTTTTTTCTCATAAAATCAGCCGTTAAAAGTCCCATTTTTGATAGAAACAAAACAAAAACAGGCAGTTCAAATATAATACCGAAACCCAGAATAAGACGAACAACAAAGGAAAGATACCATTGAAGCGAAAGTGAAGCGATAACATCACCTTTGGCATAATTAAGGAAAAATTTAAAACCAAAAGGAAAAACTATATAGTATGCAAAAGCCGCGCCCAGAAAAAATAAAAGTGATGATACAATAACAAAACTAACCACATATTTTTTTTCATGAGCATAAAGCCCCGGAGCAACAAATTTCCAAAGCTGATACAATATATACGGCATGCCAAAAAAAACAGCTGCAATTAACGACAGCTTGAGCTCAGTAAAAAAACCCTCTGTAAGCTTTAACATTGCCATCGAAGAATTTTCCGGCAAATTCTTCACTACTGGTTCAGTAACAAACTTCAGTAAAAACTCACTCTGCCAGTAGCAGAAAGAAAAAATGATAATCAGTAAAATCACTATTTTTATGATTCTGGAGCGAAGTTCTTCAAGATGGGCAGTCAGAGGTATTTTGTCTTCAATTCCCGCCATTAGGTATCCCTGCTTTCACGTTTTACATTTTCATCAGATTCTTCTGTTTTATCTGTTTTTTCGCTTTCCTTATCTTCGTTGTTTTCATCTTCAGTTTGCAGTATGTCCTGCTGCCATTTGTTTTTGTAAACCTCTGAAATATCTTTATTTTTCGAACCGGAGGAAGAAGAAGATGATGATGATTCATCAATATCGTCTATATTCACTGCATCTTTAAAGTCATTCATCACTTTTTTAAATTCAGCGAAACCTTTGCCAAGCCCTTTAGCCACTTCGGGCAATTTTTTAGGACCCACCACAATCAATGCCAAAACCAATATTAAAACTACTTCCGTCATTCCCAAACCAAACATATAGAGCCTCTCAAAGGGATATTTAACCCAGAATATTTTCTGGAGAAAATAATACTTATAACATACCCGAAAAGCAATAACTATTTAAAAATTTAATATGTATCTTCATTATGATTCTTTATTTTTTCATCATATTTTCTGGCAATAAGTACATTTTCAGACGGTTTTTCATGCTCCTTTATTTTTTTTATATTTCTGCTTCCGCATTTGATACATTTAACAGGGGTATTAAGCCACCATAGAAAACTAATAATAAGCGAAGGAATCCCCACAAACGTTCCTATTACAGGCATGAAAAAAATGATCATAGCAATTACCAAAAAAATCCCGGGCGTTTGGTTTACCTTTTCCACATCCGTATATTGCCTACAGTTCTCACACCACTTCAAAGTCATAGGTTATATATTAATAATTTTCAAACGCTTGTCGAGAAAAAATGTTGTATTTAAGACAATTAAACATTATCATTTAACACGAACTGAAATTCATACTTTTTTATTAGCAGGAGGTTTGCATGAACATTCAGTTGATTAGCGAATACGCAATAACTTACGGTCTTAAAATTATACTTGCAATAGTAATAGTTTTCATCGGTAGAATAACGGCAAAGTGGTTAAAAAGAGTTATAAAAAAATTGACAACCAGGGGCAATGTAGATAAAACCCTCTCAAATTTTCTGGGAGATTTAATCTACATTTTGGCAATGATCATAGTCATAATAATTGCACTAAACAATCTCGGTGTAAAGACCACCTCGCTGATTGCTGTACTTGGTGCCGCAACTCTCGCTTTAGGCTTGTCTCTCCAGAGTAATCTCTCCAACCTGGGCTCAGGCATATTGCTGCTCTTCAACCGACCTTTTAAAGTGGGGGATTACGTTGAGGCTGCAGGAATAGGGGGAACTGTCAATAAAGTCAGTCTTTTCCAGACAGAGATGGTGACTCCGGATAATAAAAAGATTTTTGTCCCAAATTCCAGCATAACCAACTCAAACATAATAAATTACGGAGCTCACGATACCAGAAGGCTGGACTTGACTGTTGAAATAGATTATCAGGATGATGTGGAAAAAACAAGAGAAGTGCTCAGAAACCTGGCAATGTCAGATTCCAGAGTTTTAAAGGAACCTGAGCCGCAAATTGAAGTTACTGAACTGGGTGCTAACGGAATAATACTTATTTTCAGACCCTGGGTAAAAACTGCTGACTACTGGGCACTGAAATTCAGTTTACTGGCCGGGATAAACAAAGCCTTCAAAGAAAACGGAATAACAATACCCTATCCACAGAGGGATGTACACGTAAAACAACAGTTGAAGGGTGATGAGTAAATGCCGAGATACCGTAATCCGTAATGGGTGATACCGTAATGCAAGACTTTTGAATGACCCTATTTGGTCATGCTGTAACATCTGTCTAAGGACAGATAAATTTGCCGTAGGCAACCATTTATTTCAGCATCTAATGATATCAGTAAATTATAAGACCCTGAAACAAGTTCAGGGTGACAACAACTTAATTATTCAAATGTCTCAATGCAGGATACCGTGATGCGTGATGGGTTATAGGGAAGGTAGTAGAGGTACTTAATACCCTGCACTTAGCTCTTAACACCGCCTACCAAAAATGCAAAAAAAGAACGTTAACTTTGCTTTCTTTTATCTCTAGTTACAAGAGCATACGCAGAGTGGTTGTGTATACTCTCAATATTATCACTGGAAACCTCAAACCATGTGATTCTGTCATCAGCAAGAAGCTTCCCCGAAACATTCCTTACTATATCCTCTACAAAAACAGGATTGTTATATGATTTCTCGGTAATATACTTTTCGTCCTCTCTTTTCAGAAGTGAATATATTGGAGCACTGCCGCTGGATTCAGCAATATTCACCAAATCCTCAATCCAGACCATCTTACTGTATCTCACTTTAATTTCCACATAACTGCGCTGATTGTGAGCTCCAAAATCACTAATCTCCTTAGAACATGGACACAAAGAAACAACAGGAACCTTTACACAGGTAATAAAATCTTTTTTATCCGGTGTAGCATAACCAATGTATTTACATTCGTAATCCATTAACGATGCAAGTCCTGAAACAGGAGCTTTTTTTTCGATAAAGTATGGGAATTTCACCTCAACACTCGCCTCTTCTGAATCCAGCGCACTCATCATATCATCCAGTATGTCTCCAAAGGATCTTATGTCTATATCAGTCTTATAGTTATTCAGTATTTCCACAAAACGGGACATATGGGTACCTTTAAAACTGTGGGGAAGTTTGACATACATATTAATTCTTGCAACAGTATGCTGCATTCCTTTTGTTTTATCCTTGACCACAATAGGATACAGAATATTTTTTATACCTACATTATCTATTGCTATATTACGATCATCACCCAGACTCTGTATATCTTTGAGCACTTTCTATCTCCGTTTGATTTTCTGTCTGTTTAAAAGCATCTGGTAGGGCTTTACCCCCTGGGGCATTTTATCAATGTTCAGCTGCATCCACATAGCGCCATAATTCTGCATTTTCATTTTTTTGCCATTTTTAAGATTTTCGAGATTGGATTCCAGTTTTTCATCCAGAGGAGCTTTGTTGCTACCCTTTTGCAATATCTGTATAGCTTTATCTTTTCTCCCCATTTCTGTTAAGAAATAAGCGTAAACACTGTAGACAAAACCCTCTTTCTTGGCAGCTTTTACCGCTTTTTCCATAATTTTTTCCACTTTATCATACTTCTTTTCTTTGAAATACATCGTTGCAAGCATACACATACCTAGCCAGTTTTTGGAAAAACCTTTTTCCAGATATTCTTTGGCAGTTTTAAAATCCTTCTTCATGTAATAAATTATACCGATCTGAGAATTTATCTGTTCTTTGACAAAAAGCTGCCATTTGGAATATTTATAACCATCCTTTAGTCTTGATATGGCTTTATCATAGCGACTGGCTTTCATATCCTTTTCTACAGACTTGAAAAGCTCTGTAAGTTTGTTTAAGAACTTTCTTCCAATAAAATAATTAAGACCTAAAAGCAAAATTATACCCACCAACAGAGAAAGGAAGTAACTGTAAGAAATAAAATAGATACCGATACTCGCAAGTGTTGATACCAGGACGGTAATTAAAATTGTCAGCATTGTTCACCCCTTTAAAGTAACCTCATATGTTTAATCTCAACCACACAGCATTACAATATGAAACATTAAGCAACTCCATATTTTCTCGGTAAATGCTGATTATCTGTAAATATTTAAGGAAGGAATTATATCTATATTCCAACGATTTTCAATAGCTTTTCGCCTGTCCTATTGCAAAAATAACCTTTATTAAGGGCATATTTCAAAAAAACTCATATCGGATTCTCCGTGCTCCGAGAAAGCTTTAACAGCAAATTGTTCGCATTGCTCCGGAATATCTTTATATCTGAAATAATTATTTACGCTTTCACCCAGCTTTTCAAAACCCTTATCCGACTGTTTTAACACAAAATATTTCTCCGCTCCGTCAACAGCATCCCATGAAATGAGAATAAAGCCACTGCCTTTTAGTGTCCTGACGTTGGCTGGTTTTGAAAGTATCAGGGGCTCAGTCATATCTATTACTGCGGTGAATTCCTTCCCTTTATTTCCATAAATATCATAAGACTCAATCTTTATGTTATTAATTTTGTTTTTTTCGAGAACAACATTAATATTTTCCTTTTTCCCTTCATAAATTTTTTTATTGTTGATAAAAAAAGCATAATACATAAGACTATCCGGAAATGACAAATAAATATCTGCGCTCCCGTCTTCATTAATATTGTACTGAAAATCCTTGACAGTCAAAGGCTTGCTGTATGTAACCACAACATTATTTCGTTTTGAAAAGATATCCAGTTTCTCATCGTAGTATGTCAAACGGTATACATACTTAGCAGCAGTGGTAACATTGTCATCCAAAAAATCCTTTTTATATCCCAAACGTGTTAAAAACTTAAATTCATCTAAACAGCCGCTGTTATCATAACTACTTTTTTCAACAAATAAAAAATACTTTTCCGAACTGTTTACAATATTAATGCCGCTATCTGTCAATTTTACCAATTTTTCAGAAGGTACAGGGAGTGAAAATGAATCCTTGGAAACCGGACTTGTTTTTTTCCCGCAGGCTACAAAACTCGTAACACTAACAATTAGAATAAGGAAAAATACCAAACGATTCAACGAATAAACTCCCTGGCAGATTTTATCTGTCTTTTTACCGAGTCTTTTGCAGTACCACCCTCGGTGTTTCTGCTATCCACTGATTTTTCAACCATGATGTATGCGAAAATGTCCTCATCGACTTCATCGGAAAACTGTTTTAGTTCATCCAGCGTAAGATCTTCCAGCTCTTTGTTTTTTGAAAGAGCATAGGCAACTGTTTTGCCCACCACATTATGTGCCTGTCTAAAAGGCATCCCTTTTCTCACCAGATAATCGGCTAAATCTGTCGCTGTGGAAAAACCTGCAGCTGCAGACTTTTTCATTTTTGCGGGATTCAACTTCATCTTTGAAAACATTTCAGCAAAAATTTCAAGACTGTACACCAGTGTATCTGCACTGTCAAAAACCGGTTTTTTATCTTCCTGCATATCTTTATTGTATGCCATCGGCAACCCTTTCATAGTGGTAAACAAACTTATCATATTGCCGTATAATCGTCCTGTTTTGCCCCGTATTAATTCAGCCATATCAGGATTCTTTTTTTGGGGCATAATACTGCTGCCTGTACAAAAATCATCGGAGAGATCGATAAAACCGAATTCGGCACTTGAGAAAATGATTATTTCCTCAGATATTCTGGATAAATGCATACCACATATAGATGCAGCAGACAGAAATTCAAGGGCAAAGTCCCTGTCGCTTACAGAATCCATGCTGTTCTCCGTTGGGCGGTCAAAACCAAGCTTTTCGGAAGTATATTCTCTATCAATATCAAAAGTGGTACCCGCCAGAGCACCGGAGCCAAGGGGACATTCGTTTATACGTCGTTTGCAGTCCATAAAACGCAGATAATCCCGTTTAAACATCTGAAAATATGCCATCGCATAATGGGGAAAAAGTACAGGTTGAGCTGTCTGCAAATGTGTATAGCCCGGCATTAACACATCTATTTCTTTTTCAGATTTATCAACAATAGCTTTCATAAGCTTTTTTAGAGACTCCATTATTTCCGCCATTTTATCCCTGAGAAACATCCTGAAATCCGTAGCCACCTGATCGTTACGGCTACGGGCTGTGTGCAGTTTGCCGGCCACAGGTCCCGCTATCTCATGCAGACGTTTTTCGATAGCCATATGTATATCTTCATCTTCAGTACGATATGTAAACTCACCGTTTTCAATTTCTTTCTCAACTTCCAGTAACGCTGTTTTTATAATTTCCGCTTCTTCTCGGGAAATAATCTCCTGTTTTGCCAGCATGGAAACATGAGCTAGGCTTCCCTTTATATCGTATTTATACAACCGTTTGTCAAAATGTATTGATGCATTAAATTCCTCAGCCATTTTATGGGTTGGCATATTGAATCTGCCTCCCCAAAGTTTCTCTGACATGTCTCACACCTCTAATTCATATTCTTTTATTTTATTATGAAGGGTTCTCCTGGATACACCCAGGATTTCAGCTGCTTTGGTTTTGTTATAATCTGTTTGCTTTAAAGCCTTCAAAATCAGCATTCGCTCATTATCCTTTATATCCATACTTTTATTTTTTGCCGTATTAGTATCTGGCTCTGGCAGATGAGCAGCCTCCAACATATCAGAATTGCAGAGAATAATACTTCTTTCCACCAGGTTTGATAGCTCCCTTATATTACCTGGAAAACTGAACTTCAATAATTTATCCATATAATCTCTGGTATAGCCTTTTACATACTTATTGAAGGAATGGGAATATTTTTTTATAAAATACTCCACAAGCATAGGAATTTCAGATTTTCTTTCCCGAAGCGGAGGTAATTTCACAGGGAATACATTTAGCCGGAAAAAAAGGTCCTCCCTGAAATCGCCATTGTCAACCATTTGTTGTAAATCCTTGTTAGTCGCTGCAATTATCCTGACATCAGATTTTAAACTCTTTTCCCCTCCGACCCTTTCAAAGACTTTTTCCTGTATGCCTCTTAGCAGCTTAGCCTGCGTTACCACTGGCAGCTCTGCCACTTCGTCCAAAAAAAGAGTACCCTTATCCGCCAACTCAAACTTACCTTTTTTCAGGGAAGTTGCTCCGGTGAATGCTCCTTTCTCATGTCCAAACATTTCACTTTCAATAAGATTTTCATTAAGTGCAGCACAGTTCACAGCAAGAAATGGGCCGTTTTTTCTGTTGGAATTATCGTGAATTGATTTGGCAACCAATTCCTTCCCTGTTCCCGATTCTCCGGTGATGAGAACAGTGGCATCGGTAGGTGCCACCATCTTCAGCATTTCAATAATACTTCCCAGACCTTCCTCAGAATAAACACCGTCAAATTTATAATCCTTTAGCACCTGCTTTCCGACGGTGGCCTTTCCGTCAGAGGAAGCCTCCTGTAAATTTGCTTCAACATACTCTATCAATGCATCAGTATTAACCGGCTTGGAAATAAAATCAACAGCACCCAATTTCATAGCTTTGACAGCAGTTTTTACATTAGAATATGCAGTAATAACTATTACCGGAATCCCTTCTGCACCTTTTTGTTTAGCATGAGATAAAAAGGTAAAGCCATCCATCAAATCCATTTTTATATCAAGCAAAATCAGGTCAACATGATTTTCATCAATTACTTCCAGAGCTTCTATCCCGTTAGAGGCTTCATAAACATCATAACCCGCTTCCTGCAAATGAATTTTCAGCATCAGCCTATGGTTTTTCTCATCATCAACAACAAGAATCTTCCTGCTCATTTTAGTATATCCTTTGATTTCTGATTTGAAAAGTTCAGTTCAACCACAAACGGTTGTGTACTTTTCACATAGATATTACTATAATGCAACATCATTATTTTTTTGGCAATAGCCATTCCCAAGCCAGATCCTTTTGCTTTATTAGTATAAAAAGGCTCAAACAACTTGTCTTTATCCAGCTCCTTTTTTTCTGTTACATTGTTTTTTACAACTACACTTTTTTCCTTACTGTTCATAAGGATAGATATTTTGTCATTTTCAGGAGAAGCCTGCACCGCATTTAGGAGAATATTCATTACTGCCTGGAGAAGTTTGTCTTTATCAGCAAAAACTGCAAATGTACTTCCTTCCATTACAATATCGATATTTTTGTCTTCTATATCATGTTTCAATAAACTTAATGTATGGTTAAGCAAATCTATTATATCCTCACTGCTGAAATTCACATTCATTTCCCTGCCATAGCTAAGAAAATCATTCACAATCTTATTCAGCCTGTCGATTTCCTCCACAGCACTGTTTAAATATTCAGCAATTTCAACATTTTCCGTTTTATTGGCGGAGAACCTCACTAAACCCCGCATGGAACTTAAAGGATTTTTTATTTCATGCGCCAGGACATTGGCAAACTTGCCGATTTCAGCTTCCCTTTCCACTATCTGTAACTGCCTGTTTTTTCTCTCATACTCCCCGATAATTCTGACACTGTAAAAGAAAATAATTACAAGCAAAAATCCCAGGATAATCACCTGCGAGACATCAACAATCGACTTATGCAGTATTGAGGAATATTCACTTTTATTCAGTAAGATACCTATATAATAATCTTCTGAATAGCCATCATCATTATTCCACATATGCATCATCCCCTCACCCATCATATGCCCACCCATACGGCCCATAGGCATACCGGCAAAGGGATTAAACCTTTTAAACAGAAAAAACGAATCCTCCATCTCAACCATATCAATGTCATCTGAACGTCTGCCAAGTAATCCTTGATAGGACGAAGACTTCCGATCACCGACACTTAAAACAATCTCTCCGGATGCTGAGTAAACGACGATATCTTCTATTATTTGTTGCTTTGAAATATCCTGGGCAAACTGCTCAATAGTTCTTCTGGAAAACTGTTCATTCATCATAAATGCGCGATTTCCAGACTCAAAGGACCTCATCACAAACTCTGAAAAATCCACAAGGTTTTCTTTATAACGTTTCAAAGACTGCAGTGAAGAGGAAACGCTAAGAATCACAGTGGTAACGGTTAGGATAATGGCAATCAGCAAAACAATTTTTAAATGTCTGGAGTATCTGCCCATAATTTATGTAATTTGTATTATTTGGATAAACAAGTAAACAAAAAAATCAGCTAAATTAATTTTTCATCCGCTCATACTCTTTTTTGTTCAACTTCCCTGAGGCATATCGTGTTTTTTAAATTTCAAGAGATGAGTCATCAGCTTTTCAGCCAAAGAATTCCATTGTCTCCACCATGCACCACCTATAATCTATTATTAAAGTATAAACATAACGTTTTCTTGACACCTGCAGGTAAGCTTGGTATTAATACTTGCACTCGTTTATTACATCCATTGAGGTGGACAATGCTAAAAAAATATTTGCTCTCCCCAGGGCCCACTCCCGTTCCTGAAGAAGTGCTGTTGGAAATGGCAAAGCCCATGATACATCACAGAACTGCGGAGTTTTCTGAAATTTTTGAGGATGTCAGAAAAAAAATCAAACCTCTATTCGGGACAAAAAATGATATTTTAATACTTGCTGGCAGTGGCACTGCAGGAATGGAAGCCGCTATCTCCAACACAATGAATCCCGGGGATAAAATATTAGTTGTAAACGCCGGTAAATTTGGAAAAAGATGGATTGATATAGCAAAAAGCTTTAATATAGAAGTAGACAGTATCGAACTTGAATGGGGCAGATCAGTTACTGCAGCACAGGTAGAGGAAAAATTAATATCAAACCCTGAAATTAAGGGTGTATTTGTGCAGGCAAGTGAAACTTCCACTACTGTTCTCCATCCGATAAAAGAGATAGCTGAAATAGTAAATCTGAGAGATAACACAATATTTGTTGTAGACGGGATAACATCCGTAGGTGTATATGAAACAGAAATGGATGAGTGGGGAATAGATATTTTAGTAACAGGCTCACAGAAAGCTTTCATGCTGCCTCCGGGCCTTGCTTTTGTTGCACTCTCTGAAAAAGCATGGAAATTTGTAGAAAAATCTTCAACACCTAAATTTTATCTTGATTTACAGAAAGAAAGAAAAGCTCAAACCCAGAATACAACAGCCTATACACCTGCAGTAAGTCTTATAATCGGGTTGAGAAAAGCTTTAGGTATTATGGAAAAAGAAGGTTTGCAAAATGTCTACAAAAGGCACTATATCTGTGCTGAAGCCACACGCGCAGCAGTCAAAGCACTCGGTTTTCAATTGCTGGCCAAGGACTTACCCTCCAATGCAGCCACAGGCATTATTATGCCGGAAAATTTTGACGGACAAGCGTTTGTTAAATCAATGAGAGAGGAAAACGGTATCACTTTTGCCGGGGGACAGAATCATCTCAAAGGCAAAATTGTGAGAATTTCCCATCTCGGTTATCACGATTTTTTTGACACAATCATTGCCATTAGTGCTTTTGAAATGGGTATTAAAAAAGCCGGTTTGGATATAGAAATGGGTAAAGGTGTAGCTGCCGCGGAAGAATTTATGTTAGAATATTTATAGGATATTATATGACAACACATAAAAGTCACGTTCCAGAACGGGCCAAAAAAACAAACAGCCTTATTAACAAAATCCAGACAACATTGGCAAACTATGGCTATTCTGAAATTTTTCTTCCACTGTATGAATATTATGAAATATTAAAATACACCACATGGGATTTCAGAGATGAAAACATAATCCGTTTTATTGACAGAAATTCCGGCAAATCTATGGTCTTAAGACCTGATTTTACCCCTCAGGTTTGCAGGATGGTATCCACTTACATGAGAAATTATCCAACACCTTTAAGATTACAGTATAAAGGTCGGGTTTTTAGAAATGTAAATTTAGACAAGGGCCTTAAGTCGGAAAAATACCAGGTGGGTTTCGAAAACTTCGGCAGCAGCGAGCTTTACGGAGACCTGGAACTTTTAAGTATTGCATCTGCAACAATGAAAGAACTTGGTGTTTCTGATTACAAAATTGTCATTGGTGATCAGCATTTTATCCAGTTGCTTACAACAATTGCGTCCGAAAGCGAAGAATATATCAAGCTTCTGACAGAAAAAAATTTAGATAAAATAAAACATTTTACAAAAGAAGCAAATTTTTCCAAAGAGCTTTCCCTTCTGCTGAACTATCTTCCTTTGGCCTTCGGAGGCTGCGATATACTGGATGAGTTGTACAGCAAATGTATGTTTGATAAAAATTTATCTGAAAGAGTCAGCTATCTGAAAAAAATTTATTCGTTAGCTCAAGAAGTTGAATCTCTAAGAAATTCCATTATCTTTGATATAGGAGAAACAAAGGGTGCCGGATACTACACAGGCATGAATATAGATATAATAAACTATACCACTGGCTCTGTATTGGGTAGCGGAGGCAGATATGATTCCTTAATGAATAATTTCGGGCAAAACATGACAGCGTGTGGTTTAGCTTATAATATCGAAGAAATTTTACCTTTATACCGCTACGACTCCAACGCAGAGTTATACGATTACCTTATTGTAGGCCGGGACAATTTTTTCAAAGCTGAAAAGTTGCGCAATGAAGGCAATAAAGTTTTCTGGACTGAAAATGATAACAATATAGTGCAGTTAAAGAACAGATACAGATTCAAAAACATTATAATGTGAGGTTTAACTTATGAGTACTACATTAATTTTGGGAGCCCAGTGGGGCGATGAAGGAAAAGGAAAGGTTGTTGATATTTATACTGAACAGGCGGATGTCGTAGTGAGATTCTCCGGGGGACACAATGCCGGTCACACTGTGGTTATTAAAGGTGAAAAGTATATACTTCATCTTGTTCCGTCCGGTATAATGCATAGAGACAAACAAAACATCATAGGTAACGGAGTTGTTGTTGATCCTGAAGCATTGATAGAAGAAATTGATGATTTGAAAAAGCGTGGTATAGAATTTGACAACAGGTTGTTTTTAAGCAAAAGAGCTCATTTAATAATGCCCTACCATAAGCTTTTTGACAAACATTCAGAAGCTAAAAAAGGCAGTAAAAAAATAGGCACAACAGGTAGAGGTATAGGTCCTGCCTACGCCGATAAAATGAACAGAGTCGGGATAAGAGTTTGTGATCTTTATGACGAAAATGTTTTGAAGGAAAAGATTTTTCAAAATGTTACAGAAGTAAATGAAATAGCCACAAAAATTCATGGTCTTGATGCATTGGATCCGGAAAAAATTTACAGTGATTTTCGTAAATATGCTGAAATTCTAAAACCATATGTAAGTGAAACCAGCTATCTTATAAATGAACTATCCGAATCAAATAAAAAAATTATGCTGGAAGGTGCCCAGGGGACATTGCTGGATGTGGATCATGGCACTTATCCATTTGTAACTTCCAGCAACCCAACTGCAGGAGGGGCATTTACAGGCACAGGCTTGTCTCCTCTTCATCTCACAAACGTAGTGGGTGTTATGAAAGCTTATACCACCCGTGTGGGAAGCGGCCCTTTTCCCTCGGAGCTTCATGGAGAAGAAGGTGAAAAGCTGAGAGAAGCCGGAAGTGAATACGGAGCTACAACCGGAAGACCGAGAAGGTGTGGTTGGCTTGACCTTATTGCGATGAGATATTCAAAACTTCTCAGCGGGATAAAGTACATTGCTCTTACCAAACTTGATGTTTTATCAGGTATGGATGAAATCCGCGTGTGCACTGGATATGAATATGAAGGAAAGGTTTATGACACGTTCCCGCCTGAAATAAAGATTCTGGAACACTGTAAACCGGTATATAAAACATTTAAAGGGTGGAAGGAAGATATAACAAAGGTTAAAACCTATAATGAACTGCCTGAAAATGCAAAAGCATATGTTGAATATATCAAAGACTATCTTGGTATAAAATACGCTCTGATATCGGTGGGGACAGACAGAGAAGAAACAATTTTAATCAATGAAATTTTTTAGAAAAAACTAGTTGACAACGAATAGCTGTTTTGTTATAAATTGCTTCCTGTCGTTAAGGAGCACCGCAAACGCCCTTTTACAGGAAGTTTGAAAGTTAATGAGCCGTTAGCTCAGTAGGTAGAGCAGCTGCCTTTTAAGCAGCGGGTCGTAGGTTCGATCCCTACACGGCTCATTGTTTGCTATATGTCCCCATCGTCTAGCCTGGCCTAGGACACCGGCCTTTCACGCCGGCAACAGGGGTTCAAATCCCCTTGGGGACGCTTTACAACCTGCTTGAAGCTATTGCAGGAAAAATATTATCGGGCGGTTAGCTCAGCTGGGAGAGCACCGGCCTTACAAGCCGGGGGTCACAAGTTCGATCCTTGTACCGCCCATTTTAACAAGCTGGGGGCGTAGTTCAGTTTGGTTAGAACGCCGGCCTGTCACGCCGGAGGTCGCGAGTTCGAGTCTCGTCGTCCCCGTTTTTAAAAGCCACCTTTGAAGGTGGCTTTTTTATTTTGAAAACTGCATATTACCACTAAACACACAAATAACAACAAATAACCATGAATAACAATAAATAACAACAAATAACCATGAAATTAAGGAAATCTCAAACATGTTAAATCTTATCAACTCATTCAACCGCCTAAACCTCTACCTTCACCTTGAACTTTGCCCCTTGCCCTTTGTTCCTTGAACTAAAATACTTCTTGCAATTTATCAAAATTTAAATATTTTTTATTAAAGAATTTGTGAAATTGATTTTTTTTTCTGTATTTTATTCTACAAAGGTGAATGAAATAGCTTCACCGACATGTGAAGATTTAGGGGGTGGATAAAAGTTCTGTATTTCGTAAAACAACTAAGCAGAAACGCAGATATATTTATTACATAAGAATAGAGACTTCTCGGCTTCGCTTGGAATGACAGTTTTCTGTCATTTCGACCGCGCACTTAACGCTTTAAGTGCGTGGGGAGAGGACTCTTTTACTTAATCCTATATGCTAAGTAAATATGCAATTATGCTTAAAACAGTGAATCTCAGGACTTTTTGAGCTCATTGATGGAAAAGATGAGTGTTGTTGGTCTCTATTTTGTTTTACAGAAACCTGTTTTAAAATGAGCTGTTTTCTGGGAGCGTGTCAATGAGGAGAGTAAAAAATGCAGAAGCTTAATAATGGCCGGTTGCTGAGCATCGCCATAGTGATAGTAGTTATCGGAGCTGCATTCTTTTTTTGGCAATCCTTACAGACAAAAAGCCTTCCTGACAGCTTTGCCAGCAGCAACGGCCGCATTGAAGCGGTGGAAATAGATATTGCCACCAAGACGGCGGGGCGGTTAGAGAATATTTTGGTAGACGAAGGCGATTTCGTCACTGTAGGACAAGTTCTGGCAAAGATGGATACCGCCGTATTGGAAGCTCAGCTGAAAGAAGCGCTGGCACGGCTGCAACAGGCTCAGATCGGTGTCAAGACCGCCGAGAGCCAGGTGATTCAGCGCAAATCTGAAAAGCAGGCTGCAGATGCACTCATTGAGCAGAGGCGGGCTGAGCTTGACGCCGCGCAACGGCGCCTGGCGCGCAGCGAAAAACTTGCAGCAAAAGATGCAATCCCCGTTGCGAAGCTGGACGACGACCGCGCCGCTTTTCAGGCGGCCAAAGCAGCAGTTGCCGCAGCGCGAGCACAATCCGCGGCCGCTCAGGCCGCCATAGGTCAAGCCAAATCGAACGTCGTGTCGGCAAAATCTGCCGTTGAAGCAGCCCAAGCCACCATCCAGCGTATCAAAGCCGATATCAACGACAGCGTACTGAAAGCACCGCGTGATGGCCGTGTACAGTACCGCGTCTCTCAACCCGGAGAAGTCCTCTCTCCTGGCGGTGTGGTACTTAACATGGTTGACCTTACCGATGTATACATGACCTTCTTCTTGCCGACTGAACAGGCCGGACGGGTTGCGCTCGGAGCCGAAGCGCGGCTTATCCTCGACGCAGCTCCGCAATACATAGTCCCGGCGGAAATCTCCTTTGTAGCCGACGTAGCGCAGTTTACCCCCAAAACAGTGGAAACGGAAGAAGAACGCCAGAAGCTGATGTTTCGTATCAAGGCGCAGATTTCTCCTGACCTACTCAGGGAACATCTTCATCAGGTCAAAACCGGATTACCGGGTATGGCCTATGTACGACTTGAGCCTCAGGCGGATTGGCCGGCTGAGTTACAGACGAGGTTGCCGCAACGATGAGTCGGGATAAGTATGTAAATATAGATGATGGTGAGTGTGCGGCTACACCTGTTGCACGCCTGCGTGATGTGTCTCTGCACTACGGTAAGGTGTGTGCTCTCGACAAAGTCAGCCTCGATTTTCCTGCGGGCTGCATGGCAGGGCTGATCGGCCCGGATGGAGTTGGCAAGTCAAGTATGCTGGCACTGGTTGCGGGCGCCCGTGCAATGCAGACAGGTCAAGTCGAAGTGCTTAATGGTTCAATGGCAGATGCAGGCCATCGACGAGCAGCCGGTCCACGGATAGCTTATATGCCCCAGGGGTTGGGGGGGAACCTTTATCCGACACTCTCGGTGGCCGAAAACCTGGAGTTTTTTGGTCGGCTGTTCGGGCAGAATGCCGAAGAGCGAAGGCGACGCATCGAGGGTCTGACTGAAGCTACAGGGCTCAGACCTTTTCTTGAACGGGCTGCCGGGAAACTTTCCGGTGGTATGAAGCAGAAGCTTGGCCTGTGCTGTGCGCTGATTCACGATCCTGATTTGCTTATCCTTGATGAGCCCACCACCGGCGTCGATCCTCTGTCGCGACGTCAGTTCTGGGAACTGATTACTAACATCCGCCGTTCCCGGTCCGGTATGAGCGTGCTGGTGGCCACTGCCTATATGGAGGAGGCCGAGCGTTTTGACTGGCTGGCGGCAATGGATAGTGGTCGTGTACTGGCCCACGACACACCTGCAGCGCTGCTACAGCGCACAGAAACGGATTCTCTGGAGTCAGCTTTCATCCAGCTGCTGCCTGAAGACAAACGTCAGGGTTATCGGGCAGTGGAGATTCCACCACGTCCGGACGATAATGGTAATACCGCAATCAAGGCCATGGATCTGACCATGCGCTTCGGTGATTTCACCGCTGTAGATCATGTGAACCTGCGTATCCCCCGGGGAGAGATATTCGGCTTTCTTGGCTCCAACGGCTGTGGAAAGACAACAACGATGAAGATGCTGACAGGGCTGCTGCCGCCGAGCGAAGGCAGGGCATGGCTGTTCGGTCAGGAAGTTGACCCACACGACATTGCAACCCGCGGCCGCGTCGGTTACATGTCGCAGTTCTTCTCACTCTACACCGAGCTGACAGTGCGGCAAAACCTGGAGTTGCACGCCCGATTGTTCCGTGTGCCTTCCGCGGAGATTCCGGGGAGAGTGAAGGAAATGGTGGAGCACTTTAATCTGAGTGACGTGGTGGACAGCCTGCCAGGGCGGCTGCCCCTTGGGCTGCGGCAGCGCCTTTCGTTAGCGGTGGCTATGATCCACAAGCCAGAAATGCTGATTCTTGACGAGCCTACCTCGGGCGTCGATCCTGTAGCACGGGACGCCTTCTGGCGTATCCTGGTGGAGCTATCCCGACGCGACGGGGTGACAATCTTCATTTCCACTCACTTCATGAACGAGGCAGAGCGTTGCGACCGGATATCACTTATGCACGCGGGGCGGATACTGGTAACCGATGCCCCCGCCGCTTTGATTGAAAAGCGAGGCGCAAAGACTTTGGAAGACGCCTTTATCGCCTATCTGGAGGATGCCGCATCAGAGGATGCAACGCAGGAGGCAGAGCAGCCAAACGTAGGTACTATGCTAAATTCGGTGGAGTCGTCGGCCAGTCCTGTCGACTCACAGAGCTGGCGGCGCCTGTTCGATCCCCGACGCATGTTCAGCTATGCCCGGCGAGAAAGTCTTGAATTGCGCCGTGATCCCATCAGAATGACACTGGCAATGCTCGGCAGCGTTATCCTGATGTTTGTGATGGGTTACGGGATTAGCCTTGATGTGGAGGATCTCAGCTTTGCGGTATTGGATCGTGACCAGACCACCGTCAGTCGCGACTATACGCTCAATCTTGCTGGTTCCAAATATTTCATCGAACAGGAACCAATCATCAATGATGCTGATCTTGACCGGCGAATGCGGGAAGGTAAAATCAGTCTGGCAATTGAAATCCCTCCGGGCTTCGCACGCGACATTGCCCGTGGGCGGCGGGTTGAGATTGGTGCCTGGATTGATGGCGCCATGCCCACCCGTGCGGAGACTATCCGCGGCTATGTGCAGGGTATTCATGCACAGTGGTTGGCGACCAAGGCGCGTGAAGCCGGCCACAGTGAGGCTTTGGCGAGTCTTGTTAATATCGAGACCCGGTTCCGCTACAACCCGGACGTTAAGAGTCTGGTGGCCATGGTGCCGGCAGTAATCCCGCTGCTACTTATGCTGATACCGGCCATGCTCGCAGCACTCAGTGTGGTGCGCGAAAAGGAGCTTGGCTCGATCACTAACTTCTATGTTACGCCGACCACGCGGCTTGAGTTTTTGCTCGGGAAACAATTCCCTTATGTGGTGCTGTCTTTCTTAAGCTTTCTGCTGCTCACTTTGCTTGCAGTGACAGTTTTCGGCGTGCCGCTGAAGGGCAGCTTCCTGACTTTAGCGGCAGGTGCGTTACTCTATGTTGGTGCAGCCACCGCCACAGGGCTGCTGATTTCCACTTTTATGCGCAGCCAGATCGCTGCAATCTTCGGTACGGCGGTTCTCACCATCCTGCCGGCGGTTAACTTCTCCGGTATGATTGACCCTGTATCTTCGCTGGAAGGAGCGGGCCGTCTGATTGGTAAAATCTACCCCACCACGCATTTTTTGACCATTGCACGCGGCACATTTTCGAAAGCCCTTAACTTCTCAGATTTGCATGCCTCCTTTCTCCCACTGGCATTAGCCGTACCGGTTCTGATCGGACTCGCCGCCGCGCTGCTCAAGAAACAGGAGCGATAGCATATGCGCTTTGCCAATATTTGCCATCTCGGTATCAAAGAATTACGCAGCCTGATACGCGATCCAATCATGCTTGTACTTATCGTCTACGCCTTCACCGTTTCAGTCTACACGGCAGCCACAGCCATGCCAGAAACCCTCAACAAGGCGCCGATCTCTATTGTGAATGAGGATCGATCACCGCTGTCCTGGCGCATCGTCAGTGCCTTTTACCCGCCTTATTTCGTGCATCCGGAAATTATTGATCAGATGGAGATGGATACTCTTATGGATGCCGGCCTGACCACCTTCGCTCTGGACATCCCGCCGAACTTTCAGCGCGATCTGCTCGCCGGGCGGAGACCCACTATCCAACTCAATGTTGACGCCACACGTATGAGCCAGGCGTTCACAGGCAGCGGCTATATACAGACCATAATAAGTGATGAAGTGCGTGCTTTTGTGCAGCGTTATCGTGAAATTCCGGAGTTGCCGGTGGATTTAGCGCTGCGGGCGCGCTTTAATCCCCAGCTCAACAAATCATGGTTTGGCGCCGTCATGCAAGTCATCAACAATGTAACCATGCTTTCCATTGTGCTGACTGGCGCTGCACTGATCCGCGAGCGCGAACATGGTACAGTCGAGCATCTGCTGGTTATGCCGGTCACTCCGTTTGAAATCATGACGAGCAAGGTGTGGGCCATGGGTTTGGTAGTTTTGGCAGCCACTGCCTTTGCACTTACGGCTGTTGTCCAGGGGTTACTTTCCGTACCGATCCATGGCTCGCTTGCGTTGTTTTTATTCGGAGCGGCGCTGCACCTGTTTGCGACCACTTCTATGGGTATCTTCCTGGGCACCGTCGCCCGCTCCATGCCGCAGTTCGGACTGCTGCTCATGCTGGTTCTGCTGCCACTGCAGATGCTCTCCGGTGCCACAACGCCGCGGGAGAGCATGCCGGAAGTTATTCAGTACATTATGTTTGCCGCTCCTAACACGCATTTTGTGATGTTGGCTAAATCGATTCTTTACCGCGGTGCAGGCTTTACGGCGGTCTGGCCACAGTTTCTCGCCATTATTTTAATTGGAGCAATCCTTTTTGCACTGGCTTTAGCCCGTTTTCGCAAAACCATAGGAACAATGGCTTAAATTAACCTGTCTGTATAATCAACTCATGGTTCAAAATTTTTCTCGCTTTGATAGAAGGTTGCTATATGGGACATTGACAGTCAATATGCAAGTACTTATATTAGTTGTATGTCATGTTTATCAACAAAGGAGGACATTATGAAAAGAGTGGAAGGCAAGATAGCTATAGTTACTGGCGGAGCATCAGGTATTGGCCAGGCAATTTCTCTTCAGTTGGCCAAAGAAGGGGCAAAGGTAGCAGTAACGGACATTGCGGATGAAGAAGGAAAAAAAGTGGTAGAGGCAATAGAAGGTTTCGGCGGGATTGCAAAATATTGGCATCTCGATACCGTGAATGAAGATAACGTCAGCAGCGCTTTTACCGATATCGCCAATGAATTCGGATCAATAGATATACTTGTTAACAATGCAGGTATCGGCGGAGTGAATAAACCTACTCACGAAATTACCAAAGAGGAATGGGATAAAGTCATAGGTGTGAACGTCAACGGTGTTTTCTTTTGCACCAAACACGCAATCCCGGTAATGAAAAAATCCGGCGGCGGAAGCATCATTAACCTGTCTTCAATTTATGGGATTGTAGGTGCTGCAGATCTGCCACCTTATCATGCATCAAAAGGGGCTGTTCGGTTGATGACAAAAAACGATGCTTTAACATATGCAAAAGACAATATTAGAGTCAATTCCGTACATCCGGGTTTTATTTGGACATCACTCGTTGAAAATTTAGCCAAAAACTCGCCGGAAGGAGTTAAGGCATTCAGAGAGCAACTTGATAGTCGCCATCCCATTGGTCATGTGGGAGAACCTGAAGATATTGCTCATGGCGTGGTATATCTCGCATCTGATGAAGCTAAATTTGTTACCGGATCTGAATTAGTTATAGATGGTGGTTATACAGCTCAATAGAATTCAGCAATAGAAATATAACTCCATATCTGAGAGCTTTGCACAACTTCAGAAGGTCATCCCGAACTTGTTTCGGGATCTATGAATATCAACAAGTTACAAGACCCTGAACCAAGTTCAGGGTGACAGTAAGGCTATTGTGCAAAGGTCTCTATCTGCAAATCAGCATACCGTGCACAGCTTTGCTACCGGTACATAACACAACAAATTTAAGCAAAAAAGATAGGGGAGTATACCCCCCTATCTTTTATCTAATAAGCTTCAACTTCCTCATCATATATTTCTTCTTCCGTTACCGGACTGCTGAAAACCTTATAAGCCCAGATCTGATAAATCAGAACAATCGGAACAAAAATAGCCACAACAACAGTCATAATTTTCAGGGTGTAAACACTAGATGATGAATTTATGGCTGTCAAACTGTATGCAGTATCGATACTAGATGGAATAAGATTTGGGTACAGCCCGTAGATACCCGTAAAAACCACCATTAGTATTGCTACACATGATGAAAAGAATGCTTTAACATATGATGAATTCATAAATATATAGGTTAAAAGCAATGCAACAACAGCAAGTATCGGGATTACAAACCCAAGCGGAGCAGCAAAAAAGTTATTGTACAGGTTTGTGGCAAACCATGTGTGAATAAGAAACAGAACAGCTACAAGTAACAAAATCGGCCAAAGTTTTTTGGCTAGTTTCTGAGATTTTTCCCGCAGATCACCAGTGGTTTTAATAGACAACCACAAAGAAGCGTGAACAAGAAATAGACAGACAAACAGTATTCCGGTTAAAATGCCGTATGGATTGAGAAGTGTAAATAGATTTCCATGATAACCTGCTGCATCTATAGGCAAACCCTGAAAGATGTTTCCGAAAGCCACGCCAAAAAGCAGTGCGGGGATGAAGCTGCCAATGAAGATAGCAAAGTCCCACCCTTTTTTCCAGCCTTCCGAATCATTTTTCCCTCTGAATTCAAAAGAAACACCCCTGAAAATCAAAGCAAAAAGGATAATAAGCAAAGGGGTGTAAAGGTAGCTGAACATATAGGCATAAGTAGTGGGGAATGCTGCAAATGTAGCACCGCCTGCGGTGATTAACCATACCTCATTTCCAT
>Ga0208664_100038_pt1 | contig 62545 bp, 63 predicted proteins | sample Wag42014_10_20_FD_187332 | JGI IMG/M metagenome (GOLD analysis project Ga0208664, IMG submission 187332) | Deep subsurface shale carbon reservoir microbial communities from Ohio, USA - Utica-2 Time Series 2014_10_20 (SPAdes) (version 2) ... | reverse complement strand
ACCTCTTCTCCCTTTATTCTGATATTGTAAATTTACTCCTTGATTATGTTTTTGAGAACAACATTACGAGCTTCTACCGGTTGAAGAAAGAGACGTACAAAAGCCTTCGGGAGCAGTACCCAGAACTACCAAGCCACTACCACTACACGGCCACCCAAATGGCAACAATGATTTACAAGAGCTACCGCAAGAGGAGAAAGAAAGGCAAAGCCAATGGTAAGCCCGTTTTTAAGAAGGAAGTCATAATGCTCGACGACCACCTCTTTAAACTCGACCTTGAAAAAAGAATAGTAAAACTCTCCACTCCAAAAGGAAGGGTTAGGCTGGAGTTTTATCCTGCAAAATATCACGGGAAGTTTAAGGATTGGAAAATCGGCCAAGCTTGGTTGGTGAGGACTCAAAAGGGTGTCTTCATTAACGTAGTCTTCTCCAGAGAGGTTGAAGTTAGAGAGCCCAAAACCTTTGCCGGCGTGGACTTGAACGAGAACAACGTAACCTTATCCCTCCCAAACGGTGAATTCGTCCAGATTATTACACACGAGAAGGAGATTAGGACTGGTTACTTCTTGAAGAGAAGGAGAATCCAGAAGAAGCTAAAAACGGGTAAAAAGAGGAAAGAGCTTTTGGAAAAGTATGGTGAGAGGGAGAGGAACCGGCTGAATGACTTGTATCACAAGTTGGCCAACAAGATTGTCGAGCTGGCGGAGAGATACGGCGGTATTGCTCTCGAAGACTTGACGGAAATCAGGGACTCGATAAGGTATTCCGCCCAATTGAATGGCCGTCTTCACCGTTGGAGTTTTCGTAAACTTCAATCCATTATCGAGTATAAAGCCAAGTTAAAGGGTGTGAGTGTGGTTTTTGTCGATCCTGCTTACTCTTCATCCCTGTGTCCGATATGTGGGGGTAAGTTAAGCCCGAATGGGCACAGGGTTTTGAAATGCGAGTGTGGTTTTGAGGCTGATAGGGATGTTGTTGGGAGTTGGAATATTCGTTTGAAAGCCTTGAAGATGTGGGGAGTCTCCGTTCCCCCCGAAAGCCAGCCAATGAAGACGGGAGGCTGGAAGCCTACCCGTTACGAAATTAACGCCCTACACGCACTTTACTGGTAGGCAGAACGGATTGTTATCATTAGTGCAGTCTCAAAGGCCGAGAAGAATCTAGCCCGAACTTCATTAGGAACGGCTTTTTGAAGCTTTGTCGCTAGAGGTACATTTACCAATGTATTGAAAAGACCAAAAGTGGCGAATACTCCTAAGAGCATGAAATATGCAGTTTTTTGGAAATAAGGATGAATGACCAGTGATAGGGGGAATAAGCAGATGAGCTGTGCAAAAAGGGCCTTGAACAGTAAGTTCTCTGATGATTCTTTGAGTTTTCCTGCTATTATAAGGTTACCTGTTAATGCCCCAATTGTTGCAACTGTTTGAATACTCCCGAATTGGACAGAGGAGAATCCTAATATAACTCGCGACAGGTATGGGAGAATAATCGATATGACCGGTTGCAGTAGTGTGTTTATCAGGATTCCGAGGGTAGTAAGTGCGAGTAAACTCTTTGAATTTCTTATAAACTGGAATCCTTCGAGGATATCCTCCCACACTTCATGGATACTAGAAATCTTCCGGGTTTCCCAGTGGTACTCGATGAATGTTTCGAAGAGTCCAGAGCCAAAGAAGCTCACTGCATTTATGAGGATTGCCAGTTTAAGCCCACCAAAGGCATAGATTGCCCCTCCTAGTATAGGCCCGACAATCCTTATTAATTGGCAAGTTCTTCCTTTTTTACAAGGTCGGGGAACATTCCAGAGATTCCTGCTGAGAAAAATGCTCCCATAATGCTCATTACAACTTGAATTGCAAGCAAACTCTGGATGTTTAGTAAATCGAAGGCAATAACTCCAAAGAGAAAAATTCCTCTTGCCATGTCAAGCCATACCATTAACTTTTTTCGATTATACCGATCACCAATTACACCAGCTATTGGATTTACCAAAAGTCTTGGAATCAGCTCTGCTATTATGAAAATGCTCATTATAGTTCCGCTACCAGTTTTATCGAGCACGTAAAGTGGGACCGCTATGTCTTGAATTATTCACCCTGCTTGAGAGACCCATTTACCAGTTGCATAGAGCCAGAAATTTTTGTTGAGCATATTATGCCACCAATGAGTAATAAGAGTGATCACTTGTAATTATGTTTGTGATCAGTAGTGAGCAATACAAGTGAATTTTAAGAAATGGTATATGAGAATTTGGTCAAGAAGGTAGAAAAGAAGAAAAGAAAGAGTTCACTCCTTCTTAACGTGCTTTTCGACGAATTCCTTGAGGATGTCTTTGAGTTTTGGATATCCTATCTCTTCAAGCTCGTATTGGACTCTAACAGCAGGCTTGTTAATGTTCATGACTCTTCTAAGGTCAACTGGGGTACCCATGATGACGACATCTGCATCGGCCCTGTTGATTGTTTCCTCAAGTTCCTTGATCTGCTTCTTGCCGTAGCCCATAGCTGGGAGAATAACGTCAAGGTGTGGGTACTTCTTGTAGGTTTCAACTATTGAACCCACAGCATATGGTCTTGGGTCAATGATCTCCTTGGCTCCGAACTTCTTGGCTGCAACGTAACCGGCACCGTATCTCATTCCACCGTGTGTGAGTGTTGGGCCGTCCTCAACTACGAGAACTCTCTTTCCTTTAATCAGCTCCGGCTTGTCGACGAAGATTGGTGAAGCAGCTTCGATGACGGTTGCATTCGGGTTGACCTTCTCTATGCTCTCCCTTACCTGCTGGATGTCGTCTCTGTTTGCTGTATCGATCTTGTTTATAATTATCACATCGGCCGCTCTGAAGTTGGTCTCACCTGGGTGGTACTTGAGCTCGTGTCCGGGCCTGTGCGGGTCGGTAACGACTATCCAGAGGTCTGGGACGTAGAAGGGGAAGTCGTTGTTTCCTCCATCCCAGAGGATTATGTCCGCTTCTTTTTCGGCCTCGCGGAGAATCTTTTCATAGTCAACTCCAGCGTAAACTACCATGCCGCGCTCGATGTACGGCTCGTACTCTTCCCTCTCTTCAATGGTGCACTCGTGCTTGTCGAGGTCTTCAAAGCTCGCAAACCTCTGCACGACCTGCTTTCTCAGGTCTCCGTAGGGCATTGGGTGTCTTATTGCTACCACCTTATAACCCATCTCCTGCAGGATTTGGGCGACTTTTCTTGATGTCTGGCTCTTTCCACAGCCTGTTCTAACAGCTGTAACCGCTACAACCGGCTTGGTGCTCTTTATCATTGTGCTCTTTGGTCCAAGAAGCCAGAAGTCAGCGCCAGCTGAGTGTGCCCTTGAGGCAAGGTGCATAACGTGTTCGTGAGAAACGTCTGAGTAAGCGAAAACAACAACGTCAATGTCGTGCTCTTTGATTATCTTTTCAAGGTCATCCTCACTCCATATTGGAATTCCATTTGGATAAAGCTCACCGGCAAGCTCTGGTGGGTAAATTCTACCCTCGATGTCTGGAATCTGGGTGGCGGTAAAGGCCACTACCTCATACTCTGGGTTGTCCCTAAAGAACACGTTGAAGTTGTGGAAATCTCTTCCAGCAGCACCAAGAATTACGACCCTTTTCCTTTTCTTTTCAGCCATTTTTTATCACCTCAAAATATTTTGGCCTGGGCAATAGTGTTTGAATTTTGGCATTTATAACTGTTTTTGTTGCCTAATGAAACATTTCGCCCAAAAATCTTCAATCCGGCCCCGGCAATCAAAAAGAAGTTTCGATAGCGGCAGTACAAAACTAGACATAAGAGATCAGCTATTGCTTTGAAATCACGGTTTTGAGCATAAGCTCATTTCTGTCGACTGCTATTTGGGCTTTTAATTTGCTCGATTTTTTCATCTTTTTGGTGAAAAGATTTTGTATCTCCCGGAGAGCCTTTTCATCACTCCAAAGGCTCTTCCACACCAATACATAGTGCGTGGAGTTTTCTGCCAGGACTAGTTTATCACCTCTCCATGCCACGGAGATGTTTAGGGCTTTTTCTTCATCAAAGCCACTCGTTACAAGGAGAAGATAAAAATAGAATTCTCCGAGTCTGTCCTCATGGATTACTCTATAACCTCTGCCCAGATTCACGTCTACCTTTTGAGGTAGAACCTTGGCTAAGTAAAGTTCCGGATGCATGATTTGCTGGGTTGTTTGTGGCGGATCGGTGTAGGCCTTGTTAACAAGCCCCCACCCGCCTTTTTGGTATAGATACTCTACAAATTTGTCACCAAAAACGTAGGGGAAGTATCCAAAGTTCATAGGGGGGTCTTTAAGATACAGGGAGGTTATTTTCTCTATCCTGATGCCATGCCTCTTGCAATAAAGGTCGGCGGTTAAATCTGCGTCCCCTTCAACCAAGGCCTTCATGGCAAGGCTACCGTCAAGCGTTGTTGGATATTTCGGATCGAAGTACTGCTTTTGTATCACATGGGTAAATTCATGAGCCAGAACCCTCTTGGCTGTATCCCCCGTTTTAAAGAAGTTTTCTGAAATTATGTATACTTTGTTTCCCGAAGTAACTGCTATCCATGACGCGGTTTCTTTTTCTTTTGTTTTTGTGAGGTTGTAGTTAATCGGAACAAGAAAACTCATCTTATATACCAGCTCCCACTTTTTGATTTCTTGATAATCTTCTCTGCTTGGGCCCCATTTTTTAAGGGCCTCCTCTTTGGTAAGGATGATTATTTTTGGACTTTCCTTAAAACTAAGCCCCCTTATTTCCTCAACCTCTTTTGAGATGTTAGAGGCAATTTGAAGCACTTGTTGATCTTCACCTGAATAAGAGCTGTCATGGTACAAAAACGCAACAAGGAAAAGAGCTATGAGAAAAAGGGCAAGGAAGTTTTTCTTCCTCATTTAACCACCGGAAAATACAAAAAATCACTCCTTGAACTCTACGAATTCTTCTGTCATTCCATCTTTGGTTATTACGACCACCTGCACTTTTCTATCTCCTGTGTAAACGTCTCTCTTACCCGCTGTTCTGACTGCCCTTACAGCTAATTGTTTGGCCTCTTCAACTGTCATGTCCTCTCTGTATCCGTCTTCAAGTATCGCTATTGCAAATGGACTTCCAGAGCCCGTTGCGGTATAGTTGTCAAAGATAAGTCCTCCCAAAGGATCAAGGCTTGCAAGGGTTGGTTCCTCAACGTAGCCGCCGATAATTATCTGCACCATGTAGGGGAACCATTTGCTCTCGTTAAGTATGTTGCTGAGAAGGTTTGCCATAGCCTTTGCTGTCATTGGTTTTCCCCAGGTAAACTGGTAATACCTCGCTTCAGCTTCGAGCATTCTCGCTAAAGCCTGCAAATCACCAACGCTTCCTGCGGTTGTTATTGCTATCCTGTCAGTTATTGGCAAAATTTTCTTTATGTTGAGTGTCTCCACCATGTGATCGAGAGAAGCTTGAGTATCCGCTGCTAATACTACCCCCTCTTTCAGTTTAATTCCAACGGTGGTTGTTCCGGTTTTCTTCTCCATATTCTCTCACCTCTAGATGTGTATTTCTCAGAAGAGTTTTAAACCTTTGGGAATATGAGCTAAGCTAAAGGGAGATTTAAAAATAATTGAAGTAGCATTCAACCCTCAAGCATGTCTTTACAGCTTTCGCAGACCCATCTCTCGTAGCCTTCGTGAACAACTCTATGGAGCTGAGCGTACTGTCCGCAGACCTCGCATATTCCGTAGACTTCTCCTTCTTCTATCTCGGTTTCCTCTTCCTCGTGATTATAGGCATTTATTGCTGCAAGCAAATCTGCCGCTGTTACAAATCCCATTGGCATTCCAAGCTTTGTTACGAGGAGCCTTCTAACTCCTTTCTCCATCATAAGCTCGATTGCATCCTGAATATCATAGTCGTATTCTATCGTTATGGGGGTTTTTGTCATAATTTCACTAACTTTTACCTCTTTGGGGTCTTTTCCCCTGGCAACTACCTTATTAAGAATGTCTCTATCAGTGACTATACCAACTATCTCATCTTTGTCCATGACAACCGCACTGCTCACTTTGTTTCTTGCAAGGATTTTCGCGACTTTTTCAACAGTTTCGGTTGGCCTAACAACCACTGCCCTTCTTTTAACTATTTGCTCTACAGTAATTTTTGGCATCATTGTTATTCCCTCCTGATTCATGGTGAACTACGGTGAGAAACTTAAAAATGTTTTGGGACTATATTTTCTTTACCATTATGTATCGGGGAATCAGGAAAAACGTCACCACAAATACTAAAATTGCCAGAAGATATGGTATCGAAGAAGCCCCGGCTAACTTTGATATAACCGTTTCATTAACGCTCTCAATATTTATGGGGGTCTGTTCAATAGTGTACGTTGCATTCCTAGCAGCTAACCGGGATTCTTCTGCCAGGAGCCTGCTGGATATGGCATACACTGCAGAAGACAGAAGGCCGGCTACCCCCAAACTTATAATCTGTATTTTCTCAAAAACTTTCAGAAAACGCTTTTTGACTGGAATTCCCCTGGGAAGCAGAAGAATTGGCTTTGAGGCAGCCCTATAAAGCTTTACCTCTTGTAATCTCTTGCCGTACTTTTTCCCCGCTATCTCAACAAGCCCTACCCTCGTCATTTTATCTAGGTGATAAGAAACAGTTGACATTGGAATTCCAAGCTCCTTTGTTATTTCTGACATCGAAAGAGTCCTCTCTTGCAGAAGTCTCAATATTAGAAGCGAAGTTTCATTTGTGAGAATTTGAGCAAGCTCCTTAGCTTTCTCATCACCAACATCGATTATCTCAAATTCCATTTACTGCACCAAGAATATCTGACAATGAATTATTAAAAACCTTTGTTTTCACTTCGAAAGGGATTGAAGCAAAACAGGGTAAAGTTATGAAAAGGAAAGAAAAACTAAATTCATGGCTTCTCGAGGATGATCTCAATTGTTGAGGTGTTGGCTGTTCTTCCGTCAGCTGTTGGGAGCTCCTCTGTGCCGATCTTTATCTCCTTAACCCTAACCTCTGGAAGGAACCTGTTCCTGACGATCTCTGCAACGTCAACGGCCCTGCTGATAGCCCTACCCCTTGCTCTGATGCTAACTTCCTTTGCACCCTCGTTGAACTGGGTTATTACGGCCAATACATAGTTCATAACAGGCTTCTTTCCTATGAAGACAACATGCTCCTCTGCCATTTTTGACACCCTCCGAAAGTTTTGTCAATAGCAAACTTTGGATATGTGGTTAAATACTTTTCGGTTGAATGCTCGGGTTTCCAGATATGCCATAAAAACCCAAGAAACCGAGTTTTAGTTTTGACATTTTTGTGTGTATTAGAAAATCTTTTTAAGGTTGATTATTACAAAAAGCTGGTGATACAATGGCCATTCATCCGATTGATTACAGGTATGGTAGTGAAGAGATGAAACGCATCTGGGAAGAGGAAAATAAACTCCAGAAACTTCTTGATGTGGAAGCCGCCCTTGCAAGGGCTCACGCGAAAGTTGGCAACATTCCTGAAGAAAGTGCAAGAGCAATCAGCGAAAAAGCAAACACAAAATGGGTAAAAGTTGAGAGAGTTAAAGAAATCGAGGCCGAAATTCACCATGATATAATGGCCGTTGTTAAAGCCCTAAGTGAGGTCTGCGGAGAACATGGAAAATACGTCCATCTCGGGGCGACATCCAATGATATAATAGACACCGCCAATGCTCTTCTCATTAAGGAATCCCTGGAGATTGTTCTGAAGGATCTTAGGGAGCTCCGTTCAATACTTAAAAATCTCGCAAAGGAGCACAAATATACTGTGTGCATTGGAAGAACTCACGGCCAGCATGCCGTTCCAACCACATATGGGATGAAGTTTGCCATCTGGCTAGATGAAATCCAGAGGCACATTGATAGAATTGAAGAAGCCAAGAAGAGAATCCTTGTGGGACAGATGAGTGGTGCCGTTGGGACGATGGCGTCTTTTGGTGAAAAGGGGCTTGAAATCCAGCGCTTAGTCATGGAAGACCTCGGTCTTAAACCAGCTTTGATAACTAACCAAATAATTCAAAGAGATGTCTACGGAGAACTCATGAGCATTCTGGCCTTAATAGCTTCAACCCTCGACAAAATAGCCCTTGAGATAAGAAACCTCCAGAGGACTGAGATTCTTGAAATCAGTGAGCCCTTTGGAAAGAAGCAGGTTGGCTCTTCAACAATGCCGCACAAGAGAAACCCGATAAGATGTGAAAAAGTCAGCGGGCTTGCACGGGTTATCTATTCCAACGTTATTCCAGCCTTACTCAACAATCCGCTGTGGCACGAGAGAGACCTTACTAACTCTTCAGTTGAGCGTGTAATACTCCCGGAGACGTTTATACTCTTGGATGAGATGTTGAAGAGTATGAAGAAGGTCTTATCCGGCCTGGAGTTCTTCCCTGAGAATATAAAGAGAAATCTTTACCTCACAAAGAACCTGATAATGGCCGAACCGCTGATGCTCAAGCTTACGGAGAAGGGCATGGGGAGGCAGGAGGCTCATGAACTGGTGAGACAGCTTGCCATGAAGGCATTTGAAGAAGGAAGAGATCTGTTAGAAGTGGTTAAAGAGAGTGAAGCTATGAAGTACCTCAGCGAAGAGGATTTGGAGTCTCTAAGGCCAGAAAACTACATAGGCTTGGCTCCACAGATAGTGGACAACGTAATAGCCTACATAGAAGAGGTCGAGAGAAGAGAGGGAGGTTAATTTCTCTCAGCTGCTTCCAAAATTTTTTCCTCTCCAAGCGGAAGGACGAGCGGTCTGGAAAGGTGCTTTCTTGCATCAGGTGGCACTTCATAGATTTTTTTCTCAAGCTGGCGGGGTAATCTTTTTGGAATCAGAACTTTTGGCATTCTGTGTCCGCATTCTTTGCACTTCAGGTAGTCCCCTTTGCTTTTCATTGTTCCCCCACACTTTGGACATTTTGGCTTTTCATAAACTATTTTTTCGGCAAGCCTTATCGGGTAGAATTTTTCCAAGTTGAGGGTCAAAACACCCTCGAACTCCTTTACTCCTCCGGCTGCAATGACCTCGTCGCCTTCAATTAGCATTCTAACGTATTTTCTAAATCCCTTGGTGGGCTCAAAGGCTGCAACCCTGATTGTGCCGGTATCATCACTCAGCTCGAAAAACACGTGCCTTCCTTTCTCCCAGTACTCTTTGCTGACTCTCCCCCTTACAACGGCACTCTCCAAGGGCTTTAATTCGCCGATCTTTTTAAACCTCAAATGGTCGTCTGTATTTTGGTTTGTTTTATAAATCTGGAAGAACTCTACGGGTTCTTCAATAATGATGTTTTCAAATGTCCACAAAACCCGATTCTTATCTATTCCCCTAATTCCAACCAGAACGGGGTCTTTTCCGTGGGGAGTTATCAGAACGCTCCCCTTGAAGGGGTCGACGTTATCATATGTGAAGGGATAAGTTAATTTATCGGCTTCAAAAACACTATCTTCCTTGACTCTTCTTTTACTTCCCCAGAATTCCCTTTTCCTGTATGCTAGGAGTTCATAGGTAAAGTTCTTCAGCGGGTGGCCGATTGCCGCAAGGGCTCCAATTATACCCCTGCCGAGCTTGAACTTGTGAATTTCTGCATTTACCTCCCTTGCAACTTTTTCAGCCTCCTCAATGGTAACGTGCTCCCATATAGCCCTGTACGTAAACTCTTCCAAGTCTCTGGGAATTTCTCCCTCCAGAAATACGACTCCAGGGTTTGTGTTCTCATGATTAAAGTCTGATAACTCCTCAACCATATCCAGAACAAGCCTTTTTATCTTTGGCATATCGTCATCTTCAACTTCAAAACTCATTGCCACTGCCCCGTTACCTCTGGTCTTGTACGGCACGTTTGGGTTTAGACGGATGAGCTTTGGGAGGTCTAAAGGCTCCGCTACCCTGGAAATCTCTCTATACAGCAGGACACCTAGATAAGTGGTGCACATTCCATCCGGTGAATCCGTGTCGTCAATGCCTATGTGAAGCTTCATCATTCCCTTAGGATATGCTGAATGGTTAAAAGTTTATCCATTGAGAGGAAACTTTTAAATCCCCTACCCCTATTTATAAATGATATGATGGAAAAAGAGAGACTGCTACGAATTGTTGAAACCATATTCAAGGGGACTGGATTTAAGGTTGCGAGAATGGAGTTTAAAGGCTCGTGCTTTGACCTAGTTGCTAGTAGGCTCTTTTTGCTGCTCTTCGTGAAAGTTCTCCAAAATATAGACTCCTTTACGGAGGAGCAGGCAGAGGATTTGAAGCGCCTAGCCAAGCTCTTTGGGGCCTCTCCTCTGATCGTGGGGTTAAAGTCTAAAAACGAAGAACTCGAAGAAGGGGTTGTTTACGAAAGACACGGAATCTATGCTCTAAACCCACAGACTCTTTATGATATCCTTGTGGAAAACGAACTGCCTGCAATCTTTGCCGAGAGGGGCGGTTTTTACGTAAGGGTTAACGGTGAATATCTGCGAGAGCTTAGAGAGAGACACGGCTATAGCGTTGGAGAGCTCGCTGAACTTCTTGGAGTTTCAAGGAAGAGCCTCCAGAACTATGAGAAAGGAGAGCAGGCCATGAGCCTTGAGGTTGCTCTGAGGCTTGAGGAGCTGTTCGATGCCCCGGTTGCAAAGCCCATCGATGTTCTTAACGCAAGAGTCGAGGCCAAGATGGAGGTTGAACCGGAGACAGACCTTGAAAGGGAAGTCTTCAAACGCTTGGAAGAGTTTGGAATGGGGGTCATAAAAATCAAAAAAGCTCCTTTTGATGCCATCTCAAAGGAAGGGGGAGTGAAGATTTTAACAGGCATAAGTGAAAGAAAGACGTTATCGACTGTGAAAAGGGCTCAAATAGTAGATGAAGTTAGCAAAATTATCCAGAGCGACGGGCTGTTTATCCTCGAAAGGACTAAAACCGAGGTTGTGGGAGAAATTCCCCTCATCCCAAAGGAGAAGCTCAACGAGATTAAGGATGCCGATGAGCTTATTGAGATGATTGAGGAACTTAAGAATGAGATAAAGAGAAAGATATTCAGCTGAAGAAAACCTTCCTCCACACGTCTCTAATTTTATCCACATATTTTGATGGAGATGCTATCATTACGGCCCATCTGGGTGTTTGCCTTCTCTTGAGAGCGTTTGCGAGTGGAGTAACTTTTGTTAAGGGCTTTATTTCTCCAGTGTGCATTACCACACCAATTTCCGCCGACTTCAGTCTCGGCTCGGTAAGCATTAGGTCAGCCGTTGAGAACTCTATGACAACTTCTCCTTCCCTCGCTCCCACGGCATCCGCTAGTTTCCTTTCAAGCTCTTGGCGTTTCTTTATATCTCTATAAACTGCCAACAATTCTCTTTTTTCCTCAGTGGTAAGTTCATCAGCCCCCAGCAGCAGTGCGGCCTTAAACAAGTCGCGGTACTTAATGCGCTTTACGATTTCCCTTGGATAGCCTTCCAAATCTTCAAGCTCTACGAGGACTCTGCAGTCTGTCATCTTCCAGAACTCCCAGAGGTAGCCGTCTTCAAGGGCAAATTCCAGAGCTCTGGTCAGCATTCCTTCTGCTATCTTTACCGTGTGGTGGAAATAAACCCTAGAGTACATGAGCGCTCTGGCCACCATCATACCCTCAACTGCCTCGACTCCCTTCTCGTCAACAACGAGCTCATTGTTGTGGATCCTTAAAACCTTCAGAAGCCTCTCAAGGTCGATTATTCCATGGGCCACCCCGGTATAGTGGGCGTCCCTAATGAGGTAGTCTAGCTGGTCTACATCCACGTCTCCATGCAGTGCCTGTCCGAGATATCTTTTTCCATATTTGCCCAGAATAAGGTCGGCAACTTCCTTTGGCTCATAGCCGTAAAATTCCAGTATCTCAGGTATGAACTGCCTTTCTTCTATCTCCCCGTCTATTATGTCGATCTTTCCAAGGATGATGTTCTGGCCGAGATGCATATGATCGTATTCCCTCACATAGTGCTCGTATATCTGCTCGAAGGTGTGTGAAAACGGACCGTGGCCAATATCGTGAAGCAACGCTGCTGTCTCTAGGAGGGTTTTTTCCTCTTCGCTAAGTCCCAGTTCCATGGCAAGCCTTTTTGCAATGTTGTATGTGCCTAATGAGTGCTCAAAGCGGGAATGATTCGCGCCGGGGTAGACAAGATACGCAAGCCCAAGCTGCTTTATATTTCTAAGCCTCTGAAATTCCGGAGTTTTTATGAGGTCCAAAATGAGCCCGCTTATCTTCATACTTCCATGAATGGGGTCGTGAATTATCTTTGGCTTCATAATTCTCACCTAGAATAGACTTGGGACTTTTAAGTTAAATAATTTACCATACAAAAAGATAAAATGGGGTTAAATGTCCCTTCCGACTATAAAAATTCTCTTTGTTTTTCCCGGCTTTTGGGGCAAACCTTCTCTTACCTTCTCCGCTGGCACAGCTTCAACTATTAGCTCCGATGACTTGGCCTCTTCTACTTCATATCTAACTGGGTTGTTTGCTTCGTATATCAGCCCTCTTATCTCATCTTCTATGCCAGCTGGCTTCTCTCCCACGTATCCGACTTTTATTATGGCTTTTGGTTTTGGATTGTCCGGTGAGAGGGGGTGGTAGATTATCACGAAGTCCACTAAGAAGGGGTATCTGTGAACAATGTCCATAACCTGATCTATGTGGAGCTTTGCTCCGCTAAGGCTTATTACATCCTTTACCCTGATGATGTTAATCACTTTCCCATCAATGACCCTTGCTAAATCCCCAATCTTGTAGTTGAAGAGCGGCAACCCAGTAAGTTCGCCCTCTCTCATGATTTTGGTGATATATATTTCGTAGTAGTCCTTATACTCCGGATCCGCATCTTCTTTTAAGAGTATTAGTGATTCTGGGAAAGTGAAAGGTTCCATTCCTTTTCTGGTCACAATTCTTCTCCCTGTGGCATCGTCTTCAGAGTTTCCAAATACATCTAAGATAACGGCATTTGGGAAGCTGTCCAGTATAGCATTGGCCATTTCCTGACTCAACGTCTCTCCACCTACCAAAATAACCTGTATGTCGTTTTTGATGTCCTCTGGTAGCGTTAGCCCCAAAACATAAGCTCCTGTTGTGAGAGTGTAAATCGCCGTTGCTCCTATGTCCCGGAACTCTTCTATTAGGGCATCTCGCATTCTCAGGTATTGTATTGGGATCTGATAAAATCCTACTTTTACGTCCATGTACTCGAGAGAAGCTGCTGTTAAAAATCCAGACCCAGAAGGTAATTGAGGTAGGAACGAGGCAAGTTTTTGTTTGTATAAGTATTCCTCTATCCAAGACGAGTATTGTCTGCTTGTTCTTATTTTGTCGTATTTAGTAAATGGTATCCTTTTTGGTTTTCCTGTTGTCCCGCTGGTTCTCATAACATTGTAAAAAATTTCATGGTTTCTTATGTACGTCGGCCAGACTTTATCCCTTTTGTATAAATCGTGGGGCCCTATGAATACTTTATCGGTTAGAGAAGCGAGTATTTCTGGTTTCAAGTCATCTATGTCGATGTCTGAAAACTTTTCTTTCCAGAATTCCGTTGTCTTGAATGCTGTCTCAGCCGTATACCTCAAATCTTCAAGGTCTTTCCTCCCAAGCAAAATGCTATCCATGATTATATCACCTCATTACATAACTGTTGCTTTCTATTTAACTTTTTCCAAACTATTGAAGAAAACTTTAATAACACTTCCCAACTATTATAACTTATGTAATTGGGAGTTCTTGGAGGATGGTAAAATGAAGTATGAAGATTTTGCAAAGGACTATGATCCCCTCAACGTAACAGAAAAAGAGACTATCTCATATCTCAGAGAAATATTCGAATATCACTTTGAAAACACTCCCTACTGGAAAAGACTGAGGGACAGAGTTGACTTGGATGAAATCTTCGAAGGAAAGCTTGAAGAGATTTTTGGGAAAATTTTCAACTCAAATCTGGCTGTTAGCGAGGATCATCTTCGCGATAACTGGCTTGACTTTCTTCCCCAGGGCTATGATGGGAGGGTGAGATTTTACCAATCCTCCGGAACTACCAGAGAGAGGAGCATCCTTCATTGGGACTATGAGTATATGAAGCTTCTTGTGAAATATCTGAAAGCATCTCTTGACGAAATATATAGGTTAAGCGAGATTTATGAGGAAAATAAAATGCGAGCCCTTACTGGGGGGCCTTACGGATGGTACCAAGAAGAAGTTAGTGAACTTGTGTGGTCATATGGAGGGATGCTATATTTTATTGGTCTGGAAACAGATGGTATAAAACGGGAACTTGAGGAGAAGGGAATAAACCATGTATTAAGAACGAAATATGATCCCTTTGTAAAATACACAAAAAAGGTGCTTGAAAAAGACCCTATAAACTTTGTTCGCACTATACCACAGTTTTTAGACCTATATCTCTCCAGAAAAGAAGACATATTAACTATTATTTTCAGTGGCGTGAGCTTAAATATAGATGCAATTGAACTTGCTGAGGAAAAGTTCCCCAACTCACTTGTTGTACCTTTCTATGGTTACTACGGTTTTGGCGATAATGTCGGAATAGTTAAAAATGAAGAGATTGTATATTTTCCGAACTATCCCTTTACTATAATCTTTCCTTTGAAGGCTACTCCAGATGGATACACTGTAGTGAAGAAGGGAGAACGGGGCAAAATGGGACTTATAATTGCAAGACCAGAACTATTGATTGTAAAGATAGAGGATAACCATATCACTCGTGCCAAACGTGAGAAACCATTCAAATGGGAGGGCTTTGCAAACCCGAAGAGGGAGGGATATTAGTATGGTAAACATCCAAACGCTAACGATAACTGAGGGTTCCATTGTTATGTTGGCTGACTTGCTGGCGTTTTTACTTATCTTCCGCATCTATCTGAAAAACAAACGAACTTCAGCTCTTTTGCTCTCTTTAGCGTGGTTGTTTGACTTTTTAACAGTTTCTAGTTATGCATTCCAGCATCTGCCACTGGCGGGAATGTTTATACTTCTATTCAGTGTGTTTTTCCTGAGCGGGGTTATAGAGCTGATTAGGGAAGAGAACTTGAGTATTAAGATAAACTCCAAAATGTTGCTGCCTCTGCTGTCTTTGCTATTTGCAGTTTACTCTTTAATTCCAGATTACGTGTTTCAACAGGGATTATCCAAGGCCACAGTTAGTCTCTATGTGTCCCATGGGCTAGCGGCAATTGTTATGTCAACTGCTGGCTATTTCATGAAGGAGCTGACGTACATCTACGGAAGAAAGGCAAGGTATCTCTCCATACTGTTAGTGCTCTTTGGACTTCACTTGCTTCCGGTTCCGATATCTATTATGCTCGAGAGTGAAACATACCCCATCATAGGCTCTACTATCTCCTTGGTGCTTATCCTTGGACTAACTTTCTTAACAATAAAGCTCACATCTTCTGAGGAGTTCCTCAGGCTAAAAACAATGGAAATACACGAAGTTAAGATAGCGCCCGGTGTCAGGATAATAAACCAAGAGGAGTACAAAAAGATAAAAGAAAAGCTGAAAGATGCGCCTGTGCTTGCGTTTGTTAGAACTTTGAATAATATTCCCGAGAATTGGACTTACTATTTTGTAACCACGGCCACCAAAGAGGGCGAGGTAAAGACTATTTCACCCATGAACTTAGAACGAATGACTGAGCTATCATACAAGTATCTCAAAGCAATGGAAGAGGTCGGAAGCAGAGGGATTATACTAATAGACTGTCTGGAATACCTTGTTATGTACAACGAATTCACAAGTGTAATAAAGTTCCTGAACAAGCTGAAGGACTTCGTTGTGAGCCATAACGGAACTCTAATCCTCGTTGCGGAGAAAGATGCCTTCGAAGAGCAGCAATGGACACTGTTAACCCGCTTGCTTGAAGATGCCGTATAATAGGGTTTTAACCCGTTTCAACTTTTTTTAACATTCTCTCAGGGTAAAAACTCAGGGATGCCTTTGCCTGTGGAATTTCCATACCGATGCTTATTCCAAGACTCATTAAGTCTCTTGGAGAACGTACTTCCCACTTGGATTCTGCTGATGAAGTTAAAAATCTGGGAGCTTTGTACTTCTCAACGAGCTGCCAGTTTTTCATCATAAACTTCAATATGTTTGCCCGCTCATAGGGGGTTGCCCTTAGCAGAGGAGCGAGAGAAAAGCCTATGGCAACGTTGTTTTTAGCTGCTAGCCTTGCAAGAACGTGGTCAAAACCGGAATCTTTTCTCCTGTATTCTGGAGCTATCACAGCATCAACCCTGTTCTCTATTGCAAATCTAACAACTCTCAGGTTTCCCCCCTGCACGTAGATGAGGGCATTGGAAATCCTTCTTTGTACTTCTCTCACTAGGGAAGGCTTCTCCGTAACAATCAGCAGTGCGACTTTTCCATACCTCTCACTAAGCCCCCTAACTTCGTGTTTAAGCTCATCAAAGTTTGGAGAGTCTTTTAGGTAAACTTTCTTTGTAAAAACCACCTCATCGTACCACTCTTTAGCTTTACCATAAGCTTCCTCGCTTCTTATGTCCATCTCAACCCACTTCATTCGCTCAACCACTCCCTGATGGCCTTCACGACACTTTCCTTTCTCATTGGAAATGCTTTGACCTTTATCTTAACTTGGATGACGTCCTCTCCCTCGCTAACCTCCGCTTCTCCCAGATATGCCTTCTGCTTGCTGAAGCGAATGAAAAACGTTCCCATGTCATCAACCTTTTCTTCGAGGTTTTCTAAAAGGTACCTCTTATCCTCCTCGCTTAAAAGTCCCTTGATGTGCTCCAGCATCTTTCTGACGCTTTTGCTCCTACTCACCTCGGCATTTATGACCTTTATTGGATTTCCAAAGTAGCCTTCGGTCTCAAGTATCTCAAATTCTATGTCATCTGAGGGGACATCCTCTGGAAAAAAAGTCCCCATGGCTTCGAGAACCTTCTCCGGGTCTTCGGTTGCATGTGCAAAGGTTGATACTCTTATGTGATGAGCCTGGAGCTTTGCCATCTTTCTCACCCCAAATTTGATTGAAAACATAGTTTAAAAGCTTTTAACTCTCAAAATACACGCTTGGCAAAACTAATTAGAAAAGAGGACAAAAAAGAAGGCCAAATACTTCACTTACCTCTTCCGTTGTGGGCCCTAATGCTTGGTCTAATCTTCTCGGCACCCTTACCCTTGTTGAGCAGACCTCTGCTCCTCTTTCCAGCGCTTGTAAGTCCTCTAAAGACCCTACCCTTGTGGGCTTTTCCAGCAATCCAGGCAATCTTTGGATCTGACTTGATGACTGGGTGGTGTGGATCAACTAGGATAACCTCAAACCACTTGTACATACCGTCCTCGCCAACCCAGTATGAGTTGAGAACCTCAAGGTTGGGGAACTTTCTCGCGGCCTTCTCCTCAGCAATCCACTGGAGGGACTTCTTTGGTGAGTACTTAACCTGACCCATCTTTGAGGGCTTTCTTCCGCCCTTCCACCTTGGCCTTTTCCTTCCGCCTTTTCTCACTCTAACTCTAACAAGAACATAACCTTGCTTTGCCTGGTAGCCTAAACTCCTGGCCCTGTCAAGTCTGGTTGGTCTCTCAATCCTAACAACGCTTGGCTCCCTTCTCCACTTAATCATCCTCTGCTTCAGGAGTTCTCCAACGTAGCTCTTTTTTGGGCTCTTCCAAGCTTCCCTAATGTATTTGTACATTCCCATTTTTTCCACCTCATCTTTCGCTGTTTGTGGTTCTCCGCAGAGCGGAACATCCCGCGGTTTCCACCGCCTAGTCGTGGTGAATAAAGGTTGTTGCTTTTTAAAAGTTGCGCCTCATTATTTAAAAAGCAAGCCGCAAATCTTGAGTGGGTGGTGAGAGTGAAAATACTTCATCAAGACCCCAAGGAGGGCAAAATCAAAGTCAAGGTGGAGACGCTTGATGATCTCTGGCATCTCTATCACATTATCGAGGAAGGAGATGTTGTTTACGCTAAGACCTTTAGAAAGCAGAGCCAGAGAAGTGATTCGCTGAGACCGGAAAAAGTTGAAACAATACCGGTGTTCCTAGGGGTCAAGGTTGAGAAGGTGAACCTCCACAGATTCGCAAACGCTCTAAGGGTAACGGGGCCTATAGTCTATACCTCCAGAGATGAAGTGCCTCTTGGCAAATACCACACGATAGCAGTTGAAGAGAACGACACGATAACAATACAGAAGGAGAAGTGGAAAAAGCACCATCTTGAGAGGTTAGAAGAAGCTGTCAAGGCATCTCAAAGGGCCAAGGTCATGATAGTTGTAATTGACGAGGGGGAAGCTGATATAGCCGTGGTTAGGGAGTATGGCGTCGACATCATAGCAAACGTGACTCACAACCTTGGAGGGAAGAGGTATAACGCTGACAGAGAGAGCGAGGAGAAAAAATTCTTCCACGACCTTGCCAAAACTATGAGCGAGATAATGGAAAGAGAAAATGTTGACAAGGCTATTGTTGCCGGTCCGGGATTTGCAAAGGAGAACTTCTACAAGTTCCTAAGTGAGAATTATCCTGATCTAGCTAAGAAAGTTGTTATAGAGGACACAAGCGTTACGGGAAGGACTGGCATCTATGAGGTAATCAGGAGAGGCACCGTTGATAGGGTTTATCACGAAAACAGGGTTGCAAAAGAAATTCAGCTTGTAGAAAGGGTTATTGAAGAGATATCCAAGAACGGGCTGGTTGCCTATGGCTTAAAAGAAGTCGAAGAGGCTGCAAATTACGGGGCTATAGAGACGCTTTTAGTCCTGGACGAACTGCTAAAGGGAGAGCACAAGGAAAAGATAGAGGAAATAATGGAGTTCGTGAGGGGCACAAGGGGAGAGGTAGTGATAGTAAGCTCGGAACACGAAGGTGGTGAAAAGCTCAAGGCCCTTGGTGGCATTGCCGCACTGCTGAGGTATAAGGTGAAGTGACTTTTTCTTTTTTCAAGCCTCGCCCTTCACGGCGGGAGGAGGTCAGTAGTACACCTCTGCATACGCATCTCTTTCAAACTCCGGGAACTCTTCTCTCCTGCCGTTTTTTATCAGCACTCTCTCCCTTTCTTCCGTGAACTGTCCAATGACAAAAGCCCCTACTCCGTTTGTTTGGAGCTTTTTGATTAATTCTCTCGTATTTTCTCTTGGTGAGATAATGATTAAAGTCCCTGTTGAAGAGACGGTTAGTGGGTTTACGCCGTAAAAGTTCACGACCTTCTCCACAAGCGGATGCATGTAGAGGTTCTCATAATAAACCTCAAACCCCACTCCGGAATTGTCTGCTATCTCATGTAAAGCCGTTAAGCCGCCTTCAGTTGCGTCGTGCATCCCCCTTGCAAACTCCCTTGCCAGAAGTGCATCTTTAACAACGCTCTCAAGCTTGTACATCTCTCTCAGAAAAGAGGTTTCTGACGGGGAGAGTACGCTCTTGAGCTCCTCGGCTTTAAACCACGCAGCTCCGACCGCAAATTCTATTGCAACTCCTTTTGTGATAACTATGTCATCTCCAGGCTTAGCGAGCGGGAGCTTCAGTTCATCTTTTCTCACGATCCCCACAGCAGTTGTTGTGGCCGTGAAGTCGTTAATGGTTTTATAAACACCAGTATGACCTCCCACTATGGAGGTTCCGTATTTTTTGCACTCCCCTCTAAGCTCGTCCATAATAGCCTTCAGCTCTTCCTCTTTGGTTCCCGGATGTAGAAGGAGGTCAACAATCAGCCATCTAGGCCTTGCTCCAAAAACAGCTACATCGCTTGAGGCAAAGTGGTACGTGAAAAATCCAAAGTGCTCCCTTGGAACTCCAAGAACCGGGTCTGTGGCAATCACAAGGTAGTTATCACCATCATATTCCAGAACAGCGGCATCAAAGCCCTCTTTTGGCCCAACAACAATTTTCTCATCGTCAATGGGGAGATCGGAGAGAATTATTTTTCTTAAAACTTCGTTTCTAATTTTTCCCAGAGGAAGCATTGGCAAACCTCCTTTTAATGTTTTCAAGGGCAGCTTCAGCCTCTTTCAGCACTTTTTCATTACACCCGTGACACATTACCATGAAAGAAGGCACAATAACGCTCATTCTTACCTTATGCTTCCTTGCGATTTTGCTTATTTCATAGTTCGCCTCATATGCCAAATCGAAGTACTCCTCCTTTATTATCTGCTCCTTGTCAATATACTGCAGAGGGCATCCTTCCCTCCACTGCCTCCTTCTTCCGTACTCATACATCCTAAAAACCTTTATATTTGCCTCTTTTGCGAGGGCTTCAACTTCTTCAGCCGTATAGTTTATTAGGGGTCTCAAAATTGGAATTCCAATCCTTGGAATGGTGCTGAGCCTGTGGTCCCCATCCCACTGATCCAGCAAAGCGCCTTTTATCTTGTCGTTCGCGTTGTCCCCCTTTGCAATGATGTCAAACCCATTTGCTCTTGCGAACCAGTAAGCGTTCTTAAGCATAACTTTCTTGCAGTGGATGCATATCGGCCCTTTTCTTCCGACGGAGTTTCTTAGAAGGCTTTCAGTTATATCAACGAGGTAGTGCTCTACCTCAAGAGAAGCCGTAAATTTAAGCATGTGTGGAAGGGGCTCTCTCCAGCTCCATCTGTGAATGAAGGTTATTGCAGAGATATTTAAGCCAGCGTTTTTGAGGAGGTAAAGTGCTAAACTGCTGTCCTTGCCTCCGCTAAACATAAGCAGAATTTTCTTTTCGTAGAGGCTTTCTCTGCTTGCGAAGTCCTTCAGGTCCTCTATTGCCCTGGACAGCACGGCAATCACCGGTTATGGCTTTGAAGCCACCACCCCTAGGGCTTCTTCGACTCTTCTAACTCCCTTGAACCCCACGCGTCTTAACCTTTCCATAACCCCTCTCTGGAAGTCTTTTCCCCGATACTTCTTGCCGGGATTTCCTACGTAGTGAAACAGCCTTCCTTTTGGCTTCAAGACCCTAAACAGCTCTGCATAAAATTCTTCGCTGTAGAGATGCCCGGCAAGTGAAAATCTCGGAGGGTCGTGTATCACGACGTCAAAGCTCTCATCGTTAAGCCTCTTTATCACATCAAACGCATCTCCCTGAATAAGCTGGATGTTCTGAGATGTAAAAACTTCCCTGCTCCATGGATTAAGCCGGGCGAGCTCGATTACATTTGGGTCTTTTTCGATCGTAATAACATAAGCTCCTCTTTTTGCGCTCTCTATTGCCGTGTACCCTAACCCCATGCAAGTATCTATAACAAACTCTCCTTCCTTTGGCTTTACAGTATCCACTTTACTCCGGGTGTCTTTTAGTGGATTGGTGTCCTTTGTCCTGTGCATTCTTATCCCGTTTATTTCTATGGTTGGAGGAATTGTTGGAACAAGCTTGTAAAAGCCATCGGTGGCAATAGCGGCTTTATACAAACGGCCTCCTCTCAAAAAGTAAACCGTGTTTTCATCCTTTGCTATCTTTTTTATGATGTCTTCCTCAACTTCACTTCCATCAGGGAAGACCACCTTATCCTCTTTAACTAGAACTGCATGCGATCTGTTCGTTTTCCTTAAATCGAGGTTTACTCTAACCTTTCTCCCAGAAAGTAGCATAATCCTGGCCTCTCTGAATGTTAGGAAGTAAATTTCTTCCATGCTCCTCACTCAAGAGAGAAAAGTATAAATGGGTTAAAAGATTTTGGTCATCCCACGACTCTTTCAAAAACCCTTTCAAAGTTTTTGAATGCTATTGCTTCAACTTCTCTTTTGCTGAAAGTCTCGTTTAGTCTCTTCAAAAGCTCTGGTATTTTACTTTCGTTCTCAAATCCCTTGACGCTTTTTTCACTCCATCCTTTGAGATAATAGACGAAGTCAAAGCCGAGTCCAACGTGTTCGTAGCCCGCTAAATCCGCTATGTATTCTATGTGGGCAACTAGTTTGTCCAGCGTTGGGTTTTCCTTATCTACAAAACTCGGGATTGCATTGACTCCTATAACTCCACCGCTCTCTGCTATGGCTTTTATTTGGTCGTCTTTGAGGTTTCTGGGATTCGGGCAAAGGGAGTAGGCGTTAGAGTGGGAGGCTATGATTGGGAAGGACGTTGTTTCAATAACGTCCCAGAAGCCCTGCTCGTTTAGATGGCTCACATCCACAACTATGCCGAGCTCTTCCGCTTTTCCAAGCACTTCTATGCCGAAGTTGGTTAGGCCTCCTTTTGTTCTCTCAAAAACACCGTCCCCTATGGCGTTTCTTAGACTCCACGTCAACGTTAGAACCCTTAAACCTAAGGCGTAGAAAACTTCAAGCAGGTCTAGGCTATCTTCTATCGGCTCTCCACCCTCCAGTCCAAGCCAGAGTGCCACTTTTCCATCCTTAATGACATTCCTCATGTCTTTTACGCTGGTTACAATCTCAAAGCTTGGGCTTTCAATAACGTCTTTGTGAAGGCTGTTCAATACCTCCAAGCCATACCTCAATGCCGTGGCTCTTTTTTCTGGTGTTGTCCAAATGGCCATTACCCTTGACTTTATTGTATCTCCAAAGAACCTCTCAAAGTTTCTCTCTAAGACTGCATTGTCGTTCTTTCTTTCCTCATAGATGTAGGTTGGCAAGTCAGAATGAGCATCGAATATCACGATTTTCACCCATAAGGTATCTGCTTTTAGTATTTCAGTATTTTCCTTAGTTCCGCTACTGTGGCGGCGCGGATATGAATGTCGGGTATCAGCTCAGCTATCTTGAAAGCACCTTCAATTTCTCCGCTTTTTAGCATTCCCATGGTTATTTCTGCCATAATTTCAGAGCGCAGCTCGACGTCTTCAATGGTCATAGAAAGCTTTAACGCTTCTTTAAACTGTTCGAGCTCGGTCAATAGTTTGATCACGTACAACAGATGTCGTTTGGATACCTGGAGTTCCTGAAGATATTTGAGAGCGGTTTCAACGATTTGAGCGTATCCAATGGTCTCGTTCTTTTTCATCCATAGTGCTACCTCTAAAAGGCCAATAAACACCGTCTCATCGTTAAATGTTCGTATAATTAGTTTAGTGGCATAAACATACTTACCCTCCGAGATGGCTTTTCTTATTTCGGGCAAACCAACTGTGGCGAGGGTTCTCGCCAGATCGATCTTTCTTTCAACAGTCGCGGCTTTGGTAGGCACGTGGAGCTTTTCAAACAAATCATGAGCTCTTCTGTAAAATTTGATGGCTTCCTCCGAGGGGAGTTCGTCCCCAACGCTCTCTATTATGCTTCCCAGCTCTATGAGGTACTCGGTCTTCTTTACATAATTTACCTTTAGGTTAACCACTATGTCAAAAACTTTCTCAAATAAGTCCAGCGAGAAATCAACAAGCCCGGAAATACCCATATAATACGCAATATTTGCCAGGGGATATATCCTGTCTTCAGATTTTTTTATTTTTTCAGCTTCTTTTATGGCTTTTTCGAACAGCCCCAGAGCGTATTCAGTATCTCCTATCTTGTAATATGCAGAGGCAATATTCGCGAGTGCTTTTGCTTTCTCTCCCTTGTCTTTAATTTTTTCAGAAAAATATTCCGCATCCTCCAAAAAACCATAAGCCATCTCCATGTCTTGTGGGTAAATTACCTTAGCCATAGCACTGAGAGCTAACACTTTATCTAGATTATCGTCTAGGTGGTTAACCAATTCCAAAGCTTCTTCATATCTTCCGTTCCTCACCAAAAACACAATATCATCAATTTCGACCATCATTATCAAAAAGTATATTGGGCAAACAACTTAATAAACATTCTCCCCTTCTTGGTATGGGGGTTTAAAAATGCTCACGCTGGCACTTTACAATTCATATGATCCTAAGAAGCTTCACGAAGCGCATCTGAGAGCCATCGCTAGAGCGGCTCCCATTTGTCATGCCTTTGATTTCCATCTGGCTCTCATAGGGTTCCCCTTTGAAAAAAAGAAACCGGCTGAAATAGCTGAGGAGATATCCCAAAATACAACAATTGGAGAGGGCGGAAAATACCTCATAGAGCTTGCAAGGGCAAACAAGTTTCATCTCATTGAGTTTCCAAGAGGGGGCTTTCCTCCCCAGTTCGGGCATGTCGTGGCAACTACACGGAAGCCCAACGAAGATAAGGAAATTTCCACCCACCAGATTGCAGAGAGAGCTCTTAAAGGGGAAAGCTTTATGCTAATTGTTGGCCTTGGAAGGCATGGACTGCCGAAGGAAATCTTTAAGTTGGCTAACTATCATTTAGACATCACTGATGGAAAGAGGATAAGTCTGGAAACGTGCACTGCCATAGGTTCAATACCAACGAAGATTAGAACAATCATGGAGGAGTTAAAATGGAGGAAAAGTTACTAAGTGGGTGGAAAGGAGATGTCGCATTCCTGCTTATCAGCATTATAGTTGTTTTTGCCATACACAATGGTCTGAAGATTGCCCTCCATACCGACTCACCGCTGGTTATTGTGATAAGCGGCTCGATGGAGCCAACATTTTATAGGGGAGATGTTGTTCTTCTCAAGGGAGTCCCTCCAAGTGAAATAAAGGTTGGAGACGTCGTAGTCTACAAGAGACCCTATACGAAGTATCCAATAATTCACAGGGTCAGGGATATAGTTGAGTACAATGGAAAAAGGTGCTTTGTGATTCAGGGGGACAACAACTGGATACATGACTTCTACCCCCTCAACGTAGATGATTTTCCGTATCTTAAAGATTACATCGGCTTGGCTGAAGGAAATGTCCTTCCGTGTGTCCCCCAGGAGGCTATTGAGGCAAAAGCACTGCTGGTCTTCCCAAAAATTGGGTATCCTCCACTAATCGTGAGAGAAAAGCTTGGACTGGGATGATGTGAAGGGTAGGTTGCTGAGGGGTGATGAACTAATCGGCCCCTGACCGGACGATTCCTCTTTGCTTTTTGCTCTTTTTTAGGCACACATTTTTAAGCTCCGGCAATCTTCATTCTTTGGTGATGTTGTTGAGGTTTATTCCCCTGATAGTTGCAAGACCAGAAGTGCAGATGGCCATAGATGAGGCAATAATGCGGGCAAGGATTGAAGGAAAAGTTGAAGACACCGTTAGACTTTACGTTTTCAAACCGAGCTCCATAACAATCGGCAGATTTCAAAGCGTTGAGCACGACGTCAATCTTGACAAGTGCAGGGAGCTTAACATCCCTGTAGTGAGAAGAATAACCGGCGGAGGAAGCGTTTTTCACGATCAGTACGGAGAGATAACCTACAGTGTAATCATAGGAGAAAACTTTCACGAGAGCTTGAGGAACATAGAAACGAGCTACAGGTTTCTAGCTGCTCCCCTCGTTAAAGCGCTTGAAGAATTGGGGATAAATAGTGGCTTTTCCGGGCTAAACGACATAGCAGCCAATGGCAAGAAAATCAGCGGGTCTGCGCAAACAAGAAGAAAGGGGATCATCCTGCAACACGGCACCTTCATGTATGCAACCAGGCTTGAAATTCTCGCCTCAGTGCTCAAAGCTTCTCAGAAAAAACTACAAGATAAGGGAGTTTCAAGTATCTGGGAGAGGGTAACAACACTGGAAAGAGAAGGAGTAAAGCTCAGCAGGGATGAGGCTTATGAGCTGTTGAAGGCAAAGTTCTTTGAAGAGTTCCCGCTTGAGGAGGGACAACTGACAGATTATGAACTCGAGATTGCGGAGAAGCTCATAGAAGAAAAATATGGCAACGAAAAGTGGAACTTCCAAAAGTGATGCTCAGCGATCACCTTTCCATCCTCATCTTTCGGTTCGCCCATCACTCATCATCGCATACTTTTCTTGGGACTTTTGTTTTTAAGAGTATGCACTACCTTTTTAAACTTCCTCTGGGAGTGGAATTAGGTGACCAAAATGGTGAGCCTAATTACAGCAATGGCTTTGATACTCGGTTTCTGGGGGGTTCTATACCTTGCATTTGGAAGGAAAGGAGAAGAGAAAGAAGAAGGGTTGCAGGTTGACCTTTTCATTGCAATATGGAGGACTAAAAGATTTGTTAACTTCATAGACAAAGTCGGAATAAAGTATAGAAAGTTCTGGAAAGGATACTCCACAGCAGGCATAATAGTCGGCTTTATAGGGATGGCCTATGTGTTCTACACCCTCTTCACTCTCGCCATGCAGAATCTCCGGACAAAAGCAGCTACCCCCGGAGTCCAGCTTGTTATACCCGGTGTTACAATCCCCCTGTGGTATGGGTTGATAGGGCTTATTGTGGTCATGTTTGTTCATGAGCTAAGTCACGGATTTGTAGCTAGGGCTGAGAATTTACCCCTGAAATCTGTGGGTCTCGTGCTTTTCTTCGTAATCCCGGGGGCGTTTGTTGAGCCGGATGAGGAAAAGCTAACAAAAGCCCCCTTGCTGAGCCGTCTAAGGGTTTATGCTGCGGGGTCTATGGGGAATATTGTAACCGCCCTTCTGGCCCTTTTGCTCTTAAGCTATGCTTTAAACCCTATATTGGAGCCGGCGGGAGTTGAGGTTTCCAAACTAGCTCCAGAAGGGCCTGCTAGGAGCTATCTCCAAGAGGGCGATATAATCGTGGGAATAAATGGTCAGCACATAGCAACGGTAGAGGAGTTCTTTGACATAATGAACAAAACAAAGGCCGGAGAAACGATAACAATTGAGGTACTACGCAAAGGAAAAAAGGAGATTCTAAACATTCCCTTAGGCTCTCATCCAGACAACCCGGAAAAGGGTTACCTCGGAGTCTACCCAGCGCAGCACATAACATCAAAGGTGGGCTTTAGCGGTATTGTGCTTCCACTGGCGTTTTCACTTTACTGGATCCACGTGCTAAACCTTGGTATAGGGCTGATGAATCTCTTCCCACTAGTTCCATTGGATGGAGGGAAAATGATTGATGATGTTCTAAAGGCTGTCCTCCCCTCAAAAGTTGCAAGAGCGATCACATACCTCTTCGTCGGGATTGGGCTATTTTTACTCGCTGTTAACCTCTTTCCAGCCTTGAGAGGTTTGCTGGGGTGATAGGATGATCCAAATAGCAATCGCAGGCTCAAGTGACAATGAACCTCTGCCACAGGCCATCAAAAAGACAAAGGAATTCATTGAAGAGCTTGCCAAACACAAAGATAGAGTCGTTTTACTTACCGGAGGAAGAGAAGGCATTATGGAGATAGCGAGCAGGGAATTTGCAAGGTTTGGAGGAATTGTTGTGGGAATCCTCCCGGAGAGGCAGGAGGGAAATGAGTTCAACACAATCAGAATAAAAACCGGAATGGACTTTGCAGAGAGAAGTGCGGTTATGATCAATTCAGCCGATGTTCTGGTAGTCCTTGGGGGAGGAGTCGGCACAATGGTGGAAGCATTAATTACATATAACTACTCAAAGCCAGTTATTGTGGTCACAGACACAGGCTATCCAAGCGACAGACTTGAGCTCCTTGCTCAAGATGGCTACTTTGACCACAAAAAACTCGTGAAAGTGCACTTTATAAAAGATGGAAAAGAGGCCGCCAGACTTGCGCTGAAGCTCGCTAAACGATGATTATCTTTCCGTTTTCTATTTTAAAGGTATACGTGGCAGGTTTAAAATTGGGTGAAGGTGCTTTCCTTACAATCATCTTCTCCTCCACTTCCCCTTCTTGCGAGCTGAAGTCGATCTGATACTGACTGTAAAGGGAGAGCCACGAGAGGTATCTGTTGGAAACCCTATCTCTGTTGAGGAGCATTATATTTATTGGCCTCTTCCTTTTCTCATGGAGTAGAGCATTTTCTTTTTCTGCCAGATTCTTTTGGAAGTTTCTGAGCTCTCTTTCTTCACCCAGCAGAAATGCAAATCCATCTGCAGTTAGCTGTATTCCTATTGGCCTCCGGTCTTTTATCCTTTCTTCCAGTAGCCTTCTGTAAAGAGTCACAAACTTTGGAAAATACGTTTCTGGATCCATGTCAGTGTAGTAGATATAGGGCTGATTGTATTTTATGCCATAAAACGACGCAAAAACATCAATTACTCCAAGATTGCCTTTTTCGCCTTCCTCGAAGATGTTAAAACTTACCCTTTTAAGCTCCATGTTCAGCATTGAAAGGGGAAGTACAGAATTAACTATTACTCCGAAGTCTCCCTCTTTTATTCTGTTTCTTATGATTTCAAATGCAAGCGCCCATCCTTGCGAGTAGGTATCATAGGTTATCAGAAGGATACTATCTTCGAGTAGCCCTCCTCCAAAAGCTTCATCAAGCTTTGGAATATTAGTTTTTATAACCTCCATTGTAACCACCATACAAATAACAATATGGATTTATTTATTTAAGCTTTTTTCATTTTTCAGTTTATACTGTAAGGGGAATGAGTAGTAGAAGGTTAGGTTTAGGATTTTGATGATGATATTTAACGAGAAATGAGTATTGTAAGGTTCATTCGTTATGTTAATGTTTTGGGAAATGAAGCTTGCGTTCATAGGATTTGATTTTATACTTTTTCCAAGTATCTTCATGAGAGAATACCGCTATTTTGCCCACCAAAATTCTTGGTTTTGGTAAATCATCTGCCGATGTAGTTGAATGGCTTCTGGAAACGATGTCTCTATTATTTTAGTACCATGAATTGCCTGACCAAAAACTTTATAAACTTTACATACATATGTAATATTAGACTTACATATGGAGAGGTGATTTAACATGAGGAAAAAAATTTGGGGTATCGCCCTATTGATGTTGGCTGCCTTAGGGTTCACCCTGGGAAGTGTAGTAGCATGGCAAGGAACTCCTGGAAAGAGCCCATATGCAGACCAAAACTCTGTAGCACCCATGCTCAACGGCACTTTAGCGACATATTACGCGGAACTCAGCCAGGAAGAGATAGACGGCCTGCTCTACATGGTTGAGGAGGAGAAGCTCGCAAGGGATGTCTATCTGACGCTCTACGAGCAGTGGAGCCTTCCGGTGTTCGGCAACATAGCGGAGAGCGAGGGGACGCACATGAACGCAGTGCTTAGCCTTATAGAGAAGTACAACCTGACCGCTCCGGACACGCTCGACCAGGTCGGAGTCTTCCAGAACGAGGAGCTTCAGGCCCTTTACGACCAGCTTGTTGAGATGGGAAGTGCAAGCCTGGAGGAGGCGCTTAAGGTCGGTGCACTGATAGAAGAGACCGACATAAAAGACCTCGAGGACTGGATAGTCCAGACCGACAACGAGGACATCAAGACCGTGTACACCAACCTCATGGCTGGCTCGGAGAACCACCTCAGGGCCTTTGTCGGCCAGCTAGAAAGGCTTGGTGTGGACTACACTGCCCAGGTGCTCCCCCAGGAGCAGGTTGATGAGATACTAAGCTCAGCCCCGACCCGCGGGATGGGTGGCATGGGAAGAGCCACAGAGAGAGCTGACAACGGACATGGCATGAGGAGCAGGACAGGCGACTGCAGCGGAAACGCAGGATCACAGGGCAGAACCGCTGATGGAGACGGGCTCGCCCAAGCCTTCAAACACGCCTGGGGCCAGATGAAGGGCTCCGGCAAAGGGACTAGGGGAGTCGGAGTGTCTCCATGATCTCCCTTTTCTTCTTGATGAGGAGGCGATTTATATGGAGCGGAACTTTTATACGGAGATAGACTGGAGAGTTAAATGTCTACCGAAGGTGATCACATGAAAGTTTCGGCTCTCGTAAGGGGTGTTATAGACCTTCTACTAGTGGTGACTTTCGTAGCAGAGCTCTTCACGGGCATCGGCCTCTACCTCGCACCTAGCGGGAGAATAGCCGAGACCATAGGCTGGACGTTTCTGGGATTTGATAAGGATACTCTCGATTTGATACACACGTACTTCGGCTTTGCGATGGCAGGGCTGGTTATGGTTCACCTTGTCATTGGGTTCAATAGCATGCTGGTAATGCTAAAATCTGGATTTAGGAAGTCCAAACTCAGGACTGTGGCTGCGGTTTTTGTCCCTTTACTCCTCCTCGTCGCAGGTTACCCGGTTTTCGCGTGGTACGGCGGAGAGGAGGACACATCCACCGTCGACGTTGAGTACACTTCCGAGATCACGGGGGACGTTTACATCACCGGCACCATGATGAAGTACTACATCGTCCGGCAGCTCGCCGATGAGTTCAACGTGGAAGTAACGGACCTTATTGAGAAGCTCAGCAAAAACGGAATAGAAGCCTCTCCCGATGATACCCTGGCCGAGATTGAGTACAATTATGGCCTGGACCATGAAGAGTTCAAGGCCATGTTGGAGGAAATTATAACCGAACTACGGGGTGAAAGTGAATGAAAAAGATAAGTTTTCTGCTCGTTGTCTTGGTACTCCTGGCAACAGTTGGAGCAGGATGTATAACGAGTACTGATGAGAGCACCACAGAGGGCTCCAGCACAAGAGGCCCTCCCGAAGATGGAGGTTATGGCGAGGGAGCGAGTGTAGACGTCTCCACGTACCCCGTTCAGGAACTGAGCCCGGACGAGATTGAAGCAATCCTCTACATGAGGGAAGAAGAGAAGCTCGCAAGGGACGTATACCTCGTACTCTACAACAAGACCGGCCTTTCGATATTCAACAACATAGCGAAGAGTGAACAGACTCACATGGATGCGGTGCTTGGCCTTATAGAGAAGTACAACCTGACCGACCCCCTTGAGGGGATGGGAATCGGGGAGTTTAACAGCACAGAGATGCAGGAGCTCTATGAAAGGCTTGTTGCCCAAGGGAGCGAAGGCGAAGTAGAGGCCCTTAAGGTGGGAGCGCTTATAGAAGAAATTGACATCAAAGACCTTGACGAGTGGCTCAAAAGAACAGATAATGAGGACATAAAAGCGGTATTTGGGAGTCTGAGGATGGGGAGTGAAAACCACCTGCGGGCATTCACAAGACTGCTCCGAGAGAACTATGGTGTTGTTTATACGCCGCAGGTATTGAGTGAAGAGGAATACGAAAGTATAGTGGACTGACCGGAAAGCTTTTATCTCTCCTTTTCCTACTTTCTTCAGGCCCAATCAGCGGTGTTGATCATGGTTCAGAGCATCGAGGAACTTGCAAAGATATGCGAGGCACTTTCTAATCCAGTTAGGATTAAGATACTTAAGTTACTTTGCCAAAAAGAGTGGTACGTTTACGAGCTTGCCAAAGAACTTGAAATATCAAGACAGCTCCTTTATCTCCATCTCAAAAAGCTTGAAAATGCCGGCCTCGTCGAGAGTGAACTTAGGCTTGAGCCGGATGATCCGAGGGCCAAGAAATACTACCGTGCAAGGCAGTTCAGACTTGTTATAGACAACGATGTGATTGTAAATCTGGAGGGATGAAAATGCCCTGGGGAGGAGTGTATATGTCAACTCCAAGCGGATGGATAAGCATAATCCTTGGCTTAATAATCCTCGTTGTTTTGGTGTTTGCTTTCTATCAGCTGAACAAAACTCTAAATGAGTTCAAGGTTGAGATTGAGAGACTCAAGAACGCTCTGGAAGAAACGCGGAAAAACACAGAAGAGGTAAAGAAAAAGCTGGAGGAGATTTAACCCTTCAACAGCTTTAACTCTTTTTCATTATTGTTCGTGTTCACGATCAGGTAAATTATTATCGGAACCATTATAATGGGGTCGCGACAAGCCTCTCAGAAAAGAGATAAGAGAATTCAAAGGAAAGGCTTTTTAAGGGATGTTCTTTCCCTTCACTGAGGCGAGGAAAATGAAATGCACGAAGTGTGGAAGAGAGGCAGTATATCATGCGAGATATGAAGGTAAGTTCTACTGTCACAAGCACTTCAATGAGATGGTTGAGAGCAAAGTAAAGCAGACTGTGAGAAAATATGGGCTAATCAAAAGAGGAGATAGAATAGCGGTGGGAGTGAGTGGGGGAAAGGACAGCGTTGTTCTTCTTCACATCCTCCACAAGCTCAGCCAGAAGTTTCCCTTTGAGATAATAGCCATAACCATAGACGAGGGAATAGAAGGATACAGACCGGAGAGCGTTGAAATAGCGAAGAAAAACGCAGAGATGCTTGGAATAGAGCACCGCATCTACTCCTTCAAGGAATACATGGGCTTTACCCTTGACGAGACAGTTAGTGTAATGGGGAGCTTTGAGAAAGGAGAGAGAGTTGGAGCATGTTCCTACTGTGGCGTTTGGAGGAGGTGGCTGCTGAACTATGCCGCTCAAGATGTCAACGCCGATAAGCTTGCCGTTGGCCACAATTTGGACGATGAAGTTCAGATGTTTCTTATGAACATAATGCGTGGAGATGTTGCCAGGTTGGGAAGAACGGGTCCCTATTATGAGGTTATTCACGAGGGACTGGTTCCGAGAATAAAGCCACTCAGAGAAGTTCCGGAAAAGGAGATAGTGCTTTATGCGATTGTGAACAACATTGAGGTGGACTTCAGCGAGTGTCCCTATGCGGTGGAGGCATTTAGGGCAGAAATCAGGGACTGGATAAACGAAATGGAAGAAAAGCACCCGGGAACCAAATACCAAATTTTAAGGAGCTACGATAAAATATTTCCCCTTTTGGCAAAGAGCTATGCTCACAGGGATCTCAATAAATGCAAAATCTGTGGACAGCCGACTACCGGAGAGATATGTAAAGCATGCACCTTTAAGCTCCAGGTGCAGGAAAAGGCAAGGGAAAAAGGCCTTACCTCTTTTTCCTGAAAGCCTCGCCCTTCAGGGCGGGGGAGTCTTTAGGGTCGAGTAAACTATCTATGGCACTTATCGCCCTGCAGCTTAATGTTCCTCTTCTGCCTTTCTCTTAAGCTCCTTGATTCTCTCCAGCCGGTATTCCTCAACAAGCTTTAAGAATTCTTGAACTTCCCTCTCTTTTTCTTCCTCTTCCCAGCGCTTCAGCTTTTCCTCTATTGCCTTTTCGAGCTCTTTTCTATCAACTATTGCAAAGTCGTCAACCCTCTTCACTTCGATTTCGCCCTCATAGAAAACAGGTATCTTCTTTTCTCTCAGCGTTTCATATACCGGATTAGGAAGTGTTCTTACGCTGATAAGCGCTTTTATCTTCTTCTCTGCGAGGTATTCAGCCATGCTCTTTCCAGCCCCCGAAGGATTAACAACATAGAGGACGTCTTCTTTTTTAATACCCGCAGAACGCTCCAGCTCCTCAATTTCTTTCCACGTCAGGTTTTCAATTACCTTTAGAGGGACGGCAGTACCCCTAAGTTCCAGAAGGTGCATTCTCTTTGCCAAAACCAGATCCTTGCTGAGCTTTTCTATTATTGATTTTGCTTCTCTAAGTTCTTTTTCAAGGTGGGCTATTCTTTTCTCTCTAATTTCCATCTCTTTCTCTCTGATGATCTTTTCCCTGATTTTCTCGTCATAGGTTGCCAATTTGTTCTCCAAGCTTTCTATAATTTTTCTCTGCTCTTCAATTACAGCCCTCAGCTCTTGATTTTCCCTCTCCAGCAACCTTATGGTGTTTTCGAGTTCCTGTATCTTTTCAACGTAGGGGGTAAGATCGACAGATGCTTCAACGGCTTCAGGGGGCCTTGTTTCCTCTTTGGTCTTTTCCTTTTCTTTTACTCTCAAAATGGCCTCTCCAAGGTTGTATCCTTGGATCACAAGAGCCTTTATTTCCTCCCCCTTCTTTGTGATGCCCATTTCTTTGAGTTTTGCTTCCACATGGTCAAGCTTTGGCTTCAAGCGGAGGTATGCTTTGTAAGCCGCAGCCAAAGCGTCTCTCTGGTGATCGTCCTCAACGCTTATTCCAAGGCTCTTTAAGAGCTCGTTCTTCTCTTCAACTTTTAGGCTCTCCCGTGGAACAAAGAGGATTGCCTTAAAAGAGCGAGAAATCTTCTCCACTAAGCCGGGGGCGGGATTTACGTCGGTGGCTATTATTATCGGGTGGCCGACCTCACTTATAAATCTCACAATATCGCTAACGGCCATATTCCTCTCGCTGTAAAGCGCTAAAATCTTGCCGTTCAAATCTAAAGCTGCTATCCCAACGGTAATGCCCGGATCAAGCCCCACAATAATGCTTTTTCTTTCTTTTATGACACTTTCACTTTTTAAGGGCACAAATTCGAAGGTCTTTCTCTCTACAGGGCGGATTCTTATTTCAACATCCCCACCTTTCATGGGCTTTATAAGGCCTGCAAGCTCCTCTCTGGAAGCATAGACCCTGAATTCTCCTCTCTCCAGACCCTGGTCTTTCTCTTTAATTTCAAGGTCAAAAGGTATGCTGGCCCGTTTGAGGGTCTCCTCAATTTCCCTGACTTTATTCTGGATTAGGTTGTGGACTCTCCTCCTATACCTGTCCTGACTCCATCCACCTTTTCCCTGGCTTCTTCCTCTCGAGACTTTTATAATGACCTCATCTTCAAAGGGGAGAACCTCGTACCCTACTCCTCTAGCGGCTAAAAGGGCACATGCTTTTGCTTCTTCGTAGGGGTTGAACTTGTCTCCTATTCTGATTCCGTGTTCCTTAGCCAGGCTCCACAGAGCTCTTTGCTCTCCAGGTCTGCCGGTTACCTGAACTATCTTTGTCCCCTGCGGAATCGCCATTATAAACTTCCTGAGGTACTCTCCAAGCTCGTGGATGTTGTCCATGGCAACAATATCGGGTTTTTTGGCCCTTATGAACTTCAAAAGCCTGTAAAATGTAAACTCACCATGCTTGATTATCTTTCCATTAAACCAGCTAACCACTGCAAAGCGCATTGGCTCTTCGCTGATTATATCAATACCTACGATCAGAATAGGCATCACCCTCACTTCACTTACGTTGCCTTATTGGGTAGACGGTTTAAAAGATTGTCCCCTCAAAATTTGGGAAAAAGCTTAAATATTCATCCATACACAACATTGTATAAGAGGTGGTCAAAAGTGATGCTCATATTGGATGCTTATTTTAAGAACTTTCCGGCTAGAAGAAAAGTTGCCGAGTTCCTTTTTGAAAATGGGTTAAGTGTAAGAAATGGAAAGATTTATTTGAGAAGTATTGAGGTTCCAATAAGCGAACTCTCACGTGTAGTTGGAGTAAACAGAAAAATAATCTACCACACCATAGAGTATATTGAAAACACATATCCCCTACGGATGATATTTGAGAGGCTTGACCCTCTTCCAAGCCTTATAAACGTGGCACCCATTATGGGATGGGAGGTTCTTGAGATAGAGCTTGAGAAAGATAAGCACTCCCGTGCCCTTTCGGAACTGCTCGGATACCTCTATGAAAACGGCGTCTCGGTAATGGAGATATTCAGCAGAAACCTTAGGCAAGAAGATGCTAGGGCATATATTGTCATAGATGGAACACTCCCCGTAGAGGTTTTCATGAAGATAAAAGACATTCCGGGGTTTAGAAGGCTTGTCATCCATACTCCCGAAAAGAGCAAAGAAAAAGTCGTGTGTAGTTACTGCAAGGTCAATTACTGTCCCAAAAAAGTTGTTATCGAGGGAGTAAACTACAAAAGTTAACCCACGACTCTAAATCCCTTCTCTCCCTTTGGTTCCTCCCACTCTACCTCTATTCTTGTAACCCTCGCCAAGGGTGGCCCCTGATGGGCCCATCCTATCAGTGCTTCGACTCTTTCTCTTTCTCCTTCAACCACGGCCTCGACGCTTCCATCCGGGAGATTCCTAACCCACCCGCTGACACCAAGTTTTTTTGCTTCCCTCTGCATGCTCCACCTAAACCCGACTCCCTGTACTCTTCCGTATATCCTTAGATGTGCTCTTACTATTTCCATCAGCTCCCCCCATTAAAAATAACCCCCATAAAATTTAAGTTTATCTTTGCTAACTCTTTTTGGTGGGGAGAGTGAGCGAGATGATTCTCGTATACACAACATTTCCTGATTGGGAAAGTGCTGAGAGAGTAACAAAAGAGCTGCTGGAGAGAAAGCTAGTCGCCTGTGCCAATTTGAGAGAGCACAAAGCTTTCTACTGGTGGCAGGGCAGGATTGAAGAGGACACAGAAGTTGGAGCAATACTAAAGACAAAAGTTGACCTCTGGAGTGAGCTCAAAGAGACCTTAAAAGAACTGCATCCGTATTCCGTGCCGGCGATAATAAGGATAGATGTGGATCACGTTAATAAAGAATACCTGGACTGGCTCTTAGAGGTAACAAAATGATCAGGAAAGTAAAGCCGCAGATAAGAGTTATTGGCTTCGATGACGGCACTTTTTCTTTTAAATCTAAGCTCAGAAAAGGCCGCACTATTTTAGTTGGCGTTGTCATGAAGGGTTCCCAAGATGTTGTGGGAGTAGTCACAAGGTGGATTGAAATCGATGGCAAAGATTCAACCGAAAAAATGATTGACGCGATAAATAACTCCCGATTCAAAGATTTAAGGGTTATAATGCTCAAGGGAATAACGTATGCGGGGTTTAACGTCGTTGACGTGGAAAGATTAAGCAAAGAAACCGGATTGCCCGTGATAACGGTGATAAGGAAAAAACCTGATTTAAAGGCTATGGAAGATGCCCTGAGAAAGCACTTTGCAGATGCCGATGAGAGGATTGCTCTTCTTAGAAAAGCCGGAGAAATAAGGGAGCTGATCCCGGGAAAAGTATTTTATCAGGCTTACGGGCTCCCCCCACAGCAGGCAGAGGAGATAATAAATCTAACCCAGAAAAGCTCCCTCATACCTGAACCTTTGAGATTGGCCCACATGATAGCTTCTGCCGTGATTACTGGAGAGTCCAAGAGGGAATAGGCTTGAGCTGAATCTCTGTTCTAAATAGGCAAGTCCCAAGCTTTTATCGCAGATGCTACCAAACCTTTATATAGGCATCACTGAATATTATTAAATGGCGGCGGACTAGGCCGGGGGGTTCGGCGTCCCCTGTAACCCGAAACCGTCGATATGCGGGGGCCGAAGCCCGAGGGGCGGTTCCTAAATCCAGCGGCGGAAGCCGAGAGGAGCCATGAGCCCCTGTCCCACGGGGCCGGCGGTGGGGGAGGTGGAGCTGAAGGGCTCCACCAACCCCCTTTGCCCGCCGAACCCCGCAAGGCCCGGAAGGGAGCAGCGGTAGGCGGGACGTTCGGCGCTCGTGGGGTAGCGGGGGCGAGCAAGTCTCGGTGGAAGCCGCTGGAGGAGGGTTCCCACCCTCGGGCGCGTCCGCCGCCGTAAAAATTCTAACCAAATCAAAACAATTTTCTTTTGATGCTTGCTCCTCCCCCAGAAATCAAAAATTCAAAAACTACTCTTAGCTGTTGCACTTGTTGATGCTCTATTTGGGCAACTTAATTGACGTATTCACCATTTTTGCTCTACTTCACAGCGTTGTGTTCTTTGAGTCTCTGATTGTAATAGTTTTTCTTTGGAAAAGTTCATAACCCCAAGGGCTTATCAGGTAACGGTGGGAATGCATGAGAAGGGCGGTTGTTTTATTTAGCGGTGGTTTAGATTCAACAGCTTGCTTATACTGGGCAAAGAAAAATTACGATGAAATTATCATGCTAACCATAAACTACGGTAGCAATGAGGAGAAGGTAACCAATAAGGTAGCGGAGTTTTTTTCAAAGGAGCTCAACGTTCCACTCAGGATTGTCAGACTCGACTTTTTAGAAGAGTTTTCCAAGCTTAGAGGGACTACATTAGTTGGGGGAGAAACTCCGAAAGTCACTGCAAAGGATTTAGAGAGCACAGAAGTTGCTAAAGAGACAGCAAAGAGCGTCTGGGTCCCAGCAAGGAATTTGGTGTTAATATCTGTTGCCGCTTCGCTTTTGGACGCCCTTGGGGGAGGAGACATTGTGGTAGGCTTCAACGCAGAGGAAGGAGCGACGTTTCCCGACAATACACCGGAATTCGTTGAGAGAATGAACGAGATGCTGAAATATGGGACCATGGCGGAAGTAAGAGTAGTTGCCCCTCTCATAAACCTCGACAAAAAGGGCATAGCAAAACTGCTGAAAGAGCTTGGTGCAAAGTACGAGTATTCCAATTCGTGCTACATGCCTCAGGGTTTCACAGAAGACGGAAAGCCCATTCACTGTGGCGAATGTGAGAGCTGTGTTCGGAGGCACAGGGGACTTATTGAATCCATTGGGGAAGACAGAACCATCTATAAAGTTAAGCCCAAAGTATAACTTAAAACTTATACCTGCGAAAGTTAAAAGTGGAGGTTCAGAACTCCACCCTCTTTTTCACGATTTCTTCCGGCTTGATCACGCTTATTCCGGTCTCTTTTCCAAGAACCTCGACCCAGATGTACCAGTCGGGGGTTGTAAGGTCCACTTTAGCCTTTAGCTCTTCTTTTATTTTTGCTCCGAGCTCTATTTCTATCTCTTTCCCTGATGAGATCCAGCTTCCCCTTCTCTTGCATCTAACTGCAAAACTGTCCCCCTCTTTGATGTATTCCTTTGCAAGCCGAAAAGCCTCTTCAAGGATTTTCTCCTTTTTACTCTCCACGAACTTATCTATGGGGATTACCTTGAAGATAGCCGTCGTGTCGAATTCTCTGATTCTCTCAAGGGCTTCCTCTTTGCTCAAGGGAGTTCTAGCTATCAGCACTCCTCTCCACTTTGTTCTTCTTACTCTTGCCGCTCCAAGTGCCCATTCTAGTTCAAGGGCAGCATCTCCTTCTCTTCCACCGGGTACGGTTACAAGTAGCGTTGCCATTTTCTTCACCCCTATGGACAAACTTATATATTCCCCCGCCTAAAACCTAAACTTGGTGGGTAAAATGGAAAGGCAGAGCACACTTAAAGTTTATTCCCCTCCATCTTATGAAGTCTACGGTCTAGCGAAAAATCCCTTTGAACAGCTGGCAAGTGAGGGCATAGAGGATGTGGAAAGCATCCACGTTTATCAAGAGGTGGATATGCGTCTCTCGATGATAATCTCAGAAGTAGTTGGGAATAAGAGCTCAATAGCATTTTCTTTGGTTGGCCCGTTTGGAATGGGAAAAACACAGAGGCTTAAAAGTATATACAAAGCAATATTACAACAAGGGGGAAAACCAATCTACGTTAAAGTTGACACAAACGACATTTTGAAGCTCACGAGAGACATTTTTAACGGACTGAAGCCTCCCAAAACAAGAACCAACATCTTTTTTGAGAACCTTTCAAAGAAAATTGGCTTTGTAGATAGGCTCGAAAAAATGCTCTCCTCAACCAAAGAATATAAGTCAAGAGATATTGCAGAGATGCTCACAAAGGAGCTCAGCAGGTATTCCTATTCTGCCCTCCTTTTGGATGAGCTGGAGAACATGCAAAGTGCCAGTGAGGAAGATAAGATTCTGTTCTTTGAGATGCTCAGGCATTTTATAAGCAACATGCCTCCTGGCTGTATCTTTGGTTTTGTATGCATACCGGAGACATATGAGGAATACACCAAACTTTTCCCGGCATTCTTTATGAGGCTCCACTATGAGTTCAAGCTCAGACCCATGAGCTTGGAAGAGACATTTGAGCTTGTCAAGAAGAGGCTCAACAAGGTTAGAATAAGGGACACGGACGACCCCATATACCCGTTTACGGAAGAGGCTATAAGGCTAATCCACGAGCTTGCAAAGGGCAACCCAAGGCAGATTCTAAGACTTTTGCACTATGTTTTAAGCGAGGCCAGCAAGCACAAGTTCGATCCGATAGATGATTACGTAGTCACAACGATTCTGGAAGAACCCAAGAGCCTGGAGGAGTACCTAACAAGAATTCCCAAGGACTACAGAGACCTTGTGGAAGTAATAGTTCACAAGTTCAACGGTGGGCCTGTGAGCTATATCCAGGTTGCAAAAGAAGTCAAAAAGCCAGGGGCTCAGGTGTATGAACACCTTGAAGAGCTCATACGGCTTGGATTCCTGGTGGGCGATCCAAAGGGCAACTACAAGGTGCCTGATTACGTTAGAAAGTTTTTAGAAGAGCAGAAGGGTGGTGAGGAGTGAACTACGAAGGGCACGTGCTCAGCGGCATCTTGAGCTATCCCCTCGTTATCCTTCTTGCATCCTTTTTGAAATACTATTCAAATCTCCCCTTAGAGCTGACGACAATCTCTATGATAATAGGTTATGGGGTCTATGTTTTGGGCTCTGACCTACCTGACCTTGACCACCCAGGGGCCCTTATACACAGGGGAGCTAAAGCGATAGTGGCTGTAATGGTCGGCAGTGCGGTTTTTGTTAAAGGCGGAACTTTTCTATCGTTTGGAGACGAAATACTGGATTTAACCGTTAGATGGCTTGTAGCGGGGTTATTTGCCTTTGGGTCGTGGTATGCATTCTCAGCCATGATGCCCAGGCACAGGGGAGTTGTCCATTCCCTAGCCTTTGCACTTCTCTATGGAGCTCTGGTTTTTGCAGCCTTTGGGTATGGTCTTGGGTTTAATTTTGGAGAGGCACTGTTTATTGGGTTTGCCGCATTTTGGGGGTACTTCCTCCATCTGATAGTTGACCGTGAGGTGAAGGTAATTTAGTTCCCAAATCTGTCCCATAATGTTTTTAAGTATTCAACCAAAAGTTATAAACCGGAGGTGTGGGACATGTTTAGCTTGGGTGGACTTTCACAAGCTGTTGATGAGAAGAAAACATGGGATGTTCTGATAATAGGAGCTGGCCCAGCAGGTTTTACCGCAGCAATATATGCTGCACGCTATGGACTGGAGACTCTTATCATCTCAAAGGACATAGGTGGAAACGTTGCCCTTACCGACCTCATTGAGAACTACCCCGGATTCCCCGAGGGGATAAGAGGTGCAGAGCTTGCCAGCAGAATGCACGAGCAGGTAAAGAAGCTTGGGGTACCAATAGTTTTTGATGAAGTTGAAAGAATAGACCCCGCCGAGTGTGCATACTACGAAGGCCCGTGCAAGTTCCAGGTAAAGACAAAGAACGGCAAAGTTTACACTGCCAGAACAGTCATAATAGCCGTTGGAGCAGAGCCGAGAAAGCTTAGAGTTCCAGGCGAGGATAAGTTCTACGGAAGAGGAGTTAGCTACTGCGCAACCTGTGACGGCCCTCTCTTCAAGGGCAAAGATGTGATAGTGGTAGGAGGGGGCAACACGGCACTGCAGGAAGCTCTATACCTAAAAGAAATAGGCGTCAACGTTACCCTCGTCCACAGGAGAGACCAGTTTAGAGCGGACAAAATACTTCAGGACAGATTCAAGAAAGCTGGAATACCAGCACTCTTAAACACAGTTGTCGTTGAGATAAAGGGCGACCAGAAGGTCGAAAGCGTAGTGCTGAAGAACGTGAAGACCGGCGAAGTGTTCGAGAAGAAGGTCGATGGTGTGTTTGTCTTCATAGGCTACGAGCCCAAGACGGATTTTGTTAAGCACCTCGGCATTACCGATGAGCAGGGCTACATTCCTGTCGATATGTACATGAGAACAAAAATAAAGGGGATCTTTGCAGCGGGGGACATAACAAACGTCTTCAAGCAGATTGCGGTGGCCGTTGGGCAGGGAGCTATAGCTGCCAATTCCGCAAAGGAGCTTTTAGAAGAGTGGAAAACCAACGTAAATGAGGAATGATTTTTTCACCAAGTCCTTTTTTACAAACTTTTTTGGCATTTTTGTTGCATAACTAAGGATTAATTCCTGTTGTTTTCGAAACTTTTTCGGACAAAAAAGGATTCTAATGAGCATAAAATTATATAGGTGTAAAATATTCTATACATTGGTGAGCAAATATGGTGAAGGGACCCCAGGTTAAGGAAATTCCCGGGCCAAAAGCCAAGGAAATAATAGAGAAGCACCACAAATATATGGCAACCACAACAAACGACCCAAATGAATACTTCTTGGTTATAGAGAGAGCGGAAGGCAACTACTGGATTGATGTCGATGGAAATAGGGTTCTTGACTTCTCCTCAGGTATTGGAGTACTCAACGCCGGTCTTAGAAACCCGAGGGTTGTTGAGGCTTTGAAAGAACAGCTCGACAAATTAATCCACGGTGCTGGAACTGATTATTACAACCCCTATCAGGTGGCTCTTGCCGAAAAGCTTGACAGCATTGCTCCGGGCGACTTTGAGAAGAAGACCTTCCTTTCAAACAGCGGTACAGAAGCTAATGAAGCAGCCCTAAAGATAGCAAAGTGGTCAACCCAGAGAAAGCTCTTCATAGCCTTCATCGGAGCATTCCACGGCAGAACACATGGAACAATGAGCTTAACGGCAAGCAAGCCAGTCCACAGGTCAAGGATGTTCCCAACAATGCCGGGTGTTGAGCACGTTCCCTACCCCAACCCCTACAGAAACCCGTGGCACATTGATGGTTATGAGGAACCAGATGAACTAGTGAATAGGGTAATTGAATATATTGAAGATTACCTCTTTGACCACTATGTTCCACCAGAGGAAGTTGCGGCTTTCGTAGCGGAGCCAATTCAGGGTGAAGGAGGCTACATAGTGCCACCAAAGAACTTCTTCAAGGAGCTCAAGAAAGTTGCGGACAAGCACGGCATACTAATCATAGACGACGAAGTTCAGATGGGAATGGGAAGAACGGGTAAGATGTTCGCAATCGAGCACTTTGGAATTGCCCCGGACATCATAAGCCTCGCAAAAGCCCTCGGTGGTGGAGTGCCAATTGGAGCGACAATCTTTAGGAAGGATCTGGACTTTGGTGTCCCCGGAGTACACAGCAACACTTATGGCGGAAACGCATTGGCATGTGTGGCGGCATTAACGGTAATTGACGAGCTCGAAAATGGCTTGCTTGAAAACGCTAAAAAGCTTGAGCCACTGTTCAAAGAGAGGCTCCAGGAGATGTATGATAAATATGAAATCATCGGTGACGTCAGAGGGCTTGGCCTTGCGTGGGCTATTGAATTCGTAAAGGACAGAAAGACCAAAGAGTACGCAAGCAAGGAGAGAAACCAGGTTGTAGTTGAAGCTCTCAAGAGAGGTCTCGCAACCCTTGGCTGTGGAAAGAGTGCTTTGAGATTAATCCCACCGCTGACAATAGACGAGGAAGAGGCCAAGATTGGTCTGGACATTCTCGAAGAGGCTATAAAAACTGTTGTTGGTTGATTTTACTCCCTCTATTTTTCTCTTCTGCTTGACTCCTCTGCAGATGTTGAAGGTAAGGTTTTTAAGCACCAATTTCAAGTTTTAACTTGAAAAACTAACTAAAGTGGAGGGATGATAATGACCATGGAAGCACTCGCTCCATATGGTAAGTGGGTTTTAATAGTCGTCACTGTGCTTTACTTTGGCTACCTCTTCGTGCTCAAGAAGAAAGTTTTCGAAGCTGCGGTAGGTGTTGCTTTATCGGGCATAATGGCGGCTTTGGTAGCAGTAGTAACGATGATTATTCAGGTGCCCACACCCTTAACGAAGGGATATATCAACGTTGGAGACAGCATGGTAATGCTCGTGGCAGTCCTCTTTGGCCCTACAATAGGAGCATTTGCTGGCGGGTTTGGTTCTGCACTTGCAGATGTGATTACCGGTTACGCGCACTGGGCACCGTTCACTTTAGTTATAAAAGGAGTAGAGGGATTCGTTATTGGATACATAACGTCAAAGAAGGACGATTTCACAACAATTCTCCTAGCCACAATTCTCGGTGGAGTTCTAATGGTTCTGGGATACTTTTTAGTTGAGGTGTATTTTTATGGAGTGGGATACGCTTTAACATCCGTTCCCGGAAATACCCTTCAGGCAGTTACCGGAATTATTGTGGGCGGTGGAGTAGGACATATAATAAAAAGAAGAGTCAAAGACATGCTTGTATCGCTTCAAATCTAGAGTTTTCCAATTTCCCCTTCTTTCAATTTTCCGTGAAGTACTCACTGGGCTTTCTGTCTGGCTTCTTCCACGATTTTCACGCCGCTTGACGTGCCTATTCTATTTGCCCCTGCTTCTATCATTGCCAGGGCCTGTTCGTAGGTTCTTATGCCGCCAGCAGCTTTTACTCCAAGCTTATCCCCTACAATCCTGCGCATTAGCCTTACGTCTTCGACGGTTGCTCCTCCCGTTCCAAATCCCGTTGAAGTTTTGACAAAATCCGCCCCGGCTTCCATGGCGAGCTTACAGGCTATCTCTTTTTCTTCGTCGGTGAGGTAGCAAGTTTCAATTATAACCTTCACTACAGCCCCTTTCTCATGGGCAACCTTTACAACCTCTGCTATGTCGTTTTTAACGTACTCATAATCTTTATCCTTCAGCGCTCCGATGTTGATGACCATATCAAGTTCATCCGCACCATCTTCGAGGGCTTTCTTTGCCTCAAAGACCTTTACCTCCGTGGGAGTGGCTCCAAGGGGAAAACCAATTACGCTCGCAACCTTGATATCTGTACCTTTTAGCTGTTCTTTTGCGAGCTTTACCCTGTATGGGTTGACACAAACTGCATAAAAGCCGTATTTCTTCGCCTCTTCGCAGAGCTTTATTATGTCCTCTTTGGTGGCGTAGGGCTTCAGGTTTGTGTGGTCTATATACTTCGCAATGTCCATACTTCTCACCTCACCGTTAGTTTGGCAGTGTTGTATTTTAGGGTTTCCACCCAAAAGGCTTTAAAATTAGCCCCCCAGTATCTTTCGGGATGTGAGATGGAAGAGTATATCATAACTTTTGGAGCCTTTGTCCTGGGACTGATTATGCTGATAAAAGGGAGCGACCTTTTTGTTGAGGCCGCCACAAGAGTCGCAAAAGGCTTTGGAGTCAGCGAGTTCATAATTGCCCTAGTGCTGGCCAGCGTTGCCACAACTCTGCCAGAGGTCACGACTTCTGCGATAGCTGCGTATCAAGGCTTCAGCGACATATCCCTCGGAAACGCTATAGGGAGTGCCCTGGCAAACATAGCTCTGATCCTAGGGGTGTCTGCCCTAATTATGCCCCTTGACGTGGATGAAATCGCCTGGAAGAATGCTCTTTTTATGATCGCCGTCACGCTCTACGCGTGGATTTTGATGAGAGATCTGGTGATTTCCAGAGCTGAAGGGTTTAGTTTGATTCTGATATATGTGGGATTTCTCTACTACCTCTACAAGAAGCACGTGACGCTGGAAGAAGTCCAAGAAGGCAGGGGAAGCCCCAAGAAAGATGTGCTGATTTTGTTTGCGAGCGGGCTTGTTGTTGTCCTGGGAGCGAGGCTTGTTGTTAACAGTGCCGTAAAAATCGCCACGGCCCTTGGGATTCCTGAAGTGGTTATAGGACTTACACTTGTTTCAATTGGAACCTCCCTCCCGGAGATGGCAAACTCATTAACCGCAACGCTGAAAAAAATCCACAACATAAGTGTTGGCAACGTTGTAGGAGCCAATATACTCGACATCCTCATGGTAATCGGCATCGCTGCTTTAATACGGCCGATAAAGGTGGATTACAGCATCTACTCATTTACAATGCCTCTGACGTTGCTCGTAATGGCAGTGCTCGCGATTTCTTTAAAGCTGAACAACAGAGTTGGGAGAAAAACAAGCGCAGTCCTCTTGGCACTCTATGCTTATTTCCTCTATGTTCAGTTCACATAACGCAGCATTCGTAAATAATCTCAACTTCCCTTATCTTTTTTGCCCATTCGATAACTTTTCTTGGAGGGTTTGTTATTCTGTCGATTCCCTCTGCTATGGCACCTCTATCAAACTCCAGCCTCCATTTCCCCATAGGCCTCATGCATCCAACGCTGAGCTCCCCATCAAATCTTTCTCGGGCGTATCTAATAACCTTTAGACTCTCCTCCACGGAGGGGGCCTTTACATTCTCCATTTCTGTCCCTCTCGTGGGAATAAGCACGTCGAGAACCAGGACGTCAATCGGGTACTCGACAAGCATGTCAATAGCCCTGTACTCCCACCAGACCTTTCCAAAGTCCAGCCCTATGGTTATGTGCGGTGCAACCCTGATCCCGTTTGACGTTAGGAGCTCCATTATCGCAAGGTAATCTTTGACACCCTTTTCTATCTTATACACCCTCCTAATGACGTCATCGTCCCCAACAAAATCAAGGGAGACTACATCAACGTGCTTTATCCACTCCAGGTCCTTCTCCTCTATAAACCCTATATGGGCATTGAGCTTTAGCTCCGTTTCTTTCTTTATCCGTTCTATCTCCGAAGAATAACGGTCGAGGGGTACTTTCAGCCTCGAGTCCATCCCACCGCTTAGAAGACAGCCTTTGTATCCCTCTTTCTCAAGGGATTTGCAGTATTCAACGAGGCTCTGCTTTGTTACCTTTTTCATCCCCTCGAGATAGTGCTTCCCGCAGTGGGCACAGTTCAGGGTGCAATAGTTTCCAGTAAGGGAAATAGATGGAAAAGAAATACCTGGTATGTAGACCTTGAGCTTTTTCAAAGCCATCACTCCTCATCAACGCTTGCATCTATTCTCTCTACGTCTTCGATAATGTCCTCCTCTTCTTCTTCGAGAAGGAACTGCTCCTCAAGCTTCTCTTCAAGACTGATCTTTTTCTTTTCTTTCATGGTCAGCTTCTCCGCCTCAGCCACCATATTTAAAAGCACCGCTGCAAGCCTGGCGGCTGTCTCCGTCCTCATTGAAGCCTTTGCCTCAACATCTTCGTTGTGGATTATCATGCTTATGTTTGCCGGTCTGAAGGTTCCATGCTGGTCTATGTATGCACCCCACAGGCTTAGGGCAATGTACTTATCCTTACTCCCCATGTAAATTCTTATTGTGTATCTCGGCTTATTTGCCATTAAACTCCACCGATTGTTGCTTGTCTATTAACAATAAAAGTCTTTTGAAAAAAGGTTTAAAAGCCTCAGGTGAAGTGTATAACACCCAATGAAGAGTTCAGCCTTACCTGAGTCGTGATGATGGAGTGACGGACTGAGGGTTGTAACCTATGGAAGAGGTTTACAGGCCTTTAATAGCGAGCATCCTTGGAAACGTTCTTTTGGCTATTCTGAAGGTTTTTGTTGGGTTCCTATACTCCAGTTTGGCTTTGATTTCCGATGGTATACACTCTCTCTCGGATGTTGTGACAAGCATAGTGGGCTACTTCGGGGTTAAGATCGCATCAAAGCCTGCCGATAAAACCCATCCCTTCGGCCATTCCAGATTTGAATCCCTGTTTGCCTTTTTTATAGGCATATTGCTCTTTCTGGTTGCTTATGAAATAGCCAGAGATGCCCTGAAAAGAATCTTCAGCGGGCATGTTATTGAAGTGAACTCAGTCATGCTTGCCGTTGTTGTGATTTCTATTGTCTCAAAGGAAGCAATGACACAGTACGCCCTTAGAGTGGGAAAGAAGCTCAACAACCAGATACTTGTTGCAGATGCTTATCACCACAGGAGTGATGCACTGAGCAGTGTCGCTGTTTTAATAGGCTTACTCCTTCAAAGGCTGGGCTTTACCTATGGGGACGCTTTGGCAGGACTTGTCGTGGCTTTGCTTGTGGGTAAGGCTGCTGCTGAGATAGTCTTCAAGAATGTGAACTACCTAACAGGAACTTCTCCACCCTTTGAGCTGTGTGAAAAGATTAAAGAAACTGCACTCAGCGTTGAGGGTGTTGTTGGGGTTCATGATTTAAGGGCACACTACGTTGGCACAAAACTGCACGTTGAGCTGCACATAGAGGTTCCCCCACACATAACCCTCAAAGAAGCCCATGACATAAGCGAAGAAGTTAAAAGGAAAATCGAAGACCTCGATGAGGTTGAGGCGGCGTTTGTCCATGTAGATATCAAAGGGATAACGGAGTGAGAAAGATGAAGCTTGAAGAGCTCCTGCAGAAGATAGTTCACCAGGAGAACGAGCTTTACAACCTCTACAAGCTCGGAGAGACCTTTGCTACCTATGAGCACCCCTCTTTAATCGAACACTTCCAGTGGCTTGCAAGTGAAGAGCTGAGGCACAAAAATACAATTGAGAAGTTCAGCAGTGAGAAGACTCTGGAAAAAACCGCGGTTATAGATTACGTGGATTCTTTAAGCCTGGAGCCATACTTCCAGGATGAGAGGGCTGAGCCTCAGACACTGACTGATCTTATCTTAGAGGCCCTCATAAGGGAAAAGCACAGCTATGAGCTCTACAAAAAACTAAGCCAGATACTTAGCGGTTCTTTAAGCGAGATATTCAACATGATGGCTCAAGAAGAGCTCAAACATGCCTACAGGCTGAAGATTATCTATGAGGGTTTAGAGGAATAGTTGGATAAAATATCCGACTTGGGGGTTTTTCTACTCTTTATTATTCCGACGGGCTCTGTCTTCAATATTTGTCACCTTGGCAATCTCAGCAAGGGCAAGATATATTTACCTTACCTGCTCATTATTTCCTACCGATACTTTTACTATGGTACTGCGGAATAGCAAAATAATATGACAGGGTGGTTTATATGCCAGTTGAAAAAGTGATGAAAAGAGATGGCCGGATAGTTCCTTTCGATGAGAGCCGTATAAGATGGGCTATACAAAGGGCAATGTGGGAAGTTGGGGTAAGGGATGAGAATCTTCTCGATAAGATTGTGAAGGATGTTGTTGATAGGATCAATGAGCTTTATGATGGGCAGACCCCCCACATAGAGAACATTCAGGACATAGTAGAGCTCGAGCTGATGAGAAATGGCCTTTTTGATGTTGCCAAAGCTTACATAATCTACAGGAAGAAGAAAGCAGAGATTAGAGAAGAGAAAAGGAGAATACTCAACAAAGAGAAGCTCGACGAGATAGACAAGCGCTTCTCAATAAATGCCCTTAGAGTTCTGGCAAGCAGGTACCTCATGAAGAATGAAGAAGGAAAAATAATCGAGAGTCCAAAGCAGCTCTTTGAGAGGGTTGCCATTTTAGCCGCAATTCCCGATCTCCTGTATGACGAGAGAGTGTTCTCTAAAGAAGGGGGCTACGCCCAAGATTTGAAGAGAGTCGAATACTACCTGCAGAACCTTGAGAACTTCGATAACGTTTACAGCATAGGTCGCTTCAAGCTCAACAAGTACCACTTCGAGAGGATGGTAAACCTTTACAGAGAACTGGCAGAGAAAGGAAAAATGAAGGTAAGCATTGACGAATTCTTGAATATGCTCGATAGGGGAGAGTTTGACAAGTATGAAGAGGTCGTCGAGGAGTTCTTTAACTTAATGGTAAGCCAGATTTTCATGCCAAACACCCCGGCCCTTATAAACTCTGGAAGACCGTTGGGAATGCTCTCAGCCTGCTTCGTTGTGCCGATAGAGGATGACATGGAGAGCATAATGAAAGCAGCCCATGATGTAGCTATAATCCAAAAAATGGGTGGCGGTACTGGTTTGAATTTCTCAAAACTCCGTCCAGAGGGAGATTTGGTTGGAACGACGACTGGAGCAGCATGTTTTACTGGAGACACTAGAATACTTACGGAAAAGGGTTTCATACCAATCAAAGAAATAGTACACGGGGAAAAACCAAGGATAGTCACCCACGCAGGCCTGAAGAGCATTATTGAGGCGTACGATAATGGAGAAATGGAAGTGTTCAGGGTCGTTACTGAAGATGGTTATGAAGTTAAGGTTACTGAAGATCACAAATTCCTTGTCTTTGATGAGAACGGAACGCCAATCCTTAAGCCCCTCAGGGAGTTAAACATTGGTGATTACATCTACATACTTGCATCCGAATGGGAGAGTAGTGAATACATCAGACTAAAAACAGATGTTGAACTTAAGAGCAAAGGCTACGATGTTAATTTACCAGAAATACTCGATGAGAGGCTCGCTTACCTCCTTGGAATAATATATGCTGATGGTCACATTAGACACTATTTCGAAAATGGAAGAAGAAAGAATTCTAAAATAGAAATCTATCTGAATAAAACAGAAACCGAGATAAAGGAGAAAGTTAAAAAGTATTTCACGGAACTCTTTGGCATAGAACCTAAGGAGTTCCTCAGGGAAGAGAGCAACAAGTTAACACTGGTGATACCCTCAACTAAGATTGTGAGATTCCTTGAAATAAACGGTCTTTCAAAAGATAAATCTGAGAACATACGTGTGCCCGACGCCATTTTCAGGAGCAACCCTCCCGTTATGGCCGCTTTCTTAGCTGGATTCTTTGACGGGGACGGTTCAGTAGATCAACACTATAGAATAGCTTTCAAGTCTATTTCAAAGGATTTTATAAAAGATGCACAACTTCTGTTAATAGCTCTTGGAATAGTAACGAGCATACAAGAGTATTCTCCTTCCACTCCCGGTCACCAGACTGTTTATACCCTCAGAATCCAAACAAAGGATATGAAACTTAAAGCGTTTAGTATCTTGAAGGAGTCAGTTAAGCTCTCGAAAATGGCAGATGAAGCCATAGATAACCTAAAGGAAAACGGAAAGAACAAGAAATTCTCATTCCCGTTCAATGCAATATATCGTATAAAGAACCCAGAAACCCGAGCAAAAATACAGCGAGATTACAAACTTCTTGCTTACAACTCGAAAGTCACTCACAGGGCATTCATAAAGAAGATACTGGAGCTAAAAGATGAGCTTAGGCTTGAACCGGAAGAAGTAGAGTATTTCGAAATGCTCTCAAAGTTATATCCCACAAAGATTTCAAAGATAGAACCTCTCGGAAAGGCTCATGTTTACGATCTTCAGGTTGAGTACGTTCATCTCCTTACTGGGAACGGAATTTACACCTCTAACAGCGGACCCGTATCGTTCATGCACCTCATCGATGCCGTTAGCGATGTGATAAAGCAGGGCGGAGTGAGAAGAGGAGCAAACATGGGAATCCTTGAGGTCTGGCATCCGGATATTGAGAAGTTCATCCATGCAAAAGAGCAGAATGTTGGAACAAACGTTTTAAGCAACTTCAACATTAGCGTAGGCCTTTGGGCTGACTTCTGGGAGGCCCTCAAAGAAGGAAAGAAGTATCCCCTAGTCAACCCAAGAACCGGGGAGAAGGTCAAGGAAATCGACCCAAGGAGCCTTTTTGAAGAATTGGCCTACATGGCATGGGCAAAGGCTGATCCGGGCGTAGTGTTCTTTGATATCATTAACAAGAGAAACGTTCTGGAGCCTGCAAAGGGAGAAAAAATCCGTGCAACCAACCCATGTGTTGTTGGGGATACAAGGGTTTTAACACCCGAGGGCTACCTCAAGATTGAAGAGCTCTTTAGGATTGCAAAAGAAAGGAACGAAGAAAAAGTTGTTGCAGTTGAAGGAATAGCTGAGGAAGGAGAAGAGTTCGCTTATCCAATAACGATCCTACTTCCAAATGAAGAAGAGAAAGAAGTCATTTATGAGACTGCACACGGAAAGCAGCTCGCTGTAGCAGACCCCATTGAAACCAAAGCCTATGTCTGGAAAGTTGGAAGAAAGAAAGTGGCTAGAGTAAAGACAAAAGAGGGTTACGAGATAACCGCTACCCTTGACCATAAGATAATGACAAAGGATGGCTGGAAAGCAGTTGAAGAGCTTAAAGAAGGTGATTTAATAGCCTTGCCAAGGTTTGAGATCGAGGATGACTTTGGAAGCGAGAGTATAGGTGAAGATTTAGCGTTTGCCTTGGGATGGTTTATTGGGGATGGATATATTAACACAAATGATAAGAGGGTTTGGTTCTACTTCAACGCTGAAAAAGAAGAGGAGATGGCGCATAAAATCTCTGAAATACTCAAGAAGCACTTTAACTCCAAAGCCGAACCTCACAAATACGGAAGTGAAATCAAGCTTGGAGTGAGGGGCGAAGCCTACAGATTCTTTGAGAAAATAGTCAAAACGAACGAAAAAAGAGTTCCAGAAATCGTTTACCGCTTAAAGCCAAATGAGATCAGAGCATTTTTAAGAGGTCTCTTCACAGCTGACGGCTACGTGGACAATGATAGTGCAATAAGACTAACTTCAAGGGATAGGGAGCTTTTAAGAGACGTCCAAGATTTACTGCTTCTCTTTGGTATACTATCAAAAATCTACGAAAGGCCATACAAGGGTACATTTGAATACACAACCAAAGACGGTGAAAAGAAAATCTACGAAGCGCAGGGATATTATGAACTCGTTATAGCAAACTACAGCAGAAAGCTGTTTGCAGAAAAGATTGGCTTCGAAGGAGAAAAACAAGAAAAAATTAGGCTCAATAAAACAAAAATTGACGAACCCTACGCAAGAGTTGATAGTGTGGAAATCATCGGAGAAGAAATTGTTTATGACTTAACGGTACCGGAGATTCATAGCTATGTCTCCAACGGATTTATGAGCCACAACTGTGGAGAAGAGCCCCTCTACGACTACGAATCGTGTAATCTAGCCTCTATAAACCTAGCAAAGTTTGTAAAATACGACGAGGAAGGAAAGCCCTACTTCGACTGGGATGAATATGCTCAGGTTATAATGAAAGTTGCCAAATACCTCGACAACGCTATCGATGTGAACAAGTTCCCGCTCCCGGAGATTGACCACAACACAAAGCTCACCAGAAGAATCGGCGTTGGGATGATGGGGTTAGCAGATGCGCTCTTCAAGCTTGGAATTCCCTACAACAGCAAGGAAGGCTACGACTTCATGAGGAAGGCAACGGAGTACCTGACCTTCTACGCATACAAGTACAGCATAGAGGCGGCAAAGAAGAGGGGAACCTTCCCGCTTTACGAGAAGACCAGATATCCTGAGGGAGAGCTGCCGGTGGAGGGCTACTACCACAGGGAGATATGGAACCTCCCGTGGGATGAGCTTGTTGAGGAAATCAAGAAATACGGCGTAAGGAACGCAATGGTAACCACATGCCCACCGACGGGAAGCGTTTCAATGATAGCAGATACCTCAAGTGGAATTGAGCCAATCTTTGCACTAGTTTACAAGAAGAGCGTCACGGTTGGAGAGTTTTACTACGTCGATCCAGTGTTTGAGGCTGAGCTTAAGAAGAGAGGACTTTACAACGATGAGATCCTTCAAAAGATAAGCGACAACTACGGTAGTGTTCAGGGCTTGGAGGAGATACCGGAAGACATGCAGAGAGTTTTTGTGACCGCAATGGACATTCACTGGCTTGACCACCTCTTGGCCCAAGCAAGCATCCAGCTCTGGCTCACCGATAGCGCAAGCAAGACCATAAACATGCCAAACGACGCAACCGTTGAAGACGTTAAGGCCGCTTACCTCCTAGCCCATGCCCTTGGATGTAAGGGAGTTACAGTTTACAGGGACGGAAGCCTGAGCGTTCAGGTGTACTCTGTGGAGGGCGAGAAGAAGAAGCGCGTACCGGCAAAGCCGAGCGAATATGCAAAGAAAATACTCAGAGAGATCGTTGAGAGTGAATCGTGGCTCAAAAAGTTCATCAATGTTGAGGCGATAATAGACGGCACCAACGGAAAAGAAGCACCGGCGTTTTCTTTGAGTATCTCAAGAGCCCAAAAACCAGTAGCAGAAACCATTAAGGAAAGAAACGTAAAAGACCTTCTTGGGGTAGCCTACTGTCCGGTCTGCTATGAAAAAGATGGAGAGCTCGTGGAGCTCAAGATGGAGAGCGGATGCGCCACCTGTCCCAAATGCGGCTGGAGCAAGTGTGTGATTTCTTGACCCTTCTTTTAAATTTCATTGTTTTAATAAGGGGCAAAGTTCTTCAAGCAATAGTAAATGTTGTATTATCGTTCCTGGATAAAATTTAAATATTTCAAAGTCGTATAGGTAGTGATATCAAAACCCTTGATGGGGATATTTATGCGGTTCCTAATAAGACTTGATGGGAAAAATTCCGAGTTTAAAGTCCCATACAACCACCAGCACTACCTCCAAGGCCTCATATACCGGAGGATTCAAAGAGTAAACCCCGGACTAAGCCTAAACCTCCACCGCCCAAAGGTTCCGAAGCTCTTCACGTACTCACTCTTCATGACCGAAAAAAGGAAGACAATTCCCGGAGAGAAGTACTTCATTGGGAGCGGCAAGGGTTTCTTCTACTTCTCCACGCCCATAGCGGAAATTGCTGAAGCCTTCATTGGTGGCCTCCTCCGGGAGCCGGAGGTGAAGCTCTGGGGCGAAGAGTTCTACGTGGAGGAGGTCAAGGCATTAGCGGAACCCGATTCTTACAGCGGAAAGACTTATTCTACACTCTCCCCAATTGCCGTCACGACTTTAAGGCCCGAGCTTGGGAGGCTCAAGCAGTACGACCTTTCTCCAACGGAGGAGGAGTTCTACAGTAACCTGAAGGAGAACTTGAAGGAGAAGTATGTTTTGCTTTATGGTAAGGCGCCGCCGGATGAGTTTGAGGTTAAAGTGTTCAAGGCTAAACCAAAGCGGTTTGAAGTAAAACCGGGCATTTTCCAGAGGGCCTGGCATCTGGTCTTCAAGGCTTATGGTGATGACGAGCTAATCAAAGTAGGTTATCAGGCCGGTTTCGGAGAGAAGAACTCGATTGGGTTTGGGATGGTGAAGGTTGATGGACGGAGGGCGAGGGTAAAGAGGGTATTAAAGGGAGGTGAGGAAAATCGGAAAAGAAAAGAAAAAGAATATGAAAAGACTGGATGAATTTTTAACTGGTTACAGAGGGGTGAATAGAGAACTGGAAATTCCAAGCAAAAACCGTCAAAAATTCTACTTTGAGGTACAAATATACCATGACTTTTGGATGGACAATGCGCTGGAGAACTTTTATCGCATTTTAAGCAACATTAAAGACGAAGTTGAAGGGTTAGAGTTAGAGGTGGAATTGTCACATGAAAAACTCTCTTTTGGCGTTGATGATTTTGAGGAATTTAAAAAAGCACTAATCCTGGAAATTCAACATAAATACAAAAACATGATAGTAATGAGCGAGAACAAAGAAACTGGGATAATAAAGGAAGTTAAAAAGGATTTTATTTTGCTCCAAGAGGGTAAGAAAGAGGGAGGAATAGTCAAACTGAAAGAAAAAGTTTATGACTGGAATGAGCTTCCAAAGATACTTGATATAGTATTTAATAGTGCGCAAAATGGGCAAAAGAGATGTATAATGTGTGGAAGGACTTACAAGAAGGGTTTTGAGCTAAAACAAGGGGTTTATCCTCTTGTGACAAAAACTAAGAGCCTAAGTGGTGTTAGAACACTAGGATCTCTCCCGGAATATCACAAAAATTTATGTCCTCTTTGCTACTTATTTGGAGTCCTCGAATGGACAGATGAAGCAATAGTTTATAGAACACTAGATAATGATATAGCTTACTTATTTTTACCTCTCTTTGAGAGTTTGAAGGAGCTCAACCTCTTCAAAGAATCCACACTTTACTCAGGTATATTAAACAGAAGCGGACGCTATACTAACTTGCTTGTGAAGCCCAACTCAGAAGAATACGAAAAGACTCCCGGTGAGTATACGACCCTTCTGGCATTCTATGAAAAGTTCATTCAAAATGCAAGCGAAAATGCATGCCAGAATTGGGCAGTTCTTCACATCCCGTTAGGAAAGGTCAAAAATGTCAAGCTCGAAACAATACGAGTTAGGGAAGGTATTCTAAGTGTTATAAATGAACTCATTCAAAAAGATCAATTGCCTTACCAGATGCTCAAAGGAGTATTCTTCAACACTAAAACAGAAAATGGGTATCAAGCGAATTGGGACTTTACAAACGAAGTTAGGGAAGGTTTAGCGAAAACTTTCCTTTTTGACAACTTTAGAGAATTTTCAAAACTCTTGCTTCCAAGAAAAGGGGGGTTTGTCAGTTTTTCATCCGAAGCTCGTGTTATTTTTGAGGAGTTAATTTACCTCTGGAGGTGGAGGAAGTTGGGGATACCAAAGGAAAAGCTCGATGTTATTAGAAGCGTAGGGAACATAGTGGCAAAACTGAGCCTTGAAAACCCATCTTTGCTTTACAAGCTGGATAGAACAAGGAACTTGGAAGAATTTTGGAGTGTTTTAAGAGAAATCTCAAGGAAGGTCGCTGGATTAAAGAAGGAAGAGCTTAAGGAGATAAAACCAACAGCACTTGACGACCTTGTAGTGCTAATCAAAGAAAACGAAAACATTTGGAAGGAGTTTAGGGATCTTTTAGTTGTTTATTCCTCAATGTATTTGGCTGTTAAAAAACTGAAGCAAGGGGGTGGGAACCCATGAAGGGTATTGAGATAGTATGGCTTTCTAAGACAGATTTAACTAACTTGAACTCTGGAGAAGGCGAAAGCAACCTAGTTGATATAAAAAAGTTCAAGAAAAATGGAGTTGAGTATCCATACGTATCGGGACAAGCAATGCGCTACTATCTAAAAGAAGCTATTAGACGAAACCTAGAAAAAGAGGAATTCATGTGCGTTCCAGACGATAAGGGAGAGCCCTGCGGAGAACCAAAGAAATGTATTGCTTGTGACTTATTTGGATTCATGAAAGCCGTAAAAGATAAAGGAGCCGAAACAAGGGTTTCTCCGGTGAAGGTTTCGCCAGCAATAGGATTATTACCGTTTGAAGACAATTCGACTCTAGACTTTCTCACAAGAAGGCACAGAGGTACCGAAAAAGCAGAAGGGGACATAGTAAATGTGGAGCTAGGGGTTAACATATACAAAGCGGGCATAGCTATTGATGTCCAAAGAGTTGGGGGAGAAGAGAAAATCGAAGACAGGCAAGTTAAAATAGAATACTTTATTGATGAGAAAGAGCGCAAAAAGAGAATCGCCAAAGTCATCAATGCATTAAGGTTCTTAACAGATTACTCTAAGCAAGCACGTCTTCTGACGGATTTCACTCCGGACTTCATCATTATAGCGTTCCAAGACATTTATTCTCATCGCCTACAGAAAGCAATAGAGTTCAAAGATGGAAGAGTTGATGTTGAGAGACTTAAAGCAGTTCTCAAGGACGTGAAGGAATATTCACCAAAAATCATTGTTGGAATCCTTCCAGGACTACTTGAAAATGAAACGGAGGTTAGAAATGTTTTTGATGAGTTAGATCTTGAAGTTAAAACTCCAGACATGGCAATAAAAGATGCCGCGGAATACTTAGAAGCGTCAAACCTCTAAGGTGCTTCCTATGCTCGGCTTGAAATTCAGAGTGGAAGGCTTATATTTCGTAAGCTTCAGAAAACCAACAACTACAGCAGTAGCTTTGACTTATACGATTCCCCCCTTTACTACCCTTCGAGGGTTAATCGCCAATGCACTGGGCTTGCCTCGGGACAGCTTCGAAGTCCAAGAATGGTTTAAAATAGGAATTAAACCTGAGGGGTACCCTCAGAGAAACCGGGAAATGGCAAAGCTTCTGAAGTTCATAAAAAGGGACAAAGAAACTCACTATTTACGGGCGTTCCCTTCGTCTCCTATGCACAAAGAATTCTTAGTAAGTCCACAATACAAAGTGTACCTTATTGGAGAGAAGAGCAAAATAACTCAAACCTACAAAGCCTTAAGAGACCCCCAGCGTCCCCTTTATCTCGGAACGTCAGATGACTTGATCGACATTGATACTATTGAGTTAGTAGATATTGAAAAAGTGCAAAGTGATGAGGTTTATAGCATTTTGGATGGCGTTTATGCTGGTTGCGCGATAGAGAACATCCCATATCGCTTTGTTCCCATCAGAGACAAAAAAGGCAGGATAAAAGAAGTTCATGTTGAGTACAAACTTGTTTCGATACCACGGAATTTTCCATATATCCTTGAGAAACCTGTGGAAGTGTGGAATTTTGATGGAGAATTTGTAAGGGTGATGTAAATTGAGTAGACCCCTTGAAGTCGAAATCTTGGGAACAGTTGAATTAAAGGATCTTCCAGAGTTTCTAGATTCAAAGGGAATCGTAATTAAGTATAAGGGACAACCCCTCCCAAGAATCTCTGAGTTGTCCTACGAAAAAATTCCTGTGAGGATAGAAGACAAAAATGGGATTTACTCAGAGCATTACATATATCGCTTACCGGGACTTTTTTATAAACACGTCCTGCTATGGATCAAAAAAGCGAAGTCTGAAAAAACAGGTTTTGATAAATTCTTTGCATTGTGGGTAGCTTTTAATTCGTTTTATAGATTTTATTACGAGCGTGTTAAACCCGAGGGCAAAGAAAGTGACGAAGATCGACTCAAGAAGCTTGTTAATCATTTAATAACAGAAGAAGAAGCAACTACTCTATTAGAGATGCTTTCGCCAAAAATTAAAAATATACTAAGGCATCCCGGCGAGATAAAGATTAATTGGGGCAGGAGAGACATCAAAGCAGAGCTACAAACAGAATTTGAGAAAGGAAACCTGAACAAACATACTTTTAAACTTCTTATTTTAACATTATATGGCATTAGAAACAATTTATTTCATGGCTATAAGGCCCTAACAAATGAGCAAGAGAAGCTGTTAGACACAGCATTTGATGTCTTACTTCCAATACTCTCCTTACTGCTTATTAAATACCTTATCTCCTATCATTCAGGTGACTCACATGCTTCTCGCGAAACGTGAAGGCAATGCATTCCAAACCCTTAATGGGCACACCTACGATGCTCTAAAAATCTACAAAGCATATCTGGAGCGAAACTTCAATGTTATTAAGCAGTTTTGTGATAGGTGGGGACTTGACGTCGAAAGATTCGCAAGAAATGTCTTTCTTGTGATTTATCTTCACGACGTAGGAAAGCTTACCAAAGAGTTCCAGGAGAATATAAAAGCGGGAAAGCACAGCAACGTTTATCCACACCCCCTTTATTCTCTATCAATTTTGAACAAGATTGAACTTGAAAACTTGCTTGAAGTTCCAATTGAGGAGCTTGCCATATTATCCCACCACTCCCAGCTTTATGACAACCTCTACAGTGATTTAGAGCATCAATTCAAGAATGGGACATTTTTATCCGAAGATATAAAAGCATTTTTGGAAAATGCAAAGATTGCTTACGAGGAACTTAATTTTTCAAGGTTTTTTAAATTTTCAGGTTTAACATTCTCGAGCATTCCCGAAAAAGCCAAACTAACGGAACTCTGGAAGCTTAGAAAAAGATTGTGGGTTGAAACAAAACGTTATATCAATACTCACAAAAAGGAAAGAGCAAAAATAAAATCAATCTTCTCATTTCTATTTGCTCTTTTACAGCTTGCTGATGATTATTCGAGCGCCTATTTTAGCGATTTTGCAAAAGGACGAGATGGCATCTTTGAATCAGTTTTGAAAAATCCAGAGATTTACGTTCCGAAGCTGAGCTTGGATGGCCCAGTAAAATGTATCTTTGGAGAATATACACCATATAAATTCCAAAAAGAACTTTACGAGAAATCTCCAAAATTTGCTATGCTATTCGCCCCATGTGGAAGGGGAAAGACTGAAGCAGCTCTACTTTGGGCACTTGGAGTTTTAGAAAATTACAAAAGGAATAAGATAGTTCTAGCAATGCCTACCCAAGTAACGAGCAACGCCATGTACGACAGGTTAGTTAAGCTATTCGGCAGAGAAAATGTCGGACTATTTCATGGAAAAAGCTTCATAAAGCTTGGAGAGTCCCTAGAAGAAGTTTCGGAAGAAGAGAAAGACCTAGAGGAAATTAAAAGCGAAAATTTTAAAGGAAACATATTCTTCAAACCAATAACTGTAACCACAGTTGATCACGTGATATATTCTTTTGTTCACGGCTTTAGTCAAGCTGATTTCGCTTTAGGAAATCTTCAGAATGCTGTAATAATCTTTGATGAAGTCCATTACTATGAAAAACAGACGTTGGAGCACATAATAACCCTCCTTGACATTTTAAGGGAAATGGACATTCCCCATTTGCTCATGAGTGGAACCTTACCAGATTTCTTAATTAAAAGACTTAAAGGATACGATCTTATAATTGACAGAGATGGACTTGAACATACGCCTTTCAAATTAGAATATCACAACAACATGCTTGTTTGGAAAGAGAATGGTGAGTGGAAAGTTAATGAAAAGATTATCAATGAGATTGTTGAGAACTACAAAAAAGGGGAGACACAGTTTGTAATTCTAAATACTGTTGAAAGAGCAAAACAATTTTATAAAGCACTAAAAGAAAAAATGTCAGCAGTTCTTTATCACTCTCAGTTTGCTTACAAAGACAGAGTTTTAAAGGAAAACGAAATTTTAGAACTTGAACAAGAGAGAAAAAGACTCAAAAAGCCTTATGTTCTTGTAGCTACGCAAGTAATTGAGGTTTCTCTTGATATATCTTCGGATATAATGTATTCTGAACTAGCACCACCTGATGCCCTTGGACAAAGAGCTGGCAGGTTACATCGGAAAGGAAAAACCTGGAAAGAGAACGGAAAAGAGTTTAAATTGAAAGTGTTCCTGCCGTATAATCAAAATCCTTATGAAGAAAACTTGATGCACACAACACTTAGCACTGTTAAGAAGTATGAGAAGCCCCTTAATTATGCAGATATAAAAGACTTTGTTGACGAGGTGTACAAGGACTACGAACTCAGAGTTCCAAGTGACTTAAAGAAGTTCTTTAATGAAGCGGTTCTCTTTGGAAGGCATTGGAGAGACATTGCAACCCCAGATGAGGAAGGAGTCTTTTTTAAAGTTAGAAGTGAGAAATACCAGAGATTTGATGTTGTTCCCTATACATACTTTGAGTTACTGGGAGAAGATGCGCTTAGAGTGGAATATCAAGCTAAAGTTCCGCTTCATTTGCTATTAAGGGAAGTTAAAGGAGGCAGCTTAGAACATTTTATTCCTTATGACAAGAAGAAAGCAAGAAAAACTAAGAGATATTGGCTTTGTAAATATCCCTATACTTATGAGATTGGATTTGATTACACAAATGAAATAGATGGGGATGAAATTTTGTGATTCATGGATAATAGGAATAGGAACTGTGGTGGTCTCTGATGGAGACCTATCCCGAAGACCATCTCCTAATCCGAGGTACAGAAATCAACTACCTCTTCATCTGTCCTACAAAGCTCTGGTATTTCTCAAAGGGCATCACAATGGAGCAAGAAAGTGAGTGGGTAGATTTGGGCAAATTCCTCCATGAGAAGAGCTATTTCGGAGAAGAAAAGGAAGTCCAGATAGGAAGCATAAAAATAGACTTCATCAAAAAAGGAGACATTATCGAGGTTCACGAAGTTAAGAAAGGCAGAACAATGGAGAAAGCCCATGAGATGCAGGCCCTCTACTACCTTTACTACCTCAAAAAGATCGGCATAAAGGCAAGAGCTATCATCAACTATCCCAAACTCCGGGAGACCAAAGAACTAACCTTAGACGGGAGAGAAGAAGAGGTTGAAGACGCAATAAAGGAGGTTGAAAGGATAACCTCTCTTTCCACCCCTCCAAAAGCGTTTAAATCAAAGAAATGTCGAAAGTGTGCCTACTATGAGCTCTGCTGGGTGTGATTGAGATGAGGAAGAAGTCCCTGACCCTGCTCTCTGATGGAACCCTTACGCGGAGGGAAAACACCCTCTACTTCGAGAACGCCCAGGGGAGGAAGCCCCTTGCCGTTGAGGGCATCTACGACATCTACATCTACGGCCACGTCAACATAAGCTCACAGGCTCTCCATTTTCTAGCCCAGAAGGGTATTGCAGTCCACTTTTTCAACCACTACGGCCACTATGATGGTTCCTTTTACCCGAGAGAGAGCCTTCACTCGGGGGATTTGCTCATCAAGCAGGCCGAGCACTACCTGAATAAAGAAAAAAGGCTTAAACTTGCAAAGCTTTTTGTTACTGGTTCGGCAAAAAACATGGAGCTCAACCTGAAGCGCTGGAGAATAAACGCTTCCTTCGAGGAGCTTCTAAAAGAGCTTGAGAGGGCGAGGAAAATAACAGAGGCCATGAATGTTGAGGCAAGGATAAGGCAGGAATACTATAATCTCTGGGACGAAGTTCTGCCAGATGGTTTTAAAATCGTAAAAAGAACTAGAAGACCTCCCGAGAATGAAATGAACGCCCTGATAAGCTTCCTGAACTCAAGGCTCTATGCAACCATAGTTAGTGAACTCTACAACACCCAGCTGGCTCCAACGGTGAGCTATCTCCATGAACCAAGCGAGAGGAGGTTCTCCCTTGCTCTTGACTTAAGTGAGATTTTCAAGCCGATAATTGCAGACAGAATAGCAAACAGACTCGTGAAGCAGGGGACAATAAAGAAGGAACACTTCAGGGAAGAGCTAAACGGTGTCCTGCTAACAAAGGAAGGTATGAAAGCTGTGATAAAGGCTTACAATGAGGAACTGGGCAAGAGTGTGAAGCACCCGAGTCTCGGAAGAAACGTCACGAAGCAGAGACTAATAAGGCTTGAGGCGTACAAGCTAATAAAGCACCTCGTTGGAATCAAGGAATATGAGCCGCTGGTGGCGTGGTTTTAAAGAGAAAGATAATACCTAGAGAATATCTTCCAGCGGGTTCTTTTCCACCCCTATTATTTCTCTCTGTGGCATTGAGCGGAGCTTGTAAATAACGATAGAATCCTCATCTTCGTCTATTAGCTCTTTTATCCCGGCTTTTATCCGCTCGAACTCTGCGAGTGTTATCTCACCCTCAAAAACGCTGTTCTGAACCCAGTGGAGGTACTGCCTGAGGAACTTCTTAACCTTGTTAACCCTATCAACGGCCACATCATATACAATAACCACGTACATGGCTTCACCGATATAGACTTTGGGCAGACTCTCTTTTATGTTTTTTGGAACCCTATCACGTTGAGAGAGCGTCATTTTTAATTTGTCCTTCTTGGAGAGAATTAAATGAAAAACTACCTTTTATAACGGCTTTGGAAGTCTTTAGTAACTAAAAGTTACTATCAGACAATGAGTTACAGGTTTTTGAGAGTTTTGTAACGAAATTTTTTCGAAATTTTGAAGAGAGCCGTCTGAGAGCTCTTTGAGTGCTCTCCCCTCGTGGAAATTTGACCTTTTTCGTTTTAAAG
>Ga0208664_100034_pt1 | contig 67928 bp, 74 predicted proteins | sample Wag42014_10_20_FD_187332 | JGI IMG/M metagenome (GOLD analysis project Ga0208664, IMG submission 187332) | Deep subsurface shale carbon reservoir microbial communities from Ohio, USA - Utica-2 Time Series 2014_10_20 (SPAdes) (version 2) ... | reverse complement strand
CGGATAAACTACAGTGCGGTTGGCTCTGGATATAGTTACATATCCGTCTTCCAAAGGTTGCCTGAGAACTTCCAGTACGCTTCGCTTAAACTCCAGTATCTCATCGAGGAATAAAATCCCATTGTGGGCTACACTTACTGCACCTGGTTTTACTTCTCTTGTCCCACCAATAATTGAAACATCACTGGAAGTATGGTGAGGTGCTATAAAAGGGTGGTGTACAACAAGTTTGCCTTTATCTTTAATCAGCCCGGCAACAGAATGTATCTTTGTTGTTTCTATTGCCTCCTCAACAGTCATCGGAGGGAGTATGGAAGGCATTCGCTTGGCAATCATTGTTTTCCCGCTGCCGGGGGAGCCAACAAAAAGAAGATTGTGCATCCCTGCTGCAGCAATTTCAGCAGCCCTTCGTGCAAAAAACTGCCCCTTGACATCGGCAAAGTCCAGCTCTGGTTTTTGTAGATTTTTAAAGTAGTCGTTGATATCGGTAACAAATCTTTCTTTTGTTAGGTTTCCGCTGAGAAAAGCGATAACTTCTGACAAATCTTCAAAACCAAATACTTCTGATTCTTTTACAATACTTGCTTCTTCCGCATTCTCAAGCGGCAGAATAACTTTCCTTATTCCAGATTTGGCAGCATCTATAACCATAGGCAGGACGCCGTTAACACCTCTCAATTTTGCATCCAGTGAAAGTTCTCCAATGATAAGCGTATCTTCCAGCTTTTTATCGATAATTCCGAATGCATTTAATAAGCCTACGGCTATGGGCAAATCAAAATGTGTCCCCTCCTTTTTAAAATCGGCAGGAGCCAGGTTTACTGTTATTGCATTAGCAAAGATATTATAGCCGAGGTTTTTTAATGAAGCTTTGACTCTTTCCTTGCTTTCTTTAACAGCGCCTTCAGCTAACCCCACCACAGTAAAAGAAGGCATCCCCATACTTTTAATGTCAACTTCGACGTCAACGCATAAAGCCTCGATACCTATCAGATGGGAACTGTTTATTTTGGCAAACATAATAAATCTATCACGAAAACTAATAAGTTAGTTTATCATTTAGGTAATACAGCTGGTACCCGTCGCTATTTCCAAATAAATTCTTAATATATGTTGCGCTGCTTACAATTGTGGTAAGAGGATTTTTATCTTCCTCGTAAAAGTAGAGTTCTGCATCCGGTATTCCTATTCTCTTTTTAAGATCTTCCACTACATCATAGAAATCACCTATCTCATCTATAAAACCCAGCTCTTTTGCTTTTTTTCCTGTTAATACTCTGCCATCCGCATATTTTTTCAATAGGCTCTTGTCTATGTTTCTTGCTTTAAGTATATCGCTGATAAAGCTTTGATAAACATCGTCAACAGTATCCTGAAGTAGCTGTCTTTCTTCATCCGTCATTTGCTTACCGGATGCACCTATATCTTTGAATTTACCGCTTTTTATCGTCTCAAATTTTATGCCAATTTTATCATAAAGTTTCCTGAAATTGGAAAATTTCATGATCACCCCTATGCTCCCCGTCATTGTCCCATCAAGTGCATAGATTTTGTCTGCAGCTGATGCAACATAGTAGCCTCCGGAAGCTGCAAGTGTTCCCATGCTCACATAAAAAGGTTTGCTGATTTTTCTTATAATTCTGTAGATTTCCTGACTGGGAGCCACAGCACCCCCCGGTGAGTTTACTCTTAAAATGTACCCTTTTATCTTGGGATTATCTTCAAATTTTCTGTATATTTTTAAAAATTTCTCTGAATCCAATATGATACCGTCCATATTGATAACAAGAATTTTTGGTGAGGAAAAATTTTGTTCACCAAATGATGTGAAATTTGCCAAAGAGGCTATAAAGAAAAGAAAAACAAAAATAACCAAAGCTATGCTGAAAAGTTTTCCAAAAATTTTTTTAACTGCCACAAATTCTCCCTGCTCTGTATTTAAACAAACTTAATTTAATATAACAAATAAGTATACAATATAAATAACCAAAATGTAAACAGAGTATATGGAAAGGTGCCCCACTTTCAGCCGTGCGTACTTATCCTGATTAATCCCCAGCAGTGTTATAGCTATAAGTATTGTTCCTATTAATCCTGTAACAAGATGCGCCGGTTCTACAAATTGAAAGACATTACCTTTAACATAAAAAATATCAACAAAAGGAATGACGAACATGTTAAATACATTTGATCCCATAAGATTGCCGATTGCCATGTTAGCAGCCCCTACTTTTAAAGCTCCGTAACATGAGGATAATTCCGGCAGACTTGTTACCAGAGCCAGCAGCAGAGAACCAACAACAGTTTGCCCAAGTCCTGTGATTATAGCGACCTGGTCGGCACTTTTGCTTAAAATCAAACCAGCAAAAACTATTATAACAGCGTTCAGAAAAAAAAGAAAATAAGCTTTGTTCAGAGGTATATTGTCTGTTTTTATGGCATCCGGTGCAATATCAAGGCTGGATGTTTTATATGCGTTATAAACCGATACAAAAAAAACGATTATAATAATAATGCTCAACAGATTTATCCAGCCAATATTGGGAAAGTCCATTAAAAATCCCAGAAAAGTTATTGACATTATAAGGATACCGTAAATGCCTGAGACAATATTTGAAAGGCTGACATCCCTGAAAATGGAGCCTTTTAGGAACATGAAATCCAGGAGAAAAATAATAAAAATATTGAAAATGTTTGAGCCGTAAACGTTTCCAAAAGCAAGATCCGGCGAATCCACTACGGTTACAGATCCAATAGAGGAAATCAGCTCCGGCAGACTGGTAAAAAGTGCCAGCATAGTGATGCCTATAAAACTGTTGTCCCAGCTTTGTTTTGACGGCTATAATGTCTCCGTATTCAGAGAGTTTCAGCCCAGCTATTACTACAATGGCCGCCGAAGCGAAAAATAAAAAAAAATACAGCATTTACTGTGCTTATTTATCTATATTTTTAATCTGGTCTTTTATTAGATTACCCAGACTAAAGGATGTGTCCTCTGCATCAAACTGTTTCAGATATTCCTTAACTTCTCTTTTTTCTGAATCTGCTTTGTATTTTTTGATGGATAACATTATATTTCTTTTGCGTTTATCTATCTTTGTAACCACAGCTTTTACGGTGTCACCGACGTTAAAGTTTTCTTCAGGCGTTTGCTTGTCAATATCCAACTCTTTTGAAGGGATAAATCCCTTAAGGTCTCTGGGTAGCTTTACTTCTATGCCTTCTTTCATGACACCGGATATTTCCGTTTCCACAACCTTACCTTCCGGTAGTATTTTTTCAACTTCTTTCCATGGGTCTTTTTCAAGCTGCTTGATACCTAAGCTGATTCTTTCTCTTAATGGGTCAATTTTTAATATTTTGGCTTCTATTTCATCCCCAATACTATATAGACTATTTAAATCGTCTATATTTTTTGTCCACGAAATATCATTTTTTCTTATCAGTCCGTCAATCATGGCACCGAAATCCACAAACAATCCGAAATCTGTTATATTGACGATTTTCCCTTTGACAACGGAGCCCTCCGGATGCTTTGTTTTTAATGTATTCCATGGATTCTCAGTTAACAGTTTGAGTGAAACTACTATTTTTTTATTCTCATCATCATAGTCCAAAATTTGTCCTGAAGCCCTGTCTCCGTTATTTAGCTGGACTTTTGCAGATTTTACCCACGAAAGCTCATCATTGGGAATAATAGCATCCACACCTGGCTCAATTTCAAGTATATATCCCTTACGTTTCTTTGTTACCACTGTTCCTTCAACGCTACTTCCAACCGGATATTTCTCCCGCACTTTCAGCCATGGATCCTCTGTTAGCTGTTTCATACCTACTTCCACTTTTTTTGCTTCATAATCCACATTAATTACCTGAACTTCCACAGGATCATCTATTTCAAGAATTTTTCCCGGATGTTTTACCACACCCCAGTTTATATTGTTTTTATGAAGAAATCCGTCCACAGGCCCCAAGTTAACGAAAGCACCGTAATTCTTGATTGTTTTCACAGTACCTTTTATGGTTTCGCCTTCCTTTACTGAATTAAAAAATTTGTCTTTTTCCTCTTCCTGTGATTCAATAAGATACAGTTTTCTTGATACGAGGGCGGTTTTGTTGCGTTTATCAAGTTTTAATATTTTGCAGTTGAATACTTTATTCAGGTAGAATTCAGGTTTTCTGGTTCTGTTTCTAAGGTCAATATGATTATTCAGAATAAATACATTTACTTCACCAAATTTTCCCTGAAACCCTTTATCGTTAGAGTTCACGATTTTAACTGCTATGGGTTTTCCTTTTTCGTAAGCCTCATTCAACTCCTGCCAGTTTTCCTGGAATTCCAGCATTTTTTTGGAAAGTCTTACATGCCCCCCACCCCCGGATTCGGCCGCTATAACTGCTTCCACTTCGTCACCGACATTTATTTCCGGCTCGCCTTTTTCGTTATAAAATTCGGAGATATCAATGATACCTTCAGTTTTAAAACCGATATTCACAAGTACATCATTACCGTTAATCTGCACCACATTGCCTTTTACTATATTTCCTTTAGTAGGGGTGGCAAGTGTCTCTTCCAGCATTGATTCGAAAGTACTCATGTCGGCTTCATAGTTTTCATTGTTCACATTATTTTCCTGCATTGTTTACCTCATTTATATATTCTATGACATCTTTTATCAAAAAATCAGGGGTGCTGGCTCCAGCTGTTATACCTACGCTATTTATATTGTCAAACATATCTTTACTCAATTCCGCGGATGTTTCAATATGGAATGTGTTTTCACATAATTTTTTGCAAATCTTATATAATCTTGTTGTGTTTCCACTGTTTTTACCTCCAATGACTAACATTAAGTCAACAGACTTTGCAAGCTTTTTTGCCGCATTTTGTCTTAAAGTTGTGGCATTGCATATTGTATTTACTACTTTTAGGTGTCTTGTTTTTGACTCCAAAGCGGCTTTGACTCTTTCAAAAGTGTCCTTATCCTGTGTAGTCTGTGCTATTAAACCTATTTTTTCACCTGCTGAAATATTTTTTATTTGTGATTCATCAGAAATTATAAAATAGTCATTTTCAATATAGCTGACAATACCTTGTACTTCCGGATGGTCCCTTTCTCCCAATACAATCACTGTATAACCGTTCCTTGAAAGTTTTGCTGCCTCTTCATGTGCTTTATTGACAAAAGGGCATGTTGCATCAACAATATCCACTTTGTTTTTCTTCAATGTTTCGTGTACGTCTTTTGTTATGCCATGGGATCTTAAAACGACAGAGTCCTTTTCACCAAGCTCTTCAGGTGTTTTCGCCACGCCAACACCTGATTTCTCAAATTTTTGTACCACCTGAGGGTTATGAATAATGGGCCCTAACGTACTGACATTGGTCTTTATTTCAGCCTGCTCTTCCACTATGTTGATTGCTCTTTCCACACCAAAACAAAAACCAGCATATTCAGCAATGTATATTTTCACAGTTTTATCCCTGCAGTGATATTGTTTTCAAAATTAATATTTGCTTTTTATTATATCAAAAATTTCGTCAACAACCTTTTCAATGCTTTTGTCTGTTGTATCTATTTCCACAGCGTCAGAGGCTTTTTTTAGCGGAGCCAGATTTCTTGTTGAGTCTGTTTCATCTCTTTTGATAATATCATTTTTGACATCTCTCAGAGATATTTCTGGGTATATTGATTTCAGTTCGTCGAAACGGCGTTTAGCCCTTTCCTGAACAGAAGCTGTCAAAAAAATCTTTATTTCTGCATCTGGTATTACAACAGTTCCTATATCTCTGCCGTCCATTACCACACTTTTTGAGGATGCCAGTTTTTGTTGCTTTTTTGTAAGTATTTCTCTGACTTCTCTAATGGAAGCAATGTGGCTTACTTTTGCAGAGACCTCAGGTGTTCTTATTGCCTCAGTAACATCCATGGTTTCTCCGTTGATATGCAGCTTTAGTCTTTGGCAATCCTCTTCCCATTCAAAATCCATTTCGAGACTCTTTATCTGCTCTATAAGCTCTTGATGGCTTAAATTTTTCAAAATGGCTATATATGTACATGCTCTGTACATAGCACCAGTATCTATATAAACATATCCGGTTTGTCTTGCTATGATTTTTGAAATAGTACTTTTACCACTGCCAGCAGGCCCGTCTATGGCAATCCTGATCAATAATTTACCTCGATGTTTTCAATGTTTGAAAGGAAATCAGGAAACGATACATCAACACTGCTAATGTCGTCAATAGGAATATTACCGAACCGCTTTGAAAGAAGGATATTTATCATTGCAATTCTATGGTCATCAAATGACTTCAATGTGCAGTCCGTTTTGACTTTTTCAAGGGGATAAACCTTGAGCCCGTCTTCAAATTCATCTACGCGGGCACCCAGACTTTTCAGGTTATACACCATAGCTTTAATTCTGTCTGTTTCTTTTATTCTTAACTCGCCGGCCTCCCGGATTTCCACCGGAGTTTCTGCAAAAAGTCCGAGTGCTGCAAGTACAGGGCATTCGTCTATGATATTTGCTATAATGTCACCAGAGATTATCCCACCTTTAAACGGTTGATTTTTTATGTATATATCCCCATAGCTTTCACCTGTACGGCTGTTTTTTACGTCTGTTTCAAAATTAACACCAAATTTTTTCAGTACATCCAGCATTCCGGTACGGGTTTTATTTAATCCTACATTTTTTAAAATGATTTCACTGTTTTCAAATATTAATGCAGCTGCTACAAAAAATGCAGCTGAAGAAAAATCCCCCGGGACAAAAATATCAGCGGCCTTTAACCCGATGCCTCCTGAGATTGTTGTACTGCCTTTTTCAGACGTTATATTGCAGCCAAACTGCTGTAACATCAGTTCCGTATGATTTCGTGTGGGTACTTTTTCGTAATATGTGCTTATATCTCTAATCTGAGCTGCTGCCAATAAGACAGCACTTTTTACCTGGGCACTTTTTACCCGTGCCTCCAGATTGCCCCCGGACATTTCAGAAGGTAAAATACATATCGGTAACAGTTTGTTGTTATTTCTTCCGTAAATACGGGCATTTAATTCAGACAGCGGTGTGATAACCCTGTCCATTGGTCGTTTTTTTAAAGAATCATCACCTGTTAGAACAAAAAATTTTTTTCTTGGAGCCAGGATTCCTGTAATAAGACGCACAGTCGTTCCGGAGTTTTCACAGTCTATAATATCCCGGGGCTCAATAACCTTTTCGTAGCCTTTTGATGAAATTGCGTATCCATTTTCTTTTTTTTCCGCATTAGCGCCGAGTTTACATACAGCATTCAATGTGCTCAGTGTATCCCTTGATTCTAATGGGTTTTTGATAAGGCTTTTACCTTCAGCCATAAGGGCTAATAAAAAAGCTCTGTGAGTAATAGATTTATCCGGAGGTACTACAATCTCACCATTAATGGATTTAATTCTGTTAAATTCAATCATAAAGACACTGCCTGTACTTACTTATTTGTTCTATTTTACTGTATACTGCTCTTTTATCGCAGTTTTTCAGATCGGTTCGCCAGGATTTCAGTAGATTAATATAGTCATCAATTAGTGTTAACAGGTTACTTTTATTGTCGATAAATATATCGCTCCACATTGCAGAATCGCTCGCAGCTATTCTTGTGAAATCCTTAAATCCACCACCGGTGTATTCAAATAATCCTTTATCTTTACTTAAAATCATTTCCATAAGCAAAAAAGAAATCATATGGGGAAAATGACTAACTGCACCGAATACATAGTCATGTTTTTCAGGGTTGATTAGCTTGACTTTCATGCCTATTTGCTCGTGAAGTTTCCTGAGGTTATCAATATCTGTTTCATTTTGTGATTGGATTAGCATGTGGTAAGCATTATTTAAAATTGATGGATCAGAATTTTTAAAGCCTGATGTCTCTTTACCGGCAATAGGATGACCTCCGCAAAACCTGAGGCCTAATTTCTCAGCTTTTCTGCAAATGGAAGTTTTTGTGCTGCATGCATCAGTGACCAATTGGGTTACTTTTCGTTCTGCTAAATGTTCCAACAGCTCTAATGCTGTGTGCACAGGGGTTGCAATATAAATAAAATCGGTACCAAATTCCAAAAATTCACTGATATTATCTGTCAATCCTTCAAATATATCGGTTTCAACTGCATCCCTTAGGGTGGTCATATCATTATCCAGACCGAAAACCTTCATCCCTGAATGCCTGAAAGCTTTGGCCAGAGAGCCGCCTATAAGTCCCAGGCCAATTATCCCAACAGAGCGAAACATCACTCCTCCAGATGTTTTTCAAGGGTTGCAGAAATTATTTTGATACGTCTCATTAACGTTGTAAATTCGTCAGGAGTTATGGACTGGTCCCCATCGCTCATCGCTTCCGCTGGATTAGGGTGAACCTCTATGATTAGTCCGTCAGCACCGGCGGCAACGGCAGCCTGAGCCATCGGAAGTATACAGTCCCGCCTACCCGTGCCGTGGCTCGGATCTACTATGATAGGTAAGTGTGAAGTATTTTTGATGACGGGAACAGCTGAAAGATCCAGAGTGTTGCGGGTCTCTGTTTCAAAGGTTCGTATACCCCGTTCACAGAGGATAATATCCATATTCCCTTCCGAAGCTATATATTCCGCTGCCATAAGAAACTCTTTTATCGTTGCGGATAAGCCTCTTTTAAGCAGAACAGGGTGACCTGATTTGCCTACTTCCTTAAGCAGTCTGAAATTTTGCATATTTCTGGCGCCTATTTGTATGATATCGGAATATTTACAAACAAGGTCAAGATCCCTGGGATCCATTAGTTCTGTAACCACAAGCATATTTTTGGAATCCGCCGCTTCTCTCAGGTATTTAAGCCCTTCTTCCCCCAAACCCTGAAAGGCATAAGGAGATGTCCTGGGTTTGAAAGCCCCTCCCCGTAAAACTCTTGCACCGGCGTCATAAATTTTGTCTATAATTTCAAAGAGCATTTCACGGTTTTCAACGGAACAGGGACCGGCCATTACCATGGTATGCTTTCCGCCAATCTTTATATCTTTTATGTTAATTACCGAATTTTCTTTTTTGAAATCTTTGCTAACAAGTTTATAAGGTTTTAGTATAGGAACGACTTTTTCAACCCCGGGCAGCGAAGATAAAGGCCTGTCCCTCAAAAGTCTTTCATCACCGATAGCTCCAATTATTGTTCTTTCCTCACCTTCTGAAATATGTGTTTTAAATCCCAGGTTGGAAAGCCTGTCTATGACAAATTCTAAGTTTTCTTTGGTAGCTTCAGGTTTTAAAACAATGATCATTGTGTACCTCCAAGTACTTTATTCAATTTATCTATGAAAATTTTATTTTGCTCAGGTGTTCCGATTGTGACCCTTATATATTCTTTTAAAGCTTCACCAAGAAACCTCACAATCACACCTTCCCTGAGGAGTTTGTTAAAAATTTTTTCTCCGTCGCCAACATTAACAAGTATAAAGTTTGCCTGGGTTTCCACATATTTTAACCCCAGTTTCTTAAATTCAGTATAAAGGTACTTTTTACCTTCCCTGTTATTCTTTATTGATTTTCTGAGAAAATCTTTATCGTCAAGTGCAGCTTCAGCTGCTATTTGCCCTGCCATGTTCACATTAAAAGGTTGCCTTACCCTGTTTAGCATATCAATAGCTTCTTTGTCGCCGATGGCATACCCCACGCGAAAGCCGGCAAGCCCGTAAGCTTTTGAAAATGTCCGCATGGAAATGAGGTTTTTGTATTTATTTATTAGCCTGAAAGTATTGGGAAAATCGTGTGCGTCAACATATTCCACATAAGCTTCGTCAAGTACTACTATAGTGTTTTCGTTAACAAATTCCATGAAATCTTCCAGCTGTTCTGCCGAGATATATGTCCCTGTAGGGTTGTTGGGATTTGCCAGGAATACTATTCGGACTTTTTCATCCATATTTTCTTTTATTTTGTCAAAATCCACATAAAAGTCATCTTTTACTTTTATCCATTTGCATTCTATACCGGCTGCTTTTGCTATGATTCCGTATACACTAAAACTGGGAAAATATGATAATATCGAATCCCCTTTTTTAGCAAATGTCCTTATGAGCAACTCAATTATTTCATTGGAGCCTGTGCCGAATAACAGCCTGTCAGGATTCACCTCCAAAAGAGAAGAAAGTTTACGTCTAAGATAAAAAGCATCTCCGTAAGGATAAAAATTCATTTCATCCAGATGTTCTATCACAGCTTTTTTAGCAAGCTCGGGAACGCCAAGAGAATTTTCATTTGATGCAAGTTTAATAGCTTCAGAAATCCCCAGTTCCCTCTCTAATTCTTTTACTGGTTTGCCCGGTTTATAAGGAATCAGCTCGTTTATATCTTTTCCCGCAAGTTTTCTGAAATCTGTCATTTTTCCCCCTTTGGATATGAACCTAAAATTTTGAAAAAAGACACATTGGAAGCAAAATTATCTATCGCCTGTTTTATCTTTTCATCACTTATATGTCCGTCTACGTCAACATAAAACACATACTCCCATGTTTTCAGCTTGGAAGGACGGGATTCTATCTTTGTCATGTTTATGCCTGCTTTGGCGAAGGATTTAAGAGCCGCATATAGGGATCCGGCTTCATGTGTGACGGAGAATACAATGGATGTTTTGTCGCTGCCTGTTTTTTCAGGCTTAACGTCACCGATGATTAAAAATCTTGTAAAATTACTGGAAAAATCCTCTATCCCTCTATTCACCACTTTTAAAGAATATACGATTTCTGCCATTTCAGAGCCAATCGCAGCACTGGAAGCATCCTTTGAGGCTATTTCAGCCGCTTTTGCTGTTGATTCCACTTCAAATATCTGTATGTGAGGCATATTTTTATTGAGCCAGTTTCTGCACTGGGCAATAGCATGAGGATGTGAGTAAATTCTTTTTATGTCCTCAGCTAACCCTGTTTTATTCATTAAATTATGGTTTACTTCAATAAATATTTCGCCACAAATATTTAGATCGGAATCCATGAACATATCAAGAGTGTGGTTAACCACACCCTCAAGGGAGTTTTCTATAGGAATTACACCGTAATCAGCCCTTTTCTTTTCAACATCTTCAAAAACCTCAGGAATGCTTCTGGCAGATATCATTTTTGAAGATAACCCAAATTGCTTGATTGCCGCAAGGTGGGTAAACGTTCCTTCAGGACCCAAATATGACACCTTTTGCACTTCTTCCAGTGAAAGAGAGGCAGAAATAATTTCCCTGAAAACACTTCTTAGTGCTTCCGAAGGAAAGGGGCCGGGGTTGTTTTTCATCAGTCTGTTATAAATAGCTTTTTCTCTTGAGGGGACATACAGGGGCCGGTTGGCTTTTTGCTTAATCTTGCCTACTTCAATAACGCATTCTGCACGTTTGTTAAGTAAGTCAAGTATTTTGTCGTCAATATGGTCTATCTGCTGGCGCAGCTCTTCCAATCTTTTCATAGAGGAACTTTTTAGCAGAAAGTTAAAAAATATTCAACTTTTTTTAGTCATATTAGCCTCACTGTCTGCAAATATTTTATAAATGCTAAAATTTTGGGGTGATATCAAAGTTTATAAAGACTTTTCTTTTTACCAGGATTGTGCTAATTAAAAAAAATGCAATTAAATATAAAAACAGCACAAATATTCCTTATTTTTATTGCCGCAGCTTTAGTCATTATATTGCCTATATATTTTTATTATGCTGGCAGTGAAGATATTTACTTCATAAGTAAAGAATCACTGGAAATTCATCCACTACCTCACTTTGTCAATCCACTTAAAGAGGATACCGGAAGAGCTTTGGATGCCCTTGAATATTTAAAAAAAAATCCTGATAATAAAGATTTTTTTACAGAAGTTCCTGAGAGTATAAGCTTTGAATCTATCTCTTTTGAAAATGGCAGTTGTAATCTTGTTATTTCTTTTGGCATTCCGGATGCTGCATTGGGCAGCTTTCATGAAAGCAGAATGCTTCTTACCGTTTTTAAAACAATAAAATCAATAAATCCTTCAGTAAAGACTTTCCGTATAAAAGTTGAAGGGGAGAATAATCCGTTTAATCACATAAGTACAGATTTTTTGATGAAGCTTGAAAATGATAATATTATCGTAACTAATTGATAAGATTTGGCTGTGGAGAGGATAATCCTCCTCAGCCAAATCTCAGTTCAGTTTTTTAGTTTGGCGGTGATGCCAGCAACGTGTCTCCCCTGAAAACGAGCGATTTTTAATTCATTTTCAGAAGGCATTCTGGAGCCGTCTGCGTCTGCAAGTGTTGATGCGCCGTAAGGGGTACCGCCGGTTATTTCTTTCATATTGAGGAGCTCTCCGCAACTGTAAGGTACACCTACTACAACCATTCCGTGATGAAAAAGTACAGTGTGAAAGCTGGTCAATGTAGTTTCCTGCCCACCGTGTTGAGTCGCAGTGGATGTGAATACGCTCCCAACTTTTCCCACAAGTTTTCCCTGCAGCCATATTGAGCTTGTCTGGTCCAGGAAATTTTTCATTTGTGACGCCATGTTTCCAAAACGTGTGGGTGTGCCGAAAATTATAGCATTTGCTTCCGGTAACATTTCAGGAGTTATTACTGGGATATTTGTAAAGGCTTTTTTTGCTTCCGCAGCCCCCGCATTTTTTAGCTGCTCATCACTCATAAGTTCAGGCACCTGAAAAAGGCTTACTTCAGTATTCTCTACCTCTTTAGCACCTTTAACTACTTCTTCAGCCATTTTGTAAACATGTCCGTACAGACTGTAAAAGACAACATAGATTTTGCTCATATAAACCTCCTTTTTGATTCTTTAATTAATTTACTTTATTTATAAAATAATACAATGTTTAACTTAGATAGATTCTAAAAAACACTGTTGATTTACAGGTATTCTCATGTTAAAATTTAAGAAAAATTAAGGAGGAAGTTTAAATGGCTAAAAGTTTAAAAGGCACAAAAACACTTGAGAATTTAATGAAAGCTTTTGCCGGCGAATCTCAGGCACGTAACCGTTATACGTATTTTGCAGCTGTTGCCAACAAGGAAGGCTACAGGCAGATTGAAGGAATTTTTCTGGAAACTGCAGAGAATGAAAGAGAGCATGCCAAAAGGTTTTACAAACATATTGTCGAAAATCTTGGCCTAAATGAGCCTATTCCGGTTGAAATTACAGCGGAATATCCTGTTTCACTTGGTAATACATACCAAAATTTAAAAGCAGCTGCGGCCGGGGAAAATGAGGAACATTCGGATCTCTATCCAACGTTTGCCAAAGTTGCCGAAGAGGAAGGTTTTCCGGAAATTGCCCACCAGTTTAGAAAAATTGCAGAAGTTGAAGTTGCTCACGAAAAACGATATTTGAAACTTGCTGAAAATGTAGATAAAGGAAAAGTATTCAAAAAAGAGAACAAGACTCTCTGGAAATGCAGAAACTGCGGGTACATTCATGAAGGCAGTGAAGCTCCTGCAAAGTGTCCGGCTTGCGCTCATCCCATTGATCATTTTGAACTATTGGCTGAAAATTACTAATATAAAAGCCCTCTTGAAGAGGGCTTTTATTATATATTTATCTGCACGTCATATTTTTGCTTTAATTCATTAATCTTTTCATCAAGTTTGTTTTTGGTTTTTTCCTCTACTAATATCTGTTCCACCTCATCTTTAACTTCATTGAAAGATAGTTGTTTTTCCTCTTTTTTATCTTCCACTTTCAGAATATGATATCCGAATTTGGTTTTAAAAGGCTCACTTACTTCTCCGATTTCAGTGGAAAAAGCTTTTTCCTCAAAAGAGGGAACTGTTGTTCCTCTTGTTATATAACCTAAACTGCCTCCATTTTGAGCACTTCCGTCTTCAGAATATTCTTTGGCCAGTGTACTAAAAGATTCTCCGTTTTTTACCTTTTTATAGATTTCGTTAATTTTTTCTTCCGGTTTATCATATTTTCCGTTCTTGCCGGAAAGTATGATAATGTGTGATACCTTTACCTGCTCTTTCTGCTGAAAATCGCTTTTATTGTTTTTGTAATATGTTTTCATTTCACTTTCGCTGACTGTTACCTCTTCCTGGATATTGTTTACATATTGATCCAGAAGAATATTCTTTTTTAAACGGCTAACAAGTTTTTCTTCATCCATTCGATTTTGCTGTAGAGCTTGCTGATACTCCTCTTCCGTTTCAAACTCTGATTTAATATTTGATATTTCGTTGTCAACGAGCTCATCCAGGTTCTCAGGTTCGTTTTTTGATGATTCTAATAATAGCAGTTCCCTGTTGACCAGATTTTCCAAAACTGATTTTCGTGCTTCAGCCAGCTGAGGAGAGTTTAAATCTATTTGCCCCTCAGGAATACCGTTTTGTCTCATTACATTTACGAGAACATCATTAACTTCGCTCATGTAAATTTTTTTGTTTCCCACAACAGCGGCAACATCTTCATTGTTCTGCGCTGTTACGACTGATGCGAATAACAGACAAACCGCAGCCGCCAAAAAAGTCCTAAAAACGTTCATATACTACCTCTCTTATATATTTTGTTCCCACAATGATATATGATTTTTTCAAGAGTTCAATAAAAGAAAAAAATAATTTAACGTGTTTTTATAATTTGTTTACATTATTTTAACAACTTTATAACAAATTTGACTTAAAAATAGACAACGTATTGAGTATTTGTTTGGAAAAATATATAATACTTTATAAATAATTCGGAGAGATATATGAAAAAAATAGAAATGGAGTACCTTGAACTGAAAAAGATGTTAGCAAAAATGAGTCAGCTTTCCACTTCCATGATAGAGGATTCTATTGTTTCACTTGTGGACAGAGATTCCACATTGGCAGAAGAAGTCATAAAACGTGATGATGAAGTTGATGCATATGATACGCAGATAGACGAATTTTGTCTTAAAGCGCTGGCTTTATATGAGCCCAAAGCAGTGGATTTAAGATTTATAACAACAGCACTCAGAATTATTGTTGATCTTGAGAGAATAGGCGATCATTGTGTAGAAATTTCCAAAGAAGTTATAAAATTAAATCAGGTCCCACCGATAAAACCTTATATAGATTTACCCAAAATGGCTGATTCGGCTTCGTCTATGGTAAAAAATTCTGTCACAGCATATTTTAATAAAGATGTTAAACTTGCGTTCAGTGTGATTAAAAAGGATGATTATATAGATAATTTACACAGCCAGATTTTACGGGAGCTGATTACTTATCTTGCAGAAGATATAAGGAAAACCAAGGGTGCTATTTCACTGATGTTTATTACCCGTAGTTTGGAGCGTATAGCTGATCATGCCACCAATATTGCTGAGTTGGTGTATTTTATGGTTACCGGCAAAATAATCAAACACACCTTTTTTGACGATAATGATATTGAAGAGTTACTCGGAGAATCTGATGAGTAAAATATTGCTAATAGAAGATGAAGATTCGTTAAGAGAAATTATAACATTTAATTTGAAAAACGAAGGGCATGTTGTAATCGATACAGATAATGCCAATGATGCTTTAATTATTATAGAAGAATTTGTTCCTGATTTGATTTTACTTGATATTATGCTACCGGGGCTAAAAGGGACACAATTCCTCAATCTAATAAGATCAAATTCCAAATATTTGGATGTACCTGTTATTATAATTTCTGCCAAAAGCAGTGAAAATGATATTGTAAACGCCCTTGAAGCAGGTGCTGATGATTATCTGACAAAACCTTTCAGCATAAAAGTTCTCATTGCTAAGGTTAAGGTTCTTATGAAGCGTTCTCCTCATGCAAGGGATAGAAAAGTTATTGAGTATGACAACCTTGTTGTTGATGAAAATGATTACCGGGTATTTTGCGATAATGCAGAAGTTACACTGACACACAAAGAATTTGAACTGCTTTTGCTATTTCTGAAGCATCCCAAAAGGGTGTTCACCAGAAATCAGCTTTTGAGTACAGTTTGGGGATACGATTCTGATGTATATACAAGAACTGTGGATTCTCATATCTCTTCTTTGAGAAAAAAATTAGGGAAAAAAGGAAATATTATCAAATCCATCCCTAAAATAGGCTATAAGGTTGAATAGATAATGCAAACGTTTGTAAAATTTTTTCTTCTTATCACATTACCCATTTTTATTACTTTAATATTTAGCTTCTTTTTTATACAAAAAACTGTGAGCGGCGAAGCGAGAAATCAGCTGCTACAGGATACTAAACAGAAATGGACTATAGCCAGTGAAGATTTCATCGATGTAAATGAAAGAGATACCGCTATTTATGAAAAATATTCGAATATTTCTGAGGAAACCTCCTTGCGGTTTACCCTTATTGACAAATCGGGGCGGGTCCTGATTGACTCTGACGTAGGCTACAGCGAAATTCAGCATCTTGATAATCATGCAAACAGACCAGAAATAAAAGCTGCCTACGCAAAGGGAGAGGGCAGCAGCATCAGATACAGCAAAACTGTTAATGAAAAATTATTCTATTTTGCCAAAACGTTGCCTAACGGAAATGTCCTGCGATTAGCATATCCGCTTTTTTATCTGACAGAAATTGAGAACAGTATCAACCTTCAAATGAGTATTGTTTTTGCTGTTTTAACAATAACAATCGGTATTATTGCTGCCTTGCTTGCAAGAAAATTTTCCCTCCCGATTCAAAAGCTTAACTATATTGCAGATAATATTGAGGATGGAAAAACGAATATTCATTTCCCAAGGTTTCGAGATGCTCATATGGCTAAAATAGCTTCTTTGATTTATAAAATCTATAATGCTATGCTGCAGAAACAGAATACTATTAAAAATGAGCAGGAAAAATTAAAGCTGATTTTTACAGTGATGGATGAAGGTATCATTTTAACTGATTTGGATAATAATATTATTCATGTAAATGACAGTTTTCTTGAGCTTTTTGATGTTAATTTGAAAATAGGTGACAACCTCCACAAAGCACTGAATGATGCTGAGTTAATTAACTTCTTTGATGATATCATGCAAAAAGATAATATAAAAAGAACACAGATACCTTTTAGAGAAAAGGTTTTTGAAGTGTATCTGAATACGCTGGATAGTCAAAAACTTGTTATTATTCACGATATTACCGGACGCATAAAATATGAATTATTCAAAGCTGAGCTGACCGGCAACATTTCTCATGAATTAAAAACACCTATTTCTATGATTATGAATTATGCCGAAACTCTGATTAGTAACGATAGCTTGGATACTAAGACCAGGAAAAAGTTTTTGCAGACAATTTATTCTTCATCCAACAGGTTGAATGAATTGATTAATGACATAGTGGAACTTCATAAATTAGAATCTGTGGGTGATGATTTTGAAGTGGATGAGTCCGTAAATTTAGTGCAAATGAAAGAAGATTTGGAAACCCTTTACAGCGCTACCAAAGGTATATCTGTTAATTTTCAGGTTGATGATTTAAATGTTAATATTTTTAATGAGCATCTGTACAGTATAATAACCAACTTGGTGGATAATGCGGTAAAGTACAGTGATGGTGATAAAATAGATGTTTTTCTGAAGAAAAGCGGTGATTATTTAGTGGTAACTGTTGATGATGAAGGGCCGAGAATTCCTGAAGCAGACAGGGACAGAATTTTTGAACGTTTTTATACATGTTCAAAATCAAGGAATAAGCAATATTCGGGGACAGGACTCGGGCTATCAATTGTTAAGCATATAGCCAGCCTTTATGAGGGTGTTGTAAAGCTTAAGACCAATAGCTACGGCGGGAACTCATTTCAGGTATATCTGAAAGGAAAAGTCTAAAAATGCATGAAGACTAACAGATAGATAACAAGAAAAACCGTTACAACGAAGACAGACCAACCAATAAGCCAACCCTGCATTTTAATCCCATCGTCTCCCATAGGTTCATCTTCCAAAACCCGGTAAATAAGTTTAACAGGGTCCTTTGTTAAATAATTCAGGAGAGATGGTATGGATTCAAAAAACAGTTTTTTAAAAAAGTTGAAGCAGGGAAGTATGTAATTATCCTCAAATTTCATGAAAATAGTACCAGCTTTCCTGTAAAAGTAATCAAAATCTAAATTTATAGCCCTTATTTCAGCAGGGTAAACCCCCGATCTTAAAAGTAGTGTAAAAGCTAAAATGGAGAATAGTAATAACTGATATTGGTATATGACATGGCCTAAGGTATAGGGATTGTAACTGACTTCATAGGGCAAAATATTAATTAAAGGGGCGGGATATATACCAAGTAAAATATTTAATCCTGCCAGAAAACCCATGGCAACAAGCATATTCCAGGGGGCTTCCTTCGGCCTTAATCCACTGTCGTGACTAAAAAAAGCAAAATAAGGAATTTTTATTCCTGAATGATGCAAGACGCCTGCAGAGGCAAACACCAATGTCAGCCACACAATACCGTAGCCTTCATGCGCTATTGATGATAAAATCATGGACTTGGTAACAAAAGCACTAAAAAATGGAAATGTTGATATAGTAAGTGCACCTACTATTGTAAAAACTGTAGTCCATGGCATATATTTGTAAAGCCCTCCCAAGTCTGTGGCATTAATTTTACCGGTTCGGTAAAAAACAGCACCCATTCCCATAAACAATAAAGATTTAAACATTATATGAACAAATGCCTGCCCCACTGCCCCGTTTATAGCCAGGGTGGTACCCACACCTATACCTGCCACCATAAAACCCAGCTGGTTAATTAAACTGTATGACAGTACTTTTCTTAAATCATTTACCAGGACAGCATAAAAAATGGGAAAAGCTGTCATTACGGCACCTACTACAATCAGCAATTCTTCACCGGAAAAACCTCTTGCCAGGGTATAGATGGCTGTTTTAGTTGTGAAAACAGTTAGCATTACCGTACCAAGAAAACTTCCCTTTGGATATGCATCCACAAGCCATGTATGCAAAAGTGGCCAAGCAGCATTTACTCCAAAGCCCAGCATTATGAGACCTGTAGCCAGGTCAGTCCATCCCATATGCACAAACTCTGTACTGCCTGTCTCAGAAATATAAAGAATAATTCCAAACAATAAAATCAGTCCACCGGCCAAATGAAAAAGGAAGTATCTGAAACCTGCTTGTATGCAATCTTTGGTTTTGCCATTCCATATTATGAAAGTTGAAGCTATTGTCATTACTTCCCAGAAGAAATAAAGTGTCAGAAGATCACCGGCGAAAACTGCTCCTAAGCCGCTTCCGGCATATATCAAGCCAATAACATATTCTTTATTGTTTTTAACATGAAATCCGTAAAATGCTATAGCCACACTTATTATCAGGAATGCATAACCAAAAACTGAAGAAAGCTTGTCAACTCTGTAAAGATTCAGCGTATAATCTAAAAATGAGTATTCAAGATATTTTCCAGCATCGACATTTGTCAACAGAATAAAGCTGATAACCGGTACAGCCACCAGGATTGTATTGCGTATTCTGCCTTTAGTTAGAAGTACAAGAAGGCTGCCAAGGTAGAATACTGCAAAAGGCGGAAAGTTATCTATCATAAAAGTCCTCATCTCGCATAATCAAAGGCCTTACTATATATTTTGCCACTAAAACCAGCATAACACAGCTGATGAAGCCGTAGCTTCCATAAAACAAAGGCCATTTTTCCCAATCAAAATAGGTGTGCTTATGAATAAGAAGTTCCGCGGCAAAACTTACAAAGCACAGTATGTATAATGCCGCAAGTAAAATTTTCAGATTTCTCGGATTATCAAAAATACCTTTTTTTTCCATAAGTTAAACCTCTATGAAAATATAAAAATTATAAAAAGATAAAAAAAAGCTATAGTAGAAGCAATTACAAAAGCTTTTTTATATCCCTTTACGGGCTCATGCTCTAAACGGTCTTTGTTTTCCTTGTGATTATTTTGCATTTGTTCTCCCTAAAATATACCATTTAAAGCTAAGTCTATTAAACTTGTAACAATACCCGGGAAGAAGAAAATAAGTATAACCATAGTCGCAGTTATGCACATCGGCACTAACATCATTTTTGGTGCTTCTTTTATATGAGAATCTTTTTCATCCTCCGGAGATATTTTTCCGAAATAAGCAATATATATTATGGGAAGAAAATAGCATGCATTCAAAAATGAGCTTATCATAAAAACAAATGCAATCGGTACCAGTCCGGCTTCCAGGCTGCCTTTTAACAAATACCATTTACTCAAAAAACCGCTGAAAGGCGGCAGACCGATGAGAGAAAGAGCTCCAACGGTAAATATTGCCATGCTTACAGGCATTTTTTTTGCAATTCCGGACAGCTGACTGACATATTTCTTATGGGTTCCAACAGCCATTGCTCCTGCCCAGAAAAAAAGAGTAATTTTGGAAAAAGCGTGCACAACAATATGCAGAATAGAGCCCTTAACACCGCTTAAACTGAGAAGTGATACCCCTACAACAATATATGATAGCTGACTGATGGTTGAGTACGCTAATCTCGCTTTGATATTGTCCTGCCTCAGAGCAATAATGGATGCCAGGAGTATGGTAAAACTTGCAAAATATGCCAAAAAAGTTCCTATCCCCAAGGCGGACATAAGATCAATACCAAAAACGTACAGAACAACCCTAAGTACAACAAAAACCCCCATTTTGACCACAGCAACAGCGTGCAGAAGTGCACTTACCGGAGTGGGTGCAACCATTGCATTGGGCAGCCATGAGTGTAATGGCATAATTGCAGCCTTGGCTATACCAAGTATAAAGAGGGCAAATAGTACAACTAAGAAAGTACTGCTCAGCCCTTTTGAAGCTGTTGCAGCAAGTAGCCCCCCGTTAACAAATTCCAGAGATCCTGCCGCCAGATAAGTACCTATAATTGCAGGCAGTAAAAATGCTATAGACGTCCCGAGAAGATAAATCAGGTATATCCTTGCCCCTCTGAATGCTTCATCGGTTTCCTCATGAGCTATCAATGGATAGGTAAACAGCGTCAGTGCTTCGTAAAATATATACATGGTAAACAAATTTGCAGCGAAAGCCGCTCCTATGGTCGCCGAAAGTGAGCCGGCAAAACATACAAAATAACGTGTCTGGTTATGCTCCTTCAGACTTCTCATATAGCCGATGGAATAAAACGAAGTGAGTATCCATAAGAATGAAGCCATAAGCGCAAAAATCAGACCGAGTGAATCCACCCGAAAGCCGAAGCTGATGCCCGGCAATATTTCAAAAAGATTAATTCCGACAGTCTGCCCCTTTAGCAGAGGTGGAATTAGTGATAATACAATTATAAATTTTACAATAGCCGCCAAAATCGTCCAGAACTCCCGGAGATTGGGATTGTTACGGGAGAGATATATAGGTATGATTGCACTCAGCGAGACCAGAACAGCATACACCGGAGTTAGTGATTGAATCATTTCCATGGCATAGCCCCTATAATATTTTCAGCGGCTTTCAGCGATATTTCAACAGGCATATATGCGAAAACACCGAAAAAAATACATAAAAAAACAAGTACAGCCGTGGAGCTCACCATGGAGTAAGGGATTTTTGCGTGCAAAATTCCTGTATTTGAGGCTTCTGAATCTTTAAAAAATAAATTATGAACAACCCTTCCGAAATATATAGCTGTTAACAGAGAACTCAAAAGTATTACCGGCACGACTATCCAGTAACCTGACTGAGCAGCCCCAAGTATGATGTACCATTTAGATATAAAACCTACGGTAAGAGGGATGCCCACCATGGAAAGAGATAGAATGAGAAACATAGCAGATGCAAACGGCATCTGCCGGCCCATACCTTTTAAATCATTTATTTTTGTAGACGTAAATTTGTAAAAAAAACCGCCTGCAACCATAAAAAGGGCTGTTTTCATCATGGCATGATTTAGTATATGAAGGAGTCCGCCGGCAAAAGCGTATTTATTTACCATTGCCGTTCCGATAAGAATATAACCTATCTGGCCTATGGAAGAGAAAGCCAGCATTTTTTTCAAATCGGTCTGTGATATTGCGATAATAGAACCTGCCAGAATAGTTATACTGGCAATTACTATGATAATTCCTGAAAAATTTATTCCTGAAAAACCTGCCTGTATACCGAAAATAGTGTACATAAGTCTGATCAGCAGATAGGCAGCCACTTTTGTTGATGTCCCGGCCATAGCTGCGCTTATCACAGAAGGGGAATAGGTGTAAGCGTCCGGCAACCAGAAATGAAGAGGGAAAACGGCCATTTTAAGCATAAGTCCAACAACGATAAATGCTATAGCCACAAGTACCACGTTTGTATCAAAATGACCCTGAAGTCTTTGGGCTAAATCTGTCAGATTAAGTGTTCCTGTTTGCATGTATAAATAACCAATACCTATCAGAAAAAACGTTGCTCCAACCGATCCCAAAATAAGATAATTAAAACTTGCCATATATGAATATCTTGTCCTGCCCATAGCAATCAGCGCGTAGCCTGCCAAAGATGTTATTTCCAGGAAAACGTACATATTAAATATATCGTTTGTTATGAGGATACCCATCATTCCGCCGATAAAAAGCAGATAGACCGAATAAAAAGCAGGATGTCTTTTCTCGTAGATTTCAGATTTTATACTTCCGTATCCGTAAATTACTGAAAGAAAAGATACAAAAGACACCACCGAAAGGATAAAGCTATTTAGAATATCAACGCGATATTCAATGCCGTACGGGGGTTTCCAGCCTCCGAGTAAATATTCAAGGGGGGCGTTATTATAAACCGAAAAGAGGAGATAAACGGACAGCACAAACGAAAGAGCAGTTGTTATAAGAGCACAGTAATAAGATAAGGAATTATTTATCCTTCCAAATACCGGAGCTAATAACGCTCCGAAAATAAAAACCACAATAGTCAGAACGGGTGCATGTGTCGTAAAAAAATCAATCATTTGGAATCCAACTCCGGCTCATTGTGCTCTATTAATTTGATTTCATCATCCTCTATACTACCGTAATTTTTATATAATTTTACAATGATACCCAGTGCTACCGCTGTGACGCTTACGGATACAACAATGGCTGTGAGTATGAGTACGTGGGGCAGTGGATTGTCGTAAACAACTTCGGCGTGTCCTTCTGGATGCCATATTATCGGTGCTGTGCCGCCGTTGACCTTGCTTATGGAAATATAGAAAAGAAATACGGAAGTCTGAAAGATATTTAAACCGATTACCTTTTTCACCAGGTTGTGTTTGGCAATGATAGCGTAAAAACCTATCATCATTAACACTATTGCTATCCAGAAATTATATTTATCCGCTATGAACTCAATCATCTTCTTTCCCCGCAATTTCGAAAAATATTGTCATCATTACTGCTGCCACTGTTATTGCAACGCCGAGTTCAATGATAATCATACCTATGTGGTTACCCTCTTTTGCCGAATGAAATGGGAGCTCACCATACTCAAGAAAAAAACCGCCTGCAAAAATGCAAAATAGTCCTGTAAAAGCATAGATGAAATCCCCTGTGGAGATAAGAACGTCGTTTACACTCCTGGGCATTTTTGAGCGGGCTTCCTTTTTGCCGAATACGAGAGCAATAAGTATAAAGCTTGATCCAAAAATTACTCCCGCCTGAAATCCACCCCCAGGACTTATCTCGCCGTGGGCAAGGGTATAAAATGCAAAAATCTGTATAAAAGGGAGCATAAATTTTGTAATGGTTCTTAAAATAACATCATCTTTCATTATTTTTATAGCTCCTGATTAACAAAATTAAGCAGATAGCCGCGGTAAAAACTACGGTCGTTTCTCCCAGTGTATCATACCCCCTGTAGCTTGCCAGTACTGCAGTGACAATATTATGTGATCCTGTTTCAGGATAACTTCTTGCGATGTATTCAGGTGATAGATAGGAATTTGCCGGGGAATTCGGATCTCCGAAAGCAGGCATATCCCAGGTTCCCGATATAAGTAGAATACCTGTTATAACCACTGTGGCCAGTGCCAACAGTTCTGAACGATTAAAAAGATCAAAAAAATGCTTTTGCTCTGTCATTTCCTTTTCAAAACGCGGTACCCTGGTAAGAACCGCTATCATCAGTATGGTGGATATCCCTGCACCCACAGCTGCTTCAGTAAAAGCAACATCGACAGCATTGAGCAGCACCCACTCCATTGCGATTACAAGACTGTAGCTGCCAAGAAGCATTATACTGGTAAGGATATCCTTTGCCGAAATGGCGGCTACAGCGATAATCACCAAAAGTAAAAGAAGAAGAAAATCAACCGCTATCATTATTGTCCCTGCTCCATATCTTTAATCCACCTTTATAGGCAGCTTTGGCCACGGCGTGTGTGGCAGTGGGGTTTGCTATGAATATAAAAACAAAAATTATCAACATTTTAAGGCTGATGAAACTAAAACCTTCGTAAACGACAAGCCCTAAAAATATTAAACCCTGCCCCAAGGTATCGGCTTTGCCGCCGGCGTGCATTCTTGTATAAAAATCCGGCAGCCTAATCATTCCAATGGAAGCCACCAACATAAAAAAACTTCCAGCAAGAAGTAAAATCAGTGTAACCACATCAAGTATACTCATTCGTCAAATGATTCCTTTTAATCCAGTCTGTTTTTTTCTATATATTTCAGGAAAGCTATTGTTCCGATAAAATTAATAAGCGCATATGTGAGGGCTATATCCATAAATTCTGGCCTATTGTGCATGAAGCCAATTAACGCGATTACAACAACGGCTTTTGTGCCGATCAGGTTTACAGACAATACCCGGTCGAATATAGTAGGACCTTTTATAGCTCTGAAGAGCACAAAAAATACACCGATAAGGATTATCACTGCTATAAAGCTGAACATATTTATGCTTCAATCCTCAATATTTTTTTCTCTATATCTTTATTTTTTATATCCTGAGCATGCTCCTTTGTAATTGCGTGTACTAAAATTTTGCTGTTTTCAATTTCGATTGTAACTGTACCGGGGGTCAATGTAATGGAATTGCCAAGCGCCGTTTTTCCGTAATCGGTTTTCAGATCGGTCTCAGTCTCCACCAGTTCGGGAGATATCGGCATTTTCGGACTGAGGACAATGTATGCAACCTGAAGATTTGCAACAATAATTTCCCAGAAAAGCCATGGCAGATAGGCTATAAATTTAAAAATCCGCTTAATTCCCGTAAAATTGATGGATTCTATGAAGTAGTCATAAGAAAAATATGCAGTCAGCAAGGAGTAAATCAAAGCGGATGCAAACAGTATTTTGGTGAAAGTCCCTGATAACATAGACCAAAAAATAAAAACTGTTAGGAAGGTTATTAAAAAGCGCATGAGTGTATATACAGTAATAAAATTAATTATGTCAAGAAAATTCAAATGGTTTTTGATTTTAAATTAAACGGTATTTGAATTGCTAATGGTACTGATAAATTTTTCAAATTCTTTTTTATTCTCTGTTTCACTTTCCTTTCTTGTTTCTTCTCTGTTTCACTTTCCTTTCTTGTTTCTTCTATATAATCTATCACGCCGGAAGCCACAGAGTGGACATATGGTGAAACTATATTATTTTCAGATTTATCTTTTAGTATATTTTCGACATCTTTTTTAGACATCCCTTTCCTGTAAGGTCTATCTTCGGCAAGAGCTACAAAAATATCTATGTAATTGACGATTTTTGATCCCAGAGGAATGGTTTCTTCAGTTTTTCTAAAAGGGTACCCATTTCCAGACATTTGCTCGTGATGCAGAGCTGCCCATATTTTTATGGTATCCAGCTGTTTTATAGGAGTAAGAATTTTATAAGTGAGGTACGGGTGTGATCTTATGATACTGTATTCGTCGTTGGTTAACGGTCCGGGTTTGTTGATTATTTCAGAAGGTATTGCCAGCTTCCCTAAGTCGTGAAGATAACCAGCAATTGTAATCATTTCTTGTTCTGTACTGTTGAATCCCATTTCGCCGGCAAGATAACGTGCACAGTTGCCTACCGAAGTAGAGTGGTTCGAAGTGAAAAAACTTCTGAAATCTATAATTCTTTTGAGCACTGAGGAAAAATCTTTTAGCTCATTCATATCCTCTATTATCATTTCATTTTTGCTTTGCTGCAGGTAATCACTTTTGGCAGATCTGTGGTCTATTTCAAGCCAGAACGCATCAGCTTTGGATATTTCAAAAAAACATTTAAATAATTCTTCATGGAAACGGTCTTTATATTTGCTGATATTTGTTCTTATGCTGTACTTTTGGGTGAGTATATCTTTGTCCGGTTTTATAAAAAGCTCTATCGTATCGGCAAGATGGATAATGTTAGCTTCAACAGGTATTCCCTTGTCATCTATTAATGTACTGTTGCCATGCCATTTAGTGTGGTGATATCTTACTATTTCAGCAATATGGCCTAAATGCTTCAAATAGCGAAGCAGGTAATATCCAACCTCAGCATGTTTTGATATACGCTTTTCGCTTTCTTTTCCATATCCGTTGATTACTGTCTCATCTTTTTCAAAATTGAGGCAATCCACTCTGTCATGATAAGATACAGATCCGATGTCGTGCAAGAGAGACGCTATATATATTTTATTAACCCTATCGTTGCTCAATGACATTGATTTAGCTAAGTTGTAGGCAATTGTGGCTACACGAGCGCTGTGCTTTGCAGTGAGAGGGCTGTACAGATCCACAACATCTGAAATGGAGCAAATAATATCGTTTAAATATATCTTACTCATTTTCACCTCTTTAATATTATAAAAATGTAGCACTTTTAATGAAAGATGAAAATAAAAAACTTGACTGTTACGAATACTTGTAATAAGAAAAAAGTATCTCCGAGTTCACAAATCTAAGTCGATAAAATTTCGATATGACTTGTGAACCGGCTGGGTTCAGCCCCCAGGGTATAAATGGAAACATTTATGCCTCCCGAGATTTGGAAAGGAGATAACTGGTAATTTTATAGCACTGATAAAATATTAAGCCGGTTATCTGATTACAGGTAACCGGCTTTTTTATTGTTTGGAGGTAAAGTGAAAAAATTAAGAATACAAATTAAATATTCGAAATGCTGAGTTTTAAAAAATCTCAGTGTATCCGGTATGTTCTTTCGGGAAAGGTGTATGTTTGAGATAGACGTTACAAAAAAGCTTAAGGGGGTAGACTTTAATTTTAAATTCAGTGCCGATTCTAACAGAATTGTTCTTTTCGGCCCTTCAGGTGCCGGAAAATCTTCTATTATCAAAATGATAGCCGGTTTTTTCAGTCCTGATAAAGGGCATATAAAATTGAATGACAAAATATTTTTCCACAGCTGCAAGAAAATAAATATGCCGGTAAATACCCGTAAAGTGGGTTATATCCCTCAGGAATACACACTATTTCCCCATCTTAATGTAAGGGAAAATATACAATACGGCCTAAAATTTTCCGATAAAAGCAATCCCGGCTACGGTATTGGTGAGATTGCAGAAAAACTTGGCATATCAGAAAAACTTGGCTCTCCAGTCCAAAAACTTTCCGGTGGGCAAAAACAACGGGTAGCTTTAGCGCGGATACTTGTATTAAAGCCCTCCATACTTTTATTAGATGAGCCTTTCAGTGCATTAGACAGCAGTAATGCCGAATCCCTCAGGGAGCTGGTCGCTGATATTTCAGATGACCTGAATATCCCGTCTGTATTCATAACCCACAATTTGAGTGATGCCTACCTATTTGCGAAAGATTTAGTGCTTGTGGAAAAGGGGAAAATTATCGAATCGGGGAAAAAAGAGGAGTTGTACAGTAAGCCTGTATATGTCGAATCTGCCTGTCTTATGGGATTTAAAAATATATGGAATGCCTTTCATATATCTGATAATCGTGTTTTATGTGACAATGGGTATGAGTTTACATTTGACAGGGAAAACAAAAGAGAAGATGCCTCCCATATTTGCATCCGTCCGGAAAATGTTATGATAATAAGGCCTGATCACGATATAAAATCCAGTCTCAAGGAAAATATTGTAACCGGCCGTATAAAAAGAATGAAAAATGCCGGCAAAGACTATTTTATCAGCATTACATCTGACAACGGATTGGATATACACTCTGTTGTACCGGTACACGCCTGCGAAAAAATGAATCTTTGTATAAATAAAAAGGTTAGTGTCTCGCTGAAACAGCAGAGTATTGTTTTAACAAAAGATAGATAAATATAATTGCATACTTGTTTGGCATATAGATTTCTCTCCGCCCCCGACAGTCGGCGGACACAGCGTGGGCGATCAAAATGACACAACGTACTGTCACCTCGACCGAAGCGGAGAGGTCTCTTTTTTGTAAAACACTATGTCAGATATTTACGCTAACCTAATTAACAAAGGAGTTTTATATGAAGTTTTTTTTAAGTCTGTTTGTATGCCTTTTTGCATTTAATGTGTATGCAGAAAAAATTTACTGGTATCTTGCAGCGTCAATGACCAAACCGGGAAAAGCCATTGTAAAGCAGTACAATGAAACACACGAGGATGAGGTTGTTTTGATTCTCGGCGGCTCAGGGCAGATTCTGAATAAGATTATTTTATCAAAAAAAGGTGATATCTATACCCCTGCTAATGAAAAGTATTACGAAAAGGCATTGTCTGAGAATGTGGTTTTTTACGGAGAGAAACTGCTTGTTCAAACACCTGTATTCGGTCTTTCAAAAAAAGCTGAAACCAGGATTACAAATTTTGATGATTTGCTTAAGCCGGGGGTAAAGATTGCTTTGGGAAATCCGGACACCATGGCCATAGGCAAAACCTACCAAATGAAAATAGAGCCTAAGATGCCTGAAAAAGTTGCTGATAAGATTAAAAGCAATACAATCATTAATCCCACGAACGTATCACAGACCATTAACTACGTGTTAAGCTCCACTGTTGATGCCGGTCTTATTTACGATGCCGGTGCAAGACTAAACAATCTGAAATATGTTAAAATTCCCGATGAGTACAATGTCGAAGTAACGGCTTATATTTCTCTGGTGAAATACAGCAAAAATAAAGCTCTTGCCAAATCATTTTTGGAATATGTAAGGAGAAATACGCAAATATTTGAAGAATACGGCTTTGATGTGGTAATGCAGAGAGCAGATTAATGAAGCTGACGACAATTTCCAGTGCTTTTGTTTTTATGCTGGCGCTTTTTATTTTACTGATAATTTCCGCCGGTTTTCTGCTGACGGATATGGGGAGCATAATATCCCTTTTTAAAGATAATAATTTTATAGCAGCAGTTATTTTCGGTCTGAAAAGTTCCCTGGCAGCCACTTTCTTTTCGGCCCTTTTGGGTATACCGTCAGGCTATTATCTCGCCAGAAAGAAAAGTATGTTAAGCAAAATGTTGGACAGCCTTTTTGATATCCCGTTGATTATCCCGCCACTGATAGTGGGTGTACTTCTTTTAACATTTTTTAATATATCAGCTGTTTCAAAAGTGATGGAAGTTGTTTTCACTTTTACAGGGGCTGTGATCGCACAGTTTTTTATATCCTTTCCTTTTACTGTCAAAGCAAGCAAAGGTGCTTTTGAAATGATTCCTCCGGTATATGAAAGAATAGCGATGACTCTGGGGGCATCCAGTTTCAGATCTTTCTACGATACCACATTCAAGCTTGCCTTTAACGGTATAATGGGCGGACTTATCCTCAGCTGGCTGAGGAGTCTGGGTGAATTCGGAGCTACCCTTATGATCGGTGGAGGAATTGCAGGCATAACGGCGAACATCCCCATAAATATTTATCTCAATATGACAGAGGGGAATTTCCAAAAAGGCTTAGCGGCAAGTGTTTTGGTGGTTGTGTTCGCATTCCTATGTGTACTGGTATTAAAACTTGTTTTTTCACGTAAAGCATATAATGTAGAAGCGGAGTGAGAAATGCACAAATATAAAGATGCCCTTAAAATATTAAAAGATATCCCTCTGAATTTGCAGACAGTACGGGTAGCTGTTAATGAAGCTTTTAACAGAGTATTGGCTGAGGATTTATATACGGATTTTCCTTTTCCGGACTGCAAAAAAAGCGCAGTGGACGGTTATGCTCTCGTTATGTGGGATAAAAATGAATACAGGATCAAAGGTGAGTCAGTACCGGGGGATTTAAAAAGTGCAAAACTTCAGACCGGTGAATGCATTTTTGTAATGACCGGCGGAATCGTCCCTGATAATGCCGATGCGGTTGTTCGGGTGGAGGATGTGGTTGAAAAAAATGGCCAAATCCGGCTGAGCCGGCAGCCTGAAAAAGGGGTTAATATAAATTTGGCAGGTGAAGAATTCCCGGAGAATGCTCTTTTTGCTGAGCACGGCAGATTGCTGAATGATCTCGCCTACCCTGCTCTCTGTTATTCCGGCAAAAAAGACGTAAATGTATATAAAAAGCCTAAAATTGGTGTTTTTGTAACAGGTGATGAAATTCTTGAACCAGGGGAAGATTACAAAAAAGGGCATGTATTTAATACAAACAGATATATATTACTGTCTTTGCTAAAGTATTTACCTGCGGATATAGAATATCTTGGCCGTTTCGGCGATAACGAAGGAGACATTGCAGAAGTTTTGGAAAAATCTAATGAGTATGATATTCTGGTGAGCTCCGGCGGCGTCTCCATGGGTAAATATGATTTCGTAAAGAAAATTTTACATGAATACGATTATGAGATTATCATTAACAAAACGGCTATAAAACCTGGAAGCCCTTTGATGGTTGCAAGGAATGAAAATTGCACAATATTCGGGATGCCGGGATACCCGGCTGCATTTGCCACTAATCTGATTTTGTACCTTTTGCCGTTTGTGCGTAAAAGCTGTGGCATAAAAAATTTTGAGAATAATATTATTAAGGGGAAACTTGGCACACCTATGCGCTCGAGAATTAATGCTTTATATTTTAACAGGACAGTTGTGAAAATTGAAGACGGTGAACCGGTTGCTTATGATCCGGGTTCCCAGAAAACATCGCATTTTCTGAATTTTTTTGATGTCAACGGCCTTGTGATGATGGATGAAAATGTCGGAACCCTTGAAAAGGGAAGTATTGTGAATATTATACCGGTTAGAGGTTTGTAAATTATGACTTATATATTCGGTCCCGTTCCCTCAAGAAGACTGGGTAGATCCCTCGGTGTTGATATAATAGGGGAGAAGAAAATATGCACGCTGGATTGCCTGTACTGCGAACTGGGTAAAACGACAAAAAGAACTGTTACAAGGGGGCATTTTGTCCCTATTGATGATTTGATTGAGGAATTCAGCAACGAGTATGAAAAGTTCCGGGACAGTCTGGATGTGGTTACGATAACGGCAAGCGGGGAGCCCACGCTGAATATTGACCTGAAAACAATAGCCGTGAAAATCAAAAAAATCATCAACCACCCTTTGGTCATTCTTACAAACTCCACACTCATAACGGAACCGGAGGTAAGAGAGGCGCTGCATGAGTTTGACATTGTTGTTCCCAGCCTTGATGCAGCCGATGATGATACCTTCAGAGAGATAAACAGGCCAGCTGAAAACATTTCACTTCAGCCGGTAATTGATTCGCTTATTCTTTTTTCAAAGGAATTTGAGGGGAGACTTTATATAGAAGTTTTACTGTTAAAAGGGATAAATGATTCTGATGAGCATCTGAGCATGCTTGCAGATATTATTAGGTGCTGTAATTATGATAAGGTTCAGCTTAATACGGCATTTCGCCCCGGGGCTTACAAAGAAGCTGTTAAGCTGAGTGATGTGGAGCTTTTAGATGCTGCGATGCACCTGAAAAAGCGGGGTATATTTGTGGAACCCGTGGAAAATTTCGTCAAAACGATGGATATCAGCTCAGAAATTGATTTGAAAAAAACACTTTTACAGCTTATAAATATGCGCCCCTGCAGTGACTCAGATTTAAGGCAGCTCTTTAGTTCTTCGGGTAAACTGGAAAAAATTATTGATGAACTGATTGAAGAGAAAAAAATTATATCAATACTAAAAAATGACCAGCCGTATTTTGTTTCACCTTTTATAGGCAAAAAATAGATGTTTTGTGGAGTAGATGAAATGTTTGACCTGCATATGCATTCGACGTTTTCAGACGGTACCGAAACGCCTTTAGATTTGTGTGAAATTGCTAAATCTAAAAATTTAAAAGCTATAGCTCTGACCGATCATGACACAACTGATGGTTTATCTGAATTTTTAAATAATGATAGTATTCTTATTAAAATTCCGGGTGTTGAAATTAGTCTGAATTTTGACAGAGGTACTTTTCACTTACTGGGTCTATGTATAGATCAGGAAAATTGGGATTTAAAGTCCACAATGGAAAAACTGAAAATATACAGGAGAAACAGGAATAAGCTAATTTTTGACAGACTTTCTGAGATGTTAAACAGAAATATCACACATGCTGATATAGCAGGAGGAAATGCCGGAGAGCTGGGGAGACCGCATATTGCAAAATTTTTGGTTAAAAACAACATTGTAGGCTCGGTGGAAGAGGGGTTTGAAAAGTATCTGAAAAAGGGAAAAGAATTGTATGTGGAGAAAAAGAGATTGGAAGCCGAAGAGGCTATTGCTATTATTAAAAATGCGGGGGGATTAAGTGTATTGGCTCATCCCGTTACGTTAGGGCTCGAAAATAAGAGTTTTGAAGAGTTTGTTATTTCACTTAAACGTTTAGGCTTAGATGGCATTGAAGCTTTTTGCCCCCTTCATGACAGAAACAGGGCACATTTTTTTTATGAAATAGCTTTAAAACATGATTTAATACCCACCGCCGGCAGTGATTATCATGGAGACAACAAAGAGGGGATACAAATGGGGGATACAAATGTTTTCGATGTGGATGAAAAGGCTCTTTTGGATAAAATTATAAATGTAAAGTAACAGAAGATTTAAAAAAATTGAAAAATCCTGTTAATCAGCAGGATTTTCCAATTTATAGGAGGTTGTTATGAAGAAGTGGCTATTAATTTTTTAATGCAGGTGTATGCTCGGTACAACCCTTTTCAGCGTGCTTGTATCTACTACACCCTTTCCTCTGTAGGCTACGTTGTCATCGGCATTAAAAATAACATAACCGGGAACGTTCGACTGGAATTTACGCACGAATTCCATGTTTGCTTTGTTTGCCATAAAAGATTTCCCCACGATTTTTGTTCCTGAAGTCTGATTAAAAATGCTGATTTGTCTTGCCGCCTTACTTGCCTGGCTACTGTTTGTTATAAATTGAACCAGCGGAGCTCCACCCTGGGATTTTGCCTCTCTTATGAACTTATTAATCGGTTTGTTTGCTTCCTGAATTACAGGATACAGAGCATAAGAAATAATTGCAGCCACAATTAATAAGAAAATAATCAAAAAACGCAGTTTCATTTTTTCCTCGTCATTTTTTGTTTTTTAGATGATAATTATTGTTGAGTTTAGTTCAAAAAATATTTTGAAAAAAAAGAGAATTTAGCCGGGGGAAAAGAGTCTTATTGTTTTACAGTGTATTTGTTATTGGTTAATTGGTGTATTGGTTGAGTGGTAGCGGGTGTTACTTAGTTGGATATAGCAAGATTAAGTTGGAAATTTTTAATATGACGGGAATAATGTCCCTCCCCTAAATTAGGGGAGGATAGGTGGGGTACTTTTTGCTGTAATCTGATATCAATTTACTCAGCCAACCTTTTCAGTTCTTCTGCTATCATCGGTATGCCTTCTTTGGGAATTCTGTGTGCCCATTCAGTTTCAATGAAGTTTGATATTTCAGGTAAGCCGGTATTCAGAATAATACTATTGTCCAGGACATCATCATTTTTGCTTATAATGATTGTTTTCTTCACACGTTTTTTCTTAAGTTCTTCATCAATCATATGTTGTAATTTTTTCTCAGAATCCTTGTAAAGTCCACTTTCCATGCCATGCTTTAAAAGGATTTCTGTTGGGTTAATAGCCGGGTTTACCAGCATGAAGGGAATTTTTTCTTTCAGTCCGAAATATAATGCCGGAAATCCACCAAAGCTATTACCTATAAGAACGTTGTACTGGTTGATATCTTCAATCTTTTCCGACTCTGTCACATTTTCTTTCGTGTAATCTATAGAATAGCAGTCCACACTGCCAAGAATCTCTTTTAATGCTTTATATGTTGTTGATTTTTCTCTGGATGAATCAAAACCGTGGAAATACAGTGTTTTCATAGTTTACCCCTCAGATGAAAATTATCCGGTCATTGTTTTGTCGTATTCACTCCCTGCCCCGTTAAATGCTGCCGCAGGCGGCCCGGCAAAGATGGATTTAACACGGCGAGCAAAGACTTATATAGGCACAAGTACTAAACTTTAATTCTAAGTTTAATCGAATAAGCAGATTTTACAATTAAAATTTAAGACCTTTGCACAATTGCCTTGTTGTCACCCTGAACTTGGTTCAGGGTCTCGTAACTTGTTGATATTCATAGATCCCGAAACAAGTTCGGGATGACCTTTTATAGTTGTGCAAAGGTCTTAATTTGTTTAAAAAGAGCAAAAAAATCTGGTATAATAAAATAAAAAGGTGTGAATCATGAAAACAATCGGCCTGCTCGGCGGTATGAGCTGGGAATCAACATTAACTTATTACAAAGCTATAAATGAGGGCGTCAAAAAAGAGTTGGGCGGGCTTCATTCTGCAAAAATTGTGCTGTACAGTGTTGATTTTGCCGAGATCAGGGAATTCCAGGATACAGGACAGTGGAATAAAGCCGGTGCATTATTATCCGAAGCTGCAAAAGGTGTTCAGAGTGCCGGAGCTGATTTTCTACTTTTATGTACAAACACAATGCATAAAGTTGTTACACAGGTTGAAGAAAATATCGATATCCCCGTTTTGCATATTGTCGACGCGACGGCAGAAGAATTACTCAGAAATAATGTCAAAAAAGCCGGTTTGCTGGGCACAAAATTTACAATGGAGCAGGATTTTTATAAAAACAGAATCAGAGAAAAGTTTGGTATCGATATAATAATTCCCGATGAAGATGAAAGGAAAACTGTACATAGTATAATATACGATGAGCTCTGCCAGGGGATAATGAATTATACTGCTGAAGAGAAAATCCTGGAAATTATCAAAAGACTGAGTGAAAACGGCTCAGAGGCCGTAATCCTGGGATGTACCGAGATTCCGATGATTATCGGACAGGAGGATACCGATATCCCTCTATACGACACCACCCTTATCCATGTCGATACTGCTGTGAAAAAAGCTTTTAAAATGCCGTGATGAGTATTCCTCAGAGCTAAGTTTTAAGAGCTAAGTGCTAAGTAACACCCGCTACCACTCAGCCAATGCACCAATTAACCAATAACAAATATACTACTAAACAAATTACTAAAGTCCATTTTTGAAAAGCTTTGACTTGGCTGATTATTTGTAATAATTTTCATCTCATGGCAAAACAAAAACTTCCTAAAACACCTGCAGTCAGATATCTCCAAAATTCCGGTATTCCTTTTGAACCGAGATTTTATAAATACGAAGAGAAGGGTGGGACAAGGGTTTCAGCCAGAGAATTGGATGTGAGTGAACATGTCGTAATAAAAACACTGGTTATGGAAGACGAAAATAACAATCCCTTTATTATATTAATGCATGGAGATAAAGAAGTTTCCCTGAAAAATATGGCAAGAATTCTAAGAGTAAAGTCTGTTCAGCCCTGCTCTCCTGATAAAGTAACCAAACATACCGGATATTTAACTGGCGGGACTTCACCTTTCGGGACAAAAAAGAGATTGAATGTTTTTATGGAAGAAACCATATTAAATCTTGATGAAATATTTATCAACGGCGGCAAAAGAGGATTGTTAGTTAAAATCGCTTCTTCGGATGTTAAAGAAATTTTAAATGCTGAAACGGTGAAAGTGGGTATAAATGGCTGAGAAACTGTTAATTTTTGATATGGACGGAACCCTGGTTGATACCAGGCAAGATATAACGACTTCCATAAACTATGTAAGAAGTTTGAAAAGTATGCCCCTTCTTACACAAAGTGAAATTCTTGAGATAATAAATCATAAAAGGGAAGAGCTCGCTAAAAGGCTGTATGATACCGATTCCTATCTGCCTGAAGACAGAGCAGTTTTTGAAGAACATTACCGGCAGCAGTGCACTAAAAATGTTGTCCCGTTTGAGGGAGTGATTGAAACCTTGGCGGTTCTGAAAAAAACGGGTGTGAAAATGTCCGTGGCCACCAACGCCCCTACCGAGTTTGGCGAAAGGATTCTTAAGGCTGCGGGGATAGAATATTTTTTTGATTTTATCATAGGTGCATGTAAAGTAAGCAACCCAAAACCTGATTCGGAGATGATTCATCTTATAGAAAAGCTTTATAACGGCGGGAATTTGAATTGTGAGACCACATTTATAATCGGTGATAATTATACAGACATTACCGCCGGTAAAAATGCAGGTATAAAGTCAGTCTTTGCAAACTGGGGTTACGGGAAGTTTCATGAGGAGGCCAAACCTCATTATCAAGCCGGTAATTTCAGTGAAATTCTGAAAATAGTGGCCTGAGAAAAAGACATCGGGATAGCATACTTTTTTCCAAAAAATTAAGTATTTAATTCAAGTTTCGCACTTGCACCTATTACAAGTCATTGCGAGGAGTGATAACGACGAAGCAATCTCTCTTTTTATATTATTTTGAGATTGACACAACCCTACAGGGTTTCGCAAGGATGCCTATGGCATATATATTCGCCTCTGGCGAATATATAGAATGATAAACGTATTTACCAGTCTAAAGGACTGGTGCTATCCGTAGAAATTCTTTCGACCGGAGCGGAGAAATCTCAAATACTGTTTGGAAAAGAGACCTCTCGACTCCGCTCGAGGTGACAAAAACTGTTGTTTCGACTGAGCACTTAACGCCCTAAGTGCTTGGGAAGCAATCTTCCATACGGCACTCGAGATTACTTCAGGACTTCGTCCTTCGTAATGACGCACCACAAAAAGTCATTGCAAATATGCTGGTTTGACAACATTGGAAAAATCCCTGTAAACACTGGAGTGAAGTTCATTGGTACAGATAATTTTTTAAGAATACATTCTCTTTTTCTATATCCATAAAGAAAACTTTCTTGAAAAAATACCAGTGAGACAGTAAAATATTATTATGAATAGTAGTTTTTTGATATATTTGGATAATTGCTGTTTTAACAGACCTTTTGACGACCAAACACAGTTGAGAATATACCTGGAAACTGAAGCTAAATTACATATTCAATACTTAATAAAAGAAAATGCATTTTTACTTGTATGGTCTTTTATACTGGACTATGAGAACAGCGCCAATCCAGATGATATAGTAAAAACAGAGATATTCGAATGGAGAAAATCAGCCGAGCTTATAGTAAGCTGCAACCCCAAAATAGTTAATAAAGCAATTGAAATAAACAAACTAAACTTTAGTAAAAAAGACTCACTGCATTTAGCATGTGCAATTGAGGCAAAAACAGCATATTTTATAACAGTGGACAAAGGTATATTAAAAAACAGGGATTTAATATCGGGATTAAATATTATGAACCCTATAGAGTTTATAAGTTTTTTGGAGGATGAAAATGAAAAGTGATGCAACCATAAAAAAGGAAGGAATAGAAGCATTAAAACAAAAGTTAGACTCCCTTGAGATAGAAAAATTTTTGACTCTTATGAAAAGAGAACAGTTTGATTATACGAAGTGGCGAAAAAACCTTTTTGAGGATATGACTATTGAAGAGCTGGCTGAAAAAGCTGATAAATATTCTGAAAAATTAGATACAGAATAAGAATAAACTTAAAAGAGGCAAGGGGAAAAGGTGATCCGATATGCGTAAAGCGTAATGAGTGAAGCATGAGACGTAAGACGAGACCTTTGCATAATTCCATAATTGTCACCCTGTAGCCTCTGAACGTAGTGAAGATAAATTTGCCGTAGGCAATCACTTGTTTCAGGGTCTCATAACTTACTGATATAATTAGATGCTGAAATAAATAATTGACTTCGTCAAATTTAGCAACTTTAGTTGCTGCTACAGCATGACTAAATAGAGTTGTGCAAAGGTCTCAAGACGTGAAATGGAGAAATAGTGAGGTAGGGAAGTTCAGGTAAAGGTAGAGGTTCACCCCGTTAAATGCTGCACAGCAGCCCGGCTAGCACCAGCTGAAGGCTGGTAAATAGATTGCGTACCGCAAATTTATCGGCCTTTGGCCGATGCTATTGAAATACATTAAAGCCGGATTTAACAGGGGTACAGGTTGACAATGTTGAAAAAGATGATGTGGTTGAGCCGTCATTGCGACCGAGCACTTAACGCCTTAAGTGCTTGGGAAGCAATCTCGTACTTGAGATTACCATGTCGCCTTCGGCTCCTCGTAATGACCTCTTTTTTCTGTCTGGAATTCACCTTTAGGTGAATAAATAGAATGTTACACATATTTACCAGTCTAAAGGACTGGTGCTAGCCGTAGGCATTCTTGCGAACGGAGTGAAGCAATCTTCCTTACGGAACATGAGATTACTTCGGGACTTAGTTTCTCGTAATGACGCCAATAAGCAATCTCCTCATGCCAATAGTGGTGAAATAATGGTTACAATAAAATTGTTGAAATAGACTTAAATATAGTCTATATTTAAGTCAAGTGAGGTGTCTATGAAATTATCATCGAAAATAAAACCTTTGAGTTATTTAAAAGCACATGCATCGGAAATAATCAGAAACATTAATAAAGAAAAAGAACCATTAATAATTACTCAAAACGGTGAAGCTAAAGTTGTGCTACAGGATATAGACAGCTATGAGCAGACACAGGAAACTCTAAATCTTTTAAAAATTTTAGCTTTGGGGAATAAACAAATTGAAGAAGACAAAATTAAACCATCTACTGACGTTTTTGATAAAATTTATAAGAGCAATGAGAATGCTTAATGGATTTTAATGTATATTTTACTGATGATGCTGAGGAAGATTTAAACGAGATTTACAGATATATTTTACATAATGATTCATCTGAAAATGCTTTGTATGTTATTAAAGAAATAGAAAGAATAATCAGAAGTTTGGAAGAATTTCCTGAAAGGGGGACAGTCCCCAATGAATTATCAGAAATTGGTGTTAATGATTTTAGAGAGTTATTTTTTAAGCCATACAGAATAATTTATAAAACGTATAAAGATAATTTTTATATAATGCTGATTGTTGACGGCAGGCGCAGTTTACAATCGATGCTTGAAAGAAGGCTGTTGAAATAATTAAAGCTCTGTATAATGTGCTTTTTGGTTTTCGACCGAGCACATAATGCGTTAAATGTTCGGTCACACAAGCTAAAGACGCGCTTTTCTGACTTGTGTAAAATATTCAAAGGAGGATTTATGAGAATAGATAAAAGAGTGAACGATGAAATGAGGCTGATAAAAATTACTGATGATTTTGTGAAATATCCTGAAGGCTCTGTCTTGATTGAGTTTGGAGAAACAAAGGTAATTTGCAATGCTACTGTAAACGCGAATGTTCCCCCTTTTCTCAAAGGTTCAGGTACCGGATGGGTTACCGCTGAATACGCTATGTTACCCCGCGCAACACATTTTAGGAATATAAGAGAAGCCAGCAAAGGGAAACTGAGCGGCAGAACACATGAAATTTCCAGACTTATAGGCAGAAGTCTTCGTTCAGTTATAAATCTTGAGCTGTTGGGAGAAAAAAGCATAATATTGGATTGTGATGTTATTCAGGCCGATGGCGGTACAAGGACTGCTGCTATTTCAGGAGCATTTATCGCTTTAAATAAGGCTGTAAAAAGGATGATTGAACAGGGAGAAATTGATGAAAATCCGATAAATGACTCAGTTGCTGCAGTCAGCCTTGGAATAGTGGACAATGAATTATATCTGGATCTTAATTATGAAGAAGACTCGAACGCACAGGTGGATTTGAATCTTGTGGGTACCAAAGGTGGCAAGCTGATTGAGATTCAGGGCACAGCGGAAGGATTGCCTTTTGAAAAGGAAAAGGTTTCGGAAATGATAGATTTGGGCTTTAAAGGGCTGGAGGTTATTTTCGCAGCACAGGATAAAATATTGAGGTTATAGAAGATGTTTGATATTTTTGTTGCGTCAAAGAATAAAAATAAAATTAGGGAAATCAGCCGGATTCTTAAAGAGGTTCCGGTGGAAGTTCGTTCTGTATATGAAGAGATAAATACAGCAAATGATATTGAGGAAACGGGGATGACCTTCGAAGAAAATGCTGTTATTAAAGCACTGGCATTTTCTGATAAAGTTGAAGGCTATGTACTTGCCGATGATTCCGGCTTATGTGTTGACTACCTTGGCGGAAAACCGGGTGTTTATTCTGCACGATATGCCGGTACCGGAGCTACTGATGAAGATAATAACATTAAACTTCTTAGAGAACTTGAGGGTGTGTCAATTTCCCGCCGAACAGCGAAATTTGTCTGTGTTATCGCTTTGGCAAACAAAGGAAAAATACTTGGCACTTTTCATGGTGAATGCAAAGGATTTATCAATATCGAGCCCAGAGGTAGTAACGGTTTTGGTTATGATCCTTTATTCCTTCTGGAAAACGGTAAAACTATGGCGGAACTCACTTCTGATGAAAAAAACTCAATAAGTCACAGAGCTTCCGCTTTAAGAAAACTAAAACGTTTTATGGAAGAAGATAAATGTGAAACTTAAATTTTTATTTTTTTTAACAATTTCTTGTATTTTATCTCTCGGTTCACTTTTACTCTATGAAAGTTTACGTCTGTATTATGTCGCTTTAGCAAAACCTCTTAAACAAATTGAATATGATGAAAATTCGAAAACAGGCAGTCTGAAAATATTAACTCATGATGGGAAACTTATTTTCATGGAGAAATACGGTTTTATCGATGAACTAAGCAGGGATGATATTACCGACAGGCATATCAAGGCATTGGAGTTTTCAGAATTTGATATTTTGGATTATTACCGTAAAAACTATTTCCCGAAATTATCATCGTTAACGCAGTGTGAAACTGCTTTGTTAGCTTATTTAAACACTCTTGAGAGATATTTCTTAAATGTTGCAATTAAAAAATATCTCTCAGAAGAATATTCGGTGGCAGAGCTGTACCTTTATCTTATTAATAGTGTTAAATATTCTGCTGATGTGACAGGTGCAGGTGGTCTTGCTAAATATCTTACCGGCAAAAAATTCAGCCAGCTGCATTTTAAAACTCAAATGTTTCTTATTTTTACCATGTTGAATATTCTGGAGGAAAAAGAAAAAGGGTTTCCCGAAATAATGGCGGAAATAGACAGTATTTTATGGGAGCTTTACAGGAAAGGTATCATAAATGATGAATTTTACAGAGATGCAGCAAATTCTGGCGTGCATTTCAAAAAGTATAAAACTGTCAGCAGTAAAAAATATCAAAAACTTGTTGAAGCTGTTAAAGATGAGTTAAGAAATAATTTAATAAATGTTCGTGAAAATAACTATGAAGTGTATTTAGGTTATGATGAGCGGCTGAATAAATTGCTTCAACGCAAAGTTAACGAGTATATCCTGACCAGAAAAAAAGACCTGAATGCGGCATATGTTGTTATTGATTATAAAGAGGGTGTTGTCAGAGGCATTTATGGTACAAAAAGTGGCAATTACCGGGATATTTTTTCAAGGCCGTTATACATGAAACGCCAAACAGGTTCCATATTTAAACCGTTTGTATATGTTACGGCTTTTGAGAATGGCGTAAAACCATATGATCTTATTGCTGACAGAAAAGAACACTATTCGATTGTTTCCGGTATTTATTCACCCAAAAATTATGACGACTTTTACATGGGTAAAACATATGTTCGTAACGGGCTTATCTATTCCCTTAACAACGCAACTGTGAAGCTTGCCGTAAAAACAGGATTGAAAAATATTGCTTTGACTGCAAAGGCTTTTGGGTTAGAATCTGTCAAGCCTTATTTTTCCATGCCCCTTGGGGCTATTCCTTTTAGTGTGCTGGAAATGGCAAAGGCTTACTCTGTATTTGCCAATAACGGTGTGAAAAGAGAAATTGCTTTTATTGGTAAAATTTTTGAAAATGGGAAACAAATAGAAATTCAAAAAAAAGAAAAAAAAATTGTTTCAGAAAGAAGTGCCGGTATAATTCTTGATTGTATGAAAGATGTTGTGCGTTTTGGTACTGCAAATAAAAGCGGTCTCATGAAAGACACCGCAGGTAAAACCGGAACTACCAACAATTACAGAGATGCATGGTTTGCAGAAATTATGGAACCGTATGTTGTTATTGCATGGGTTGGCTATGACGATATGAGAAGTATGGGCGAAAAAGGTACCGGGGGCAGTATGGCAGCTCCTCTTGTTGCAAATTTACAGAAATACCTTTATTCTGATAAAAGTTATTCTAAGTACACTCAAAAAAAGGAATAATACATGTTTGGACAAAAGCTGTACAACAAAATTTATATACTGAGAGGTAATTGATGGGAAATATTTATATTCTGGGATTTATGGGAAGCGGTAAAACTTCTGTGGGGAAAAGACTGGCTGAGAAGCTGGATAAACGTTTTGTTGATTTGGATGAAGCAATAGAACAAAAGGAAGGGATGAGTATTTCTGATATATTTATAAAAAAAGGTGAAGATTATTTCAGGAAAATCGAGAAAGAAGTTATTGGTGAAATTGCTAAGGAAAAAGATATTGTTGTTTCCACCGGTGGAGGGGTTGTTTTAGATAGTAATAATTTTGAAGTTATGAAAAAAAGCGGGGTTACCGTTTCTTTACTTGCTTCACCGGAAGTTGTTTACGAGCGGGTCAAAGATTCAAACCTGAGACCGCTGCTTGATGTTGAGGATCCGATGGGAGAGATTAAAAAACTTCTTTTTGAAAGAGCACATTTTTATATAAAAAGTGATATTATTGTGGATACCAGCGACTTGAGTATTGAAGAGGCGGCTGATGACATTTTAGAGGAAATGAATGCATAGTGTCCGTGTTAATCTAAAAAAACAGACAGATTACAGTTATAATATCTATATTGGCAACGGCTTTGTGAAGAATAAAATTCAAGAAATGGCATCAACAGATAAAACGGTTTTTGTCGTTGATTCAAATGTTTATAATTTATATACTGAGTTATTTAAAAATGCTGATTGTTATATATATGATGCTTCAGAGAAAAATAAAGATATTGATTATATAAAAAAAATCCTTGCTTATCTAAAGAGCAAAAATCTGCACAGAGATGATACTGTGGTTGCTGTTGGTGGGGGGATTACCGGAGATGTAGTTGGTTTTGCTGCATCTATGTATATGAGAGGGGTTTCTTTTGTGAATATACCCACAACATTTCTTTCTATGGTTGACAGCAGTGTAGGTGGGAAAACAGGGGTGAACTTTGGAGGGGTGAAAAATATGGTTGGCGCTTTTTATCAACCTGACTGTGTTTTTATTGATATAGATTTTTTGGAAACACTTGAGCATGAAGAGGTTATGAACGGCTTTGCTGAAGTGATTAAATATGCTGCTATATTTGACAAAGATATGTTTTATGAGTTGAAAGAAAGGAAAGAATTGAAAGGTAAAATTTTTCTGGCTGATCTTATTAAAAGATGCTGTGAAATCAAAGCTGATATTGTAAATCAGGATGAAAAGGAAAAAGGGTTGAGGAAATTGCTTAATTTCGGTCATACGGTGGGCCACGCTGTTGAAGCGGACAGTTTACACAGCATTAAACATGGCTATGCTGTTGCTATCGGCATGTATTATGAAACCCTCTTTGCTGTTGAAAAAGGGCTTGCGGAGCCAAAGGTTGCTGATGAGCTCAAAGAAATTCTCTTGAACTTTAATTATGAAATAATTTATAGTGTCAAAAGAGCAAATACGTTTACTGAAAGTATAAAAAGCGACAAAAAGGCTTCAGGTACAGGTGTGACTATTGCTTTTGCAAAGGAAATCGGCAAAGGGGAAATTTGCAACGAGATCAGAGCGGAAGAACTGCAGAAAATTGTTTTTTCTTCTTAGCCAGGTCGGAGTGTGCATAATTATTTGCAACGACGAGTTCCTGGGGGTATAATCAGTTAATACGTTTTTTTTGGGTGGATATATGGATGAGACTGTAAAAAATAAGTATTTAAAAGATATTGATTATTTTTCAAAGAGACTGGAAGAAGATCCTGGCTCTAAGGTGTTTATGCCCCTGGCGCTGGCATATCTTAAGCTGGGAAAGTATGATGAAGTTATAGAAATATGCAGTAAAGGCCTTGATGCAAACCCCGATTATGTTGCGCCGAAGACAGTGCTTGCACAGGCCTACCTCGGCAAAGGAATGATAAATGAAGCTAAAGGACTTTTGATAGAAGTTGCTGCTATAAATAAGGATAATTATAAAGCTAATAAATTGCTTGGTGATATATACAGAGCCGAAGATAATATCGATAAAGCTATTAATCATTATCGCACTGCGCTGATGATTTCTCCGGAAGATGTCCAGCTAAGAGAGCTGGTTAATGAATTGGCTGAGACTACAGAAGCTAAACCGGCGGAAGATGAACCACAGACAGAAGAGATTCAGCTTGATTCGGATGAAGATGTGGCTGATCTTGCTGACGAATTGGCAGAAGAGTTCAGGGAAAGCGGTCATGAGGAAGAGGACGATCTTTTTTATGTTGCCGAAGAGATTGATAAGCTTATTGAAAAAGAAGAATATGAAAAAGCCAGGGAATATGCTCGAGACAATATCAGGTCAGAAGAAATACTGGAAAAAAAGCTTAAAGAAATAGAAGCCTATGAACAGGGCGAGCCTCTGTCAGAAGAAGGGTTTGAAGTGGAGATCCCCGATGACCAGCCTAAAAATGAAGAGCCTGATTTTAAAGAAGGGGATTCACTCGTTTCAGATGACGATATTTCCAAACTCCTTGCTGAAGGAGCTAACGATGAAAGTGTAGCGGAAACAGGGAAAAATGAGCAGAGTTATACAGATGAAGAGAGCAGTTTTGTATCTGATGACGATATAAAAGGTTTGTTGGAAAAGGACTCAAAGGATGAGGGTTCAGAAGAAGAACCTGTAGAGAGTGAGGCGGAGAAAACTGCATCAGAAGATGAAGAATGGAAGAAAGACACAGATTTTATTGAAAAAGAATCTGAAAATGAACAACCTGTGGATGATTTTACCAAAGATAATAATACAGAAAATAGTGAACAGGTAATACCTGGTGATAAAAAAGAGGTAGTGGAAAAGCTGGAGAAATGGCTTGATAATATCCGTAAGGTGAAAAAGGATAAAGATGTTTAAGGACATTTTTGGTTTTGTGGCTGACTATGTGGAAGGTATAAAGCTCCTTGCCCTGTTTGATAAAGATGGATTTATTGTTGAGAAGGTGAAAGACAGTTCCTTTAAATCTGAAGAAATAGCCGCCGAATTCTCCTCAATTTTAAAATATATTGATAAGGTGACGACGTTTCTTGTGACTGGCAAGATGGGCAGAATGATAATAGAGTGTGACAATGATGTTTTTTATTTGCACAAGATAAATAAATATTACTATGTTGTTGCTGTACTCGAAAAAAATGCTATTGTAGGTAAGCTTAAATATGCACTTACTGTGATTGAGCCAAAACTAAAACAGGATCTGGAAATTTAAATGAAAATAAACGTTATTAGCGGCCCCAATATAAACTTGCTGGGAAACAGGGAAAAAAATCACTACGGTGATATAACGTATGATAATTTAAAGAAAACTCTTTTGAAAGAAGGGGACAGATTAAATGTAGATATTGATTTTTTTCAAAGTAATTATGAGGGGAAAATAGTGGATTATATTCAGAAAAATGTTCAAGCGGGTGCTTTTATTGTTAATGCTGCAGCATATACACATACCAGTGTTGCCATAAGGGATGCACTTATTGCTGCAAAAAAACCTTTTGTGGAAGTACATCTTTCGAATATTTTTGCCAGAGAGCATTTCCGGCATAAATCATTTCTTGCGGATATAGCTGACGGTGTGGTTGCAGGTCTTGGCATCCATTCATATCTTTCAGCTCTGTATTATCTGGCAAATAAATATTCTTAAAACTGATCAGGAGAGTTTGATGGACAATCTGGAGAAAGTGGAGAATTTATTCTCCAATAATGGTATTTTCACTTATATTGTAACAAACATAAGTGATATCTACTATCTTTCCGGTTTTACCGGAACAACGGGATATGTCGTTTTTGATTCTGGTGATTTTATTTTTGTAACTGACGGAAGATATGAGACGCAGGCTAAAAATGAGGTTAACAGTATATTTGAGATAGTAATTGTTGATTCTTATCGGGATTATTTTTCAGATTATTTAAGTCAGAAAAAGAATGTAACGGTGAGTATGGATACCCCCCTTGACTTTTATATCTTTGTTAGTGAAAAGAGCAATGTTAATGTGGATAAGAAATCTCTTCTTTCATCTCTCAGGCAGATTAAGAGTTATGAAGAAGTTGATATGTTAAAAGAGTCTTACCAAATAGCCGCAAAAGCATTTACAGATTTGCTGGAGGATGTAAGTTATGATCTGCCGGAAGTTATCTGGGCGGCTAAATTGGAATATAATATGAAAATTTTGGGAGCTGATTCAACGAGCTTTGATACAATGGTAGCTTCTGGCGATCGTTCTGGTTTGCCACATGGGCGGGCTTCGTCAAAAGTTATTAAAAAAGGTGAACCGGTAATCATAGATTATGGTTGTAAAAAGAACTACTGTAGTGATATTACACGTGTTGTTTTAAATTCAAAAAATAAGCTTGTACTGGAAATAATTGATATAGTTTATTCAGCTCTGAAAAAGGCAACCGATGCTGTCCGACCGGGTGTTAAGTGCTGTGATGTTGACTCTGTGGCAAGAGAGTACATCGATGATAAAGGCTACGGTAAATATTTTAATCATGGACTGGGACATGGTGTTGGTATAGATGTTCACGAAAAACCAGCGTTTAGGCAAAAAGATGATACTGTTCTTGCTCCAGGCATGGTTCTTACTGTTGAGCCCGGAATATACATCCCGGATAATTTTGGGATAAGGCTGGAGGATACTGTTTTGGTAACGGAAACGGGTTGTGAAATTTTAAGCGGTGTGTTAGATAAATACGTTTATAAAATATACAGTTGAGGTGGGAAATGGTGATGACACCAAATCAGTTTAAGAAAGGAAAGAAAATTGAGATTGATGGTGAACCATACTCTGTTGTGGAGTATCTCCATGTTAAGATGGGCAGGGGCGGAGCTAATGTTCGGACCAAACTTAAAAGTTTATTGAGCGGTAATGTTATAGAAAGGACATTCAAGTCGGATGAAAAAATAAAAGAGCCTGATTTCGAAGAAAAAAATATGCAATATTTGTACAATGACGGTGAGAATTATTACTTTATGGATAATGAAAATTTTGAGCAGATCAGTATCTCTGCGGATGATCTGGGAGAATTAGCTGATTTCATGCCTGAAAATCTGAACGTTGAAGTGCAGCTTTTTAATCAAAAACCTGTTGGTGTGGAGTTGCCTAACTTTGTTGAACTGGAGGTTGTGGAAACGGAGCCGGGGCTTAAAGGAGACACTGTCACAGGTGGCTCAAAGCCTGCCAAATTATCAACGGGTGGCAGCATTAATGTTCCGCTTTTTATTTCAGAAGGAGATTTTGTAAAAATAGATACAAGGGATGGCAGCTATATTGAAAGGACAAAGACAAGTAAATAGGAGTGAAATATGGATGTGAAGGCAATAAAAGAACTTATCAGATTTATTGAAAAAACATCTCTGACGGAGTTTGAATACGAAAGTGAAACGGAAAGGATTTATGTGAATAGAGCTTCATTAACATCAGATGCATCCGGGCAAACATATACCCAGCAACCGGTACAGCAGGCACCAAAGCCTGAACCTATTTCAGAAAAACCGGTTGAAAAGAAGGAAGATAAACTGGAAGGTGTTGAGGTTAAAGCCCCCATAGTAGGTACTTTTTATGAGGCTCCCAGCCCCGGTGCAGAACCTTTTGTGAAAGAAGGTGATGTTGTTAAAAAGGGGCAGACCCTTTGTATCATTGAAGCTATGAAAATTATGAATGAGATTGAAGCTGAATATGATTGTAGGATACTAAAAGTTTTGGGAGTAAACGGAGAGCCGGTGGAATATGGCGAGACTATTTTTCTGGTGGAACCAAGGTGAGATTTCCTGACAACAGTTTGCTGATAGTAATCTTGAGGAGTAATTAATGTTTGAAAAAGTACTTGTAGCAAACAGGGGCGAAATAGCACTGAGAATTATCAGGGCATGTAAAGAGCTTGGCATAGAAACCGTTGCTGTATATTCGGATGCAGATATTGAGTCTCTTCATGTTGCTTTTGCTGATGAATCTGTGTGTATCGGTCCCAGTTCTGCTGCTGATAGCTATCTTAATATAAAAAATATAATCTCTGCAGCCGAAATAGCTGATGTGGATGCCATCCATCCTGGCTACGGTTTTTTGGCTGAAAATCCCAATTTTGCAAAAGTTTGTGAAGATTGTGGATTTACTTTTATAGGTCCTTCCCCTGATCATATCTCTTTAATGGGGAATAAGGCCACAGCTAAAAAAACGATGATGGATTTGGGTGTGCCGGTTGTACCTGGCAGCGAGGGCGCTGTCGCTGACAGGCAAGAGGCTTTGGAAATAGCGAGAAAAATCGGTTTTCCCGTTATCATTAAAGCTTCAGCCGGCGGTGGTGGCAAAGGGATGCGTGTTGCTCACACTGAAGCCAGCTTCCTGAAAAATTTAGATATGGCCAAAAATGAAGCTCAAAGCTCATTTGGCAATGATGAAGTATATATTGAAAAGTATATTGAAGAACCCAGACATATAGAGGTACAGGTTTTTGGTGACGGAAAAGGTGAAGCTCTGCACTTTTATGAAAGGGAATGTTCCATTCAGAGACGCCATCAAAAGCTTTTAGAAGAAGGTCCCAGCCCTTTTTTAACGGAAAGACTCAGGAAGAAAATGGGCGATGCTTCGGTAAAGGCTGTAAAGGGTTTAAAATATAGAAATGCAGGGACAATAGAGTACCTTGTGGATAAAAACGGTGATTTTTACTTTATGGAGATGAATACTCGCATACAGGTGGAACATCCTGTAACCGAAATGATTACCGGTATTGATTTGGTACAGCTTCAGCTAAAAATAGCTGCAGGCTATCCTTTTGATATCAAACAGGAAAATATTGAAATCCTTGGCCATGCCATAGAATGCAGAATAAATGCAGAGGATCCGGTAAGTTTTACCCCGTCACCAGGAAAAATTGAGGCTTTTTATGCCCCGGGTGGATTCGGTGTTCGTGTTGATTCTGCTTCATACCAGGATTATATCGTTCTCCCATACTATGATTCCATGATTGCTAAGATGATTGTATTTGCTAAAAATCGCACTGAAGCTATCAACAGGGCAAGGCGAAGTCTGGATGAATTTATTATTGAAGGTATTAAGACAACGATACCGTTACATAAAAAAATTATGATGCATCACTCCTTCATTGAAGGTGATATTACCACAGATTTTATAGACAGACATATTAAAAGTTTACAATAGGTTGTAAAAATGAAGAATTTTTTAAGAAGAATATTTGTTTGCTTTTGTGTTTTTATTTTCGGTTGTTCCTCTGTGAATCTGTATTCGGCTTCCGGACCGGAAAAAACATTTGATAACGAATTTTTAAAAGGCGAGATGCTCCTTAAATCAGGAGAAATTGCTGAGGCTGTTAGTATCTTTACTGATCTGGCGGAAAGGACTGGTGACGCTTATATATATCTTAAAGTGGCTAATATATACAGAAGATCCGATGATTATGCAAAAGCTATGGAAGTATTAAAGAGAGGTGTTTCAAACAAAAATACTTCCCAGAAACACAGGCTGTATTATGAGATGTCAAAAATTTCATATGAAATTTTTCAAGATTTTGAAAATGCAGAGATATATGTAAAAAAAGCTTTGAACGAGGCGAGAAAAACGGAATATCTTGAACTGCTTGCAGAGATATATCAGGATTCCAATGATTTTGCTTCGGCTGTGAGCATTTACAATGAGCTTATAAAAAGACAGGATGAAGGCAAATATTTTTTGCAAAGAGGGAAACTCTATCTGTATCTGAATCTAAATGTTAAAGCTATAGATGATTTTAAAAGAGCTGTGGAAATCGAAAACAATACTGAGGCAGCTTTGCTGCTGGCTGATATTTATATAAAAAGAGGGGAGAAAGAGCAGGCTATCAGGTATCTGGAAATAGCTCAGGATAGCCATCCTGGTCTTATTCTCCCTGAGCTTAAACTGGCTGAACTTTATCAGAATTCCGGGCGCCTTGAAGAGGCTCTGGATAATTATGAAAGTGTTCTTGCTCAGGTGGATGGAGAGCGTAAGGTATACGTACTAAAACAGATGGGTAATATTTATTTGCGTTTAGGTGAATATAACAGTGCCATTGACACTTTAAAAAAGGCTTATGAGATAAACAACGATGATACTCAGTCACTTTTTTATATAGCTGTGGCTTATGAAGCTCTGGAAGACTGGGATAGTGCGGCGAAATATTATAAACGTACACTTGAGGTAAGAAGCGACTATACGGAAGCAAAAAAGAGACTTGCATATGTTTATTTGCAAAAAAAGGAATTTAACTCGGCTTTGGAAATATTATCCACGATTTCAGAGGTATACCGTGATATTGATTTTTACCGACTTAAAGCCGGAGTTTTAGAGGAAAGAGGCTCTATTCAGGAAGCTATTGAAACAGTGAACGATGGTTTGAAAGAAAATCCCAACAGTACATCCCTGTTGATAAATAAAGCTTTTTTGTTGGAAAAAGCTGGGGATTATGAAGAAACTGTTAAAATACTTAAGCGTATACTTGAAAATGAGCCAGATAATCCAGCAGCGCTGAATTTTTTGGCTTATCTCTATGCCGAAAATGATGTTAATCTGGATGAAGCACTGAATCTGGTAACGCGTGCACTTAATCAAGATTCGGAAAACCCAGCTTATCTGGATACTAAGGCATGGATACTTTATAAAAAAGGTGAGTTCGAGAAAGCCATGGTTTTGCAGAAAAAAGCGCTAAATCATGCGCCTGAAGATAAAGAGTTGCGCGAGCATATGGAAGCAATACTAAAAGCGTTGGAAATCGAAAAAAGTGTCGATGAATTTATTAAAAATTAAGTTTTTATTACTCCTGGCACTTTTTTCCTATAGCTGCACCAAAGCACCGGTGATTGAGACTCAGGTACTTCTGAGCAAAGACAATATTCTGAAAAACGTTGAAGTGTCTAATCCTCCTATATGCATGATTAAATCAAAGGGGGTTTTTTTTTATGAGAACCGCTTTAACCGTGCGAAATTTAAGGGGACAATTCACAAAACATGTGAATCTGAAGTTACCATAAACGTTTTAGGCATGTTCGGACAGGTTTATGCTCAGGCAGTATACAATGGTACGGAGCTTGAGGTTATAAAAGATGATGAGAATATTACTGAAGAATACAGTATTTTTTTCAATGAGAAGCAAATAAGTCAGCTTATAAAAGTTTTGAACATCCCCTTTGTTTTGCCTGATGAGACTTTCAATATGCGAATCACAGAGAAAGGTTATTTTTTTAAAAAGGCGAATACATCTGTATTGGTTAATCAAAATTTCAAAATTGTACGAATCCGGGAAAATGATATAGCCATACGGTATGGTTACGATGCAAATCTCCTGAAAGAAATTGAATATAAAGATGCAACACAAATGTTTAATATCAAATTAAGCAATCCTGATTTTAATAATTAGTGATTTCTTCGGAAACGATGGGAATAAAAATCGAGGACATTTGAATGTTTGTCAGATCGTACGCCAAAGTTAATCTGAATCTTGGGGTAATCGGAAAAAGGTGGGATGGTTATCACGAAATATCATCACTGGTGACAAAAATCAGTCTGTATGATTCTATTTACTTGAAAAAATACGATAAGTTGAGCATAAAATGCAATGATAAAAGCATACCTACGGATTCAGGAAATATTATTGCCAAAACCTTTAAGATAATGCAGTCAAAATATCCTGTAATTAAAGGAATAAAAGTAAATCTTTATAAAAACATTCCATCAGGAGCCGGTTTGGGAGGAGGAAGCAGTAATGCTGCAGCCTTTTTGAATGCTGTGGATTTTTTATATAGTCTAAGAATGGATTTTTCTGAAAAAAAGGATATTATGGCATCAATAGGCTCGGATACAGTCTTTTTCCTTTACAATCAACCGGCTATCATGCGCGGCAGAGGTGAGGTTATAGAGCCAGTGATTATTGATACCGGTTTTTATCTGCTTTTGGTTAAACCACCTATATCTATATCCACCGGCGAGGTTTATAATAGTGGAAATTTGGCGTTGACACCTGAAGATGCCCTCAGTAATATGCAAACGCATTATACTTACAGTGATATTTTGAAACAATCTTACAATAATCTTGAGAGTGCGGTGTTTCCAAAATATGATGTAATTGAAACTATCAAGGAGAAACTTTTGGATAGAGGTGCAGATGTTTCTCTTTTGTCAGGAAGCGGGGCAACGGTTTACGGGATATTTTCTTCCCGGAAGATAATGGAAAGTGCCTTTGAATATTTTATAGTAAACTTTAATGATTGTTTTGTAAAAAAAGCGGTTAATATAAATTAGTTCTGAAGGAGTGCAGTTATGGATTTTTTGGTTTTCTCTGGTAATTCCAATAAAAGTCTTGCTGAAGATGTTGTTAAAAAATTGGGAATGAGGCTTGGGGATGCAACGGTTACAAAATTCGGGGATGGTGAAATTTTTGTTAAAATAAATGAAAGTGTGAGAGGGCGGGATGTGTTTGTGATTCAGTCAACAAATCATCCGGCCGAGTCCCATTTAATGGAGCTTATGATAATGGTGGATGCTTTAAAAAGAGCTTCTGCTAACAGTATTACGGCAGTTATTCCCTATTTCGGCTATGCAAGGCAGGACAGGACAGTGGAGCCAAGGGTGCCGATTACTGCAAAGCTTGTGGCTGATTTACTTACAACGTCAGGTATCGACAGGCTTGTTACTATGGATTTGCATGCCGGTCAGATACAGGGTTTTTTTGATATTCCGGTGGATAATCTTTACGCAACACCTATACTCTCAGAGTACTTTGTCAACAAAAAGATGTTTGGCGATGATTATGTGGTTGTTTCTCCTGATGCCGGCGGAGTACCCCGGGCAAGGATTTATGCCAAAACCTTGGAATGTTCTCTGGCTATAATTGACAAACGCAGAACAGGCCCAAATGTGGCCAAGGCTATGCATGTTATTGGCGATGTCAAAGACAAACACATCATAATTATTGATGATATGATAGATACAGCCGGCACACTTTCACAGGCTGCCTCAACAGTTATGGAACATGGAGCTAAATCTGTCAGAGCAGCCGCCACCCATGGTGTATTGAGCGGGCCTGCAGTGGAACGTATTCTTTCAAGCCCGTTAGAAGAGGTGCTTTTATGTGATACTATTGAGTTGTCCAAAGAGAAAAGTACTATTTCAAAGTTTAAGGTACTCAAGACCGGTGAGTTGTTTGCAGAGTCGATACTGCGGATTTTCAACAAGGAAAGTATCAGCTCTCTTTTTAGGTTTAAAACTGAACAGTAAATGGAAAAATTTCTTATAGCTGGCCTTGGAAATCCTGGTGAACGCTATAGAAATACCAGGCATAATATTGGCTTTATGGTTGCCGATGCTATTATACAACATTTGAATATCAATATTACAGGTGGTTTTTATTCAGATTTCGGAGATATTGTAACCGGCGGCAAAAAAATTTATATACAAAAACCCCAGACTTTTATGAATTTGAGTGGAAAAGCGGTGGCAGCTCTTGCTGCCTATTATGATATTGATTTAAAAAATATTCTGGTAATTTATGATGATGTTGATTTGCCTTTTGGTAAGCTCAAAATCAAACGCAAAGGGTCTTCTGCTGGACATAAAGGGCTTGCTTCAGTTATCAGCTGCTTAAACAGTGATGAATTTCCCCGTGTGAAAATGGGTATAGGAAGGCCTATAAATCCGGGGTTTAGTATTCCGGATTATGTGCTCGGAAAATTTTCACCGGAAGAGAGTAAACATCTTGATGAATTTATAAATTTGTGTAAAAATGCCACGCTGTGTTTTATAGAGGAGGGGCTTATCCCTGCGATGACCAGGTTTAATAACAAAACAATAAAAAAGGAGGATTAACAATGGCTTCAGTTTTGACGGTTTTAGCTCCTGTTTTAGGGGTTGTGGGTTTAATTGTTTCTATAGTTATTTATAACTATATTAAGAAACAGTCTGAAGGTACTGATTTAATGAAAGAAATTGCAGATATGATTCATGAAGGTGCAATGACTTTCCTGTCAAGAGAGTACAAAATTCTGGGAATTTTTGTGATTATTGTTTTTGTTCTTATGCTGTTTGCTGATGGCCTGGGTTTTAGTACCGGTATAGCATTTTTATCCGGGGCTTTCTGTTCTGCTTTGGCCGGTTTTATCGGCATGAAAGCTGCCACAAAAGCTAATGTGAGGACAAGCGAAGCTGCCAGGTCACAAGGTATGGCATCTGCACTTTTTATTTCCTATAACGGTGGTGCAGTTATGGGACTGGCTGTAGCAAGTTTGGGTCTTCTTGGTGTGGGAATTTTCTTCCTTATTTATGGAGATCCTCAGACAGCTCAGAATATCAATGGGTTTGCTATGGGGGCATCGTCAATTGCTTTGTTTGCAAGGATTGGTGGTGGTATTTATACCAAAGCTGCTGATGTTGGTGCCGATCTTGTTGGTAAAGTGGAAGCCGATATCCCTGAAGATGATCCAAGGAATCCTGGGGTTATTGCAGATAATGTGGGGGACAATGTTGGTGATATCGCCGGAATGGGTGCTGATATATTTGAGTCTTATGTAGGGTCGATGATTGCAACGATAGCAATCGCAGCGACGGCTAGTCCGGCACTTCTTGCAAAGCTTGGCGGAGCTGAGCTAACTATGAATTTAATGTTTTTACCTGTACTTTTTGCTATTATTGGGCTTATTGCCTCGCTTATAGGTGTTTTTTCCATGAAAGCGTTAAGTGGCTCAGCACCGGCGTCTGCACTCAGGTACTCCACTTTTATAGGTGCCGCAGTATTTTTGATTGGAGCTTTTTTTGCTATTACAGCATTTCAGATTAATGTTGGTGTATTTTGGGCGGTACTTTTTGGAACTGTTGCAGGTATTGTTATTGGTCTTATCACTGAGTATTATACATCGTCTAAACCGGTTAGAAGAATTGCTGAAGCATCAAAGACTGGGCATGCTACCAATATTATCCAGGGCTTTGCTGTAGGTCTTGAAAGTGTTGTTTTGCCACTCATTATGATTTGTATTGCCATTTTTGTGGCAAATGCACAGGCTGGTCTTTACGGTATAGGTATTGCTGCAGTCGGAATGCTGGCGACAGTTGGCGTTACAATGACTGTTGATGCTTACGGCCCTGTTGCAGACAATGCAGGTGGTATTTCTGAAATGGCAGGGTTAGGAAAAGATGTAAGGGACATTACAGACAGTCTTGATTCCATCGGTAACACTACAGCTGCAGTTGGAAAAGGTTTTGCAATAGGTTCTGCTGCTTTGACCGCTTTGGCTCTTTTTGCAGCATACAGCAGTAGTGCAGGATTAACTGAAATAAATCTTATTCAGCCTAAGGTTGTGATAGGCCTTTTTGTGGGTGGTTTTATTCCATTTCTTGTTGCAGCTATGACGATGACCTCTGTTGGCAAAGCTGCCGGTAAAATGGTTGATGAAATCAGAAGACAGTTTAAAGAAATTCCAGGCCTTTTGGAGGGAAAAGAAGGCGTTAAGCCTGATCCTAAAACATGTGTTGATATTTCCACAACAGCTGCACTTAAGGAAATGGTGTTGCCCGGATTAGTTGCTATTGTTACTCCTCTTATTATCGGATTTGGAGTGGGCAAAGAAGCTCTTGGCGGTACGCTTGCAGGAGCCACATTGGCCGGTGTTCTTCTGGCTTTACTTATGGCTAATGCAGGTGGCGCATGGGATAATGCCAAAAAATATATAGAGAGCGGTTCCTTGGCTGGTGAAGAAAAAGGTGGTGAAGCCCATAAAGCTGCCGTTACTGGTGATACCGTTGGTGATCCCTTCAAGGATACTTGCGGTCCTGCTATGAATATACTTATTAAGCTTATGAGTATTGTTTCACTTATAATTGCCCCGTTATTATAAAACAAAGAGGGTAGCTGAGAGGCTGCCCTCTTTTTGACTAAAAATTAAGGAAAGGTAATTTTATGGGATTTAATTGCGGTATAGTAGGGTTGCCGAATGTAGGCAAATCGACATTATTTAATGCTTTGACTAAAGCTGAAGCGGAAAGTGCCAATTATCCTTTTTGTACTATAGATCCCAATATCGGTATTGTGGAAGTACCTGATGAGAGACTTGATTTTATAAGCGACTGCATAAAACCAAAAAGCACTGTTGCTACAACCATCGAATTTGTGGATATCGCCGGTTTGGTAAAGGACGCCAGCAAAGGAGAGGGGCTGGGCAATAAATTTCTGAGCAATATCAGGGAAGTGGACGCAATTGTTCATATAGTCAGGTGTTTTGATGAGACCGATATAAGCCATGTAAGCGGTAAAGTGGATCCGGTGAGTGATGTGGAAGTTATAAATACGGAGCTTTTACTGGCAGATATAGATGTTTTGGAAAAAGCTCTGACCAGGGTCAAAAAATCCGCTAAAAGCGGAGATAAAGAACTGAAAATCAAGTCGGAAGTTCTGGAAAAAATATATAATAAAGCCGCTGAAGGGGTACAGTTGAGGAATATTGTCAGTGGCGATGATATGAAGTATATTAAAGAATTCAATCTACTTACTGTAAAGCCGGTGTTGTATGTGGCAAATGTTGACGAGGATGGGCTTGCAGATGACAATGATTATGTAAGACAACTGAAAGAAGTGGCAAAAAAAGAGGATGCCAGGTGTGTAAAAATCTCCTGTAAACTTGAAGCGGAAATTGCTGAATTAGATGAAGAAGAGAAAAACGAGTTTCTTATTGAGATGGGGCTTGAAAAATCCGGACTGGAAAAGGTTATTGCCGGAGGTTATGAACTTCTTGATTTAATTACATTTTTTACTGCAGGGGAAAAAGAGGTGAAAGCCTGGACAATAAAAAAGAATACGAAAGCTGTGGAAGCTGCAGGAAAAATTCATTCTGACATCAGCAGAGGGTTTATAAGAGCGGAAGTTTGCAGTTTCGACGTATTCAAAGAGTATAAATCCCTCCAGAAAATAAAAGAAGCCGGTAAAATGCGACTGGAGGGGAAAGAGTATATTGTAAAAGATGGAGATATTATATACTTTAGGTTCAATGTTTAAGAATATCATTTTCGGCTGTATTTTTTTACTGATTTCTGCAAATGCTGTAAACAGTGAACCCACTGCAGGTGACGACTTTCTGGAGTCCGTGGGGGTAATTACTGCCAATGTGGTATATGTAAGGGAAAAGCCAGATCTGGAATCCAAGCGTATTTATACCTTTTATGAAGGTTCTAAAATAATTTTAGTGGATGAGTTGAAAGACTGGTACAAGGTAAAAGTTAACAATATTCGTACCGGCTATGCTTTGAAAAAAGATATTGAGTTTAATGTGACTCTTGGTAAAGAAACAAAGCGCGGTGAATATTTTGATCAGAAGCTTGCTCTGGATATACGAAGCTTTATTGACAGATTTAATTTTAATATGAAAGAATCCGGTTACTTTGAAAGGGAAGGAATCGTTCCGGCATTTGAATATAAAAAAATGGAAATTCAGGATTCTTCGGTGGCTTTGGAAATCATTTATACTATAAATCGAAAATCAGACAGTGTCTTTCCGGAAGACAATTCCAATCCTTTCAGTAATGAATTAAAGTATTTTTTGGAAGTACTTTTTTTTAAGCTTATTAACTCACCATATGAAACATTCCAAGTGGATGTTTTTTCAAAAGATGATACAAAAGATAAAAAAACTGAAATATATGCAACGTTTGCTTTTGATAAAAGCAAACTCAATTTTAATAATATAAAAGATTCACGTGGGAAAATCTGGAATTATGTGACAAGTAGTAAAAATATTTCAAAGCTGTTTAGCACTTATCCAATCATAAAAGGGAGTAAATAATGCCTTTTAGCCATATTGATGAAGCCGGAAGAAGCAAAATGGTTGATGTCACCGAAAAGCAAATTACAAACAGGGCAGCCTTGGCATCCGGATATATATATATGAAAAGAGACACACTTGATAAAATCATTTCTGGGAATATTGAAAAAGGGGCAGTTTTTGAAGTGGCACGTGTTGCTTCTGTGATGTCTGTCAAAAAAACTGCTGAGCTTATACCGATGTGCCATCCGCTGAATATTACCGGTGTTCATGTCGATTTTACTCCTGAAAAAGAAAAAAGCAGGGTTAAAATAGATGTGAAAGTGCGCCTGGCCGGTCAAACAGGCGTTGAGATGGAGGCTTTGACAGGTGTCAGTGTAGCTGCACTGACTATATATGATATGTGTAAAGCTGTTGACAAAGATATGGTAATTTCTGATATTAAATTAATCGAAAAAAGCGGCGGCAAAAGCGGAACGTATAAAAGGGAAGAATAATATGCTGAAACTTATGATCAGCCAGTTTAAACCTTATCTTGCATCTCCTGAAAAGAATGCGGAAAAGCACTATCAGATAATTGAAGAAGCTGTATCCGCACGCTGTAATGTTGTGATTTTTCCGGAACTTTCATTGACCGGTTATGATCTTAGGGATGCAGTGAGCGATGTGGGACTGGATTTAAACTCCGATATTATACGCCGTATAAAAGAGTATTCCAATTATATTTCAATTGTTTTCGGTTTCGTATATGAAGAAAAGCCGGGATGTTTCTATAATGCGGCTGCATATGTTGAACAGGGTGAAATCCTTCATATTCACAAGAAAGTTTTTCTGCCGGCTTACGGTCTTTTTGACGAAAAAAGGTATTTTTCAGAAGGCAGCTCATTTTCCTTTTTTGATACGAAATTTTTCAGAGGCGCTATCCTGATATGTGAGGATGCTCTCCACGCCGAATCCCTTTTACATATAGCTGAAAATAATGTGGATATGGTTTTTATCCCTGCCGGAAGCCCTTTAAGAGGAATAGGAGAAAGCGGTTTTTATGCTGAAAACGTTTGGGATTATACCTGCGGGTATATTTCAACTAACATGACATGTACTGTGGTTTTTGCTAACAGGGCCGGAGTTGAAGAGGGAGTTATTTTTTGGGGCGGATCGAGGGTTTATAAAGCAGGCGGGGGTATCGAATGCAGCCTCCCTTATCTCAATGAAGACAAATGTATTGTCAAGTTGGACAGAGATAATATTAGACAGGAAAGAATAAAAAATCCATTAGTGCTAAAAGATAAATTAAGAAATTTTAGATAAAACTAATATGAGATAAAGATGAGCGAACTATGAATGTAAGTTATCAGATAGTAAAAGAAGTACTTGTTAATTTTTTGAAAGAGGAGACCGAAAAAACAGGTCTTAAAAACCTTGTGGTGGGCTTAAGCGGAGGAATCGACTCGGCACTTTCCGCTGCTCTTGCAGTGGAAGCTTTGGGTAAGAATCGTGTTTTTGCGTACTGCCTGCCCTATAAAACCAGCAGCCCAAAAAGCCTTGAAGATGCAAAAAAAGTGGCTGGATCCCTGGATATTAACTGTGAAGTAATCGATATTTCTCCATACGCAGATGCGTATCTCAATGTTTTTGACCATTATATCGGCAATGTGAGATTTGGGAATGTGTGTGCCAGGATGAGGATGGTTACGCTTTTTGACCTCTCAGCAGCACATAGTGCCCTTGTCCTGGGTACAAGCAATAAGACGGAGCTCCTTCTGGGTTACGGTACATGGTATGGGGATATGGCTTCAGCTTTAAATCCGGTAGGTGATTTGTATAAAACCCAGGTTTGGGGTTTGGCTGAGTATATGGGCATTCCAAAAGAAGTGATTGAAAAACACCCAACAGCAGATCTGTGGCAGGACCAAACGGATGAAGGAGAGCTGGGTTTTTCTTACGTGGAAGTGGATAAACTGCTGTTTGAAATGATTGATAAAAGAAAAAATACAAAAGAGCTGATACGTATGGGCTTTGACGAAAAATTTATAGATGAAGTCAGCAGAAGAGTAAAAGCAAATCAGTTTAAGCGCTGTCTGCCGGTTATTGCTAAAGTCAGTGGCAGGACTGTGGGCATTGATTTCCGTTATAGCAGAGACTGGGGACTGTAAAGGTTGAGGTTGAGAAGGTTGAGTGTGCTTGGGTTATAGGTGATAGTGCGTCTCACGTTTTGAACATTGAAGAAAAAAGGAGTGACAAATGTTTCACCAAAAAATATTAAAAGAAGCATTAACTTTTGATGATGTACTGCTGGTTCCTGAGAAAAGTGACGTCGTTCCTAAAGACGTTGATTTAAGTACAAAATTGACTGCTACAATCAGCTTGCAAATCCCTCTCGTGAGTGCCGCCATGGATACGGTTACCGAAGGCAGATTGGCCATCTCCATAGCTCAGGAAGGCGGTATCGGCTTTATTCATAAAAACATGTCAATTTCAGAGCAGGCAGAAGAAGTAGACAAGGTAAAAAGGTCTGAAAGTGGAATGATAGTCGATCCAATAACGATTGATCCGGAACGGACAGTTGAAGAAGCTTTGGAGATAATGTCGAAATTTAAAATTTCGGGTGTTCCTGTAACGAAAAACAAGAAGTTGGTGGGGATACTCACAAACAGGGATTTAAGGTTTGTTACAGCTTACAGTGAACCGGTGAAAAAATATATGACCAAAGAAAATCTTGTAACGGTATCCGTTGGAACATCTTTGGATGAAGCTAAGGATCATCTTCAGAAACATAAAATTGAAAAGCTTTTAGTGGTTGATGATAATTATCTTCTTAAAGGTCTTATTACAATCAAAGATATCAATAAAAAGTTGAAATACCCTCATGCCACAAAAGATGATTTGGGAAGACTGAGAGTTGGTGCAGCTATCGGGGTTAGCGGAGATAGTGCTGAAAGAGTGGAAGCTTTGGTAGACAGCGAAGTGGATGTAATCGTTATAGATACTGCTCACGGTCATTCCAGGCAGGTCGCTGAAACGGTTAAAAATATAAAGAAAAAGTATCCTGATTTGCAATTGGTTGCGGGTAATGTTGCTACACCGGAAGCCACCGAGGATTTGATAAAGGCAGGTGCTGACTGTGTGAAAGTGGGGATAGGACCGGGTTCCATTTGCACAACACGGGTTGTTGCAGGTGTTGGAGTCCCTCAGATTACAGCAATTATGGATTGTGCTTCTGTGGCTGAAAAATACAATATTCCGATAATAGCGGACGGCGGGGTAAAATACTCCGGGGACATTGTTAAAGCTTTGGCTGCAGGGGGGAATGTTGTTATGATTGGTTCACTTTTTGCAGGTACAACGGAATCTCCGGGGGAAATCGAGTTGTTGCAGGGTAGAAGTTACAAAGTGTACAGAGGCATGGGCTCTGTGGGTGCTATGAAAAGCGGCAGTAAAGACAGATATTTTCAAGAAGAAAAAGATACGGCAGCTAAGTTTGTTCCTGAAGGGATAGAGGGACGCGTCCATTACAAAGGAGATCTGACTCATACCATATATCAAATGATGGGCGGTTTAAGGGCAGGTATGGGTTATGTCGGCTGCAGCACTATAGAAGAATTAAGGAAGAATGCAAAATTTGTAAAAATAACGGGCTCGGGACTTAAAGAGAGCCATGTCCATGATGTCATTATAACCAAAGAATCCCCTAATTACTGGATTTCAACATAAAAAACTTAAAATGCAAAAGGTGGTAAATGAATATTCATGACGAAAAGATTCTAATACTGGATTTCGGTTCTCAATATACACAGTTAATCGCAAGAAGAATAAGAGAGGCGCGGGTTTACTGTGAAATACAGCCCTGTAATGTGGATTTCAGCAAAATTAAGGCGTTTGAGCCTAAGGGTGTTATTTTATCCGGAGGGCCGGGAAGTGTGTATGCAGAGGATTCTCCGCAGGTTGATGAAAGGATTTTTGATATGGGAGTTCCTGTACTGGGCATTTGCTACGGTATGCAGATTATCTGTAAACATTTCGGGGGAGTTGTTTCTCAGTCAGCTGAAAGGGAATACGGAAGAAGCGAATTATATATAACTGATGATTCAGATCTGTTCAAAGGACTTTCCGACGAGGACAAGATTACCGCCTGGATGAGCCACGGGGATAAGCTTGAGAGTATGCCTGAGAACTTTTCTGTGATTGGTTATACGAAAAATGCACCGATTGCAGCTATGAAACACATCTCTAAACCCTTTTTTGCTATTCAGTTCCACCCGGAAGTAGTTCACACTCCAAGAGGGAGTGAAATTTTCAAAAATTTTGTTGTTGATATCTGCGGCTGCAAACAGATATGGACTTCCGGTAATTTTATCCATACCGAAATTGATAAAATACGTGAAACTGTGGGTGATAAAAGGGTTTTATGTGCGCTGAGCGGCGGTGTGGATTCGTCTGTAGTTGCCGTACTTCTGCACGAAGCGATAGGAGATAACCTTACCTGCGTTTTTGTGGATAACGGACTTCTCCGTAAAGGTGAAGCCGATGATGTGGTAAAAACTTTCAGAGACAGTTTTAATATAAATCTTGTGCATGTGGATGCAAGGAATCAGTTTTTAGACGTATTGAAAGGGGTGGTTGATCCGGAGGAAAAACGAAAAAAGATAGGCAATACCTTTATTAAGGTTTTTGAAGAGGAAGCCGTAAAACACGGGCCGTTTGAATATCTGGCTCAGGGTACGCTTTATCCGGATGTTATCGAATCTGTTTCTTTTAAAGGTCCTTCAGCTACGATAAAAACACATCACAATGTAGGTGGGTTGCCGGAACGAATGAATTTCAGCCTCATTGAGCCTCTCAGAGAACTGTTTAAGGATGAGGTCAGGAAAGTTGGTCTGGAGTTGGGAATCCCTGAGAAAATGATTATGCGCCACCCGTTTCCGGGGCCCGGACTTGCCATTAGAATTTTGGGTGAAGTTACAGAGGACAGACTGGAAATATTGAGACTGGCTGATGCCATAGCAATCAATGAGATAAAGCAAGCCGGTCTTTACAATGACATATGGCAGGCATTTTCCGTACTGCTTCCTGTGCAGTCGGTGGGCGTTATGGGAGATAACAGAACCTATGAAAATGTTCTCGCATTCAGAGCTGTCTCCAGTGTTGACGGTATGACCGCCGATTGGTCAAGGATTCCTTATGATGTCCTGGCAAGTATATCCAACAGAATTATTAACGAAGTGCAGGGAATTAACAGGGTCGTTTACGATATCAGCTCAAAACCTCCCGCAACCATCGAATGGGAGTAACATAACTGATGAATATAAGTAATTTTTTGGCTTACAGATATCTCCGGTCTAAAAAAGAAACCAAGGTGCTTTCCTTTATTTCGTTAATTTCTATTATTGGGATAGTGCTTGGTGTTGCAACTCTGATAGTAGTTATAAATGTTATGAACGGTTTTGAAGATAATCTAAAACAAAAAATTCTCGGTGCGAACTCACATATTATTGTCAATAAAATTGACGGCAGTCCTATAGATAATTGGAAAGATACGGCAGCTAAAATTACAGAAACGGATAATGTTGTAGGTGTGTCCCCTTTTATCATCAGCCAGGTGCTGCTTACCAGTAAAGAGCGCGTCAGCGGGGTTGTTTTAAGGGGAGTAATAGGTGAAAGGGAGCTAACATCTTCAAATATCGGCAACTATATGAAAAGAGGAAGTTTTGATTTAAAAACGGATAATGCCACCGGCAAACCTCCCATTGTCCTTGGAAAAGCTCTGGCAAACAGTCTTTCAGTGAGTATAGGTGAGGAAATTGTCGTTGTCTCACCATTCGGCAAAAAGGGCCCCTTTGGCTTTACTCCGAAAATGAAAAAATTTCAGGTTGCAGGTGTTTTTGATACAGGGATGTATGAGTATAATAACTCGTTAGCCTATGTTAATCTGCATGATATTCAGGAATTCATGAAAATGGGAGATAACGTTTCCGGTTTCAGCGTAAAGGTCAAAAATTTTGATAATGCCGGAAAAATTGCCGAAAAGCTCGAAAATGAACTGGGATTTCCCTACTGGGCCAGAGACTGGCTGAGTATGAATCAGAATCTTTTCTCTGCGCTTAAGCTGGAAAAGGCTGCCATGTTTGTTATATTGACTTTGATAATCGTAGTTGCCTCTTTCAATGTTATCAGCCTTATCACTATGACGGTAAAAGACAAACGCAGAGATATAGCTATTATTCGGGCTATGGGAGCTTCGGAAAAACTGATAAAGAATATTTTCATCAAGCAGGGGCTGTATATAGGTGTAATGGGCACTGTTTTCGGGAATATTATTGCCTATGCAATATGTTTTGTATTAAAACATTACAAACTTATAGAGCTTCCGGCTGATGTTTACTACATGGACAGTATCCCTATAAAAATTGTACCTGAGGTTTTTCTGCTTGTTACGGTTTGTGCTATTATTATTACATTTATATCATCTATTATCCCTGCAAGGCAGGCTGCAAAGATGGATCCTATCGAAGCGTTGAGGAATGAATGATGAGCGATTATTTGGTAGAGCTGATAAATATCAATAAAACATTTCAAAAGGGACCCTCAGTCATAAATGTGCTTAACGATTTTAATCTCGGTGTTGAAAAGGGACGGTTCATTTCCATTGTCGGCCCGTCAGGGGTGGGTAAATCAACGCTGCTTCATATTGTCGGTGGGCTGGAAAGACCGGATTCCGGTATTGTCAATTTTGAAGGGGAGCCCGTTTATAAACAAAAAAATGCCGGGCTCGATAGCTATAGAAATAACGAGGTGGGTTTCGTTTTTCAGTTTCATTACCTTCTTAACGATTTTACAGCCATTGAAAATGTCATGATGCCCGCTATGATTGGTAAATTCTCGAAAAATGAGGCGGAAAAGAGGGCAGCTAAAATTCTGGAAAAGGTGGGTATGAGTGACAGGGAGAGTCATTATCCGATGGAGCTTTCCGGAGGAGAGCAGCAACGGGTAGCCGTTGCCCGTGCTTTGATGAATAATCCCAAACTTTTGCTGGCGGATGAGCCTACGGGTAATCTGGATAAAAAGAACAGTTATGGTGTATTCGAGCTGTTTAAGAAGCTTAATGAGGAAGGTGTTACCGTTATACTTGTTACACACGATGAGCACCTATCCGGACTTTCTGATAAGGAAATCAGGCTGGAAAAGGTTTGATGTGACCGTTTTATACGTTTTTGATTTATTGGGTACATTCGCTTTTGCCGTCAGTGGTGCGATAGCAGCGGTGCGTAAAAAGATGGATTTGTACGGAATACTTGTTTTGGCTACCGTCACCGCGGTGGGGGGCGGTACAATCAGAGATGTGCTGGTGGGAAGGATTCCCCCTTTTATTTTCAGGGATATTACCTATTTTCTTGTTTCCATAACCGCTGGTTTGCTGGTCTTTTTCTTTCACAGATATGTCGAGAGACGGTTTAAACTTTTGTTGATAATGGATGCAATCGGTCTTGGGACATTTACTGTTATAGGGATTTCCGTCGGGCTAACATTTGATATAGGTTACTTCGGAGCCGTTTTTCTCGGTGTTATGACTGCTACGGCAGGGGGCATGATGAGGGATATCCTTCAGGGGGAAGTCCCGCTTGTATTGCAAAAGGAAATCTATGCTTCTGCATGTATCGCCGGTGGTCTGCTTTTTGTCTGCCTGGATATTTTGAATGTTATTGCCAATATTAATATATTTATTTCGGCTTTTATCGTTATCACAATACGAATGATTTCCATTACAAAAAACTGGCATTTACCTAAACCAAAAATATAATAGTGCTAAGAGCTAAGTGCTAAGTGCTAAGTGTTAAGTGAGGGAGTGAAGTGGGGAAGTAGAGGTAAAGGTTGAGGTTGAGGTAGTTGAAGTAGTTGAGAAAGTTGAGTGTGCTTGGGTTATAGGTGATAGCACGTCTCACGTTTTACGTGACACGTCTTACGTCTTGAACCTTGAACCCTGTTAAATATCAGCTTCGCTGATTGCCTACGGCATTTAACAGGGTAAACATTGAACTAAAAAGGAGGTTGTATGAAAATCGGTATCATTGGCGGAAGCGGGTTATATTCCATTGAAGCTTTTAACTATATCGGCGAAGAAAATGTTGACACGGATTACGGTGAACCTTCTGCTGCATTTAAAATTTATGAGTATGCCGGCAACAGATATTATTTCCTGGCAAGACACGGCGTTAATCATGAATTCCCGCCGCATTTGATTAATTACAGGGCAAACATTTCAGCATTCAAAAAGGCGGGTGTTGATGCAATACTTTCGTTTGCAGCGGTTGGTGGAATCAGCGAAAGCCTGAGCCCCGGAGACATCGTAATTTCCGACAATGCCATCGATTTTACAAGCGGGAGAAATCATACCTTTGCAACCAAAGGCAATATTCACCATGTAGATATAACAGAGCCCTTTTGCCCGGAACTCAGACAGGCGGTCAAAGAAAGCTGTACATCATCAGGTTTGAATTTTACAGATAAAGGTGTATATATCTGTACTAACGGGCCGAGAATGGAAACGGCTGCTGAAATCAAAGCTTTTAAGAGGATGGGTGCTGATATTGTTGGGATGACATTGTTTCCCGAGTGCTCACTGGCAAGAGAGTCGGAAATCTGCTATGTAAATATCAGTGTTGTTGCCAATTATGCCGCCGGTATTTCCCAAAGCAAGTTAACGGCGGATGAAGTGGTGGAAACGGTGAAGAAAAGTGAGGATAAGCTGAAGCGTATTATTCTGAATATTGACACTTTAGCCGTTGAAAACAGAAAGTGTGATTGCAGAAATGCACTTGAAAATACGAGGATCAGCAAGGGTAAATGAATCTGATTAGCGAAAATATCCCCTTAAAGGATTATTATTTTTACCGGGCCGGCGGAGTTGCACGTTATCTTGCCCGTCCGAAAACCACCGAGGAACTGATTGAAGTTTTAAAGTGGCGGAAAAGTAAGGGGTGTTCGTATATAGTTATTGGTGCCGGTTCCAATGTCCTTTTCAGTGATGATTTATTTGACGGACTTGTTATTGTACTGTCAGGCTTAAACAGGTGGATTATAAGAAGCCGTCATCGGGTGATTTGCGGGGCGGGGGTTCCTTTGCACTGTCTGATAGAATTTACTGCTTTATCCGGACTTGCCGGTCTGGAAAATCTTTACGGTATACCCGGCTCCACAGGTGGCTCCTGTTTAATGAATGCCGGAGCTTTCGGCAGCGAGATTGCGGATAATTTAAAGAGTGTGGAAGTGTTAAACAGTGAAGGAAAAGTTCTTCAGTTAAACAGAGAAGAAATTGAATTTGGTTACAGAAAATCTTCTCTAAAAGGATATATAGTTCTTAATGCAGAGTTTGATCTTAAATACGGAGATTCTTCTTCATTGAGAAAAAAGATGGATTTAACAGCGTCAAAAAGGGATGAAAAACAGCCTGTGGAATTCTGCTCCTGCGGTTCCGTCTTTAAAAGACCTGAAAACAATTATGCAGGTACTCTTATTGAATCGTGCGGGCTTAAAGGGTCGAGAATCGGTGATGCCGAGGTTTCGGAAAAGCACGCCAATTTTATTATAAATAAGGGCAATGCGAGCAGTTCGGATATTTACAGACTGATTAAATATGTAAAAGATGTGGTTTACAGGCAAAAAGGTACATTGCTTCAAGAGGAAGTAAAGCTTATAAACTTTTAGTATTTTTTATTGGAGTAATATTTGGTTTAATAATGAATTTAGTTATTGCTCGTCTATATGGAGCTAAGTTATAT
>Ga0208664_100020_pt1 | contig 88106 bp, 83 predicted proteins | sample Wag42014_10_20_FD_187332 | JGI IMG/M metagenome (GOLD analysis project Ga0208664, IMG submission 187332) | Deep subsurface shale carbon reservoir microbial communities from Ohio, USA - Utica-2 Time Series 2014_10_20 (SPAdes) (version 2) ... | reverse complement strand
AAGATACTCTCGAATGCCAAGCTTTTCTAACAGTGGGATTAATAAAGAAACACCACCGAATGGGGTGATTTTGTCATTGCTTCTTTCAAATTTGTAGTTTAAATTGCTCATTGCAAGTCACCTTTTTGGTTGTGATTTTTGTTCTCGTAAAACCTTAATCTACAACAACTTAAAGGTGACTTGCAACTCCTAATACAATCTTAAAGTGAATAAGCAGTTATGCGTGACGCGTGAAACGTAATGCGTTATTTAAGGAAATAGTTAGGTTGCGAGCTGGTGAAGTAGGGTATAAGTATGAGCCTGTAAAACCGTTTGTGTGCGTGTTTTGCACCTCATCTACCTTTAACTACTTCCCCATTTCCCTACTTCACTATTTCACCATTTTCTTTATCACGCATTTGGGTTGTCAATTCTTTCTTGACTAAAATCTAAAATGTATTATTAATACCCATACAGGGTATATGTATTGGAGGACATGATGAGTGAAAATAATGGAAAAGAATACACAATAAAAATAAATGGAATGACATGTGCTGCATGTTCCAGTCGCATAGAGAAAAAATTGTCTAAAAAAGAAGGTTTTGGAAATGTTGCTGTGAATCTGCAGACGGAAAAGGCCAAGATAACCACTGATGGCAAAGCTTCTGTAAATGACGCTGTAAAGATTATTGAGGATTTGGGATACGATGTGGAAACAAAGAAGGTTGAGCTTAATGTCAACGGGATGACATGTGCCGCCTGTTCCAACCGGATAGAAAAAAAATTGAATAAATTGGACGGAGTACTTAATGCCACAGTCAATCTGACTACGGAAAAGGCTTCTGTGGAATATATCGATGGGTTGTTGAACGTGGATGATTTTATCGAAACCATAGATTCGCTGGGATATCAGGCTTTTACCCAGGAAGATGACAAAAAAGGTGAAAGAGAAGGATTTACAGAAGGGCAGAAGCAACTGTTCAAATTTATATTTTCTGCCGTTTTTACTTTTCCTTTGCTGCTGGGAATGGTTTTTCATCTGTTTTCCCTGAAATTTGCCGGTGGGTTCTTATCAAAACCCCTCGTGCAGATTATTCTGGCAACACCCGTTCAGTTTTATGCCGGCTGGCAGTTTTATAAAGGTGCTTATAAAAATCTGAAGCACCTAACGGCAAATATGGATGTACTGGTAGCAATGGGTACTTCTGCTGCTTATTTTTACAGTGTTTATAATATATTTGCCGGGGGGCATTTGTATTTTGAAACTTCAGCAATTCTTATAACACTTATACTGCTCGGTAAATATCTGGAAGCAAGGGCAAAAGAAAAGACATCAGATGCCATTGAAAAACTCATGAATCTTGCACCGCAAAAGGCCAGAATTCTCCGGGAGGGCGAAACTCTGGAGGTTCCTGTTGAAGAAGTTGTACCGGGAGATACGGTTATTGTTAAAGCCGGAGAAAAGCTCCCTGTTGACGGTGAAGTTACAGAAGGTTCTCCTACTATAGATGAGTCGATGCTTACCGGTGAAAGCATACCTGCTGAAAGAAAAGAGGGGGATGAGGTTTTCTGCGGCACTATAAATAAATTTAAGCCTTTCAGATACAGAGCAACCAAAGTAGGAGAAGACACCACTCTTTCTCAGATTATAAAAATTGTTGAAGATGCTCAAACTTCCAAAGCACCTATTCAGCGTTTTGCAGATATTATCTCCGGCTATTTTGTCCCGACAGTTATAGCGGTAGCTGCTCTGACCTTTGTTGTATGGTACTTTTTTGTAAGCGGGGGCAATGTGGAAGCATCTCTTATGCCTGCTATAGCTGTGCTGGTGATTGCCTGCCCTTGTGCGCTTGGATTGGCCACACCCACATCCATAATGGTTGGAACGGGAAAGGGGGCAGAAAGTGGAATTCTTTTTAAAGGTGGAGCATATCTTGAACAACTTGGCAATGTAAATGCCTTTTGTTTTGATAAAACGGGAACGCTTACAGAGGGTAAGCCTTCAGTGAAAGCAGTAGAGGTTCTCTCGGAGGAATACAGTGAAGAAGATATTATTAAAATAACCGCATCGTTGGAAAACCATTCGGAGCACCCTCTTGCCGCCTCCATTGTTCAATATTATGGAGAATCAGGCGATATGCTGAATGCTTCGGATGTTGAAACTGTACCCGGCGGAGGTGTCCGTGGCAATGTTGAAGGAAAAAACGTATTAGTGGGAAGCCCGGCTTTTATCGAAGAACATTTTAAAATCGATGATAGTGGAAAACAACACATAACACATCTTCAACAAGAAGGGCAGACGGTGGTGGTTGTCCTGATAGATGATAAAGCTGCAGGGCTTATAGGTATTGCGGATACAATCAGACAGGATGCCAAAGAGGTTATCCAGAAGCTAAAATCTGAAGGTATAAAGGTCTATATGATTACCGGAGATAACAGGAGAACTGCGAATAAAATTGCTGAATCTCTCGGAATTGATGAAGTATTAGCTGAAGTGAAACCTTCGGACAAAGCGGACAAAATAAAGCAACTGCAATCTGAAGGCTACAAAGTTGCAATGGCGGGAGACGGTATTAACGACGCTCCGGCACTTGCCACAAGCGATCTCGGTATTGCAGTTGGCAGCGGTTCAGATGTTGCGGTGGAAACGGGTGATATCACCATAATGAGTGACAATCTTATGAATGTTTTTAAAGCGGTCAGTCTCAGCAGAGCTACAATCAAAAATATTAAACAGAATCTTTTCTGGGCGCTTATTTATAATACCTTAGGCATACCGGTTGCTGCTTTTGGTTTTCTCAATCCCGTTATAGCAGGCGGTGCCATGGCTTTCAGCTCTGTGTCCGTGGTTTCAAACGCGCTGCGGCTTAAGAAGTGGCGTTTTGAATAAAATGATAAATTTAAAAAGGAGGAAATTATGAAAGATGTAACTGTCAAAGTAAACGGTATGAGCTGTCATCATTGTAAGAATGCGGTTGAAAGTGAAATTAAAGAATTAAAAGGTGTTAACTCCGCTGTGGTGGATCTGGATGCCGGAAATGTTAAGGTTACTTTTGATGAAACGAGTGTAACTCTGGATGATATTTACGATGCAATCGATGAAGCGGGATATGAGCCTGTTAAATAACAGAGGTTAGATATGGAAAATACAAGCTGTTCAATAAAACACGGCAATTCTCTGGACAGACTGAAAAGAATCGAAGGTCAAGTAAAAGGCATTGTAAAGATGGTGGAGCAGGATAAATACTGCATAGACATCATTAACCAGATTTCTGCCGTTAAGGGAGCTCTTAATCAGGTTGCTCTGTTAATTCTTCAAAATCATGTTGAGAGCTGTCTCTCTGAAGCTGTAAAAAACGCTGATGAAAAAGAAAAAGAGGAAAAAATAGAAGAACTTATCGATACGGTAAAAAGATTTGTAAAATAAAAAAGCGGGGTGTTTCCCCGCTTTTTTAAAGTCCTAAAACATCAAACATTGAGTATAAACCCGGTTCACGGCCGTTAAGCCATTTTGCAGCAGTAACAGCACCTTTTGCGAAAGTGTCCCGTGAAGAGACTTTGTGAGTAATTTCTATTCTCTCACCGGCTCCGCAGAACATTGCCGTATGTTCACCAACTATGTCGCCGCCTCTTATTGTCTGGATACCTATTTCCTTATCCGATCTTTCACCTATAAGACCGCGTCTGCAGAAGACAGCTTCTCTGTCAAGATTTCTCTTCAGTTTATCTGCAATAATTTCTGCCATTTTCATCGCTGTTCCGCTTGGTGCATCTTTTTTCATCCTGTGATGAGCCTCAATGATTTCAATGTCAAAATCTTCCCCTATAGCACCTGTAACCATTTCAAGAATTTTAAATGTCAGGTTTACACCGAGACTCATGTTAGGAGCAAGGACAACAGGAACAGATTCTGCAAGATTTTTTATCTTAGCAATGCCTTCACTTTCAAATCCCGTACTCCCTATCACCAGAGGTATGCCGGCTTTCTTGTATTTATCCAAATTGCTTAGTGTAACAGCGGCTCCGGTGAAATCTATTGCAACATCAGAATTTGAAATCTGAAGTATATCATCATTTATATTTACATTGAGTTTACCGCAACCGGCAAGCTCACCTATATCCTGGCCCAAAAAAGGAGAATCGGAGCCTTCCACTGCGGCTGTTAGAGATGCCGATGAATCTTCGCTTATAAGGTAGGTTATGCGTTTACCCATTCTTCCGGCTGCACCAACCATTGCTATGTTTGTCTGACTCATTTTATACTCCTTCTTAATGCTTCAGGTTAAGGTTTAAGTCAGTTAATATCTGTCTTAAACGTTCAGTATTTTCCGGAGTCATTTCCACAAGAGGCAGTCTGATTTCATTTTCAATCATTCCCATAAGATAAAGGGCTTTTTTTACAGGAATGGGGTTTGTTTCAAAAAATAGTCCCTTAAAAAGGTTGAAAAGTTTGTAATGTATTTTTCTTGCAGCTATGAAGTCATTCCCAGCAAAACTTTCACACATCTCAGACATCATGTCGGGAACAATATTTGTGGATACTGATATTACACCGTCTCCACCGAGACAGAGCAGCGGAAATGTCATTGAATCCTCGCCGCTGAGCAGTGCAAAATCGTTGTCAGTATTTTCTATAATCTGCGCCGCCTGTTCAAGAGAGGCACTGGCTTCTTTTATGCCGACAATGTTTTTTATTTTGGATAAAGCAATAACAGTATCGGGGAGCATGTTGACAGCTGTCCTGCCGGGCACATTATACAGAACAACCGGTATATCTACATTTTCCGCAACATGTTTAAAATGTTCGTAAAGCCCTTTTTGAGTGGGTTTATTGTAATACGGAGTGATAACCAGTGCAGCATCGGCTCCTGCTTCTTTTGCGTGTTTGGCAAGAAATACTGTTTCGTGAGTACTGTTGGAACCGGCACCGGCGATAACAGGAACCCTGCCGTTAACCTGGTCTATAACGATATCTATAACTTTGCAATGCTCATCATAAGTCAGTGTCGCTGATTCGCCGGTCGTACCGCAGGGTACTATACCCTTTGTACCATTTGAAATTTGAAATTCCACCAACTCCCTCAGCCTTTCCTCATCCACGTTTCCGTTTCTTAACGGAGTAACGATCGCGACAATGCTGCCCTTAAACATAAAATCCTCCTGCATTATTCATAATCATAAGCCTCTTTGTTTAAAACACCTTGGTAAATTATTCTGGCTTCCCCTTCAAGGAAAAAATTGTTGTCCTGTTTATGAATTGTCAATGTGGCTCTGCTTCTCGTTTTTATTTTTACAGGAAATTTTATATTTTCGCAAGTATTTGCGGTAATAGCTACAGCTACCGCCCCGGTTCCGCATGCTAACGTTTCTCCTTCCACGCCCCTTTCATATGTTCTCATTGAAACTTCTGAATCTCCTGTAATTTCATAAAAATTGACATTTGTGCCTGCGGGGCTGTACTTATCGTGAAAACGTATCTTTTTTCCGGTTTCGAATAAAGGTTCTTTGTCAATATTTTCAGATTTAATTACCACGTGTGGGACACCGGTATTAACACTTGAAACTTCCAAATTTTTCTCGTCTACTTCTATTGAATAATTGAAGTTTGCATCCAAAGGAGGGGTCATAAGCACCTTAACGCTATTGTCATCAATAATTTCCGCTTTAATTTTTCCGGCTAAGGTTCCGAAAGTCATATTCTTTCCAGCTATATCTTGAAGATAAGCAAACCTTGCTGCACATCTGGCTCCGTTTCCGCACATTTCAGCTATTGAGCCGTCCGAATTGTAAAACAGCCACTTGAAATCATCTTCCTCAGAGCTGCATATGAGTATCAGACCGTCAGCTCCTACAGAAAGCTGTCTTTTGCATAATTTTTCAGCTAAATTTGAGGCTTTACTTTCCGGTATCGAATTATCAGTGTTATCGATAATGATAAAATCGTTACCGCCGCCGCTCATTTTATAAAATTCTGAAATCATTGAAGACTCCGGATCAGTTATTTTTATCACTTTTAAACAATTTTTGGAGATATTAAAAGAGGATTTTTATAGTTTCTCTTCATAAGCAAAATTTTTAGCACACTCAATTTCCTTTATCACTTTGCTTTTCAGCTTTGAGATGTTTGCTTTAACTTTTGCACTTAATTTCATATCCATTTCAATGTTTCCAACCTGAATGCCGTAAAAGACTATTTTTTCCGGCAGGTCACCTGAAATCTCCGATGCAAACAGTATATCTTTCATTCCCATCTGATGGGGGGAAAGTTTATTTTGAAAGACATAGTCAAGATCATCTTTTTCAATTTTGACAACACTTCCCGGTTCCAAGTCGAGCTGAACGGAATCGATTATAATAAGATAGTCAGACCATTGGATAAAATGGAGTAAATCCATCCCCAGTGTGCCGCCTTCAATAATTTTGAAATTATCGGAATTATCGAATTCCTTTTGCAGTTCTTTGGCGGTCAATGCACCGGCGGCATCATCGTTCATCAATAAATTGCCCAAACCCAAAACACATATATTCATAAATAACCCATTAAAAAAGCGGATGCGAACACCCGCTTTTTTATTATTAATCGGTTCTCTTAGGTTTCCATCCGGAAAAGATGGAACTGATTTCGCCGGATTGAGTTTTGAAGTCGAATAACACTGCACTGTAAATGTGATTGATGAAAAAACCTCCTATAAGAAACATTACCAGATAGTGGAAGAATCTTAACCATTGATTGCTAACCAGTGGAAAAATCCAGCCGGTCAATGAATACATCAGACCGTTTGGATTTGCCTGAGACCACAATGCGAAACCAGTGAAAACCTGCAGTACAAAAAGTACAAAAATAACAATATAAGCAATGAGAGCAACAGGATTATGCCCTAAAGTATGGGGTGTCTTTTTGCCTGTAAATGTATAATATCTGACGTAGGAAATAAATATATGACGGGCATTTTTGTTAAACAGATTCAGACTCTTTAAGCCTTTCCAGCTGGAATAACGACCCCCCACAAAAAGCCAGAAAATTCTCAAAAGTACACTTATCGCAAAGATAGTTCCGGTAAGATAATGTATATATCTTATTGTACCCATCACATAAGCACTTGTTGACGGAGGGGCACTTATGAATGGATTGTGTATATAGTATCCTGTAAATGAGAGAATTATTATACAGAGAAAATTAATCCAGTGGCTTATTCTAAGTGGTCCTTCCCATACATATACCATTTTTTCTACAGGACCTTTATGCGTGCTCATAATGTCCTCCTAAAGAACCTTTACTTTTGATTTCAAATCGCCCTTGTCGTCATAAATGTGAACTGCACAGGCCAAACAAGGGTCAAAAGAGTGTATGGTCCTGAGAATTTCAAGGGGTTTCTCAGTATCTGCAACGGGTGTTCCTATCAGCGATTCTTCGTATTGTCCCCTGGTTCCGTTAGCATCACGCGGACCTGCATTCCAGGTACTCGGGACAACAGCCTGATAATTTTTAATAGCTCCGTCATTAATTACTATCCAGTGCCCCAGTGCCCCTCGCGGAGCTTCGTGCCATCCATAGCCTTTTGCGCTTGCAGGCCATGATTTAGGATCCCATTTAGTGTCATTCTGTGTTTCATAATCGCCTGTGTTGATATTTTTAACAAGCATATTGATCCATTTTGGTAGCCTTTCTACAGTAATAAGTGTTTCTATACCTCTTGCAGCTGTTCGTCCGAGAGTTGAAAAGAGTACTTCCGGGCCCACATTCAGCTTTTTAAGAACATAATCTACAGCAGACTTGATTTCTTTCTGCCCTTTAGCATATCCTACAATCATTCTTGCAAGCGGCCCCACTTCCATGGGTGTATCGTCGTATCTTGGTGCCTTGACCCAGGAATATTTCTCATCAGTATTAAGATAGTCATAGGGAGGTTTCGGACCTGTGTAGTTTGCATCCTGTTCCCCGTTATAAGGATGCTTGGGTTTATTATCACCACCGGTGTAGGTGTACCATGAGTGTGTTACATACTCTTCTATTTTCTTTTCATCCACATTCATCACATTTCCGATATCACCACCTTTGACTATTCCCGAAGGCATCCATAATTCATTCGGGTATCCGGCCCTGGACTCCGGATACTCACCGTAGCACAGGTAGTTCAAATGACCTCCGCCGTATTTTGCCCAGTCGAGATAAAAAGGTGCAATTGCTAATAGGTCGGGTATATATACCTGCTTAACAAATTCATCAGCCATATTTACGTATTTGTTTATTTGGGCTATTTTTTCTGCATTCAAGGCGTTCTGACTGCTGGGATCCACAGGTATAGCCATTCCGCCCACAAGAAATGTTTGCGGGTGGGGATTTTTTGAACCGAGTATTGCATGAATTTTTATAATATCTTTTTGAAGATTCAGAGCCTCAAGATAGTGGGCAACTGCCATTAGGTTTGCTTCGGGGGGAAGTTTCATTGCCGGGTGCCCCCAATATCCGTTTGTAAACGGCCCGAGTCTTCCTGTGTTGGCAAAAGCAGCTACTTTATCTTGAACGGACTTGAAATAATCGGCACTGGAATATTTCCAGTTGGATATAGACTGCTGCAGTGAAGCAGTTTTTTTGGGATCTGCTTTCAAAGCGGAAACTATATCTACCCAGTCAAGAGCGTGCAGGTGGTAGAAATGAATTATATGATCCTGAACATTCTGAATACCGATAATAATATTACGGATCATTTCAGCATTAAAAGGAATCTTGATATCCAGTGCATTTTCCACAGCCCTTATGGATGCTATAGAGTGCACGGTTGTGCATACACCGCAAAACCTTTGTGTGAAATACCAGGCATCTCTGGGGTCTCTGTCTTTTAGGATTTTTTCAACCCCTCTATACATTGTTGAGCTTGACCAGGCATTGACAATCTTGCCGTTTTCCACCTGGGCTTCAATTCTTAAATGACCTTCTATTCTGGTAATCGGATCTACAACAATTTTATTAGCCATAATTTAAACCCCTCAATTATTATTTTTCATCTTCTTCATCAGAATCTAAAGACTCAACTTCCTGAACAAGTCCACGGTTTCTGATTGCCGATATAATACCGTGAGCTCCAAAAACCACTGCTGAAATACCCACGACAGCAGTTCCTATCTTTGTCGCCGTGGCTTCAACACCAAACCCGGGAACGTTGGGCAGTCGCTGATAGAAAGGTGTCATTGTATCCCAGAAGCCCGGCTCACTGCAGCCGGCGCAACCATGTCCTGCCTGAACCGGCCAGCTGGTTCCGCCGTTCCATCTAACGGTGGGACAGTTGTGAAATGTTTCAGGACCTTTGCATCCCATCTTGTATAAACACCAGCCCTGCTTGTGTCCATGATCACCCCATGTTTCAACATATTGACCGGCGTCAAAGTGTGCTCTTCTTTCACAGTTATCGTGGATTCTTTTACCGTAACCGAATTTCGGACGGTTAAATTGATCCATTGCCGGCGGGGCACCGAAAAGCAGATAATGTACTATGGTGCCATTAAGATTATCAACGTTCATCGGACAGCCCGGGAGATTTATTACGGTTTTTCCGGGCAGAAGTTCCTGAACGGATTTTGCGTCGGTGGGGTTGGGATAAGCTGCCGGAAGACCACCGAATGTAGCACAGGTGCCTACAGCTATTATGAATGCTGCATTTCCACCGATTTCGTTTAAAATATCCACAGCAGATCTGCCGCCTACAGTGCAGTATGCTCCGTCTGCTCCGGTGGGTATGGAACCCTCAACAACGCAAATATATTTGCCTTTATATTTCTCGAATGTACTTTCTTTAGCGGCTTCCGCCTGGTGACCTGCCGCAGCCATAATAGTCTCATGATAATCCAGAGAGAGATAGTCAAGAACCAGCTGAGCTGCAGTAGGAGCAGATGCCCGCAGTAAAGACTCTGTATCACCTGCACAATCCTGAAATTCCAGCCATATAACCGGCGGCCGGTTATCGCTTTCAATAGCTTCGGCTACTTTTGGTCCGAAAGCAGGCGAGAGAGCGAGTGTTCCGCTTAATGCAGTACAATATTTAAGAAAATCCCGCCGCGAGACGCCCAAATATTTCATTTTTTCTGTTATATTCATTTAGAACCCCCATATAATAATAGAGATAAAAACTCTTTATAATATTATACCAAAGGTGTAATTCAGTTTGCAAATAAAATTCTGTTTTTTTATATTTTATCTGACTAAAGGGACAAAAACACAGTTTAAAAAACGCTCTTTAATAATTTCTCCATTTTGTTTGGTAAAACGGAAAAGCGTTTGAGGATAAGTGCCGACGGGTGCAACCATAATTCCGCTTTCCTTCAGCTGTTCGAACAATTTTTCAGGGATCTGTTCTGCAGCAGCGGAAAGGATTATTCTGTCATAGGGGGACTGTTCAGGATAACCGTGAAAACCGCTTTTGGTAATGATTTCAACGTTGTTTATACCTGCTTTTTTAAGATTATTTTCTGCAAATTCTGCAAGCTCTTTTATCACTTCCACAGCGTAAACTTTTTTACATAACTGTGCTGCTATTGCTGCCTGATAACCTGAACCTGCTCCGATTTCAAGTACTTTGTCATTGTCTTCTATTTGAGCTGTTTCCGTTATTTTTGCAACCATATACGGTTGCGAAATAGTCTGGCCGAAACCGATTGAAAGAGGAGTGTCATCATAGGCATAATCGATGTCTTCCGGGCGCACAAAATGATGTCTTTTTACTTTTCTAAAAGCGTCAATAACACGGGGATCTCTGATATCCCGGTTTATCAGCTGTGTTTGTATCATTCTTTCTATTTTTAAATCAGCCTCTGCACTGTTCATCCCGTATTCCTTTCAGCCTGGGCAAAAGTTTAACCACATTTTCCCTAATCTGCTCAGGAGATTTTTTATTTATAAGAATTTTACCGTTTTCCATGACTTTTTTCGTAAGTTTGTTCATTTTCCCGCCGCATTTTTCACAACTTGACAAAGGTTTGTGAAAATGGCTGAATTTCTGGTGAAGACAGTTCTCACATTGGTAAAGCTCTTTAAAACCGGAAAATTTTCCCTTTTTGCTGAAAGGCTTGCCGTTTATTTCCACAATGTCCATGGAAAAATCCATCACTTTGGCGTTTGATATACTTGTGCCGATTCCGAATCCATCAATAACGTCCGAAAGTTCCGCAATGGAATTTTCATCCAGTCCTCCGCTGGCAAACAGTTTTACATGCTCATACCCTCTCAGTGCAAGTTCCCACCTGATTTCCTCTGCAATTTTTTTTAAATTTCCTCTGCGGGAGCCGGGGGTATCGATCCTGATGCCTTCGAGTTTTTCCTTTAACAGGCCGGCGACATTAACGGCTTCGAAGCGTTCGTCGTTAAAGGTATCTATTAGTGCAATGCGCCCCACTTCAGGCTCGATATGAATGTCAAACAACCTCATTGTTTCTGCAGTATCACCGATTTGAAGAATAAGGGCATGGGGAACTGTTCCGCTTGCTTTTTTATCAACCAGTTTCTCGGTGAATACAACGGAAAAACCGTCACACCCTCCTATATAGGCATATTTGTCTATCATCCCGGAAATTGCAGGGTGAGCCCGTCTTGCCCCAAAGCTCAAAACAGGCTTTTCTCCAGCATTCAGTTTGCATTTAGCCGCTTTTGAAGTAATTCCGGAAGATTGACATAAAAAGCCCAGAATCGCCGTCTCATAGACTCCGAAATCCAGATAGTTGCCCACAACAGTCATAACAGGGCTGTCTTCAAAAAATAAACTGCCTTCATCTATGGAATAGATGTCCACAGGTTTGTTCTCAAGCAAATCCAGGACGTTGTAAAGTCCGGTGAATATGCCGAAGTCGTACACGTCAGGAAAACCCTTCTGTGCAACCTCCATAGCCACATTTCTGTTTATACCTTCTTTTTTAAGAATTGTTTCGGAACGTTTGAAATATACATCGGTTGTGCTGCCGTTTAAAATATCTTCCGGAAAAGCTATATCAAATTTTTTCATTTAGCACCCCTGTTTATTTTAAGATTAGTAAATAATATTAAGTTGTCAAATATTTTTAGCAAGATTGTTATAAATGGAGATTGTGAGATAGTGTTAGCTGCTAAGTTGACAGGGCCAAGGTTCAAGGTTCAAGGCTTAAGGGGCAAAACCAAAACATGTTGAAATAGTTGAGGAAGTTGAAAAGGTTGAGTGGTGTATTGGTTTTAAGTGTTAAGTACTATAATCAAATTTGATTACTTCATTGGATACAGCATTTAACCCATGATCCATCACGCATTACGGTCTTAGGCATATAAATGCAAAATTTTGGAGATTACCAATTCTTAATGTATTGAATTTAATGTGGTATAAGTTAATATAGTGTTATGCAAAAGTTTATAATTTTTACCGATTTGGACGGTACACTTCTGGATCACGAAACTTATTCTTTTGCCGATGCAGAAGAAGCACTATCCCTGGTTAAATCAAAAAATATACCGCTGATTATTGTTACAAGTAAAACTTCATCTGAAGTTTTTGAGGTGCAGGAGCAGTTGGAAATATCCTATCCTTTTATTGTTGAAAACGGAGGTGCTGTCTTTTTTCCTGAGCAGTTTGCTGATTTTGTTTGTTCGGATTGTGAAAAACAAAACAACTTTTTTGTAAAAACAGTCGGGGCTGAGAGAGAAAAAATATTGGACTTTTTAGAACCGCTTAAATTTAATTTAAAAATACGGAGTTTTGTGGATTTCAGCGATGATGAATTATCAAAACTTATGAATATGAATGTTAAGGATATAAAAAAGAGTAAAAAACGTGAATTCAGTGAGCCCTTTATTTTTCTGGAAAATGAAAAAGAAAATTTCAATCTGCTGCAGAAAAAAGCAGTGGAAAGCGGCTTTAAAATCTTAAAGGGGGGACGCTTTTATCATCTGGTCGGCTGTTCACAGGATAAGGGAGAAGCTGTTAAAATTGTAAAAAATGCTTACAGTCTGAAAAATGACGGCTTTGATAAAAGTATCGGTATCGGTGACAGTATGAATGATTTTGATATGCTTAAACAGGTGGATATTCCTGTATTAGTGGCAAAGAAAAACGGCGGGTATGAAAACATCCATCTTCCGGGATTAATAAAAGCAGGTGCCGCCGGGCCTGAAGGTTGGAACAAGGTGGTATTAAATTATATTTTATAGTATAATTATTTATTTTAAGGAGGATTGTTTATGCCCGATTTTTATCAAAACAGACTGATTACTACATTACAAAAGCTAAAAGACAGACCTGTTGAGGATATTGAGGATGAAATCGTCAAATTTTCCAGAAGGCGCAAAATTGCTCTGCTGCTTCCGGCGCTGTATTCCGAATTTGAAAAACCGGCAATGCACAGGATTATAGAGGAATTAAAAAAGGTTTCTTTTATCGAAACGGTTGTGCTTTCCCTTGATCAGGCGAATGAAGCTCAGTTCAGAAAGGTTCAGGAATATTTGTCGGTATTGCCTCAGGATGTAAAGATACTCTGGAATCATGGCGAAAGGATACAGAGTCTTTATGCGGAGCTCATCGATGAGGGATTCCCTCTTAACATTCCGGGTAAAGGCAGGGTTGTCTGGATGGGGATGGGTTATCTCCTTGCCGATTCGAAACATTATGCCATTGCTCTGCATGACTGTGATATTGTTAATTATAAAAGAGAGCTCCTTGCAAGGCTTGTATATCCTGTAGTACACAGAGGACTTAATTTTGAATTTAACAAAGGTTATTATGCAAGGGTTACAGACAGACTTTACGGCAGAGTTACGAGGCTGTTTTACACTCCGATTATAAGAGCACTGAAAAAAATAATAGGTTTTGATAACAAATTTTTGGATTATATGGACGGTTTCAGGTACGCTCTTTCCGGTGAATTTGCCCTTATACGGGAACTTGCGACAGGGATAAGAATTTCGCCCACATGGGGGCTTGAAGTGTCGCTGTTAAGTGAGGTCTATCAAAATACTTCCATTAAACGTATCTCCCAGACAGAGGTCATGGAGACTTATGAGCATAAACACAGCGAGCTTTCCAGAGATGATCCTAACAGCGGCCTGCTGAGGATGGCTACGGACATAGCTAAGACACTTTTTCGGATTTTGGCCCAGGACGGCATAACAATGTCCGACGCTTTTTTCAAAACTCTGTTAGCTACATACTTTCAGGAAGCACGGGGTGCTGTGGAATCCTACAATGCTCTTGCGTTATTAAACGGTCTGCATTTTGACAGACATAAGGAGATCAAGGCTGTTGAAACATTTGCGGTGGCGATAGAGAATGCGAAAAGGGAGTATATGGAAAATCCTATCGGAGTTCGCTTAATTTCTCCTTGGGCAAGGGTGGATTCGGCTCTGCCCAATTTTGCAGAAAAACTTATTGAATGCGTGGAAGCGGATAATTCCTAAATACCGTAATGCGTAGGAACCGTAATGAGTGACGAGTGATGGGTCATGGGTTAAATGCTGTGTTAAATCAAATAACCAAATTTGATTATAGTACTTAAAACTTAATACTTAGCACTTAACACTTAAAACCAATACACCAATTCCCCTAAACCATATTTTCCGGGTTGAAAATATCTTCCAGTTCATCTTCGCTGAGAATGTTTTTTCTCCTTGTCACCTCTTTAACCGTTTCTTTGCTGTTAAAGGCTTCGTAAGCGATTTCAGCCGCTTTGTCGTAGCCTATTTTTGCTGCCAGAGGGGTCACTATAGCCATTGACCACTCCACCAGTTCTCTGCACCTTTCCTCATTTGCAGTTATACCTTTGACACATTTTTCGCCGAGATGTTCCGCGGCGCCGGCAAGGAGTTTGATTGAAATGATCAGGTTGTATGCGATTACGGGCATCATTACATTTAAATCCAGCAGCCCGCTGCTGCCTGCTATACTTATAGTTGAATGCATTCCCATAACTTGGGCTGAAACCTGAATTACTGATTCGGGTATTACAGGGTTCACTTTGCCCGGCATTATTGAGCTTCCAGGTTGGAGTGATGGGAGGGTTATTTCCTGTATCCCACACCGGGGACCGGAGCTCATGAGCCGCAAATCATTTGAAATTTTCATCAGTACGGCTGCAAAAGAATTTAAACTGCCGCTGAAATAAACTATTGCATCTTTTGAGGCAATTCCTTCAAAAAGATTTTCAGCCTGCCGGAAAGATATCCCTGTGAATTCGGATATTTCATTAATTGCCCTTTCAGCAAATTCCGGATGAGTGTTCAGTCCTGTTCCCAATGCTGTACCGCCCAGAGGCAGTTCCAAAAGCCATTTTTCTGCTTCTTTTAGCCTTTCGAATGCATTTTTTACTTGCTGCTTGTAGCCGGAGAATTCCTGACCGAGAGTCACAGGGACGGCATCCATCAGGTGCGTTCTGCCGATCTTGATTATGTTTTTGAATTCACTTTCCTTTTTTTCAAGTGCGTTTATAAGCTTTTGCACCTTTTTCATATTTTCTTCAAGTGTCAGTATTGCGGAAATGTGTATAGCTGTGGGGATGACATCATTGCTGGACTGCCCTTTGTTGACATCGTCGTTCGGATGGCAGAGGGATTTGTTTCCCTTTTCACCACTCATGATTTCACTCACCCTGTTGGCAATCACTTCATTGACATTCATATTTGTTGAGGTTCCGGAGCCCGTCTGAAACACATCAACAGGAAATTCAGCATCGTGTTTGCTGTTTATAATTTCAAAAGCGGCTTTTATTATTGCATCTGTCTTTTCATCATCAATAAGCCCAAGCTTATTGTTGGTTGATGCTGCAGCCATTTTTACAATTGCCACGGCTTTTATAAATTCAGAAGGCATCTTCCAGTCACTTATCCGGAAGTTAAGGTTTGCCCTTGCCGTCTGGGCTGACCAATAAGCGTTTTCCGGTATATTCATTTCTCCCATGCTGTCTTTTTCAATCCTGAAATTCATAAATCCTCCTGCAGATATAAAAATTTTACATCTTACTTCATCAAACGTAAATATAAATAAATTATAACATATGAGAAAAAAATCATCGGCTAATTTTAAATCATTTTTATAAATGTTGGGTAGTGAAGTGGGGAGGTGGAGAAGTAGAGACAGAGGTGGAGGGGGTAGTATGATTCTCAGTTTAAAGGGCCAAGGCTCAAGGAGCAAGACCAAAACATGTTTACATGGTTGAGAAAGTTGAAAAGGTTGAGATTGTTGTAATAGCAGTTGCATTAACTGCCCCTAATACCCATAATACCGCAACTGACTACACTTAATGCATCACGCATAAAAATCTTTCTTTTTTTGATATATTAAAATGTATTGAGTTCGATGGAGCTTAATAAAAAAAGATTTTATTTTCAGGTTTTTTTATAAAAATATTATAGGGAATCTTTGATATCTTCTTTTTTATAAACAAGATAACTTGAAAAATATATATAATATGTTTATTGTTTATACTAAATTTAATTGTTTGTTGACACTATAAGCAAAGGTATTATAAATAATCTCACTAAATTTGGCATCCTCCCAATAGCAATAGATTAACTCCCCCAAAAAAGGAGACCTTTTAAGGTCTCCTTTTTTATTTCCAAAACAAGGTTAAAATTTTCTTCACACTTTTTTAAGAATCTGCTATCAATGGTTTTATTTAGGAGGAAGTATGTCTGTAAACTATGTATTCGATACCAATGTACTTTTGTATGATCCTATGGCTGTTTACGGCTTTAACGGTGATGTGGTCAACATCCCAATAACAGTTATTGAAGAAATAGATATATTCAAAAAAAATATGGACCAAACTGGATATAATGCCCGGTATATAAGCAGATTTTTAGATGAATTAAGGCTAAAGGGTGATCTCAGCAGGGGAGTCAAGATAGAAAATGATACGATAATCCGGGTGAATATCTGTGAAAGCGAGGCCTCTCTAAAAATTTCTGAAGACCTTATCAAAGACAAGGCTGACAACCTAATACTTTCCGTTGCCAAATGGCTTCAGGAAAACGAATCACATGATGTTGTTTTTGTGACAAAAGATGCAAATCTGCGTATAAAGTCGGACGTTCTCGGTATAAAAGCCACCGATTATGAAAAAGATAAAGTAGATACGGAATCTTATCTGGAGGGCACCAGAAAAGTTTATGTTAGCGATGAGATTATTGACCTGATTTATAAAGAAAAGAAATATAATTTTGATGAAGAATTTGTCCCTAATGAGTATTTTTGTGTTTTAAGTGAGACGGATGAAAAAAAATCTGTATTAATGAGATACAGTGAAAAACATGCTTCATCTGTGATTATTGATACCTATGAAAACGGTGTATGGGGCATTTATGCACGAAATATGGAACAGCGCTTTGCCTACGATGCTCTGCTTAATGACGAAATAAAACTGGTTTCGCTTCTCGGTATAGCCGGTACAGGTAAAACACTTCTTGCTATTGCCGCAGGTCTTTTGAAAGTGGTGGATAATCAAGCATACAGAAAACTTCTTGTATCACGTCCTATTTTTCCCATGGGTAAAGATTTGGGATATCTTCCCGGGGAAATAAAAGAGAAAATGACTCCCTGGATGCAGCCTGTTTACGATAATTTGAGCCTTATTCTGGACAGCAAAGATACAAATGAAACTTATGGAACGCTTTTTGATCAGAACATGATTGAAATTGAAGCTCTGACATACATAAGAGGAAGGAGTATTCCTTATCAGTTTTTTATTGTGGATGAGGCACAAAACCTTACCCCTCATGAGATTAAAACAATTTTGACTAGAGCGGGGGAAGGCACGAAAATAGTGCTGACAGGCGATCCCAATCAAATAGATAATCCTTACATTGATTATCATACCAACGGCCTGACTTATGCAATGGACAGATTTTATGGAGACTCAATAGCGGCTTCCGTAGCGCTGCAAAAGGGTGAGCGTTCAAATTTGGCCACTAAGGCAGCCCAAAAACTTTAAAAAGGAATTGCAGAATTTTCAGACTTTATAGTTATTAAAATATTGAGAAAAGTGTAAGACATTATAGTTTATATTTATCCGGGAGATGGTATGGAAAAATATGTTAGTGATATTTTCGGTGAAGTGAGCGACACGATAAATAAGTTTATTGCCGAATCGTCCTACCAGCTTGTTGAGATTGCCACACATATTGCATCATGCTTTGAATCCGGCGGTAAACTGATGATTTTTGGTAACGGCGGCTCCGCTGCTGATGCCCAGCATATTGCTGCGGAATTTGTCAACAGGTTCAGAATGGAAAGGCCCCCGCTGCCTGCAATATCTCTGTCAACCGACACTTCGGTTTTAACATCTATCGGTAATGATTACGATTTTGATCAAATATTTGAAAAGCAGCTGATGGCTCTTTGCAAACCGGAAGATCTTGCATGGGGTATTTCCACCAGCGGGAATTCCCCGAATGTTCTCAAGGGGCTAAGATTCTGCGCTAAGGAAGAGATTTCCACACTCGGTTTTGCCGGGCGTGACGGCGGCAAAATGAACGGTTTATGTGATTTTATGCTTACCATCCCTTCAGATAATACAGCCAGGATTCAGGAGATTCATATAATAGCCGCCCATGTAATTTGTGCTCTTGTGGATGAAATACTTTTTGGCAGATTTAATCCGGATATAGTGGGGTAAATTTTGGCGAAAATTTTTAAAGACTGGCATGAGCTGAAAGAAGAATTATCAGACATTAGAAAAGGAAAAGAAGTCGTTTTGACGAACGGCTGTTTTGATATAGTACATCTCGGTCATTTGCGATATCTCCAAAATTCCGCGGAAGCCGGGGATTATCTTGTTGTTGCACTGAACTCAGACGAGTCTGTGAATAGACTGAAGGGTGATATGAGGCCTATTAATAAACTTGATGAAAGAATGGAGTTTATTTCATATATAAAAGGGGTGAATTTTGTCACCTGTTTCAGCGGTGATACCCCATATGAATTGATTAAATTTATAAGACCCGATGTATTGGTTAAAGGTGGAGACTGGCCCATTGAATCAATAGTGGGAGTGGACATTGTTACTGCAGACGGAGGCAGAGTGGAATCTCTGAAATTTGAAAAAGGTTATTCCACAACATCGATAATAGAAAAAATAGTGAAGATATATTGTTAATATGAAAGGTTATACTCATTTATGGGGTGCATCCAAGCTCCATTTTTTAAAAGAAAATCTGATCGATGAAAATCTGCTGAATATAATAATTGTTGATGATCCGGCTTCCTATGAAAAAACAGTTAATGAAGCTAAATTCTTTTTACCCCATCTTAATCCCGTTGAATTCCCTCCTTATTTTCAGGAGCCTTTTGAGTTGGCAAGGGTTTTGCCGGAAATTTTTACCAAACGTGCAAACGCACTTAATGCGGTGATAAATAATGAGACTTCTCTTGTTATTACGACGTTGTATGGTTTACTGAAAAGACTGCCGCCAAAGGATGTATTTCTCTCTTCCATTATGGATATTGAAATAGGAACGGAAATTACAAGGGAAGAATTTATATATTATCTGGACATTCTGGGATTCGTGAATGTTGAAATTGTTGACGGTATAGGTGAGTATGCTTTCAGAGGAGATATCTTTGATCTGATGCCGCCTGGGTATGAGCTTCCGGTAAGAATCGAGTTTTTTGACGACGACGTTGAACAGATTTACCTTTATAAACCTGATACCCAACGGAAAGTTAAAAACCTGGAAAAGATAAAACTGATGCCTGCAACCGAAGGGATTTTTGAAACGGAAGAATTTAAAAAAGCACTGAAGGGGCGGCGGGAATTTGAAGAGGCCGAACTTTTCGGCAAATTTGCAGGTTTTCACTGGTTCGCGCCTCTTGTTTACGGCAAAATGGACAGCTTTTTCGATTATACCCGACAGGATGTTAATTTTTATTTTCTCTCGGAAAACGGGAAGAACTATATCAGTGACTTTTACGACTGGATAAAAGAACATTCGGAATCCAGACAAGAGGAACTTGTTTTATCCAATTTTGTTTCCAAAAGTGTTTTGAGTGATATGGATGAAAACAGTATTGTTCATCTTGTGGAGCTTGATACTTCTGAAGATCTTACAAGACCAGATTATGGAAGTCCAAGGCTAAAGCTGGGCGTTTCCAAAAATGTTTACGAATCGCTGGATAAGTTTATACATACACTAAAAGAGCTATTGAATGAAAAATATACCGTTGTTGCTGCAATAGGGAGCAGCAAATTTTACAGTCTGCTGAAACAGTTTTGTGAAGACTACAGTATAGGAATAACGGAAATTTCACATATAGATGAAGCGGAGATACCTTCTTTTTACGTTTACAGAGATACCGTATCTGGTGGCTTTGTAGATAATAAGTTACGGACGGCACTTTTTTCGGATGAGGATATTTTCGGTTTTTCCAAGAAAAGGAAAAAAAGCAGGAACAAAGAGGTTTTTAAAACCTCACTTTCCGATCTTTCTGCAGGCGATTATATCGTTCATGTGGATTACGGTATCGGAATTTTCAAAGGGCTTGTTCATAAATCTATAGGTGGAATTGAATCCGATTTTTTGGAACTTGAATACGATAAAGGTGAATTGTTATATGTTCCGCTGGAATCCATTAATCTCATTCAAAAGTACGTAGGATCCGGTGAATCAGCTCCCCGAATAAGCAGTCTTCAAAGCTCTAAATGGAGCAAGTTAAAAAACCAGGCCAAAAAAAGCGCTAAAAAACTGGCAATGGATCTGCTGAAGCTTTACGCTGAAAGAAAGGCTTTAAACGGTTTTTCTTTCCAAAATGACGGTTTTCTCGTCAGAGAACTGGAAAACAGCTTTCTGTTTGAGGAAACGGAAGACCAGCTTTCAGCAATACTGGATGTCTACAGAGATATGGAAGCTGATTACCCTATGGAGCGTTTGGTTTGCGGAGATGTGGGTTTTGGAAAAACGGAAGTAGCGGTCAGGGCTGCCGGTAAGGCCGTTGCAGCCGGTAAACAGGTGGCGGTTTTAACTCCGACAACGGTTCTCACCAGGCAGCATTATGAATCTTTCAGGCAGAGATTCAGCGATCTTCCTGTTAAGATTGACTATATAAGCAGGCTGAAGACTCAAAAAGAAATTAAAAAGACATTAAAAAAGGTTGCAGACGGTGATGTGGATATACTGATAGGAACGCACAGACTCCTTTCTACAGATGTTCATTTTAATGATTTGGGGCTTCTTGTTATAGATGAGGAGCAGCGCTTCGGTGTGGCTCATAAAGAAAAGATCAGTGATATGAGAAGTAATATCGATGTTTTGACACTTACAGCCACTCCGATTCCGAGAACGCTTCAACTCTCCATTTCGGGTATAAGAGATATCAGTGTTATAGAAACCCCTCCGGCTGACAGGCTGCCGGTTATTACAAAAATAGTAAGGCAGGACGGATATATTGGGAAAATAATAGAAAACGAAATGAAAAGGGGCGGGCAGGTTTATTTTCTACATAACAATGTTAAGGATATTGTCAACACGGCTTCCTGGGTGCAGTCTATGGCACCGTATGCCCGGGTGGATATTGCCCACGGACAGATGAGCTCAATTCAGCTGGAAAAAGCCCTGATAAAGTTTTATGAAGGTGAAACAGATGTGCTTGTGTGCACTACCATTATTGAGAACGGCGTTGACATACCCAATGCCAACACCATTATTGTTAATTCAGCCGGCAATTTCGGACTTGCCCAGCTTTATCAACTGAAAGGCAGGGTGGGCAGGTCAGATAAAAGGGCTTATTGTTATCTGGTAGTGGATAATCTTGAAGCGTTGAATCAGATTGCAAAAAAACGTCTGCAGATTATACAGCAGCTTTCCGATCTCGGAAGCGGTTTTAAAATTGCTTCCTACGATTTGCAGCTAAGGGGTGCCGGGGATCTGCTTGGCGCAGAGCAGTCGGGATTTGTTACAAATATAGGCTATGAATTATACCTACAAATGGTTCACGATGCAGTAAAAGAGCTCCAGGGTAAAGGGGGAATTAAAAACGAAGTGGAGATACAGTCGAATATTTCTTATTACATTCCGGCTGAATATGTGCCTAATCCGGAAACAAGAATGAATTATTACAACAGAATATCAGGGGTGTCAGAAAGAAGCGACGTCGATGGTTATATCGAGGAATTTCAGACGATTTACGGTGATATCCCTGAACCGGTGAAAAACCTTCTTAAAATATTTTATATGAAAAATCTGGCTTCGGGATGCGGAATAATAAAGCTGACTATACTGAGCAGTAAAATAAAAATTTCCTTCGATAAAAGTGTAACCCTTGATCCGGCTATTATTCTAAATATTTTCAGTGAACTGCAGTTAAAAGCAAATTTCAGTTCGGAATATGAAATCAGTATAGCAGCCGGAGAGGCTGATATCCTTGAAACTTCTATGGCCTTTTTTGAAAAACTGGCGGAGATATTTTCCCTTGAGAAATCATATGCATAATAGTATTGATTGTTGGCGGGGTTGGTTAATGTTAAAAGTAGTCATATTGTGTTTTTTTCTTATAATAGGGTGCAATCAACAGGAAGAAAATGTTATAGGTAATTCCAAAAAAACGCCTGCAAAGGAGAAATCTCAGGTTACTCAGAAAAAGCAGCCTGTTATCAAAATTAACAACAACGCTTATTATGTGGAAGATATAATTAACTATGCTTACTATACTCTCTCAGAAATGAGTGAGGAAAACAAAAACAACCCGGAAGTTAAAAAAGAGATTATGGAAAATTTTATTAATCATAAGCTTCTTTTGAAAAAGGCCAAAAACAGTGGAATAACTGTGGATGACGCTAAAGTTAAAAAGGTTTTGAATAGCTTTAAATCCGCTTTCGGCAAAGAGAATCTAAGCACATATACCAATAAACCGGTTCTTGATATCACCAGGCTGAGCGATGTTATAAAGGAGCAGCTGATAATTCAGAAATTTTTAGCTGAAAGGCTTAAAAACATCAAATTGAACGAAGAAGATCTGAAAAATTATTACGACGATTTTGTAAAAAAGTATAAAGGTGTTACTTTATACCACATATATCATTTAGTTACCGATAATTCGGAGAATGCGGAAAAAGCCAGACAACTGATGAGGCAAAGGCATGCATTTAGTGAAGTGGCAAAAAAGTTTTCTGTGGGGCCTTCCAAAGATGAAGGCGGTGATATGGGGTATGTGGATATAAGCAACTATCCTGAGCCGTTTCAAAAGGTCAAAGATATGCGGATAGGCAGAGTAAGCAGTGTTATAAAATCTGATTACGGCTATCATATTTTTAAACTTGTGGATATAAAAAGAAACATCCGACCAGAATTTAAAGAAATCAAAAGTAAACTTTACTCGGAATTGTTTATCAAAAAACAAGATGAGTTATTGGATAATTTAACAAAGGAGTTACGGTCAAATGCGAAAATTACTATCAGTGACAATGTTAGCTTTGTTCTTAGTCCAAAGCCCGCTGAACGCTCAGATAATTGATAAAATACTGGCGGTTGTCGGCGATGAGGTGATTACCAAATATGAGGTGGAGTCATTCAATCCGGAAAGGGTCAAGCAGATTTATTCTCTTGAAAATGAGGAGAAGAAGGATAAAACACTTCAGGAATACTATGATAATGTCCTGGATTTCCTTGTAGAACAGTACAAAGTGGAAATTGCAGCAAAAAGAGAGGGGGTTGAAGTTACCGAAGCAGAGACCAAAGCCGCTTTACAGGATGTTTTAACAAAAAATAATGTCAGTATGGAACAGCTGAAGTCGGCACTTAAAGAACGGGGACTTACTCTGGCTAAATATAAGTGGCAGATTAAAATGGATATATTAAAATCCAGGATAATGAGCAGGATTATTGCTCCGATGGTTGTTGTCACTAACGAAGATATCAAGGATTATATAGACCAGCATCCGGAAATGGATCTTTCAGATAAGTATGAATTGAGGATGATTGAAGTTAAAAACAAGGATGAATTTAAAAAGATGAAGGATTATCTGGGAAATCATACGTTTTCGGATACGGCGATCAAATTTTCAAAAGCTCCTTCCGCCAAATCGGGGGGGTATGTTGGTTTTGTAAGTCCTGATCAAGCGGCGGAAGTTATACAGGAGAAATTGAAAAATGCAAAAATCGGAGATCTTTTTCGCGTTAATAATGATAATAGTATCCAACTGTTTAAAGTGGAGTCTTTTTCCAGTAAATATGATGTTGATAATAAGACAAGAGAAGAAATCGTTTCGAAAATTAGGGAAGAAAAGGTGAAGAAAGTTTATGAGAACTGGCTGAAAGATCACAGTGAAACGATATATGTTAAATATAAATACTGATTTATAGTTATTGATTTTTATTAAGCAGGTAGTATTTTATAAATAAAATAACAAATACCGGAGGTAAGCATACTATACGGATACACTGAAAATCTGAAGGCAAAGTATCTAAAACGTTTTGAGAAACTCGATAAGAGAAAGAGTAAATCAACAGCGATAATTTCCAATGATTTAATAAAAAATATCACATTCCTTTCGCATGAAACGGGACAGCAGATCGGCCTGCTGATCGACAGAAACAATACCATTCAATATGTACTTGTTGGTACTAATAAAGAAGTTCTTATTCCAAAACTGCACAGGTTTGCACTTGTGCCGGGAAAATTGCGCGGCTTAAGGCTGGTACACACACATTTATATAATGAAGAACTAAGTGAGGATGACTTTACCGATCTTGTTCTTTTACGGCTTGATTCTGTATCCGCTCTTACTATGGATGAAAACGGAAATCCTCTTCAAATGTATTCAGCATACATTATGCCGCCGGATGCTGATAAACCCTATGATGTTTTTACCGATAAAGACCCATACGATCAGAAACTGGATTATTTAACCTTTATTAAATCCCTGGAAGAAGAGGTTGAAAGCAAGACAAAACAGCTCCATGAGACTAAATTATATGAGAGTGCAATACTTATAGGCGTTTATCGTAATAAACACGAAGCTGAGGAATCCATGGCAGAGTTGAGAGAGCTTGCTGCCAGTGCCAGTATTGAGGTTATGGATACCTTCTATCAGATAAAAAACAAGCCTAATCCAAAATATATCGTGGGTTCCGGTAAGTTAAAGGAGATAGTAATCAAAGCTCTTTCCAGCGGTGTGGATTATCTGATTTTCGATAATCAGCTTTCGCCGGCACAGTCAAAGGCCGTTGCCAATTTTACTGAGCTCAAGGTGATTGACAGAACGCAGTTGATTTTGGATATTTTTGCCGCACGTGCCAAATCCAATGAAGGTAAACTGAGGGTTGAGCTCGCCCAGTTAAAACATATACTGCCGAAGCTCAGTGCAAGAGACGACTCCCTTTCAAGACTCACAGGCGGAATAGGGGGAAGAGGTCCCGGTGAAACAAAACTTGAAGTGGACCGGCGGAGGATTAACGACAGAATAGCTTTTTTAAACAAGAAGCTGAAAAATATAGAAAAAAACCGAAATGTTCAAAAAGGCAAGCGGCTGAAAAACAATCTACCCATTGTATCGATTATTGGATATACAAATGCCGGGAAATCCACTCTGCTCAATGCTCTTACCAAATGTGATACATATTCGGACAATCTCATGTTTGCAACACTCGACACCAGTTCCAAGCGTATCAGATTTCCAAGAGAACGGGATGTTATTATCACTGACACGGTGGGATTTATCAGAGATCTGCCCGCAGGTCTCAAAGGGGCGTTTAAATCAACACTGGAAGAGCTGGATGATTCCGATCTGCTGTTGGAAGTTGTGGATGCATCCAGTTACCATTATAAACAGCATATTCAGTCTGTGGCGGAAATTTTAAATGAACTCGGTTTGAATGAAAAAAGAAAGATACTTGTATTCAACAAGATTGACAAACTCAGCGAAGATGAAATTTTTGAAATTGAGAGGGAATATCCTGAAGCCGTACTTATTTCGGCAATAAAAAAATCCAGTTTAGACTCGCTTTTGAAAAAAATACAGTCGATTTTATTCCAGGAAGGCAAGGAAGTGCTTTTCAGCGGTTAGTATTATGTGTTTAAATGTTTTTCCATAAAAAGAACTATCCTGTCTTTTCTAACGTAATAATCAAAATCGCCGTTTGTAACGTTTTCAACCATGTCTGTATATCCGGTACTTAATGCAGTTTTTAAACGGGGGTGGTTCTGTTTAATGAAACGGTTTAATTCGATGCCGTTGCCGTCAGGAAGAGAGTAGTCTATTACCGCCAAATCGAAGTTGTTTTCATTAATCAATCTTATTGCTTCATTAATATTTTCGGCACATTCGAACTGGAAATTGTACTTTCTGGAAAGTATGGAAAATATATTTTTGAAATGTTTTTCATCATCCACAAGAAGGATTTTCATTGCTTTACACCGTATGAATTTTAGTATAAAACTATCTTAGCGATATAGCGACGGAGGATCAAGTGTTTAATAAGTTATTTAATATTTTGCTAATTATGGCTTTTTTGCTGCCTAATTTACTGTTTGCTGAGAGCCTTGATAAGCTTATCAGCAGGTTTGAAAATATTGATACAATGCATGCCCGGTTTATTCAGAAAACAGAAATAAAAGGTTTCGGTGAGGATGTTTACAAAGGTGAAATTTATCTTGTTAATAATGAGAAGGTCTTATGGGATTATAATAAACCTTATGAACAATATTATTTGTTTACCAGAGAAACTATGGAGTATTATGACAGCTCCACAGATCAGCTTATCAGACAGAAGGTTGCATCGAGCAGCGGTAACAATATCGTTTTCCAACTGTTGGTGGATATAAGTAAAGTAAAGGATTCGTTTGTAATAGAAAAAATGTCTGAAGATAAATTCAGGTTAACTCCCAAATCGGATATGGGGTTGAAATACCTTACTATGACTTTTGGTGAAAAATATCTGAAAAAAATATACAGCGTGGATAAAAAGGGGAATCATACAAAAATTACGTTTGAAGATATACGCTTGAATGTGAATATACCGGCAGGTGTTTTTAATAAAGAAGTACCTTTGGGAACGGAGATTTTTAACTACTGATATGTGCCGTATAATATCAGTCGGAAACATAAGCATGGGGGGCACCGGCAAAACCCCTTTTGTTATCTATTTGTGCAGAGAACTTCTTAACCGCGGATTCCGAGTCTGTGTATTATCGAGAGGCCATAAGGGAAAGATCGGCCTGGGCACAAATATTATTTACGACGGAGAAAAATTCCTTGTTGATAAAACGCAGGCTGCCGATGAGCCCTGCCTTATTGCACAAAAACTTCAGAATGTACCTGTTATAACGGGGAAAGACAGGGTGAAAAGTTTTAAGCTTGCCGTGGAGCGTTTCTCACCCGATTTTGTTGTTATGGACGATGCCTTTCAACACAGAAAAATTCACAGAGATATTGATATCGTGCTTTTGGATTATTCAAATCCTGTTTCCACTGGGCTCGTTTTTCCTTTTGGATATCTCAGGGAGATGCCTAAAAATCTTCGGAGAGCCGATATTGTTGTGTTCACCAGGGCAAAAGATCAAACTGTTCCCGATAAGGTGAAAAGATATATTAAGTCTAAACCTGTATTTTTTTCACACCTTGTTGTTGACGGTTTTTATTTTAAAGGTGAGAAATTTCCCCGGGATGTTGTGCAAAATTACAAGTTTTATGCATTCTCAGGCATTGCTTCCAATAAAAAGTTTTTTAAAATGCTTTCAGAGAAAAATATATCCGTTACAGCAACCAGAGCTTTTTCAGACCATCACCATTATGACCAGAAGGATTTTTCCTGCCTTACGGACGGATTGAAAAAATCCGGAGCTGACTATCTTATAACTACTGAAAAAGATTATGTGAAGTTATCAGATGAATTGAAAAATCAAACTTTTTATACAGCTATATCTACGCAGTTGAACAACGATTTGGCTTTCTGGAACTGTGTGTTTGAAAAATGCGAAAAACCAGAAAAGGTTTAACCTTCTCTGGTTTTTTATACTATTTTTCTAAGGAAAACTCCATTGTATCGAACCAAAAACCGTCCTGATGCATAAAATCCAACTCGGCTTCAATGATCTGATAGTGTTTTTCTTCAACGCCTGCAAGTTTTGTGAAAAAGTCCTTAACCTCTTTGCTGTAGTCTTTCTGAGCCTCTGCTTTATAGAAATCTATAGCTTTCTTCTCATGGGATAGTGCTATTTTAAGGGCTTCCTCATCTCCGATTTCCCCTTTTTCAACGGGCTGAAGACTCACATCTTTCTCATCAGGCATAAATTTGGAAAGTCTGCCCTTTGGTACCTCTACTTTTTCAACCGTTGTCCCTTCTGACAAAGAGGAGATCATTCTTTCTATCAGCTCCAGATGGTCAACCTCATCTGATGCCAGTTGAACAAACATATTTTTGCCGGAGACGACTTTTGTCTCTTTGGCAAATTTGAGATAACTTCTTAGTCCTTCCTTTTCTGCTTCATAACCCAATTTTAAAGCTTCCAATAATTTCTTGTTCGGCATATCCTACAACCTCCTAAATTTAATATGTAATACAAATTATATAGATTTGTTATTTTTAAACAACCTGAAAATATTTTAAAACATAATATTTTTTAATCAAATACCTTCTATTTGATTAATTTATGAGGTTTTTCCAGTTTTCTGTGCTCAGGAAACTTTCAGGAACTTCAGCATCCATTTTCTTAAAAAGTTCATAAGTCATACTGAAACTCATGATATTGTCTCCGAAGCTGTTTTTGGCAACATTTCTGGCTGTGATATCTATTAAGCCTATTATCCCCTTGGGATTTTCGGTGTTTAACTGCTGGTATGTTAATATTCCAGCTGATTGACAACCGGCACTGAAAGGAGCTTCCACATTGTTTATTCCTTTTCTGAAATAGTTGCATAAAACTGTCAGGGCTGAAAGCTGGTGAGCGTCACAGAATATTGTTATACTTACAGGATTTTCATTTTCTTCAGTTTTGCTGAGGGGTTTGAATATTGTATATTTAGCCGGGATATCCATAAACCCCAGCTCATTGATGAAATCTTCCACTATTTCGGGGTTTTTTGCATAGCGCTCACCCTGCAGATATTCGTGTATGAAATGTTCCGGAGCTTTTCCTTCCATTTGTTCAGCCACAGCTTCACCTTTGGTATATCCTTCGTTGCCGTTTGATAAGAATCTTGCAAAACAGTCGGTACCGCCGGGGAAATTTTCATATTGGTTTCCAAATCCCAGTCCGACACCACCGCCAGGGCAGCCGAAAGTTTCAGCATCCACAACAGCGGTTTTTCCTTTGGCAGCTGCAGTCATAAGTGAGATAACACATCCTCTCTTTCCTTTCTGAAACTGGATTTTTTCTTCAGGGGCTTCGTCTTTCCAGATTGTTGCAACCGGTTCCGTCTTCAGGTTCAGATATTCACTCATATTGCATTTCATAATTACCTCCCTTATTGATAGAGAATTAGTCTATATTGTATATGATTCGCTGAAAAATAAAAAGTTTTTTGAAAAAATTAATATGACAATTAATGAAATTTGCGTTATGATTTAAAAATATTTATTTTTTGTGAATTAGGTGAAGCATGTCCTCAGTTTTTATTTTGCTGCTTATCATCGGTATAATTGCCGGCTTTGTTATGCACCGCAGTGACTTTTGTGTTGCAAGCATGCTCAGGGATATTTTTATGTTTAACCGTTTTGATACGGTTTTTTCACTCTTTTTCCTTCTTCTAATGAGTGCAGCGCTGTATCTGCTGCTCTTCTTTACGGGTTTAATAGACATATCACATCCATGGGCGGGAATGGTAGGAGGCAGACAGTTTATAGGTGGTATTATTTTTGGTGCAGGTATGGTATTGGCCGGGGGTTGCGTAATCGGGACGCTGTACAAGATAGGTTCCGGTAATGTGTCCAGTTTTTTCGCATTTATAGGTATTCTTTGCGGCTCTTTTGTTTATGCCGTTATATATCCGGAGATTTCAAATATTGCAGGCAGGCTTGACATCACATCAAGTTTTGTAAGCTTATACAGTCTTATACATATTCCAATGTTTTACTTTTTTATTTTTTACCTCGTGGCTTTTGCGATGTTATTTTTCTTTTTAAAGAATAAAAACAAACTGTTTTTAAAGTCCCATGTATACGGATTTTTACAGCCTTTCTATGCTTCTGTTATATTATCCTTTTGTCTTGCCGGTATATTCCTTATAACCAAAATGCCGCTGGGGATTACTTCTACGTATACAAAATTCAGTGCTTTTTTTGCTCATTTGATTTCAAGTGACTATTATGAAAGTTTTTCTTATTTCAGTAATACGGTGCTGAACTACCATAATTCTTTTGCCGATTCGGATATTTCCGGCAAACTCGGTTATCATTTTGACGGCATATACCTTATTCAACTGCCGGTAATTATCGGAATACTTGCAGGCTCTTTTTTTTCGGCACTTAATCTGAAAGAATTCAGTGTAAATTTTCATATCCCTTTAAAACAGTTTTTTATTGCTGTAGCCGGCGGGTTTTTGATGGGATTTTCCTCCAGACTGGCAGGAGGATGCAACGTATGGTATCTTTTTGGTCAGCTTCCTCTGCTGGATCTGGGTGCATATTTATTTTTGGGCGGACTTCTGCCCGGTGTCTGGATGGGGAGTAAATTTCTTGAAAAATTGATTGTGGGGTGAAAAATGGATTTCGAAAACGAAAGTTTTGATTTGAGGGGCCAGATATGCCCCTCTACACTTTTAACAGCTTTAAAAAAGATAAATGAGCGGAAGACTCAATTAAAAGAGGGATTAATTCTGGAATTTAAAGTGGATAACAGAGATGCTATTAATACGATTCCGGAATCTGCGACAAGAATGGGTTACAGATTTGATGTTGAAAAGTCACATGGATTTTATAAAATTAAAATATATAAATAAATTTGATTTTCATTTTGAATCACAAGGATAACTAATGGGAAAGGGCACGGGCGGTGACAGTGAAAAACTTTACAATTATCTTAAAAAGAAAATAAATCATCTTTTGGAAGTTCTGGGGACGAAACCTCTCAATCCTGATGAGCTGGATGTGGAATCTATACTAACCATTGATCCTATAGGCATAATAGCCGAGTCTTTTGAACAGATTCTTGAGCACCTGAATGAAACAAATGAAGAACTTTTAACAGCAAAAGAAGAGATTTCCACTATTTTTAACAGTGTTGGGGTGGGAATACTTGTCATAGATAAATCATGCAGAATACATTCATTTAATTACAGGCTATGTGAAATGCTGGAAACGGATGAAACAGAAATTTATCATCTAAATTTTGCCGAGATATTTCCTTCTGAGATTAAGGAAAATTATTGCAATGATTCGTTTTATAAGGAAAGTTTTAAAGAATTCCATAATATACCTATTAAAAATAAATATTTTGATTTAAAGATTGTGCCACTAAAAAAACAGCAAGAAGTGAACAATACTTATATAATAAGCTTCAATGATGTCACGGATAAAAAAATCTTTGAGAAAGAACTGGAAAGGGAGCGTGAGCTTCTTTCCGTAACTTTGAGGAGCATAAACGACGGAGTGATTGCGGTAAATGAACACTGTCAGGTTATCATGATCAACAAAACGGCAGAGGAAATGCTTGCTGTAAGCTCTTCTGAAGTTGAGAATGTTATGCTTGAAAAAATCCTCAAATTTTCTGAGGTCAATCAGCTGCCCCTGTGCAGGATGGGTCCTAAAAAATACTTTGCTTCCCGAGATTATGATTTCAACAGCCGCTTTTGCCTTACCCTGAAAAACAAAAAAGGTAGCGACTATAAAGTGGATGTGTTTATAACGCCCCTTATCGACAGAAGTAGTAATATCATTGGCGGGGTTGTGGTTCTTAAAGATATTACGGATTATCTGCGTATTCAGGAAGAACTGCTAAACAGTTCAAAGATGGAAGCCCTGTCTATAATGGCCAGAGGCATTGCCCATGATTATAATAACATACTAACGGCTATTATGAGCAATGTATCGCTGGCTAAGATGAAGGCAGAATCTGCAAAAGTTGAAAAAGTGCTGAAAAATGCGGAGAATGCTGTTATTAATGCAAAAAATCTTACAACGCAGTTATCCACTTTTGCTAAAGAAGGGGTTTTGGCAAAAGAAGTTGTTTCGCTGAAAGATTTTTTGAAAAGTGTGTGCGATTTTACACTCAGCGGAAGCAGTTGTTATTATAATGTTATCTGTGCTAAAAATGTGAGTTATGTTGAAGTTGATAAATCCAAACTTTCGCAAGTTATTAACAATCTTCTTGTGAATGCTATGCAGGCCATGCCAGGCGGCGGAAAGATCGGTATTAACTGTGAAAATTTCGATGTCGATGAAGACACTGTACTCCCGTTGCAAAAGGGACACTATGTAAAAATATCTGTTGTTGATGATGGCAAAGGTATTCCTGAAAGTCAGCAGAATAAAATTTTTGATCCTTTTTTCACAACAAAGGAAGATGGAACCGGCCTTGGTCTGGCAACATCTTATTCCATTATTAAAAAGCACGGCGGGCATATAGCTGTTGATTCTACAGTAGGTGAGGGTACTGCGTTTCATATCTACCTGCCGGCAAAAAAAGACAATGCAGACTACAAAACAGAAAAGGAGTCGTATCATATTCAGAAGTTTCATAAAAAAGTGCTCCTTATGGATGATAATGAGAGTGTTTTGGAATCAACATCAGAATTATTGAGGGAGCTCGGGGTAAGTGTAGATGCGGTCAGAAGCGGGGAAAAAGCTGTTGAAAAATTCGCTGAGGCTTTCAGAAATGGAGAACCTTACGACCTGTCTATACTGGACATTACCATGCCCGGCGGTTTCGGAGGTAAAAAGGTATTTAAAGAGATAACCAAAATAGATCCGGAGGCAAAGTGTGTTATTTCCAGCGGTTTTACCTCAGATGATCTCATAAAAAATTACAAGAAATACGGTTTTTATTCTTATCTGCATAAACCTTATGCATTGGGGGAGTTGAACAGGTTGTTAATGCATACATAGATACAATGATCAGTAGATTTGATTTTTTTATGAACTAATTCTTCTTTAAAAAACTCTTGATTTCAATGTAATTTATAATTATACATACCCCACATGAAAAATGGAGTTACTGCCTTGTATTAAGGCTTTCTCTATATTTCAAGGATATTAAGGAGGAAAGAGAATGAAAAGAATTTTATTTGGGCTGTTTATTCTTATGGCGTTTTTTGTTGTTGCGTGTTCGCAGAACACCTCATCAGAAACTGCAGAAGAGAGTGTGAAGGAGGAAAACACTCAGACAGTAAGTGCAAACGAAAATGCGAACACTCAGCATAATACCCCTAGTGAAGGAATGAACGCACAAACTGACAATCCGCATTCCGGAATGAGCGGTACCGATGGAAAGGAAAGAAAAATTGTTGTACCTGAAGAGGTTAAAGGTAAATTTAAAAGTGTTATTGTCGAAGTCAGCGATAACAGCTCAGGTTCGCCGAAATTTATAGAAAGGGAGATAATGATTGGTCAGAAAGCCGAAATTTCAAACACTCCCCTTACCGTTGAAGTCGAGCACTACCTTCCGGATTTTGTTATGGACCAGAGTGGGGTAATGACTTCAAGATCAGCTGAAGAAAATATGCCGGCAGCAAAAATCAAAGTTTATAATAAACAAGGACTTATATTTGACGGTTGGCTTTTTAAAAATTTTCCCGGGATACATTCATTCCAGCATCCGGTATATGATATTAAGCTCAAGGGTTCAGTTACGAAGTAATTGTTTGATGTAATTTAAAAAGGGGCTTAGAAAAAGCCCCTTTTTTTTATATTCCTATAAGCTCTTTTGCTTTCTGCTGGGATTTGGTAAGTATTTCTTTGTGAAGGCTTCCGCCCTTTGAATCCATTGTTACAACACAGGGGAAATCCTTAACTTCTATAACCCAGAATGCCTCGGGAGTTCCGAATTCTTCCAGCTTAAAAACATCTTTTACGTTGATTACTTTCTCAGCAATAAGAGATCCGGCTCCGCCCACAGCATGCAGATAGACAGCACCGCATTTTTTCAGTCCTTCGGCTGTTTTTTCTCCCATGCCGCCTTTACCTATCACAGCTCTTACATTATATTCGCAGATTACATCGGACTGATACGGTTCTTCTCTTGCACTGGTGGTGGGACCAGCCGCAATAAAAGACCATTGACCGTTTTCATTTCTTACCACCGGACCGCAATGGTAGATAACGGATTCTTCAAGATACTTTCTTATAAAATCCGGTTTTTCCTCCACCATCAGTTTATGTGCAGCATCTCTTGCAGTTACTATTGTACCTGAAAGGGATACTTCATCACCTACATTTAGTTCTCTGATTTTCTCTTCCGGTATAGGGGTTGTAAGATTAATCATATGTCACCTCGCCGTTCTTGATTATCATTTCCTTTCTGCGGTATGCCCAGCACATGTAAGAAATGGCCACATAGAATGTTGCCGGATGTCTGTGCTGATAATCTATATGAGTGCCTAAAACCGTTGTTTTTCCTCCGAAGCCCATAGGGCCGATTCCAAGTTTATTGAGATCTGTGTGCAGTTCCTCTTCCAGCTTTGCAATTTCAGGATTTTCGTGGCGCTGATTGAGCTTTCTGAAAAACTGTTCTTTTGACAACGCATAGGAAGTCACTCTGTCACCGCCTATTCCCACACCGATAATGCCGGGTGCACATCCAAGGCCCTGAGCTTTTGTGACTGCATCGATAACAACCTTTTTTACACCTTTCAGATCCCTGCCTGCTTTAAGTCCGGAATCCGGGAGTTTATACTGGGTGCCGACATTTTCACTGCCGCCTCCTTTTAGCATCAGCCTGATTCTCACTTCATCTTTATCCCATTGGTGAAAGTGAATATAGGGAGCATTTTTGCCGATATTGTTCCCACTGTTTTTGTTTGTGACAGGGTCGACGGCATTAGGTCTTAAATACTGCAATTCTGTTGCCCGGCTTGCAGCATTCTCAATTGCTTCGCGGTATTTCTGTTCACTATCTCCAACCGGAAAATCGATGTAAAATATCAAAGTTCCGGTATCCTGACAGATTGGCGTTGATTTTTTCCGGGCAAGCTCGATATCTTCCATAATGGTTCCAAAGACATTTTTTGCAGGCGTACCTTCGTCTTCCGTTTCGTAAGCTTTTTTGATTGCATCCTCCACGTCCGGCGACAAGTCCGTCGACGCCTTTCGTATTAATTTTAATATTGATTCCTGAAGATTCATAAGCACCTCTCTTTAATCTGGTATTCGACAAAAACATATTAATTGCCTTTTAAATTAATTTTGCTATATAATTGTATATATGTCAACTGCATATTGTATACAATTAACAAGTGTTTTATTTTTGAGCTTTTTTTATTATCTTAATAAATATCCCAATATGTGATGCGATATGTTCAACGCTCAAGGTTCGATGTCCACCCAACAAATTGCGGTTTTCCTATTTCTCCACCTCACCACTTCGCTATCTTTCTATCTCTCCGCTAAGCATGCTTTTTAAAAAATGAGAGTGCATCAAACAAATCAATTGTTGTTTGTATTGATAAGAGGAATATTTGATATTGATATTATCAAAATCCGTTTTAAAATTTATTTTGACAAAAAGCTTAAAAAATTGTATACAGAATACAAAAAGCGAGGGGTTAGCTATGTTAAAAGAATACGAAGATCATGTTCAGGAAAGAGAGAAGCTTGGTATACCGCCTTTGCCTCTTTCTCCGGAGCTGACAAAAGAAGTTTGTGAAAAGCTGGAAAATCCTAAAGATAAGAAAGAACAGGATTATCTTTTATATCTTTTGAAGGAGAGGGTTGCGCCGGGTGTGGATCCGGCTTCCAAAGTTAAGGCTGAATGGCTTAATAAAGTAGCAATCGGTGAAGTGAAATCTCCTGCAGTATCAGCAGAAGATGCTGTTGATATTCTGGGAACAATGCTTGGCGGATACAATGTCCAGTATTTGGTTGAACTGCTTAAAGATGATAAACTTGGCAAAAAAGCTGCTGAAGCCTTGAAAACAACGATTCTTGTTTATGATGCTTTCGATGATGTTTTAGAGTTGTCCAAATCCAATTCCAATGCGAAAGAGGTAATAAAATCCTGGGCTGAGGGTGAATGGTTTACATCTAAGCCCGATTTTCCAAAAGAGATGAAACTTAAGGTATATAAAGTTGAGGGTGAAACTAATACGGATGATTTTTCACCCGCCAAACATGCCTGGAGTCGTCCTGATATTCCTCAGCACGCTCTTGCAATGGGAGAATCGAGATTTCCCGAAGGTAATGAAACGATTAAAAAATTTCGTGAAGAAGGTTACAAGGTTGCCTTTGTCGGCGACGTTGTGGGAACCGGATCTTCCAGAAAATCTGCATGTAATTCTGTGATGTGGCACATTGGTGAAGATATTCCCAATGTCCCTAATAAAAGGAATGCCGGTGTTGTTATAGGCGGACTTATTGCTCCGATTTTCTTTAATACTACAGAAGATTCAGGTGGTCTGCCTGTAATGTGTGATGTGACCGGTATGAACACCGGTGATGTTATTGTTCTTGATTTTGAGAAAGGGGAAGCCCGCAAAGAGGACGGCACCGTTTTGACAAAATTTGAACTGAAACCTAAAACGTTGAGGGACGAATATAAAGCCGGAGGCAGGCTGAATCTGATCATCGGCCGCTCTCTTACAAACAAAGCCAGAGCAGCTCTTGGTATGGGTGAGTCTGATCTGTTTATCAAACCGGACAATCCGAAACCAAAGCCGGGTCAGGCCTATTCCCTTGCCCAAAAGATTGTTGGTAAAGCCTGCGGTGAAGACGGTGTGCTCCCGGGAACTTCCTGTGAACCCAAAATGACTACTGTGGGCTCTCAAGACACAACAGGGCCGATGACTGCGGATGAATTGAAAGAACTTGCATGTTTGAAATTCCAGACTGATTTGTTTATGCAGTCATTCTGCCATACGGCGGCATATCCAAAGTCAGCCGATGTGAAAATGCACAAAAATCTTCCGGATTTTATTACCGAAAGAGAAGGTGTTGCTCTGAAGCCGGGCGACGGTGTCATCCATTCGTGGCTTAATCGTCTGCTTCTCCCGGATACAGTTGGTACAGGAGGTGATTCTCATACAAGATTTCCCATAGGTATTTCTTTCCCTGCAGGTTCCGGATTGGTTGCGTTTGCAGGTGTACTGGGTTTTATGCCGCTTGATATGCCTGAATCCGTTCTTGTGAGATTTAAAGGTGAATTAAATCCGGGTATAACGTTAAGGGATGTTGTGAACGCAATTCCTTATTTTGCAATACAGGAAGGGCTTCTGACTGTTGAGAAGGCCGGTAAGAAGAATATTTTTAACGGCCGTATCGTTGAAATGGAAGGTCTGCCTGATTTGACAGTTGAACAGGCGTTTGAATTAACCGATGCTTCAGCGGAAAGATCGGCTGCAGGAGCTACTATAAAACTTTCCGAAGACAGTGTTGCAGAGTATCTTAAGAGTAATATTGCACTCATGAAAAAAATGATTGAAGACGGCTATCAGCATGCAGATACATTGAAAAAGAGGATTGAAGATTGTGAAAAATGGCTTGAAAAACCTGAATTGCTTGAAAGGGATAAGGATGCGGAATATGCCGCAGTACTTGAAATAGACCTGAATGATATAAAAGAGCCGATTCTTGCCTGCCCCAATGACCCTGATGATGTCAAGCTGCTCTCTGATGTTGCCGGGACTAACATAGACGAGGTTTTTGTGGGTTCCTGCATGACCAATATAGGACACTTCAGAGCCGCCGGGAAAATATGGGAAGGTGAGAAATACCCCCAGACTAGAATCTGGGTAACTCCTCCTACCAAAATGGATGAGGCAAAACTTAAAGAGGAAGGCTACTATTCGATTTTTTCTCAAATAGGCGCCAGAGTTGAGATACCGGGATGTTCCCTTTGTATGGGTAATCAGGCCAGAGTTAGACCTGAAACAAATGTGCTTTCAACATCAACGAGAAATTTTAACAACAGGATTGGAGACGGAGCACAGGTTTATCTCGGTTCTGCTGAACTTACAGCTATAACCGGACTTTTGGGTAAGCTTCCATCTGTTGATGACTATATGAGTATTATCAATAAAAAAGTAGCTCCTAATAAAGAGGAAATTTATAAATATCTTGAGTTTGATAAAATGGAGAAAGTAAAGCTCACTTATTCCTAAAAAAAAGCCGCCGAAAGGCGGCTTTTTTTATAATCTTACAACTAAAGGAATACTATTATAAAAGATTATTTTGACAACAATCAGAGGATGAAACGAGGAGCTGTCAAAGGGCTTTTGGGTAAGATATTGCTATTACAAACTATGATATTAATTTGAAATTAGATTATTTGTTAAACTAAGAATGTGCTTCTTGTTTGCAAACCTTTAGGATAAAGGCTTGCTAAAGAAATGCTTGTCAATGGAATGTTAACCAAACAAGGGTGTACTTTGCTGTTAAAATTTTTATATTTAAAAAAATAAATGCCGTTTTGTTATTAATCTTCTCAATATTTCTTGACAAAGACCGGTATATTCTGTATATGGTATACAGTATACAGAGTTGTGTGCATAGAGTTTCATATCTAAGAAATAAGGTTTTTTGACATTAGTTTAGAAGCTATAAAAATACGTCATAAAAATATGAAGATAAGGAGAGAATATGGCAGCAGAAAAGCAAAAAATTGTTTGGACAGAAATCGATGAAGCGCCGGCACTGGCGTCTTATTCACTTCTTCCCATTGTAAGGAAGTTTCTTGAATCGGCCGGCATCAATATTGAAGCAGTTGATATTTCACTTGCCGGAAGGATTATAGCGAATTTTCCGGATTATCTGAAAGAGGATCAGAGGATACCTGATTATCTTTCGCAACTGGGTGAATTGGCTCTTAAACCTGAAGCCAATATTATCAAACTGCCCAATATCAGTGCTACACTACCTCAGCTCAGAGCTGCAATCGAGGAGCTGCAAAGCAAAGGTTTTAATGTTCCGGACTATCCCTGGGATCCTCAGAATGAAGAAGAGAGGAAAATTCAGGAAAGGTACGGCAAAGTACTTGGAAGTGCCGTAAATCCTGTTCTCAGACAGGGTAACTCAGACCGAAGACCTCCTCTTGCTGTTAAAAAGTTCGCTAAGAAGTATCCCAAATCAATGGGCTTGCCCCTTCTTGATTGGAACAAGGATTCCAAAACACATGTTGCGCATATGGATGAAGGTGATTTCTATGCCAATGAAAAGTCTGTAACTACTGAGAAAAAGAAAGGTTTTAAGATTGAATTTCAGAATGCATCCGGCAATACAAAAGTATTAAAAGACGGCCTAGAAGCCCTTGATGGAGAAGTTCTTGACGGAACGTTTATGAGCAAAAAGAAACTCCGTGAGTTTTATGAAAAGCAGGCGCAGGATGCTAAAGAAAAAGGAGTTCTTTTGTCTCTTCACTTGAAGGCCACTATGATGAAAGTGTCAGATCCTGTTCTTTTTGGCCACTGTGTTTATGTATATTTCAAAGATGTATTTGAAAAACACGCAAAGACATTTGATGAACTTGGAGTTGATCCAAACTATGGTTTGGCTGATCTTTATTCCAAGCTGGAAAAACTTCCGGCGGATAAGAAGAAAGAGATTGAAGATGATATAAACGCTGTTTACAAAAAACGTCCTGAGCTTGCAATGGTGGATTCGGGCAAAGGAATTACAAATCTTCACGTACCTAATGATATCATTATTGATGCTTCTATGCCTGTTGTTGTTCGTGACGGGGGCAAGATGTGGGGACCTGATGATGATCAGCATGATACAAAGGCAATGATCCCGGACAGATGCTATGCAGGTATCTATCAGGAAGCAATTGCTGATTGTCAGAAAAATGGAAAATTTGACAGAGCTACAATGGGAAGTGTTCCCAATGTTGGTCTGATGGCTCAAAAAGCCGAAGAATACGGCTCTCATCCAACTACTTTTGAAATACCTGCCGATGGTAAGGTTAAAGTTGTCGATGAAGACGGTAATGTTATGATGGAACACGATGTTGAAGAAGGCGATGTATGGAGAATGTCCAGAGTTAAAGATATTCCTATCAGAGACTGGGTTAAGCTTGCAGTGGACAGAGCAAGAGCAAGCGGTTCTCCGGCAGTTTTCTGGCTGGATGAAAACAGGGCTCACGACGCTCAGCTTATTAAGAAAGTAAACGAGTATCTGAAGGAGCATGATACAAACGGACTTGATATCAGGATAATGTCTCCGGAAGAGGCCATGAAATTTTCGCTTGAGCGTATTAGAGAAGGCAAAGATACAATTTCAGTTACCGGTAATGTTCTCCGTGATTATCTTACCGATCTTTTTCCAATACTTGAACTGGGAACCAGTGCCAAGATGTTGTCAATTGTTCCGCTTTTAAACGGCGGAGGGCTTTTTGAAACAGGAGCTGGTGGTTCCGCACCTAAACATGTTCAGCAGTTCCTCAGAGAAGGGCATCTAAGATGGGATTCTCTTGGAGAATTCACAGCTCTCGGTGCTTCCCTTGAACACTTGAGCAAAGTGTTTGACAATAAGAGAGCCCAGCTCCTTGCTGATACACTGAACGAAGCGGTTGAGAAGTTTCTTGAAAATGAAAAATCACCATCCAGAAAAGTTTATGAGCTTGATAACAGGGGCAGCCATTTTTACTTTGCTATGTATTGGGCGGAGGCTCTTGCAAATCAGGATGAAGATAAAGAGTTGAAAGAGAAGTTTGCGCCTGTTGCTGAAAAGATGAAGCAGAATGAAGAAAGCATAATAGAAGAATTAAACAATAAGGCTCAGGGCAAATCTGTGGACATAGGCGGATATTTCAGACCGGATCTTGATAAAGCTTTTGAAGCTATGCGTCCCAGTGAGACGCTTAATTCTATAATCGATTCTATATAACTGTGTAATTTTTTACCGAAGCCGTTTAATGCGGCTTCGGTAAAACAAAAATAAAGGGGGCAGAATTATGGCTTTTAAAAGACCTAAAATAGCACTGATCGGCGGCGGTCAGATAGGCGGAGTACTTGCTCAACTTTCAGCTCTCAGAGAGCTTGGCGACGTTGTGATGTTTGATATTGTGGAAGATATGCCGCAAGGCAAGACTTTGGATATTGCAGAAGCTTCACGAGTTGATGGCTTTGATGTTGAGTTGAAAGGTACCAACGAGTACAAAGGAATTGAAGGTTCGGATGTTGTTATAGTTACAGCTGGTTTACCTAGAAAGCCGGGTATGAGCAGAGATGATCTGCTTACAAAAAATGCCGGCATTATGAAACAGGTGGCAGAGGGTATAAGAGAGTATGCACCTGATTCATATGTAATCGTTATTTCCAATCCTTTGGATGCTATGGTTACCCTGATGAAAGAAATAACTGGTTTTCCCACAAACAGAGTTTTTGGACAGGCCGGAGTACTTGATTCTTCAAGATTTTCTTCTTTTATCGCGTGGGAGCTGGGCGTCTCCGTTAAAGATGTAAATGCCCTTGTAATGGGCGGTCACGGTGATACTATGGTGCCGTTAATAAGATATGCTAATGTAAACGGTGCACCTGTTATGGAACTGCTTGAAAGAAAGTATGGAGATGCCAATAAGGCTAAAGAAGTTATGGATGCAATAGTTGACAGAACGAGAAAAGCCGGCGGTGAAGTCGTTGGTCTCTTGAAGACAGGTTCCGCTTTTTATTCTCCTGCCTCTGCTGCTATTGCTATGACAGAAGCACTTCTCAAAGATCAGAAGAGAGTTCTCCCTGTTTGTGCATTTCTTGAGGGTGAATACAACGTTAATAATATGTATCTGGGAGTTCCTGCTATTATCGGCGGCGATGGTGTTGAAAAAGTTGTTGAATTAAGTCTTAATGAAGAAGAGAGCAAAATGTTTGATAACTCAGTTAATGCTGTTAAAAAACTACTTGAGGATATGAAGAGACTCGGTTTCTTGTAAATTTACAGGGCAATATGCCCTGTAAATCTTTAGTTAACTATTTTATTTTTAGTTAACTAAGTTACTTATATGTAAGAATTATTTCTTGATTTGCCTGGTGATAAGTGCTACCTACAAAAGTTGTACTAAAATAAAACACGAGGTGGGTAGTTATGGATATTCATGAACACCAGGCAAAGGAAATTTTCAGAAAGTACGGTGTACCTACACCAAATGGGTATGTTGTTTACAAACCGGACAATGCTGTAAAAGTAGCCCAGCAGCTGGGCGGGGATCTTGATGTCTGGGTTGTGAAAGCACAGATTCATGCCGGCGGCAGGGGAAAAGCCGGGGGCGTTAAATTAGCCAAATCCACGGAAGAAGTTGGATTGCTTGCTAAGGAGATGCTAGGAAGCACTCTTGTTACGCATCAAACAGGCACAACGGGAAAGAAAGTTAACAGGATTTATATAGAAGAAGGCGTAAACATTGAAAAGGAATTTTATCTGGGTATGGTTCTTGACAGATCTAAAGAAATGCCGGTTATGATGGCTTCTTCAGAAGGCGGAATTGACATCGAAGAAGTTGCCGATAAATCTCCTGAAAAAATAGTCAAGGTGGCTATTAACCCTACCATTGGCTTCAGAGGCTTTTACGGTAGGAAACTTGCTTTCGGATTAGGTCTGCCCAGAGAACAGGTTAATAAGTTTATAAAGTTTGCAGAGTCCATATACAATGTATATATGGATTATGATGCCAGTTTGATAGAGATTAATCCCCTTGTCCTTACTAAAGACAAAAATTTCATTGCATTGGACGCCAAGATGAGTTTTGACGACAACTCTCTCTACAGACAGCCGGAAATTTTGACAATGAGGGACTTGACAGAGGAAGAGCCTGTCGAGGTTGAGGCAAATAAGCACGGACTAAGCTACGTTAAGCTTGACGGCAATGTAGGGTGCATGGTGAATGGAGCCGGCCTTGCTATGTCCACTATGGATATAATTAAACATGAAGGCGGCACACCCGCCAATTTTCTTGACGTCGGCGGCGGAGCAAATGCTGAAACCGTAGCAAAAGGTTTTGAAATCATTCTCAGTGACCCTAACGTGAAATCTATTTTTGTTAATATTTTCGGTGGAATAGTACGCTGTGACAGAGTTGCTCAGGGTATTCTTGAAGCAGCTAAAATCACCAATGTAAATGTTCCTGTTGTTGTCAGGCTTGATGGGACAAATGCTGAAGAGGCTCAGGAAATACTTGCAAATTCCGGTATAAAGAATATCATTGCTGCTGATTCAATAGCTGATGGTGCGAGAAAAGCTATCAGCGCTGTCAGGGGGAATTAATCATGAGTATACTGGTTGATAAAAATACAAAAGTTATAGTTCAGGGATTTACGGGTAAGGAAGGAACGTTTCACGCCCAGCAGTGTATCGAATACGGCACAAATATTGTGGGAGGCGTAACACCTGGAAAAGGTGGAAGTGAACACATGGGCCTGCCTGTTTTTAATACGGTAACAGAAGCTGTTGCTGCAACCGGTGCTTCGGTTTCCATGGTTTTTGTTCCACCTGCTTTCCTTGCTGATGCAATAATGGAGGCTGCTGATTCCGGTATTGAATTAGTAGTTGCCATAACCGAAGGAACACCTGTTACCGATATGCTTGACACAAAGGAATATTTGAAGCATAGGAATGTAAAGATGATCGGACCCAATTGCCCCGGTGTTATAACATCTGAGGAATGCAAGATTGGAATTATGCCAGGCTTTATATTTAAAAAAGGCAATGTAGGGCTTATTTCTAAATCCGGGACACTGACATATGAAGCTAGTAACCAGATTGTAAAAGAAGATCTTGGAATTTCAACTGCCGTTGGAATTGGCGGTGATCCGATAATAGGTATGAGCTACAAGGAACTTTTATGGGAGTTTGAACAAGACAGTGGAACCGAATGTATTGTGATGATAGGCGAAATCGGCGGTACTTTGGAAATCGATGCAGCCGAATATATTAAAGAGAATATATCAAAGCCTGTAATTGCTTTCATTGCAGGCCAGACTGCTCCCAAAGGTAAAAGAATGGGACATGCCGGAGCGATAATATCCGGCAGCAAAGGTACTGCAAAAGAAAAAATGGATGCACTGAGTTCCGCAGGGGTACACGTAGTGCACAGTCCGGCGGATATTGGAAATACAGTTGCAAAAATTATTGGTAAATAAAGGAGATGTAAATGGCAAAAGCAGAGAAAATTGTAATCCATCCAGATTGGTGTAAAGGCTGTGAAATTTGTGTCGAGTTATGCCCGACCAATGCTTTGGAAATGCAGGATTTTAAAGCTGTTGTAAAAGATCTTGAAAAGTGCATTGCCTGTATGCAGTGTGAGCTGAGATGTCCTGATTTTGCAATTGAAGTTTATAAGAAAGAATCATAAAGGAGGATTTACGTGGCTAAAAAAGTAGATTTTATGATGGGTAACCATGCAGTTGCTGAAGGTGCTTTATATGCCGGATGCAAATTTTTTGGAGGGTACCCCATAACCCCTTCAACTGAAGTTGCCGAACGTATGGCGGAAAGACTGCCTAAGATGGGAGGCAGATTTATACAGATGGAAGATGAAATTGCAGCAATGGCATCTGTTGTTGGTGCTTCGCTCGCAGGTTCCAAAAGTCTCACCGCTACAAGCGGTCCCGGTTTTTCTCTAAAACAGGAAAATCTAGGATATGCCTGTTTGACTGAGATCCCTGTGGTTGTAGTGGATGTTATGAGAGGCGGGCCTTCAACGGGTATGCCCACAGGTCCAAGTCAGTCTGATATTATGCAGGCAAAATGGGGGACACATGGCGATCACCCCATCATTGCAGTTACTCCTGCTTCCGTTCAGGAGCAGTTTGATGAAACAGTAAGAGCATTCAACCTTTCTGAAAAGTACAGGTGTCCCGTAGTTGTTCTGACGGATGCTATTATCGGTCAGATGATGGAATCTCTGACTATCCCGGAAAAAGGGGATGTGGAAATAGTTGACAGGGAAATGCCTACATGTAAACCGGAAGAATATTTACCTTATGATATGAATAAAGATGTCAATCCGTTGCCACCCTTTGGTAAAGGATACAGATTCCATGTTACCGGTCTTCATTACGATGAAACCGGGTTTCCCACTAATGACCCTGTTCTCCATACTAAAAATACCAAAAGAATTATAGAAAAGCTGGAAAAGAATTATGATGATATAGTACATGTTGATGAATTTATGACAGATGACGCTGAAGTTCTTGTTTTTGCAATCGGCGTTAGTGCCAGATCGGCTAAGCATGCCGTTCTTGAAGCCAGAAACAACGGAATAAAGGCTGGTCTCATGAGACCGTTGACAATTTGGCCGTTTCCGGAGAAACATCTTGAAAAAATACTTTCTAAGAATAATATGAAAGGTATTGTGGTTCCGGAAATGAATCTGGGCCAGATGACTCTGGAAGTTGATAAAATAGCCAGAGGTCGCTGTAAAGTGGAAGGACTATACAGCCTTATGGTTGACCCGATCCTTCCTGCTGATATTCTTGAGAAAATTAGGAGGTTTGCTTAAATGGCTTATAATTATAGTAAATATTTAAGAAATGAAAAGCTCCCTCATATCTGGTGTCCGGGCTGTACATACGGGATAGCTTTAAAGTCGATGATAAGAGCAATTGATGGTTTAGACTGGGAAAAAGATGATATAGTCGTTACCTCCGGTATAGGTTGTGTTAGCCGCATGCCCGGTTATATGGATTTTAACACACTTCATACAACACACGGTAGATCCATAGCTTTTGCAACAGGTGTAAAGCTTGCAAATCCGGATCTTAAAGTTATCGCTTTAGGCGGCGATGGTGACATGACAGCTATTGGTGGTAATCACTTTATACATGCATGTAGAAGAAATATTGATATGACCGTTTTTGTTTTTAACAACAATATCTACGGTATGACAGGGGCTCAGTACTCTCCAACTACACCTCGGGGAGCATGGGCTGCAACGGCTCCTTACGGAATGCCCGAAAGTAATTTTGACATTACAGAGCTGGCCATTGGTTCAGGAGCAAGCTTTGTTGCCAGGACAACTTCTTATCATACGCCTCATTGTGAGAAAATGGTTAAAGAAGCTCTCCAACATAAGGGCCTTAGTGTGGTTGAAATTATTAGTGCATGTCCTACAGGTTTCGGAAGAAAAAATAAATTTAAAACACCGACTTCAATGCTTATTAATATGAAAGAAAGGGCAGTAAACATACAGAAAGCTGCGAAAATGTCTGATGAGGAAATGGAAGGAAAATATAAAATCGGTGTACTGCATAAAGAAGAAAGACCGGAACATGTTGAAACATATGACGCTGCAGTCGGATTTCAAAAAGGGGTGTGAATATGGGAAGAATAGATGTAAGATTAAGTGGTTCAGGCGGCCAGGGGATGATTACATCCGGTGCCATTTTGGGCGGTGCTGCCGTATATGACAATAAAAACGCCGTTCAGACAAAATCGTACGGTCCTGAAGCTCGAGGCGGTGCTGCAAGAGCTGAAGTTGTAATCAGCGATGAAGAAATTAATTTTGTTAAAGTGTTAAAGGCGAATATCTTGGTTGCTCTTACTCAGGAAGCGGCTGATAAATTTTCAAGTGAAGTGGTGGATGACGGCATTGTGATTGTAGACGATATGCTTGTGAAGAATAAGCCTTCGGGTAATTTTAAACTCTACTCTTTTCCTATTGTAAAAGCAGCTGCTGAAGATGTGGGCAAATCAATGGTTGCCAATATTGTAACTCTTGGTGTACTCAATGAGATTGCTCAAGTTGTGGACTTTGACTCGCTGGAAAAAGCGATTCTTGCTAAAGTACCCAAAGGAACCGAAGAATTGAATAAAAAGGCTCTTAAAGTCGGTAAAGAACTGGTAAAAAACAATTGATACAAAGCCCGCTGAAAAAGCGGGCTTTTTTTGGAGTAAAAACGGGTGAATGATTTTCTTCAAAGCAAGGAATACAAGAGATGTGTTTTTCTCTGTTCCCGCAGGGCTATGCTTGAAAATGAACTACTTTTACGTAAATTCGCTTTGGAATATGTTCCCGAGCATTACACCATCGATGAAGTAAGGGAATTAAACATTTTTCTCAACGATATTTTTGATAATGACCTTTTTGACGTGATTATGGGCAGAAAAAAAGCTTCCGCATTTAAGGATCAATACAACGAAACGTTTCTCAAAAATATTGAAGATTTCGCTTATAATGAATATTATTCGAAGTAAGAGTCGTGATGCGTGAGGAGAAGTATAATTAGAGGTATTAAGGGTATTGGGAGTATTAGGGTTCAGTGCTTTACCCGGCTTGGTCAAATTCAAGGTTAGTGGAAGCAAATAGTTATTTATTGTTATGCGTGGTTATTAACTGGGAAAACCAGCCCTGCCTGCATGTGAAATAAGGTACTTAAAACTTAGCGCTTAACACTTGATACTTAACACTAATCGAATACACCACTCAACAAATTACTACTTCACTATTTCCCTATCTTACATCTCACCAATAAAAAAAAGCGGGCTAAATGCCCGCTTTTTTCTGTATTTAGTATTGTCTTTCCATCAACATCTTTCTGATCCCCACAATGGATTTGGTGGGGTTTAATTCTTTAGGGCAAGCTTCAACACAGTTGTAAATAGTATGACATCTCCATACACCGTGTTTATCATTTAAAATAGGCAGTCTGACATCAGAGCCTTCATCTCTTGAATCAACAAGATATCTGTAAGCCCTCAGAAAAGCGTTCGGACCTAGGTAGTCCTTATCAGCCCAGTAGGAAGGGCATGATGATGAACAGCATCCGCATGCTATACATTCGTATAGTCCATCTAATTTCCTTCTGTCTTCCGGTGACTGATACATTTCCTTGTCAGGAATTGCACTTTTTCTGATAAGATAAGGTTTAACAGTTATGAACTTGTTGAAAAAGTCCTCGACGTCCGTAACCAAGTCTCTTATCACTCTCATTCCCGGAAGCGGCTGCACAGTTATATGGTCAGTTCCCAACTCTTCAATCTTTGTGATGCAGGAAAGCATATTTACGCCGTTGATGTTTAAGCCGTCTGAACCGCAGACGCCTTCCCGGCATGATCTTCTGAAAGAGAAAGTTGTATCATGCTCCCACTTAATCTGATTAAGTGCTTCAAGCATGAGCATCCCTTTCTTTCTTATTTCAACATTATATGTTTCGTAATAAGGTTCTTTATCCTTTTCCGGATCGTATCTGAAAACTTCTATATTGACATATTTACTCATTTTCTCACCCTCCCTCTAATATACTCTTGGTTTTGGTGTAAATGTTTCCACAGTCAGAGGTTTCAACCTGACATCACGGTATTCCACGGAGAACGTTCCATCCTCGTTGTAAAATACTTCTGTATGTTTCAAGTATTTATCATCATCTCTGTCCGGATAGTCATCTCTGTAATGTCCGCCTCTGGATTCTTCCCTCTGGAGGGCTGCACGTGTATGGGCTTCTGCCACCATGAGCATGTTGTTGAGTTCCAAGGCCTCAATGAGCTCAAGGTTAAATACTGTAGATTTATCCTCAACCTTATAATCGTTCATTTTTTCTTTGAGTTCTAATATTTTATCAAGAGCATTTGTCATACCCTCTTCGGTTCGGAAAACTGATACATTGGTTTGCATTGTTTCGATTAGATCCTGGTAAATTTCGTTGAATGTATGCTTGCCGTTTGCGTTAGCATATTTTTCCATTGTATCCATGCCGAATTTGCCTGCGTTTTCCGGAAGAGCTACATACTGGTTTTCTTTGGCCCATTTTGCAGCTTCTTCGCCGGCTGTTCTTCCGAACACAACGAGGTCAAGCAGAGAGTTAGTCCCTAATCTGTTGGCTCCGTGTACCGAAGCGGAAGCTATCTCACCTGCTGCAAAAAATCCGGGAACAGTGTCTTCAGCATCTGATCCTCTTGCTTTAACAACCTGTGTTTTGTAGTTGGTGGGTATTCCACCATTTTGGTAGTGAGCAGTAGGTACAACGGGAATAGGCTCTTTTGTGCAGTCAACACCTGCAAAAACAAGTGCCAATTCGTGAATGCCCGGAAGTTTTTCCATAATGACATCTGCACCGATATGGTCTATTTTCAGGAGTATATGGTCTTTATTGGGACCTACTCCTCTTCCTTCCAGAATTTCTTTTGCCATCGACCTTGAAACGATATCTCTTGGAGCAAGATCTTTGATAGTAGGTGCGTATTTTTCCATGAACCTTTCACCATTTGCATTTAGCAGGATTCCGCCTTCACCTCTAACACCTTCGGTAATAAGGTTTCCTGCACCGTAAAGACCTGTTGGGTGAAACTGGGTGAACTCAGCATCGCTCCAGGAAAAACCTGCTCTCATTGCCAGTGCAAGCCCATCACCTGTATTGATATGTGCATTTGAATTGGTTTGATAAATTCTGCACATGCCACCTGATGCAAAAACTACAGATTTTGCATGAAAAACATGATATCCGCCGTCTTTCATATCCCAACAGACAACACCATTCACAACACCTTCGTTTGTAATAAGTTCGAGTGCGTAAAATTCGCTAAAGAACTGGGTACCTTGCTCAACAGATTTTTCATAAAGCGTCTGCAGCATTGCGTGACCTGTTCTGTCAGCAGCGTAGCAGGCTCTTTTAACTGCTTTTTTGCCGAAATTAGAAGTATGCCCGCCGAAAGGTCTCTGGGCAATTTTCCCTTCTTCAGTCCTGCTGAACGGCAGACCTATGTGTTCCAACTCAACAATTCTCTGCGGAGCAAGTTTTGTCATATATTCGCATGAATCCTGATCAGCCAGGTAATCACTTCCTTTTATTGTATCATACATGTGCCAGAGCCAGTGATCTTCTTCCATATTGCCAAGAGAAGCTGAAATGCCACCCTGTGCAGAAATTGTATGACTTCTTGTGGGATAAACCTCGGAAATTACAGCCGTGCTGACATACTGGGAAGCGACTTGAGCAGCATTAAGGCCTGCACCGCCAGCTCCCAAAACAATTACATCAAACTTATGATACTCTATTTTTGCAGACATATTTATTACCCCTCTCAAAAGATTTTTACATCATTGATGCTACAGATAGTGCGAGAAATCCGACCGTTAAACCTACAATCCAGTAAACACCAAGTAGAATTGCACGCCATGTACTGTTTGACACATAATCATCGGTTATCATCTTAAATCCGTTCATTGTGTGAAAAACACCAAAGATAAACAGCGGACCAAGTACTATTTTTTGAAGTCCCCATGACCCTGTGCTAAGCATGGAGAAAAAGTGTATAAAAATAACAACTATCATTATAACTCCGGAAATTCTCTGCAACAGCCATTCAAAAACACCGCTGTCACTGGAGCCTACAAACTTATAAGGTTTCATCTAATCCCTCCTTATGAAAATATTGGAATAGCGCCTAATATAGACACAACTACCGTTAAGAAAATTACTACCATGAATTGTTTGCTGAACATTCCTTCCTCGGCACCGGAAGAAAAATCGATCAGAACGATCCTGAATCCGTTAAAAGCGTGATAGGCAAAAAGTATTAAAACTAATATTCTCGCTACCGGGTTAGCCGTAAGGCTTGTAAACCAACCAGCAACGCCTGATTTTGCAAGAATATGAAAAATCAGGTACAGACCAATGATAACACCGGTAATTCTGTGAAGCAGCCATGCCACCATTCCGGTGTGTTTCCGGTAGGAAACCTTTTTTGGGTAGGTGACTAAGTCTCGTCTTGGCATTTTACACCCCTTATATTTTATTTTACAAACAACGTTAATTTATCAATAATTCTTTTAACACAAATTATAAGGGGTGTCAATGTTGTTGTATACAATATACAAACTTAAGCGGACACTGGGATAATTTATTGTTTTAATCTATAATGGTCATTGGGGTTACAAACATTTTCGTTCATGGGAACGATGTTTTATTATGCAGACATAAAATTTTTCAATAAATGTTTATAGTAAAAAATTATTATTCATTTAACAAAAGCATTGCAATTAATTTCAGCTTTGATATATTCCTTTTGTTATTATTTCGTGTAGGGAATTTCGGGGTTATCATTGTTCTTTTTTTCAAACAAAATTAATCAAAAATTCCATGCCGATTGCCGAAATCACCATATGAGGTTGATTTCCTGAGTTGCGGATATATTTGTAACTATTCAGCGGTAGATAAGATTGTACATTTAGAAAATGTTCAACTTCTTATTAATATTAAATAAAGTAGAGGTAGAAAAGTATGCAGCAAAATCATTCGTTTGATGAGTTAGGATTATCGGAAAATTTGTTAAAATCTGTTAAAAAGAAGGGCTTTGAAGAGCCCACACCTATACAGGCACAGGTTATTCCAACATTAATGAAAAGTGAAAAGGATGTGGTTGGACAGGCACAGACCGGAACGGGAAAAACGGCCGCTTTCGGTTTGCCGATTATGGACAGGATTGTATCCGATGAGAAGAGGGTTAAAGCCTTAATCCTAGCTCCTACCAGGGAATTAGCCATTCAGGTTTCCGAGGAGTTGAATTCACTGAAAGGCAAAAAGAAAATGAGGATTGTCCCTATATACGGGGGGCAATCTATAGAACTCCAGCTCAAACGGTTGAGCAGCGGGGCTGATATTGTGGTGGGAACACCGGGAAGGGTTATTGATCACCTCAACAGGAGAACTTTGGATATTTCCAGGCTGGATTACCTCGTTCTTGATGAGGCTGATGAGATGCTTAATATGGGTTTTATCGAGGATATTGAATCTATCTTAAAAAAGGCGAACCCTGATAAGCGGATGCTTCTCTTTTCAGCAACTATGCCGAGGGAAATTTTAAATATTGCCAAAAGATTTATGGGTGAGTTTGAAGTTTTCAGGACAAAAAGTGAAGAGCTCGCAGCAGGATTAACTGAGCAGATATATTTTGAGGTCAGGGAGTCTGATAAATTTGAAGCATTGTGCAGAATAAGAGATATGGAAAAGGAATTTTACGGTATCATTTTCTGCCGGACGAAAGTTGATGTGGACAAACTTTCAAACAGACTCATTGACAGGGGATACAATGCAGAAGCCCTGCATGGTGATATATCCCAGCACCAGCGTGAGAGAATTTTGAAAAAATTCAGAAACAAGCAGGTCAATATGCTTGTTGCAACTGATGTGGCAGCAAGGGGTATCGATATTCAGGATTTAACCCATGTAATAAACTATGCTCTTCCTCAGGATCCCGAAGCTTATATACATCGTATAGGAAGAACGGGCAGAGCCGGAAAAGAAGGTACTGCTATTACTTTTGTCACACCTGAAGAGTACAGAAAACTTCTTTTCATTATGAGAAAAGCCAAAACAGATATCAGAAAGGAAAGCCTCCCCGGTGTTGGAGAAATTATTGAGGCTAAAAAGGAAAACATAAAAGAAGAAATTTTAGAAGCACTCAATTCTGATGAATTGGAAAACTATAAAGATATTGCACAAGATCTGCTTGAAAAAGCCGAGCCTGCCAGGCTGGTTTCTGCACTGTTAAATATAGCCTATGAAGATGACTTGAGTGAGGGCAGCTATCGTGAAATAAATGATGTTTACGTTAACAAAAAGGGCAGGACACGGTTATTTGTTGCACTTGGCAAGATGGACGGCATGAGTCCAAAATCATTGGTTGATTTTATAATAGATAAAGCCAGTGTGGAAAATAAAAAGATAAAAGATGTAAAAGTTTTTGAAAAATTCTCTTTCATTACTGTCCCTTTTGAGGAGTCAGAAATTATTCTGGAAATTTTTAAACGGGAAAAACGTGGCCGGAGACCTATTGTGGAGATTGCAAAAGAAAAGAAAAGGTGATATGAGGACAAATGAGTTTATTGCATAAAAAGATAAAAGATTTTAAGCAGTACTCGTATGAAAGACACAAAAATTTGTTTTCGGAGCTTGCTTCAGGACAAGCTCCTCACACCTTGTTTATCAGTTGTTGTGACTCAAGGGTTCTCCCATCTTTTATTACTAACTCTCTGCCCGGAGAATTATTTATTGTCAGAAACATAGCCAATATCGTCCCTCCTTACTCCACTAAAGGTGAATATTCATCTACGATTGCAGCCATCGAATATGCTGTGCTCGTTTTGAAAGTACAAAATATCGTGGTGTGCGGACATTCCAATTGCGGTGGGTGCTCATCGCTTTTAAAAAGCGAAGAGGAACTCAGTTTGCTGCCTAATGTAAAAAGATGGCTCTTCCTATCGGAAAATACCAGAGCAAAATTTTTCAAAAATCTGGATGCTGATATAAGAATGCCTTATCATATCGAAATGATTAATGTCGTTATGCAGTTAGAAAATCTTATGACATACCCGTTTATAGAAAAACAGGTGAAAGACAAATCCCTTAATATTTATGGTTGGTACTATCTGATCGATAAAGGGGAAATTTTTGATTACAATCCTCTCACAAAATATTTTGAACCGGTAATCTAATCATGATTGTTGAGCTGGAAAAGATTATAAATTACAACGATATAGGGTTTGACTTTAAATTAAGACCGGACAGCCTTGTTTCCTTTTTTCAGGAAATTGCAATACATCATTCTGACAGGGTGGGTTATGATGCAGATGCACTTAAAAGAATGGGTGTTGCCTGGGTATTGAATAAGCTGTATGTAAATATCGCAGAATACCCTGTATTAGGTGACAATATCACCGTAATAACATGGTCATCGGGGATATCCGGTGTAAAGGCATTCAGAGAATTTATTATTCGCAGGGACGGTGTGCAAACGGTGAAAGCAGTTTCAATGTGGACACTCTTGGATTTAGTTTCCAAACGTATAAAACGTATCCCTGCTTATCTGAGCGAAGCTTATGAGACTGAGAGCTTTCAGGCCACTTCATTTCCCATTGCCTCTTATAAGGTTGGCACAAATCCACAAGATGAAGAAGGTTTATGGCAGAGTGTTCGGTTCTCAGATTTTGATACAAACATGCATATGAATAACACGGCATATGTAAATATTCTTGATACGGCTTTAAAAAGATATCTGGGCAAAGATGTTGAGGTAAATGAGTTTTTTATAAATTTTCAGAAAGAAGTGGGTTTTGAGGTGGAAAAACTCAACGTGAATTTTTTAAAGCAGGACACTGATGTTTTTTACTCCATCAATGATGCTGAGAACATTTACTCCAAAGGTTTTCTTCGGGTATAAATAAAGGGGGGCTTTAAGCCCCCTTTTATTTCTTATAAAATAAGTACAGCGCCCACGGCAACAACTCCGCAAAGGAGCGCTAACAGGGAAAAATAGCTGACTGTTTCCAGACCGTCTCTGATTCTTTTTTCCATTTTCTAAAACCTCCTGAATAAAATCTAAATTTTCTTTGAACAGTTTTGCCAATACCAAACTTCGGTTTCCCATCCCAAAATCCCTCAAACCAAAGCTTTTTTCTCCGACCGGAACATTAACTGTTCAAAGCTATTGTATATTATTAATGAAAAACATAGTTAATCAATAGGAAATATACGATTTTGAATTAATATATAATTGTTAAATTTTGACCAAATGTTAAAAACAGCTGATTTAAAGGTTTAAATCAGCTGTATAATGGTGAATAAATAAAAATTTTTTTTAATTGTAATAAAAAATAACATTGTTTTGCAAAATTTGTTTTAATTTTTATATATAAGAATCTTTTAATAATGATCTTTTCTATGTTTTTGGAAATGGCATACCTATATTTTTTTATGATCAAAACATAAAAAATCCCGGCTAATTGCTTCAAGAGGGGAGGAGGGAAGAAGCGTTTGAATAGCCGGGCAAATTATTATCTTTATTTTCAATGATTAATATAATAAAACGTTAATAATTATCAAGAGTTTTTTTGTATTTTTTATCATAAAGATGTGAAAGAAAAGGCTGAAGGTTTTTCTCAAAAATATTATCCCAACTATAGTTCTTGATAACATTCCGAAAAAAGCTTCCGGTGGATGAAGCTTTTAAGAATTCAATGATTTTTTCCGCTACATCTTCCGGTTTTTCCTCCAGCTGGAAATAGGTAACATTGTCTCCTCCTATTTTTCTGAAAGGCGGTATATCCGAGCAAACAACAGGCAGCTTTATCATGCCCGCTTCCAGCAGAGGAATACCGAAGCCTTCGTGAAAACTGGGAAGAAAAAGTATATCGGAAATTAGATAGAGATCTCTGATGTTAAGTCTGTTTGAATTTATAACTTCACCTGAATTAAGCTGGTATTCGGCAAGAATTATCACGTTATTTTCAACGTTAAAATCTTTTATCATCTGTTTTAAATTGTTATAATATCTTCTTGTTCCTTCTTCGTGGGGATCAAAAGCCCCTGTAACAATTAAAATTGCGTCCAAACCTTTTTTTATCAATTCTGCCGTAACTTTTATTGAAAACTCGATATTTTTTCTCGGATGAAGTCTTGACGGCTGCACCATAATAAAATCGGCCTGCAACAGGTTTCGTTCATCAATAATTTTAACAGAAGAATCATCCAGCTCGTAAAAGCTTTTTGGGTCAATGCCATTAGGTATTACTGTTACACAGTCATCTTGGCCGTAAAGCTTTTCAAAGTCATCTTTTCTGCTTTCGGAAACTGCAACATAAGTGATTTGATTGTTAAACTGCCGGAGTATCTCATAAATGCCATGGTTGAATGTTTTATCCAGATTGTTGTAAAAAAATAAACAGTCGTGATTCCAGCTTACAACTTCCGTGTCATGCTTTTCAGCAATTTCATGTATTGCGTATGTCAACGGCAGATTGTAACGCATAGTAAGAACGTTGTGAGCGATTAAGATATCAAAGGGTTCCAGACTTTTTAGCAGATAATGCTTAATTTTTTCCTTCAGATTGTAAAATAACTCTTTTTCACCCTGAAGAGACATTTTTACCGACATTTCCACTGTTTTTTCCTGCGAACCAAGGAGTGGGTTAATTTCCACAGGTATATGTCTGGCAAACTGACCTCCGGTTCCTGCAAATATCTTGACATTATTGAAATTGCGGCTGAAAAGCAAAGCCTGCTGCCTGATTATTTCCTCCACACCTCCAACAACAGGCGGAGAGGAGTAGTGCAGAAGAGCAATATTCATTCTGTGCATTCTAATGTCCCCTCAATGATTGACATTTTATAAGATCAAGCAGGTGAAATTCCAGAACTTCGTACGAGAAGAAACGTTTTCCAAGGTTGTAATTTGTTTCAATCATATGTTTGAGTTTATCTTTATCATTCAATAAATCCAGAGCATTTTGGACTGTTTCTTCAGTGATAAAACCGTCGAACGTTATCACATCAAAGTTTTTGGGCTCAATGTCAGCTATAAATATCGAATATCGGTTAACAATTATCGGCTTTTTATAATATATTGTTTCAAGAAAAGCATTCCCGAATCCCTCATAGCCTGAAGGGTAGGTTATTATATCCGCACAATCGTATATGTTGCCTATTGTGTATTTTTTACTGTTATTCTTTTTTACGTTTCTTTCAGAACCAACAAATTCATCAATGGAGACAATTTCCACCCCGAGTATATCGGAATAATTTTTTATCCGTTTGAAATAATCACCCCCCTCGTCAGATGCCGCGTGAGAAATAAAAAGTTTTGGTTTCTTGAGATTCATAAGATAAACTGTTTCAACAGCCCGCTCAATCCACTTTCTCGGTACGACGCGTGTGGGTTGTAAAACCATAATATCGTCTACTTCAATCCCGGCAAGTTTTCTGATTTCGCTGCATGTTTTGGAGGAGGTCTTTTTAGGTTTTTTTGCAAAGTCATACACGTTTGGAATCACTGTGTTTGAAATCCCTTTTCTCAGACTGAGCTGCTCACTTGCCACTGAGTTTATAGTCACATGCTTTATTGAAGGGAGTTTCGGGGGAAAAGCGCTGTCCAGATAATCTTTGGCTGAGTTAATTATAAATCTGTCCCTCTCCCAGTAAAAATCGTGGTGGTGAGCTATTACCGGAAAACATGTTTCAACAGTGAATTCGGTTATAGCCAGTCCCAGTGGAATATTCATCGGAATGGCCAGGGCATTCTCCACAATGAGTAAATGGCTATCAAATTTTTTTATAAATTTATAAATATTTGATTTTAGAAAATCACTTATTTTGTGGATTTTAGCTGATGTTTCAGGAGTTCTGTGTGTTGAGCCTATACATTTATCCTGAATTTCTTTAATTTCCGGATGATCGAAAAAGGCTTCCGGGACAATCATTGATTTATCAGATTCCCTGTCGCATTTGCCCGCAAAATAAAAGCAGTTAAAGTTATTTCTTTCCAATACCTGCGCCCATTTTTCGATTTCCAGGGACACACCGTCTGTACCTTCAATTCTGGTGGAAATAAAACCTATATTTTTTATATTATCCATTTTTTATTCTTCCGTAATCATCTTCAAACCTTATTATATCATTCTCCTCTAATTTGTCACCCATTTGCACTTCGAAAAAAATGAGCTTTGTATTTGACGTGTTACTGATTCTGTGCTTTGCTTCTTTGGGAATATGGTACATTTTACCCGGACCTGCCTCTGTAATAGCATCTTCAATTTGTACCTCTCCTTTTCCCTGTATTATTGTCCAGTATTCATCCCTATACAGATGCTTTTGCAGACTAAGCCGTTTGTGAGGCAAGACTTCTATACGTTTCAATTTATATTTTTCTCCATTTTCAAGAACGGTGAAACTGCCCCATGGTCTGTCTTCCGTATAAAATTCTTTCTGATTCATTTTTCCCTCCATTTTAGTTATGGTTGGTTTAAAGTTAATGTTAGCCCGGCTTTGATGGGAGTGATTTTACTTTTGCAGATATTTTTCAAAAGGAATAATCCGTTTAAACCGGTACAGTGACCGGTAATGATGTGTTCTACGTTAGAGCTGTTAATTTTTTCAGCAATTTCAGTTATTTCATCTTCACTGCTTCTTAAAAGGTGAAAACCGCCTATAAGGTTTTTAATCGTATTGATTCCTGTTGTTTCAACAGCAGTTTTTATAACATTTAATATCCCTCTGTGGGAACAGCCCGTAATTATTGTTAATCCGTCTGATTCCAGTAAAATCAAAAACATTTCATCTCTGAAAGGATCTTTTAGATATTTTTCACCATCTTTAATATATAAATTTTTATCCGAATCAAAATCATCGTAGCGGTTTATATGGGTAAAAATCATTTCCGGTGTCAAATGGATTGAATCATTTATATAGGAAAACTTTAGGTTTTGCTCCTTTAGTATTTGGTTTTCAATGCCTATGTATTTGTATTCGTTTTCCGTATTTTTCTTTCTGTGATCATCGGTTATTTTGTTACTGCAGTACACATACGTTTTGTTATTTTTATCACTGATATATTTAAGCCCGCCTGTATGATCGTAATGCCCGTGGCTCAGGAATACAGCATCAAGTTGTTTCAAAGGTTTACCGAGAATATCGGCATTGTGTTTCATCGATACCGTTTGCCCTGTATCAAACAGAAAATTATAATCCGTAAAATTAATCAGACATGAAAAACCGTGCTCAGCAAGAATATTACGGGAATCGGTATAATTATCAGTTAAGAAAGTCACTTCCATAAATTTAACCTTTTTGCAGCTTATCCAGGATTTTGTTTTCGTACTCAAGGTGGGCAGCTGTTTTCCCTTTTTTATCCATTAATATATTGTAGTGAAGTATTTTTTCATTGAGTTTAAATTTTATCTTTCTGTATTCTTTATCATCATAACAGTAATCAAGCAGATCTTCCAGTTTCTTTATTTCATTTTTCAGGTTTATCTCTTCCGGTAAAACACCTGAATTTTTTAATAATATATATCCTGCACGCAGTTCTTCAGGAATTCTGCTTAAATCTTCCAGGTGTAAAGGTCTGCCTTTACCTTTGATATCATCCAGTTCACCATTTTCAACTGCTTCTTTTATTTTATTTTCGGCCATTGCTGTAATTGCATCCATAACTTTATCCCTGGACTTTTAAATATTATAAAAATCGCCTGGTAATATTCAAGAAAAAACTATTAAAAAATGTTGACAAATGGAAAAGATTTTTATATCGTCGATTGTCGACAATGGGGTGAAATAGTGGAAGTTCTTGAGAAAAATACGTACAAAGATCTTGTGGTAAAACAGATTTATCATATGATACTCACCGGAGAAATGAACAGCGGCGATCGTGTAATTGAAAGCAGTTTGTCAAAAAATTTCGGTATAAGCAGGGCACCGGTCAGAGAGGCTCTCAGAGAACTGATTACTGAAGGTATACTCAAGTACAAACCTCAGGTTGGCTACTATGTTACCGAAATTACAAAAGAACAGATACTCGATACCTATGAAACAAGAGGGTTGTTGGAGGGTTATGCGATAAGGACGGCTCTTGATTTGTTCAACGGTAATGATCTTGATAATTTGAAAAGGTATATAGACGATATGGAGTTTTTTGCTTTTGAAGGAGAGCATTTAAAATTTATAGAAGCAGGTGGCAAATTTCATGAATATATGTTTTGCAAATCACCGAATTTTGAGCTGGTTGAATTTACAAAGAAATTATCACACAAGTCCCATATATTTTTCAATAAATACTGGATGAAGATTTACAGTCCTGAAAACATTAGAAAACGTCATGAGTGCATTATTGATACTATAAGCAAAAGGGATGGCGGAATGCTGGAATCTGTGATCAGGGATCATTATATGTCAACCGCAGCAAAAATATCTGAATTGATATAAAAAAAATATACAGGAGGGCTCCGTGGCCGAAGAATGGAAAGAGCAGATTAAAAACAGTGTCAACACAGTGGAAGACTTGGAAAAGATTATCAACTTAACTGAGGATGAGCGGAAGGCTTTGACCTCTCTTAAAACGAGATGGGGGGCAACGCCTTATTATGCTTCACTAATGGATAAGGATGACCCTAACTGTCCCGTCAGAAGACAGATTATTCCCTCTATGGAAGAGACAAAAAACGTTTACGGAATGGATGAATATCTTGTGTGGAAAGAAAACAGAGCAGTTGGTGAGAAAAGGCCGGACAGTATAGCCAGACAATATAAAGACAGAGTGGCTTTTACTGTAATTGAAGTCTGCGGAATTTATTGCAGGCATTGTTTTCGCAAAGAGGTGGTTGTCAGTCAGAATCTGAAACTGAGATTTGACGTTGATGAGGGAATTGAATGGATCAGACAGCATGAAGAAGTGAGAGATATTCTTATTACGGGTGGTGATCCTTTCTTACTTAGTGATGAAAAACTGGACTATATTATTAAAAGTCTTCAGGACATTGAGCATGTGGAAATGATAAGATTCGGCACAAGGCTTCCTGTCGTACTTCCCCACAGAATTACCGAAGGACTTAAGAAGGTTTTAAGCGGTTATCACAGAGTTCCGATATGGGTAAATACCCAGGTTAATCATCCTAAAGAGCTTACTGAAGAAGTGAGAAAAGCTGTTTTTGAGCTGCTGAAGTGCGGAGTAAATGTGGGAAATCAGGCAGTACTTCTCAAGGGGATCAATGATGATGTGGAAACATTCAGAGAGCTTCATCAAAAATTGCTCAGATGGAGAATACGTCCCTATTATGTTTTTTACTGTGAACCGGCGCCGGGTATCGATCATTTCAGAACTCCGGTTCTCAAAGGTGCAGAATTGATAAGGGATGCAATAAGAGGCCACACCACAGGCCTTGCACAGCCTATGTATGTTATTGCAACCAATATAGGCAAGATTCCGCTGATGCCGGATTATTATATTCAGGGTTCGGACGAGGAATACTTTTATCTCAAAAATTACAAAGGCGAGGAAACAAAGATACCTAATATGCCGGAATGAATTAGCCCTAAGTACTAAGTGTTAAGTGATAAGTGCTAAGCGAGTGAGGTAGGGAGAAGTAAAGGTTGAGGTTGAAACGGTTGAGGAAGTTGATGTGGTTGATGGGTGATAGTACGGCTTACGTTTCACGTCTTGAACGTTGAACCTTGAACTTTGAACGTTGAACGAAAAAGGGGGGAAAGAATGCTGTCCTCGAGCAAGTCAGATATAGACAGGTATCTAAAAAAGGCTGATATAACAAAGATTTTTTTCAAGGATTTAAACGGAAGAACAAAAAGCCTTTCCGTAAATCCTTCTGATATGGACAATATCCTGGAGAACGGTGTGGGTATAGACGGCAGCTCAATTGCCGGTATTGCTACAGTGGACAACAGCGACAGAATACTTAAACCTGTTGCTGAAAGTTTTAAGATAGTGCCATTTACTGACAAAAAAGTGGCTTTTTTTACAGGCAATCTTTTTGATCAGAACGGTTCACGCTCCAGTGTTGACCCCAGGGCTGTTTTGGAAAAAATGATTGAAACAGCCGCTAAAAATTACGGGATGAAATTTACTTTCGGGCCTGAGCACGAGTTTTTTCTTCTAAAAAGAGACGAATTCAGCAATGATATTCACACGGATAAACTTGACTATTTTGGCTCCGGTCCCAGTGATTCGGGTGAGATTGTCAGACATGAAATTGTCAATGTTCTGGAGAAATGCGGGATCAAGTTTGAAAAGACTCATCATGAAGTTACATCCTCCCAGCATGAAATCAATCTTGAGCCTGGCGAACCTTTGAGTATTGCTGACAGAACAGTTCTCTTTGAATATGTTACCAAGGAAATTGCTGCTGAATGCGGGATGTACGCTACTTTTATGTCAAAACCTTTTACAGGGTTTAACAGAAATGCTTTTCATATTCATGCCTCCTTTTCGGATACGGAGAATAATAATCTCTGCTACGATGCTGATGATGAATACGGCTTAAGTGATAAAATGAAAAACTTTATAGGCGGAATTATAAAATATGCCCGTGAATCTTCCATAATATTTGCTTCAACTCTGAATTCTTATAAAGCTTATGTAATGAACCGTGAAGCTCCGATTGTGAGAGGGTGGGGACTGCGCAACAGAAGCTCCATGGTGAGAATTCCTTATACCGCCGATCCTGCAGCCACAAGATTTGAACTCAGATGTGCCGATGCCACAGGTAACGTTTATTTGAAATTCGCAACACTGATTGCTATGGGATTACGAGGTATCGATGAAAGGCTTGATCCCGGTAAACCTGATATGGGCAATACTTACAAGAAGAACTACACCCCTAAAGTTCTTGACAGGCGTTTTTTGCCAAGAGACTTTTATGAAGCGCTGATGGAATCGGAAAAGAGCAAGTTTTTAAAGGAAGTACTCGGCGAAGATCTTTTTAATAACTATATCTTACTTAAGTTGGCTGACTGGGAAGACCACAGAACAACAATTACCAACATTGAACATAAAAAATACTTATCGATTTAGTGTTAAGCATTAAGCTCTAAGTACTAAGGACTAAGGACTAAGGACAAGAATCAATTTTATCTGTTTTTTGACAGATGTTATAGTATGATGTAACCGTATAATTCAAAAGTCTTAAAACTTAGTTCTTAGCACTTAACACTTAAACTAACTTTTATGTACAACTTTGCCGTTTTTAATGGTGCATAAAGCCAATCCCTTCAGACCGGAGCCTAAAAGTGGAGAATTTTCGGCTTTGGATTTGTTAATATTTTTATCGTATAGATAAGTTTTTTCAGGGTCGATTACCGTAATATCGGCGGTTTTGCCCTCTTTAATTTCCCCTCTGTCTGCCAAACCTGAAATAACAGACGGCATATAGGATGTCAGTTTTACAAACTGTTTTATATCTATTATGCCTTCATTGACCAGCTTAAGTGTAAGCGGTATTAATGTTTGGAGACCGATTATGCCGTTCGGAGCATTGTCGAATTCTACAAATTTTTCATCCGGATGATGAGGGGCGTGATCTGTCGCTATAATGTCGATGGTGCCGTCTTTCAACGCTTCTTTTATACATTTTACATCTTCTTTTGCCCGTAACGGCGGGTTCATTTTGTAATTTGTATCATAATTGAGGAGTTCTTCTTCGGTAAAAGTGAAATGATGGGGAGCAGCTTCACATGTTACATTTAATCCCTGCTCTTTTGCTCTGCGTATTAAATCCACGGAGCCCTTTGTGCTGACATGGGCAATATGAATATGGGCACCGGTAAGTTTGGAAAGGAGAATATCTCTGGCTATCATTATCTCTTCTGCTTCCGCTGGTATTCCTTTTAAGCCGGTTATTGTTGAAATTTCTCCCTCATTTATTACACCGTTTCCCGCCAGCGATATATCTTCAGAATGGCTTATGATGAAAGCTCCTATACCCGACGCATATTCTAAGCCTCTCCGCATAACTTCGCTTGAAAGCACGGGTAATCCGTCGTCTGAAAAAGCTAAGGCGCCTGCTTTCTTCATTTCACCCATTTCAGCCAGTTCTTCACCCTTCATTTTCTTTGTTATTGAACCGACAGGGAAAAGATCTATTTTGCCGTATTCCCGGGCTTTATTAACCATGTAAGATGTAACGGAGTCGTTGTCGTTTACAGGTTTGGTATTTGCCATGGGAAAACAAGTTGTAATTCCCCCTGCTGCAGCTGCGTCACTTCCTGATATGATGTCTTCTTTATATTCAAGCCCCGGATCCCTGAAATGCACATGCATGTCGATAAGACCGGGAAGAATGTAATTATCTTTGCAGTCAATTAACTCTATATCATTATCGGCTTTTATGTCGGAAGAAACCCCGGAAATTTTACCATCTTTAATTAATATATCAGCATTTTTTTCACTATCGTGATTTATCACTTTTCCGTTTTTTAATAATAAGTCCATTATTTGACCTCCGTTTTGATTCCAAGAAGATATAAAACTGCCATTCTCACTGCAACACCGTTTTCCACCTGTTCAAGTATTACCGACTGCGCAGAATCTGCAGCATTGCTGGCCAGCTCTACTCCTCTGTTTATGGGACCGGGGTGCATTATCAGTGCATCCTTTTTAGCAAGTTTCATTTTTTCAGCGTTAAGGCCGTAAAGTCTTGAATATTCTTTTACAGAAGGAAGTAGTGTTTTAGACTGCCTTTCCATCTGTATTCTCAGCATCATTACCACATCAGTGTTTTCCAAAGCTTCTTCAATACTGCTGCATATTTTGCATCCAAAGGGCTCCGGATGAGCGGGCATCATCGTTCTAGGTCCGAAAAGTTTCACATTCATACCAAGTTTTTTCATTGCCCAAATGTTTGATCTTGCCACTCTGCTGTGTGTTATATCTCCGATTATCGCAACATTGAGATTTTCAAAATCTTTCTTGTGTTCTTTAATTGTTAATAAATCAAGGAGAGCCTGAGTGGGGTGTTCGTTTGTCCCGTCACCGGCGTTAATTACTCTGGCGCACGTGTTTTCGGCAATGAATTTTACCGAACCTGAAAAGGCATGTCGTACAACAAAAACATCTGTATTCATTGATTCAATATTTTTTACCGTGTCAATCAGTGTTTCCCCTTTTGATGTGCTGCTGGCTGAGGAAGAAAAGTTAATTGTGTCAGCAGAAAGCCTTTTTCCGGCTATTTCAAACGATGTGCGGGTTCTTGTTGACGGCTCGAAAAAAAGATTCACTACTGTTCTGCCTTTCAAAGTGGGAACTTTTTTGACATCCCGTTTGCCTATTTCCTTAAATTTTTCTGCAGTCTCAAGAATAAATAAAATTTCTTCAGCGGCTAAATCTTTCAATCCAACCAGATCTTTTCTGTTAAAACTCATATTTATACTCCGTCTTCATTTTTTTCAATACTGACAGAATCCACTTCGTCCAATTCTCTGAGTTTCACATTGATCTTTTCGTCAAGGCTTGTCGGGACATATTTGCCTGTAAAATCGGCTTGAATGGGCAGTTCTCTGTGCCCTCTGTCTATAAGACATGCGAGTATTATTTTTTCAGGTCTGCCAAAGTCTATAATTGCATCCAGAGCTGATCTGACCGTTCTCCCTGTGAAGATTACGTCATCGATAAGAATAATATTTTTCCCCTTTACCCTGAAATCTATTTCAGTGCCTGATAATAAAGGATAATCCGCTATCTCTGTTAAGTCGTCTCTGTAAAGGGTGATATCCAGATATCCGACGGGTGCCTTTTTGCCGCTATGTTCCTTTATTTTGTCATTAATTCTGTCTGCAAGAATGGCTCCTCGTCTTTTTATTCCAATTAGAGCAATATTCTCAAAATTGCTGCATTTTTCAAGAATTTGAAAAGTTATCCTGGTTATAATGCTGTCCAATTCATGTTTGTTCAAAATTTCTTTTTCTATTTTAGCGGTTTCTGAATTTTCTTTGTTGTTGTGCATGATACCTCCTGATAGATAAAAAAAAGAGCTTCCCAGCTAACTGCTGAAAAGCTCTTTAAATTTTATCTTCATAAATTCTATGCGGATAATCATTTTTAACCTCACCATTCAAGGATATCTTTATAAATTGAGTATGTCAATAATATTTTATTTTGGGTAACCTCCATTTTTAAAGGGGTAGGGTAATAAAGAGGAGAGATTGTGGGATGGCGAAGTGGAAAAATACGGGACTCAGCCTGCTGGCTGACACGTGAAACCCCATTTGCTAAAATTTGGAAAAACACTTTATTAAAAGCTATCAAGTTCTCAAATCAAAAAGGCAGGAAAAATGCCCCGATAACCGGGGCATTTGTTTAAATTCCTTCGGAAGTCTTTTTTACCTTACTGTTTTTCCTGAGAAGATACCTGTTGAGGGCACTAAGGTATGCTTTGGCACTGGCCTCAACAACATCTGTAGAATATCCTCTTCCGGTTATCTCATTTCCTGATTTTTCAAAATCCACACTGACCACCACTTCACCTTGAGCATCTTTACCTGCTGTGACGGCATTAATACGGTACTTTTTCAATCTGCCCGGAATGCCTGTAATTCTTTCAATTGCCTTGAATGAGGCATCAACCGGACCGTCACCCGTTGAAGCATCGGTGGTGATATTCCCTTTTTCATCCACAATCTGAACAGTGGATGTTGGAATAGATGTGTTCCCACTGACAATGTTGAGATACTCCAGGGAGTAAAACTCTTTTGCTTCGGAAATCTGGTTTTCAATAATTGTTTCAAGATCCTCATCGTATACTTCTTTCTTTTTGTCAGCCAGTTCTTTAAATTTTGCAAAGGCTTTTTCCAAATCATAGGATTGAAGCTCGAATCCCAGATCCTGAAGTCTCTGTACAAAAGCGTGTCTTCCGGAATGCTTTCCGAGAACAAGCTTGTTGGATGGAAAGCCCACACTTTCCGGAGTCATTATTTCATATGTGGTTCTTTCTTTCATTACTCCGTCCTGGTGAATTCCTGCTTCATGAGCAAAGGCATTTTTACCCACAATTGCCTTATTCGGCTGAACCTCCACACCAGTGATGGAGGTAAGAAGTCTGCTTGCCCTGTAAAGTTCCGGAGTATTGACAGTGCAGTTTACGTAATCAAACAGGTCTTTCCTTACAAAAAGTGACATCACAACTTCTTCCAATGAAGCATTGCCGGCTCGTTCTCCGATACCGTTTATGGTGCATTCGATTTGCCTTGCGCCTGCCTTGATTGCAGCAAGTGAGTTTGCCACGGCAAGACCCAGGTCATTATGACAGTGAACACTTATGTTGGCTTTGTCCACATTGGGTACTTTATTCATAATTGTGCTGATTATTTGCTCAAATTCGATTGGGACTGTATATCCTACGGTATCCGGTATATTGACAGTTTTTGCCCCTGCGTTTATAACCGTTTCCACAACCCGGCACAAAAAGTCTATGTCTGTTCTTGTGGCATCTTCTGCGCTGAATTCCACATCATCACATAGATTTCTCGCAAATTTTACCGAGTCTTCGGCGATAGCAAGCACTTCGTCTTTTTCTTTCTTGAGCTTATGTTTCATATGGATATCCGAGGTTGCTATAAAAGTATGAATCCTTGCCCTTGGAGCACTCTGTAAGGCTTCCCATCCGACTTCTATGTCCTTTTTGTTTGATCTGCAAAGTCCTGCCACTCCAATATCTTTTACTGATTCAGCCACCTTTTTTACAGCCTCAAAATCCCCCACAGATGAAATGGGAAAGCCTGCTTCAATAACATCCACTCCAAGTTTTTCCATCTGTAATGCTAATCTCACCTTTTCGTCAACATTCATGCTGAAACCCGGTGCCTGTTCACCATCTCTCAATGTCGTGTCGAAAATCACCAACTTTTCACTCATTTTGATCCTCCTTTTTTTGTTTTCATATATAAAAAAAGCCCCAACCCCGGAAGAGGGCTGAGGCTTTATATATTTAGCTTGCTTTGGTCAGCTAAATGCGCCTTTCCTCCAGGGTTTTACCCACTTTACCTAATTTTAGCAGAGATAGTAGTAGACCGGATAGAACATAAAGTATAAAAAATAGAAACAGAAACATTTCGGGATAAAGCCCTATTATGAATATCACAAGAACAAAAATCACCATTAAATTAAACGTTTTGATACCGTGATAATCAAATTTTTTAAAACTGAAGTAGGGAAAATTACTTACCATAAGAAAAGCCAAAACATAGATTAAAAACACAAAACCTATGGATATGGAAAAATTTGCTGCATTACCGATGATCTGGTTTACAAAAAGCAGCGTTGAAGCTATTAAACCCGCAGCCGCCGGAATGGGGAGGCCTATAAAAAATTTTGAGGAAATTTTCTTTGTCTGAACATTGAAACGCGCAAGTCTCAGAGCGCCGCATGCAATAAATAAGAAAGCGGCCATCCATCCCAGTCTTCCGTATGGCATTAAAAGCCATTTGTAAAGCAAGAGGGCAGGGGCTATTCCGAATGAAACAAGATCACTCAATGAGTCAAGCTGAATACCGAAATCACTTGTTGCGTTCATAAGTCTTGCTATTTTCCCGTCAATACCGTCAAGAAGAAAAGCTGCAAGTATTGCATAGGCTGCAAACTCAAAATTGCCTCTTTCGGTGGCAATTATGGAATAAAATCCGCTGAACATCGCCATTATTGTAATAAAATTGGGGATCACATGTTCTTTTTTCATTTATCCGTTGTACCTCGCTATAACCGTTTCTCCGGCTTTTACCTTGTCACCTTCGGTAACTGCCGGATGAAAGCCTGCCGGAAGGTAGTGATCAAACCGGGATGAAAATTTGATGATTCCCAGTCTATCCCCCATTGGGACATCCATTGCTTTCTCAGCATAACAGACAGTTCGTCTTGCAACAAGACCTGCAACCTGTTTAAAAACAGCATTTCCATATTTTGTTTCTACAGTAATGATATTCTGCTCGTTTTCAAAAGAGCTTTCTTTTTTATCTGCCGGCATAAATTTTCCGGCTTTATGTGTGATATCTGTAATTTTGCCTGATAAAGGCATACGATTTACATGAACATTAAATATGTTCATAAATACACTGATTTTTGTAAATTTTTCTCCGCTAAATTCTTCCTGGGTAATGTCAACTATCTTTCCGTCCGCCCCGGATAGTGCTATGTCATCAAAAGGGGGGATACGTCTTTCGGGATCCCTGAAAAAAATTATAAAAAATGCAAGTAAAACTATTAAAAGGAATATTAAAAAACCTTCGGGAATTATTGCCAGTACTAAAACGGCTACAGCTGCAGCCAGTATGAAAGGATAACCTTCTTTTGCGATCAATATTTACCTCATTTTGAAATATGTTTACAAAATTATATATTGTTTATACTAAATATCAATGGAAAGTTATACCGCCATCCCTTTTTTTTAAATAGATATGGCAATAATGGGGCGTTATTAAAGTAAAATGGTGAGATAGATAAATTGTTATTTGTAGATTGGTATATTTGTTATTGGTGAAAACAACTGGTACCCAGCCCTTAATAAAAGATTGAGCAGCGGGATAAATCCCAACTAACCTCTAATACTCCAAATACCTTTAACTACCTTTTCTTCTCCCACCACGCATTTCGCATCACAGCTAACTTATTGTCAAATTTTATTTTGCTGGTGCAATAAAGGCAGACTTGCAACCTGCCTTTATTTTATACCAGAAGTTTTTAAATTTATTAATTTTTTTCTTTATCCACTATCTTTGATTTGCCCAGCCAGCTCATCATTTCACGAAGTTTTTCTCCCACTACTTCAACCTGATGCTCATTACCTCTTTTTGTCAGCGCATCAAAGGTAGGTCTTCCTGCTTTATTTTCAAGAATCCACTCTTTGGCAAATTGTCCGCTTTGTATCTCACTCAGAACCGCTTTCATATTTTCTTTCACTTCCGGAGATATAACCCTGGGTCCTCTGGTTAAGTCACCATACTGAGCCGTGTTGCTGATAGAATAGCGCATATTGGAAATGCCGCCTTCATATAAAAGGTCAACAATGAGTTTTACCTCGTGCAAGCACTCAAAATAAGCCATTTCAGGAGCATAACCGGCTTCAACGAGTGTTTCAAAACCGTATTGTATAAGCTGGCTCATTCCGCCGCAGAGTACACTTTGTTCTCCAAAAAGGTCGGTTTCCGTTTCTTCTCTGAAACTGGTCTCCATCACACCGGCACGGGCTCCGCCGATTGCTGCTGCATAAGATAGAGCTACCTCTTTTGAATCACCGCTGTAATCGTGTTCTATTGCAATGAGGCAGGGTACTCCGCCTCCTTTTTCATATTCTGCTCTCACCAGGTGCCCCGGACCTTTTGGGGCAACCATAATAACATTAATGTTTTCAGGCGGTTTGATCTGACTGAAATGAATATTAAAACCGTGAGCAAAGGCCAGATATGCCCCGTCTTTTAAATTTCCGGCAATGTATTGTTTGTAGATGTCCCCCTGATCTTCATCAGGAGTAAGCATCATTATAACATCCGCCCATTTTGCAGCTTCGGATATCTCCATTACTTTTAATCCGGCAGCTTCCGCTTTTTTCCATGATTTACTTCCACTTCTCAGAGCTACGGCAACATCTGCTCCGCTGTCTTTAAGGTTATTTGAATGACCGTACCCCTGACTGCCGTATCCGACAACGGCCACTTTTTTCTTTTTGATAAGTTCTATACTTGCATCCTTTTCGTAGTAAACTCTCATTTAATCCTCCTGTTTTATATCTTGTTTTGTAAATTCCGTGGTTGCTTTATTACCTCTGCCTATGGCAACGCTTCCGGTTCTGACCTGCTCAATTATCCCGAAAGGCTCCAGTACATGCAGAAAGGCCTTATTTTTATCTTTTGTGCCTGTGATTTCTATTACCATAGAATCGCCCGTCAAGTCTATAACTTTTGCTCTGAAAGTATTTACAATGCTGAATATATCCGTTCTGTTTTTTGGCAGAGCCTGAACCTTGACCAGTATCATTTCCCTTTCTATATGTTCCACCTGGGTTACGTCCCTGACTTTGAGAGTATTGATAAGCTTTCGCAATTGTTTGATAATCTGCTCAACAACCCTGTCATCACCTTTAGTGACGATAGTCATAATGGATATGTTTGGATCGCCGGTAACTCCTACAGACAGACTTTCAATATTGTATCCCCTCCCGCTGAAAAGTCCTCCGATTCTGGAGAGTGCGCCCGGTTTATTCTCAACTAAGATTGATATAATATGTCTCATAATTTACCCCTCGTTACCGAAAATCATTTCATTCAGAGCAGCGCCTGCCGGAATCATGGGAAAAACATTTTCCTCTCTGTCTACGACAAAATCCATTACAACCGGCTTGTCTTTAACCTTTAAAGATTCTTTCAGGACTTTCTCCACATCAGCCGGTGTCTCAGCCCTTAATCCTATGCAGCCGTATGATTCTGCAAGTTTTACGAAATCCGGCTGACATTCAAGACATGTGTAGGAATATCTGTTGTTGAAGAATAAGTGCTGCCACTGTCTGACCATACCCAGGAATTTGTTGTTAAGTATTGCTATTTTTACATTTAGGCGGTGTTGTATGGCTGTGCATAACTCCTGCATATTCATAAGAAAACTGCCGTCGCCGGCAATATCAAAAACCTCTTTATCAGGCATGGCTATTTTTGCACCTATTGCGGCCGGAAAACCGAATCCCATGGTTCCGAGCCCTCCTGATGTTATAAACTGTCTGGGGTATTTAAAATTGTAAAACTGTCCCGCCCACATCTGGTTTTGGCCCACTTCGGTAGTGATTATGGCTTCTCCTTTTGTGAGTTCACTTATTTTTTCAACGACATACTGGGGTTTTATTACTTTATCAGATTGTTTATAGGAAAAGGGCTTTTCTCTGTCCCAGCTGCGCACCTGCTCCATCCATTCATTGCGGGCTGCTTCGTTTTTCTCCCATTTGTATTTATCGTAATATTTTGTGATTTGTTTCAACACTGCTTTGTTATCACCTACTATGGGGATGTCTATACTCACATTCTTACTTATTGAGGAAGGATCTATATCAATATGCGCGATTTTTGCTTTTGGAGCAAAACCACTGATTCGCCCTGTTGATCTGTCAGAAAATCGTGTCCCGATTGCAATTATATAATCGGAATCTGTCACGGCTTTGTTCGAAGCATAATTGCCGTGCATGCCCAGCCAGCCTAAGTAGTTAGGATGTTCTGTAGGCATAGCACCCAGCCCCATAAAAGATGAAATCACCGGGATATTAAACTTCTCTGAAAAAGCTTTCAATTCTTTGGAAGCTTCACTTATAATTACTCCGCCGCCTGCATAAATCACCGGTCTTTTAGCTGATTCCAGCATTTTTAATAATTTTTTTATTTGCAACGGGTGCCCTTCATATGTCGGGCTATAGCCGGGCAGATCCATTTTTGGAGATTTTACGTATTTGGTTTTATCCGCCATAACATCTTTCGGCAGGTCTACGACCACAGGTCCCGGACGCCCGGTACGGGCAAGATAAAAAGCTTCTTTTATGGTTCTGGCTAAATCTTTTACATCCTGGACAAGATATGAATGCTTAACTATAGGTCGGGTAATTCCTATGATATCGGCTTCCTGAAAAGCATCTCCGCCTATAAGAGCGGTGGGAACCTGACCTGTAAAAGCCACCACAGGTACAGAGTCCATATGAGCATTGGTTATACCTGTTACAAGGTTAGTGGCTCCGGGACCGCTGGTTGCAAAGCAGACACCGACTTTGCCACTTGCCCTTGCATAAGCATCGGCAGCATGAATGCCGCCCTGTTCGTGACGCGGCAGTATGTGTCTCAGATCAGCGTCAAAAAGTGTATCATATATTCCCAGCAATACACCGCCGGGATAACCGAAAATAACGTCGACTTTTTCAGCCTTAAGGCAGTCAACGAGAATTTCTGCACCAGTTTTTGTCATAATTTACCTCTTTAGGATTTTTATTAACTTTTTTTGAATATTGCCCCTTCTGCAGCACTGCTAACATACATCGAATATTTTGCCAAATATCCTTTTTCGATTTTTGGAGCGGGTTTTATCCATTCTTTTTTCCTGTTTTCCAGTTCAGTAACATCAACGTCCAGGTTTATTTTTCTTTCGGGGATGTTGATGCTGATTTTGTCGCCATTTTTGACAAGTGCTATAATTCCACCTTCAGCCGCTTCCGGTGAAATATGTCCTATGCATGGTCCGCGTGTACCTCCGGAAAAACGTCCGTCGGTTATTAACGCCACTTTTTTCAATCCCATACCAGTAATTGCTGCGGTCGGGGCAAGCATTTCCCTCATGCCGGGGCCGCCTTTGGGACCTTCATAGCGAATGACAACTATATTGCCGTCTTTGATTTCGCCTTCCATGATTGCCGAAAGTGCTTCTTCTTCGGAATTATAGACTTTGGCGGTACCGGTAAAACTCAGCATTTCATTATCGACTGCAGACTGTTTTACCACGGATCCGTCCGGGGCAATGTTCCCCCTTAAAACGGCTATACCTCCTTCTTTATGATAAGGGTCATCAATATCTCTTATGATATTTTCATCGAAACATACGGCGCTTTCTGCTGATGCACATATTTTTTCGCCTGTTACCGTAATGTTATCTTTTAGCAGTGTCTTCAGACTTTTCAAAACGGCAGGGATACCACCGGCATATTCGAGATCTTCCATGAAATATTCTCCGCCGGGCCTGAGGTTAGTGATGTGGGGAGTATTTTTCGACAATTTGTCAAAAAGGTTTAAATCCAGTTTGAAATCGGTTTCATTGGCTATTGCCGGCAGGTGGAGGGCTGTGTTTGTTGAACCGCCGAGAGCAAGATCAACGGTTACGGCATTGTGAAAAGCGTTTTCCGTTAATATATCTTTTGCCTTTATGTCTTCCTTCACCAAATTGCAAACCTGCACTCCTGAATCAAAAGCGATTCTTTTCTTCTTTGCCTGTCCCGCCAGTGCACTTCCGCAGCCGGGAAGACTCATGCCCATGGCTTCCGTTAAACAAGCCATGGTATTGGCCGTATAAAGTCCCTGACAAGAGCCCTGGGAGGGGCAGGAGCACATTTCAAGGTGCTCAAGTTCCTCACCGTCTATTTCTCCGCTTCTGTATTTTGCAATGGCTTCAAAGGTATCGCGGACAAAAGATCTCCTCTGCATACGCCAGTTTCCGCTTAACATGGGGCCGGCAGTTACAAATATGGAAGGGATGTTTACCCTTGCGGCTGCCATAAGCATTCCGGGGGTTATCTTGTCGCAGTTTGTAAGAAAAACAACACCATCTAATCTGTGAGCCTCTACTACACATTCTATTATGTCAGCAATGGCATCTCTGCTGGGAAGAGAGTAATGCATTCCCATGTGACCCATTGCTATTCCATCGCAAATTCCCGGTACGGAAAATATGAAACCATGTCCGCCTCCGGTATGGACTCCTTTTTCTATCCACCGTTCGAGGTCTCTCATTCCAGAATGACCGGGGATAAGATCTGTAAAACTTGAACATATTCCAATAAAAGGTCTGTCCATACTCGACTTGGGGACACCTGTCCCGTAAAGAAGCGATCTATGTGGTGCTCTGGATGGTTCTTTTTTGATTTCATCACTTCGCATAATAACTCCTGTTTAACTATACTTAAAATTGTTTAGAAAAATAACACATGATTCTCTTCTTTTCAAGATATTATCGCTTTTTAGGCGTATTATTTTTTAAAAGACCGTCTTTAAGATGAAAAATTGATAAAATAGTTGATTGAATAGGTGGTGAAACGTTTTAACTTTACATTTTTGTATCAATTCATTAGACTATTATTTATGAACAAAGCACATTTTATTGTTTACAGAATTTTTGTTAATGTAATAGGGATGGGGCTGGCTGCTGTACTTTTCAAGCATATACAGATAGATACGTTTCTTACCCTGATGATAAGTGCTCTTTTGCTGACAGCTCTTAATGCTTTTGTAAAGCCGGCACTGCTGCTTATGACTCTGCCGTTACAGCTTGTTACGTTTGGTTTGTTTTATCTGGTTGTTAATGCCATTGTTCTTGAGCTTACTTCGTTTTTTATCAGCGGCTTTGTTGTGGACGGTTTCTGGACTGCAATAGGCGGAAGTCTTATAATTTCTATTGTTAACGTCTTATTTGACGTTTTTTCCACAAATTCAGATATGAGGTATATCTATTGGACCCGAAGGAAGTAAGGGAAGATCTGGACAGATTTGAAAATCTAATTAAGATGATCAACTTTGAGTATACCCAATTTTTTGCCGGAAATAAGCAGCACCCTCCCGTTGTGTATGAAAGAGAGATAAACAAACTGATAAAAAAATACAATATTACTCAGCTTACCAATACCACTTTGAGATTCAGATTTAACAATCTTGTGGCCCGATATATTACTTTCAGAGAAAAGTGGTCACGAAAAATGATGGAACATGAAGGGGCAAGGAAACCCATAACTGAGAAAAAAACTGCTAAAGACAACAAACCGTTTTATCAGAAAGAGCTTGATAAAATTCCTGAAAAGTACGACAAATCAAAAGTTGTGGATGCCATTGAGTCAAAAATTGATAAACTGAAGAGCAAAGGGTACGACAATGTCGATGTCGATATCGATATGAAAAACGGGAAAGTGAAGTTAAAAATAAGGCCTATATCATGAGAAAATTATACAAATTGCAGTTTTATCAGGACAAGGAAATTCTTACATTGTACGCTGGCACTGTAAATCCTTCATCTTTTTTGGGGCTTATAGAAGTGAGCGACATTATGTTTATGGGGGAATCGGATATACTCGTTACCCCAAATGAGGATAAAATAAGAAATGAGTTTAAGAATGTGGAAAGCACTTATCTGCCGGTTAATACTATTGTCAGAATCGATTATGTGAATCTGGAGAAAGAGACACCTGTAATAAAGCTGCACGATAAAAATAAATGAATCTTTTGGATAAATACGTACTAAAGCAGGTGCTGCCGGTTTTCATACTGGGAAATATCTTTTTCATCTTCCTGCTGCTTCTGGACAAACTGGTTCAGCTTGCCGAGCTTTTTTTTGCTAAAAGTGTTCCAGCTTACCTTATTATACAGACTGTAATTTATTATCTTCCCTCTTTTCTGGCTATAACAATACCCACCGCCACACTTTTGAGTATTCTTATTATTTTCTCCAGAATGTCTGTGGATTCGGAGCTGATTGTAATCAGGGCAAGCGGGGCAGGATTAAAACAGATATTTAAACCTGTTTTCATGTTTGGTGTTTTTGCTGCTCTTTTAACCCTTTTGATGACGGGTTATTTGATGCCGCTGGGGAATAAGGCAGCAGTGGGGAATTTGAAACAGATTGCCAAATCGGTATCCATAAACGACCTCAAGGAAAAGCAGCTTTATAAAGATATTCCGGGTGTTTTGATATATGTGAAGAAGATTTTTGATAAGAATTCGTTCGGTCAGCTGATAGTAATTGATAAAAGACAGGGCTATGTGATTACCGCCAATAAAGGGAATATTATTACGACTGGGGAAAGTGAGATAGTTTTTGACTTTAGGGAAGGAACTTTGATGAAAAAATCGGGTGAGGCATATTCAAAAATAGGATTCAATGCTTTTAAGATAAGAATACCCGTACCTGTGATGGAAGATTTTGAAATCCAGGGTGAGCGTTTCATGTTTTTATCTCAGCTTGTAAACAACTTTGGTGAAAAAATATATAAATTTGAGTTTTCAAAACGCTTTGCAATTCCTTTTGCAGCTTTTATTATGGCGGCACTTGGCATGACGTTTGGTTCCTTTTTTCAAAGGGCCGGCAAATCTTTGGGAGTTTTTTTCTCGCTGATAGTGGTATTTCTGTATAACCTTATTCTTATTTTTTCTGAAAATATGATAAATGTGATGAATCCTTTTTTTGCGGCATGGATTGCGAATATTCTTTTTTCCATTATTGCGGTAATAATGCTTAGAAAGGTTTTTAGATGATATTCAACAGATACCTAATCAAACTGTTTTTCAGAAAACTTATTTTTGTCCAGGCATTTATTCTTGTCATATACACATCTTTTCTCGTTTTACAGCATACAGAATATATAGGTGAGTATCAAAGCAGTGTTTTTGAGATACTTGTTTTCGACCTTATGAAAACGCCTTACTCCTTATATCAGACTATGCCGGTTGCCATAATTGCTGCGACTATATTTACAGTCCTTGCCATGGTCAAAAACCATGAAATTCTGGCTTATGTGAGTCTGGGCGGCAGAATTAGAAACATAGCCGCTGTTTTTTTAGGTGCCGGTTTGGTTGTGGGGGTTTTTTTGTTTTTTATAGGGGAATACGTTAATCCAAAAATCGAATATATGCGGGATAAATACGAAAAGGAAGTTATTGAAGGCAAAGATTACAATCCTATGGGAGAGCTTTCCGATCTATGGGTAAAGGAATCGGATAATCGTTTTATCAATGTTTCCGTTGTGGATCCTGTTGATAAAATACTGGTTAATGTGGTGGAGTATTTTTACAATTCTGAAGGGAAGATTGTTAAAATTGTAGATTTTGATCGTGGAATATATAACGGTTCAGAATGGATTTTAAAGGGTTATAAGGTTTACGATACCAGAAATATACCAAAGATAGTGGATAATGCTTCCTCAAAGGTTGTTAAAAGTGAAGCTTATAACAATATAGTTTCTATTGTTAATACGAATCCCAAACTTCTTACAGTGGATGAGTTGAACAAACTCATCGGGATTTATCGTTCGAAAGGGCTGAATGCTGACAAATATAAACTTCTTTTCTATAATAAATTTGCTCATCCTTTAAGTATTATTGTGCTTATTCTTTTAATTGTTCCCCTTACAATCAGTTTTTCCAGGCAACACTCCTATATTACACTGGCTGCAAGGGCAATGTTTGCAGGCTTCGGTTTCTGGCTTGCGGCGGCCTCATGTGAATCCATGGGCAGAGCCGGCATTATATCCCCACTTTTGGCGAATTTTATTCCTCATATTATTTTTTCCATATTTATTGTGTTCATGTTTTATAGAAAAGAGCACGGAAATAATTAAGTATTATTGAAAAAAATCTGATTTGACTTTACTAAAAAATTACCATATTTTATCCACTACGAAAGCGTTGAATAATTTTTTCTATTTTTAAGGGCTTTGAATAATTCTGGAAGCAGGGTTCTTGTCCGCCTGCGGGCTGGAGAAGGCGCAAGTCGAGCACCTAGCACATAAATTCTTATGTGATCAGTGCTTGAATAGGATAGGGGGACTTACTCAAAGCTCTTTTTTTGAAATTATTCAAGACTTTTTTAATAAAAAAATTAAATATCCGGAGGTTGTTTATGTATAAAATAGCGGTATTGCCGGGAGACGGTATAGGACCGGAAGTTATGGAGCAAGCGGTTAGGGTTTTGGACAACATTGCTGCCAAGTATTCACAAACATTTGAGTACAATTTTTCCGATGTCGGAGGTATTGCTATAGATAATTTTTCCACACCTCTGCCAGAGCAGACTTTAAAAGTTTGTGAAAACTCCGATGCCATACTTTTCGGATCTGTCGGTGGGCCTAAATGGGAAAATCTTCCGCCGGAAAAGCAGCCGGAAAGGGGAGCGCTTCTGCCTTTGAGAAAACACTTTAAACTTTTTGCCAATCTTAGGCCTATTAAGGTATTTAAACCGCTGAGCCAGGCATGTTCATTGAAAGAAGAATTTTTTAAAGACGGTATTGATATTGCAATTTTCAGAGAGTTAACGGGTGGAATATATTTTGGTGAGCCTAAGTATGTATCGGAAGACAGTACTTATGCAGTGGATACAATGAAATATTCGAAAGATGAAGTAATACGGATAGCAAAGCTTGCTTTTGAAGCTGCAAGAATAAGAGAAAAAAAGGTTATGAGTGTTGATAAAGCTAATGTCCTTATGAGCAGTGTTTTATGGAGAAAAGTCGTTACCGAGCTGAGAGATGAACATTATCCTGATATTGAGCTTAGCCATATGTATGTTGACAATGCAGCGATGCAGCTTGTCAGAAATCCTTCCCAGTTTGATGTGATTCTTACAGGAAATATGTTTGGGGATATTTTGAGTGATGAGGCTGCAATGCTCACCGGCTCCCTCGGTATGCTTCCTTCTGCATCGCTTAATGAAGAAGGTTTCGGGCTTTACGAGCCTATCGGCGGCACTGCTCCGGATATAGCGGGACAGAATATTGCAAATCCCACAGCACAAATTCTCTCCGCTGCTTTGATGCTCAGATATTCATTCGGAATGGATGAAGCAGCTACGGATATTGAGAATGCGATAGAGAAAACACTTGCTGAAGGTTACAGGACGGGGGATATTTTTTACGGAAAGAATTCTGAGAAGAAGGCATCCACCACAGAGTTTGCCAATGCAATACTTGAAAAGCTTTGAAATGCCGTGAGACGTAATAACCGTGAAGCGTTATGGGTAAAAACCGTAATGCGTTATGCGTAATGAGTGATGTGAGACGTTCAAAGTTCAAGGTTCAATGTTCAATGTTGAATGCCCACTCAACCAATACACAAATATACCAATATACCATCTCACTATCTCACTATTTCAATATATTCATCAAGAAATTGTGACAGATGCATCACTTTGATATCAATTCCCTTTTTCATGAGTCCCCCTTCGATTTGCATGATGCATCCGGGACAGTCTGTAATCACAATATCCGCACCGGTTTCTTTTATTTTCTGTATTTTTTTATCCAGTATGCCGGACGAAATTCCTGCAAAGTCAATAGAATATGTTCCACCGAAGCCGCAGCAAACGTCGCTGTCCTCAAGTTCAACAAAATTGTTTCCGAGGGTTTCCTTCAGCATCTCTCCGGCAGAAGAACCCAGACCTCTGGCCTGATGGCATGGTGTGTGATATGTAACTTTTGCACCGTTTTTGACCTTGAAACGGATGTTTTCTTTTTCCAAAAACATTCCCAGCGATAACGTCTTTTGTGCGATATCTGAAGAGACTTTATATAAATCGGGGTTATCTGATGTATATTCGGGAAATTCCTCTTTTACAGCCATACCGCAGCTTGGACAGAGGACAAGATAAGAATCATAATCTGCCGGATTGCCCATTTGTTTAAGGTTCTTTTCAATAGTTTTTTTGCCGCTTTTTCCGTCTCCGGAAGCTATTGCAGGCAGACCACAGCAGACAGATCTACTCGGTATCTCCACCTTTATTTCTGCCTTGTTCAAGATTTTTATCAGTGATTCGCCCATTTCCGGATAAAAATATTCAACTGCACAGCCCGGATAAAACAAAACCTTCTTCTTAAAATCCCGCTGTTTTTCATAATTTTTTTTGAATCTTTCCGTGAAGAAAGCTGAGGCTACTGAAGGAAGAGTTCTGAAATCTTTGCTTTCAGGTATAAACGGGATTGACTTGAGGTGCTTGCCGTCTTTTGCTATAAGCGGTCTTTGAAAAAAAGAAGCAGATTTGAGAGCAGCCGAGAAAACCCGGGAATTTGGAATTACAGTAGAATAGATAGTTTTTTTCACCGGGTTGATGCCGTACTTTTCGCCAACAATCACTTTAAGCTTTGAAATGATACCCTGAAGATCTATACCGGCCGGACATATGAATGAACAGGCTTTGCAGCCTATACACAGTTTCAAGATATCTTTTGCTTTTTCCTCTCCGTGGTAAAGTGCAGTTAATATAAGGCCTATAGCTCCTATATATATATGTCCGAAAACGTGGCCTCCCACCATTTCGTAAGGAGGGCATATATTTGCACAACTGCCGCATCGTATACATTTCAGGGCTTCTCTGAATTCAGGATGCTGAAAAAATGCAAGACGGCCGTTATCCAGAAAAACGTAGTGTATTTCTTTGCTGTCTGTAGGATTGTTAGCAGAAGGGTTACACCCTTTCATCCAGGTGACGTAAGTGCTGATATTCTGACCCGTTGCACTTTTGGGAAGCAAATTTATTATATCAAAAGCAGTATCGAAATCTTCTACAAGCTTTTCATATCCCAGTAAAACTATGTGGACAGGAGGCACTGTTGAGGTCAGCCTGGCATTCCCTTCGTTGGTTACTACTGCGACGGTACCCGTTTCGGCAACGGCGACGTTGGCTCCTGTAATACCCACCTTGGCTTTAAAGTAATAGTCTCTGAGATACTCCCTTGCCGTTTTTACCATCTCTTTGATATTATCTTTGTCTATCTTTTTGCCGGTAAATCTGCTGAAAATTTCAGCCACCTGTTCCCTGGATTTATGTATTGCAGGCATTACCATATGCGAAGGATGTTCTCCCGCAATCTGAAGTATCCATTCCCCCAGATCTGTTTCCACAGGTTTTAAATTCTCATTTTCCAAATAGTCGTTAAGTCTTATTTCCTCCGATGTCATGGATTTTGACTTTACAATATATTCTGTTTCGTGAGCTTTGCATACCTCAGCAATGTATCTGCATGCATCCGTGCCGGTTTTTGCTCTGTAAACATTAGCACCGCTTTTTTCTGCATTATTTTTAAATCGCTGAAAAAGAGTTTCCAGATAATCGGGCGAGTAAGTCCGTTTGTTATTTATTTCTGATCTGAGATTTTCAAAATCCAGTCCGTTTAAAGCCGCTGAACGGGATTTTTTGTAAGAAGTGGCAAAATTCTTCAGATTGTTGTAGAGGATTTCATCATCAAGTTTACTGTTAATCTTTTTTTTGAATGAATTCATAATGTCACCTATAAGTCATTAATTATAAAAACGGTCATTTTTACCGGCCCGTGAACACCGATTGTCAGTACACGTTCGATATCCGCCGTTCTGCTTGCACCTGTGATAAAGGCGATATAGGCATTGTTCTTTTCCGTATGTTCTTTCATGTAATCCTTTATGTCGAAAATTGTATTTAAAATTTTGCTTTTTAAAAGAACAACCTGCAGGTGCTCAGCCAAAGAAGAGGCAAGCCTTATTTCTTCAGAACTGCTGTCAATTACCACAGTCCCGGTTTCTGCCACTCCCCGGTCAGCTTCAATGCATGCTGTGGAAATACCATTTTGGTCTATCTTGCATCTTGTATACTGCTCAAATGATGGTAGATGAACAAAAGGTACTCCAGTCAAGTTTTTTAACAGTTCATTTTTTGATAAACAAAAATTTTTGTTATCAACTGCTTGTGAATTTTTGATAAATTGGTCGAGTTTTGAATCGGACATAAAAAACTCCTTTATTTGGTAATACCAATTTTAGTGATAATAGATACACAAGTCAACCTGTTTTTTTAAACAGGAGCGATATAGATTTTATATATTTGTTAAAATGATTAATTACTCGTTAATATATTGATGGTACTGAATATTCTGTAGCGGTAAAACTAAAACAAGTTTATGAAAATCAGACTAAAAGTATTGACAAAGATTTTTTGTCTGATAAAAATGGTCATACCAAATAATGGTAAAACTTAAAAACTGGGAGGTTTGTATGTTTAAGAAAATGTTACTTGTTTTAACAATGGTTCTAATGGTTTTTGCACTAACAGTTTCCGCTGCAGAAAAGAAGACTTATAACTGGAAGCTGGTTGAGACTTATCCCACAGGAATACCATGGCACAAAACGGCTCTGCATTTTGCAGACACCGTGGAAAAGATTACTAATGGCCAGATCAAAATTAAAGTTTACCCTGCAGGGGCTATTGTACCAGCTTTTCAAGTGTTTGATGCAGTAAGAAACCAGGTTGCTGAAATGGGATTTGCATGGCCCGGCTACTGGAAGGGTAAAAATCAAGCTTTTGTGGCTTTTGCATCGGTGCCTTTCGGAATGAACAATCTTGAGTTTTCAACATGGATGATTGCCGGTGAAGGGATGAAACTGGCAAAAGAATTGTACGGTAAATACGGTTTAGTTCCTCTTTTGGGTGGAAACTCCGGCCAGGAAATGGGCTTTTTTACAGCTAAACCATTGCAGGAAGTTGGCGATCTTAAAGGGAAAAAAGTGAGAACAGTTGGCTGGGGTGCTGACATTCTGAAAGATATGGATGTTTCCGTTACTCCTCTGCCCGGCGGAGAAATTTACCTGGCTTTTGAAAGAGGCGTTCTTGACTCTGCAGAATTCAGTACTCCTTTTGTAACATATCCAATGGGTTTTCAGGATATAGCCAAAAACGTTATGGTCCCCGGCTGGCATCAGACTTTTGTCCAGAACATGTTTACTGTAAACAAGAAAGTATGGGACGGGCTCCCTGAAAACCTGCAACAAGCTCTCAAGATTGCATCCTATGAAACTCAGATGTGGGATATTGCAAGATCTGAAAAAGGTAATGCCGAGTCTATCCTTAAGTATAAAAAAGAAGGTGTGAAGTTCAATAAACTTAGTGAAGAATCACTCAACAAGCTTAGAAAGACAACCAAAGAGTATCTTGACAGCTTGAGGAAAAAGAGCGATTTCCTTGATAAAGTTCTTGCTTCACAGGAAGAGTTTATAGAACTTTATACGAACTGGAAGGAGCTAAAGAGCGGTGTTTCTGCATATCCGTACGATGACTATATAAATGGTCAGCATTACGAATAATTTTTAAAGACAGATAAAGGAGGGTTGATCCCCTCCTTTTATTCTTTAGATTTCTAAATAATTCTCAGGGGATTAACATGTCAGCTTTAATTAAATTAATTGACTCGATAAGCGAGTTTTTGGGAAAAATAATCAGTTATCTGGTTTATGTGCTGCTTATTGTTGTTGTTTTTGAGGTTATAAGCCGAAAAGTTTTCGGAAGCCCAACTGTTTGGGGGTTTGAGTTCAGTTTTATGTTGTACGCCGTAATGTTTATGCTTGGATTTGGGTTTACACTGAAGCATAAGATGCATATAGGCATAGATATTTTCTACTCAAATATGTCACCCCGAAAACAGGGTTTTCTGGATTTGTTTACATATATAATTTTCTTCTTTCCTTTTATCTATTTTGCAGTTGTATCTTCCATAACTTTTACTTCTCAGTCGTGGCAAATGCTTGAGCACAGCCAATCGCCGTGGGCTCCGCCAATTTATCCTTTTAAGACAGTGATGCCTGTAGCCTTTTTGTTATTGGGGTTTCAGGGAATAGCAGAGTTTCTTAAGGCGATTTATAAAATAAAGACAGGAGAAAAGTATGGGGCCTGATTTTCTTTCTATAGCAATGTTTGTCGTACTTTTAGTTGCGGTGTTCCTCGGTCACCCTCTTGGTATAACACTGGGCGGACTGGGAATTATTTTTGGTTTAATCGGTTACGGCCCCGGAGCTTTTTTTATACTGACCAGTAAAACTTACGGTCTTATGACAAATTATGTTCTGGTGGCTATACCTTTGTTTATCTTAATGGCTCAGTTTCTGGATAAATCCGGAGTGGCTGAGGATCTTTATGAATCAATGTATATTGTTTTCGGGCCTGTAAGAGGCGGTCTGGCTATGGCCACTATTGTTGTTAGTACTGTTTTTGCAGCTACCACAGGAATAATCGGTGCATCTGTTGTTGCCATGGGTCTACTTGCTGCTCCTACAATGCTTGCCAAAGGTTATAAAAAAGAATTAACCGCAGGGGTTATTACAGCAGGAGGGACTCTGGGTATTCTTATTCCACCATCCATTATGCTTGTAGTCTACGGCGGTCTCATAGGCATGTCTGTGGGAAAACTTTTCCTGGCAGCTTTTATACCCGGTGTTACATTATCTATTCTTTATATAATATACGTGGGAATACTTTGTTATTTTAAACCGGAATACGGTCCTCCTTTGCCAAAAGAAGAAAGGACTCACACTCTTAAAAGAAAAATTGGCATGACTCTGAAATCTATGCTCCCTCCTCTGTTTCTGATTTTTGCCGTGCTGGGCAGTATAGCATCCGGGGTGGCAACTCCCACCGAAGCGGCCGGTCTGGGTTCAGTGGGTGCTCTTATACTTGCCATTTTGAACAGAAGGGCCAACCTGAAGTTTTTTAAAGATTCGGCTTACTCCACACTTAAAATCACCTGCATGGTTATGCTGATATTTGTGGGAGCAAATTTCTATACATCTATTTTTATGGGCCTTGGTGGCGGAGATATGTTTGAAAAGCTTTTGTTTTCAATCAGTTCTAACAAATGGATTGTTCTGGCAATTATGATGTTTATCATGTTTCTGCTGGGAATGTTTGTAGACTGGCTTGGAATATTGCTGCTCTGTGTGCCTATTTTTACTCCAATAGCAGTAAATCAGCTCGGCTTCGATCCTTTATGGTTTGCGTTGATCGTGTGTGTTAATTTGCAGATGTCATTTTTGACCCCTCCGTTCGGATATGCTTTGTTCTATCTTAAGGGGGTCGCGCCGGAAGGGATGCATTTGAGTCATATTTACAGAGGGATCATTCCTTTTGTGATTCTGCAGCTTATTGGTTTGGTTCTGATCATAATGTTTCCTGAGATTGTCACCTGGCTGCCTAACCTGATAATGAATTAACGGGGGTTGAGTTGAAAAAAAGTGTATTAAAAAGGTTTCAAAAGATTACGGGCAAGGAGAACTGTTTTATCTCTCCTGAAGAAACATCGGGGTATTGCTTTGATGCTTTTGCTAAAAGCAAGATTTTCCCTGAGATTGTAGTTGCCCCCGAAAATACGGAGTGTATCCCGGAAATCATCAAATTGTGCAATGAAGAAAATCTGGCTGTTGTCACACGAGGGGCCGGGACAAATCTAAGCGGCGGCACACTACCTTTTGAAGGCAGCTGTGTTCTGCTTACAACAAAGCTTAACAAAATAAAAGAAATAAATAAGGCTGATCACTATGCAGTTGTTGAAGCCGGTGTTGTAACAACTGATATTGCAAATGCTGCAGTAAAAGCAGGTCTTTTCTATCCGCCGGATCCCGGCAGTATGAATATTTCCACTATTGGGGGAAACGTTGCGGAGAATGCCGGTGGACTCAGGGGATTGAAATACGGTGTTACAAAAGATTATCTGATGGGTCTTACACTTTTTGATGCTGAAGCTAATAAAGTTATAGGCGGCGGCAGAACTGTAAAACAGGTGACAGGGTTTAATCTGCCGGGCCTGTTTGCAGGATCGGAAGGTCTATTGGGGATTATGACGGAGTTTGTATTGAAACTTATTCCACCTCCGGAAAGTTCCCGCTCCATGCTCGTCATATACGATGATATTTTAAAAGCATGCGATACTGTTTCGCAAGTTATTGCTGAAAATATACTTCCGGCCACAATGGAGCTAATGGATAATTTCACCATCAAGACAGTGGAGGAAGCCACTGCAATAGGACTGCCGGTTGATGCGGGTGCGCTTTTGCTGCTGGAGATTGACGGTCATCATGCACAAGTGGCTGATGAGTTTGAAAAGGTAAAGTATATCTGCGAGAACAACGTCGGACAACTGAAAATAGCGGAAGATGTGGAATCCAAAAATAAAATCTGGGAAGCCAGGCGGAAGGCTTTAAGCAGCCTCGCAAGATTAAAACCGACACTTATTCTTGAGGATGCAACTGTTCCCAGAAGTAAAATTTCTTCCATGATGTCTTCTATTCTGGATATTTCCCGAAAGTATGACATTACTATAGGTACATTTGGCCACGCCGGTGACGGTAACCTTCATCCTACAATACTTACTGATAAAAGAGATAAAGAGGAGATGATACGTGTTGAAAAAGTAGTGGATGATATTTTTTCCGTTGCGCTGAACCTCGGAGGTACACTTAGCGGAGAACACGGAGTTGGCACTGCAAAAGCCAAATATCTTGAGATGGAATACGGCAGTGGTACTGTAAAATTCATGAAAAATCTTAAAAAAGGTGTAGATGCAGGAAATATTCTGAATCCCGGAAAAATGGGCTTGTGATATGGAAGATCTTGTAAAGGAACTCAAAGAACTGGAAGAGCTTGTTATAAAATGTATGAAATGCGGTGCGTGTCAGGCTCACTGTCCGCTGTATAAGAAGGATTTCTTTGAACAATCCGTAGCCCGCGGCAAAATATCGATGATAGAATCGGTATATGAAGGTAATTTAAAAGATGCTTCCCGTATATTAAAATACATTGATTACTGTTTGATGTGCGGCAGGTGTAAAAATAACTGCCCCAGCGGTGTTAAAACGGATGAAATTTTTCTGAGAGCAAAAAGCGCATTGCGAAAAGTTGAAAAGCTGCCTTCCTGGGGTAAATTTGTCTTAAAAATTGTCATGGAAAAACCGGAACTTTTGTCCAAAATATCTCCGCTCATGCATATAGGTTTGAAATTCGGCAGTAAGCAGGTGAAAGATGATGTGTTTAAGCCGTTATTCGGGTTATATTCACGGAATGTTACTTCCATTGCGAAAAAAAGTTTCTGTGATAGCTATGCCGGTTTTCACCCAGCGGAAAATGAAAAAATCAGAGTTATCTTCTATCCCGGGTGTGCAGTAAATTATATGTACAAACATTGGGGAGAAACCATTGTAAAATTGTTAAATAAGTTGGATGTATCCGTTTATGTCCCTGATGTGAATAAATGCTGTGGTATCCCGGCTGCTACGTTGGGTGATATGCAACTCTACGCAAAAATGGTGGATGAAAACAGACGGCTTTTTAAAAGTTTTGAGGCAGAGTATGTTATAACATGCTGTCCCACATGTGCATACGGTCTGTTTGATATGGGAGAAACGGTTGCAAATGAAACGTTTGATAAGAAGGAAATGGATATCATGGTATTTTTAAAAGAAGTGATAGGTTTATCCCCGATGCAGCTGACTTTAGATAAGACGTCACTGCATATACCCTGTCACTACGATCACTCTAAAGACACGTTTCTGAAAGATTTTATAAAGGATATTTCAGGAAATTATTACGAACTGAAAGATCAGTCCTGCTGCGGTTTCGGTGGTACGTTTAATTTAAAGAATTACGATTCGTCAAAAAAAATCGTGGAAAACAAGTCGGTTGAAGTTCGAGAAGAAAAGGTTAAAAAGTTATTTACACCTTGTCCCGGCTGTGCTATGCAATTAACCGATGGGATAATTCGTGAGGGCGGCGAGGCAGATGTTTTACATCCTGTTGAGCTTATTTACAGGGGGCTGATCGATTCAGATGTTTCAGAAGATAAAACCGAAGAGAATTAGCGACGAAATATATTTTCAAATAAGGGATTTGATTTTAAACGGTGAGTTAAAACCCGGGCAGAAACTTCCTCCTGAAAGGGAATTGGCGGAAAGTATGGGTGTAAGCAGGCCTTCCCTGAGAGAGGCTCTAAACAAGTTGGTTGCACAAGGATATCTGGAACAGGTTCAGGGGGGCGGAACGTATGTTAAATCCATAACAGCTGCATCAATTGACAATGCTATAGAAGAGTTTGTAAAGCGTGATGATGCTATTTTTGACCTCATGGAAGTCAGGAAAATACTGGAAACCTGGGCTGCATATAAAGCAGCGGAAAGGGCTACGGATAAAGAAATCAGTAATATGTTTGAATTTCTTGAAGAAATGAGGGTTGCTAAGGAGCAAGGATATATCGGGCATATTTCCGATGCTAATTTTCATTTTGCCATTTCTCATGCAACACATAATGTTTTGCTTATACATGTCATGAATAATATTTATCAGTGGATTGAAAGGGTCAGCTATGAAATAAGATCCAGAATGTACAAAGAACCTGACAGTCATGAACTTCTTTTTAAACACCATACAGATGTTTATGAAGCAATAAAATCAAGAAATCCGGAATTGGCTTACAGCAAAATGCTGGTGCATATGGAATACATACATGAAGAACTGCACAATATTTTTAAAGTGCATCCGTAACTGCTTGATTTATTTCTAAATAATTTTTGAGTTTACTTTTTTGATAATAACATTTAAAAGTTTTTTATGATAAATATTCCCAATATATTAACAATTTTGAGGATTTTAC